>ENA-OROZ01001871-OROZ01001871.1-human-gut-metagenome-genome-assembly--contig:-NODE-1871-length-17693-cov-17.676154_pt1 | contig 17693 bp, 11 predicted proteins | sample MGYA00242138_ERZ509066 | MGnify/ENA primary metagenome ERZ509066 (study PRJEB26280, sample SAMEA2338691) | human gut metagenome | biome: human gut; feature: human-associated habitat; material: faeces... | reverse complement strand
TTCTGTTTTATTTGTGGAAAAAGAAGAAGAAAAATAAAACATCATCTTTGTTAGTCGCAATTATAGGGAATTAAAATCATATATCCAAATATTTCTCCAACTTTTTTTTGAAAAAAAGTTTTTCGTTGGGAAATACAACGATATATTTGCCTTGATTTAGATGTGTCCCTTTTTACTTCTTTCTTTGAATTCTGTTATTTCTCAGTCAATCTTACATCAGAAAAAATATTGGCTTATATAATTCCGTAACGCTTTTTGGTAGCATTGTCAAATACATCAGTTTCTTTCAGAAACTCCATCACTCTTTCTCTGTCTTCGGGAGTCAGGCAGCCTTTCAGTTTTCCGTCCTTTTCCGTGATTTTCAGTTTTGAAAGTTCGAATATATCCGAACAGTCCAGCCAGCTGTCATAGTCCAGAATACTGCGATAGTCGCGTACTAATAAGGGATATTGGCAATTTAGCAGTTCTTCAGATCTCTTGGAAGAGTCTATTTCCGAATTTATGAGCAAGGCACCGATGGCCACTCTTTCCGGCGTGAACCCGATAATGACTATGTATTTCTTGCGGTCATCATATCCGTTTTTCAATATCAGTCCGTCCTCTTCATCCAGAGGGACATAAATAATGTCACCAATCTTCACTGATGACATATCTACTCGTTCTGCTTCGTCCATTGCAGCCTTCAGCTTTTCAAGCGCACCGTTTTTGTCGTCCATCTGATTTTAAGATAAAGCGTTTTTGACAATTTGTTTTTCACGGATGTAATCTACCATTTCTTTGGTTGCCTTTCCGGCTCTTGCTATATCTATGATGGTAATGAAATTCTTTTGGGGATCATCCTGAATACGGGTCATTGCTTCTTCCCATGCCGAGTCGTGCGACAGATCTGACAGGTCATAGGGGTCTGTATCCTTATATTTTTCGATGGCAGCATCAAGACAACGCTTGTCTGCACCTGAAATGTAGTCCATATCAGGTTTTGCAGAAGTATATACCTTCTTGTTTCGTACTTCTATACCGGTGAGAAATTCTTCAAAATTTCCTTCCAGTGGCTTTCCCTCTGCTATTTGCAGTGCCTTATAGGTATAGGTCGGTACAGGGCCATGCTTCAATGCCCTGAATGAGTCCTCTACAAGTACCTTTCCATATTTGACAAGATGATCCTGCTGGGCAAAATAAAGTATCTTGAATAACTTTATATAGTCCACTCCCTGCGGAAAACTCTGCATGATATAGAGTAATACTGCTTTTATTTTTGCTATCTGTATAAAAGTTTTCATTTTATCTTAATTCAATTATTTGGCAAAGATACAACTAATTTATTGAATAATACGCCCGTAGTCTGTAAAATCTGATTTTGAGGCCATACTATTCGTATTTCCGGATCTTATTGGGTGATATGATATTTCTCCTTTATATGTTCGGCCACATGCTCCACTTCGGGGAACAATGTGGATTTGTCTATACCGAGAGCTTCAAGTTGCTTCCTGATTTTCTTCTTTTGCGCCTTGCCGATGATATACGTTTTATAGTCGAAGTTGAGTATTGCTGGCTTGCTTTTGTCTCCGTCTATGCCATAAAGGAAGAAAGCCCCCGATTGCCGGATGATACGCGGGTTGTCGAACATCGGTTTCACACAAAAGACTCTTTCTATGTCTTTTGAGTCAATTATATTCTGAAAATGAGGCTTTTCGTACTTGATCTCATGTAGCAGATAGGCTATGTCTGTTTGATCGTTAAATTCCTCACGGTCTAAGTCTCGAAGCTTCTCAATACTGAAATCTATTGGACGTTTTGCGATATTGGATACTACGCTGACTGCATCGCTGTCAAAGTATTTGATGTCTGATGTTTTGACTTCAAAACGGAACAGCTTGCCGTCAACTTCATCATCGTCGCAAGCAAAATACATGGCAACCAAAGGATTGGTTGTAATGTCCAGCAGACGTGTCGGTAAAGAGTAGTGCTGCATCTTTACCAGTTTCTCAAAGGCTGATGTACTTCCCTTGAAATCGGTAGGACATTGTGCGATAATGTCTCTGAATATCTTGTCCTCATTCTGGATCAATGCTTCTTCCCGATAGATTGAGGGGAGTAGCCCATATTTTTTGTCCGATTGTCCTCTGTAAAAGATATGGTAATCCATGCCGTCCTCCAGTTCGCCTTCAAGTCTTTCAAATAATGTTCTGATACTACCTATGGTAGTTGAAGTTTCTTTTTCAGGGATGAAGTCATAGGCATCACATGAGATTTCCCAAGGCTTTTTCCCAAGACTCCGGATTGCTTCTTCTGACAGCTTTTCATAAGAAGCAAAGCTGTCATAGGTGTAGCTCAACTTCTTTTTCCGCAGATATGATGATGTATTGGAGTCCAGAGGAACGAACTTCTCTGGATTGGTATAGAATAGTACAATACTGAGTTTGCCTTTTCCTACACTTTTTATATCCAATACGGTTTGAAAGAGTTGTTCTTCTATTTTCCCTTCTTTTGCTTGTTTGAATAAGTTCCACAGTGCTGTTATATCATGCTTACCCCTGGTTGTCTTCCATGGAAATAGATGCACTTTCATTGGATGTATTGTCGGAAGTCCTGTTACATCTGTCGGTACTTGGCATTTGAACTTCAGTTCTGTCCATAAATCTTGTAATATTTCAACTCTTCTTTCATTGGAGTGAAACTTGTTGAGATACGATAAGAATGTGAACGGGTCTATTTCGTTCAGTTCTATTGGTTTGCCTTTCTCTGTACCATCCCTAAAGCCAGTAATACCAATCTTTTTTAGAATAGATATCAACTCCGACTGGTCGTTTTGTTTTTTTAACAGCCAGTCGGATACTTCTTTATAAAATGGTATCCATGTAAATACATGAGGCATATTTAATAACTTTAATTTATTTGTAAAAAAGCGGTTTGTAAATATCTGTAATTCAACAGTTATAATGAATGTCTTCCACAATAATGAAACTTTGTAATGTGGATGTTAACTTCTGTTTTCTAGTGGTGTTATAAAATTTTAATATTAGGATATTACATATGGGGTTATTGACTGACAAAAATGTTATTTAAACATTTCTTTAGTTTCAAAAAATCATCATCTGTTATTTCATAAAATAAACGTATTGGACTCTTTAAATTAATACTTGATTCAATGAAACAATCAAATGCAAATTCGATACCGTTATCTAATAATATGTATGAAATATTATTACTATAAACACTTTGTGTTTCTTCAGTATATTCTATATATATATCATTTTGTTCATTATCATCTGTAGTAAATTTACAAAGAGTAAAATATTCAAAATTTCCCAAATCGAAATATATATATGCCAATCCTTCGTCATCAAAAGGATTCATATCTATTGAATACACTTTAAAATTATCCATTTTTTTCGTATTTAATGATTATACACAAGCTGCTTTATATCCTTTACCACCTTCTCTTATTGGGCTTAATTCAGTTTTACTAAATCGATAAATTTTTCCATCTGCATTTTTAATTATTAGTTCATCTAATTCTAATTGTAATGCCATTTTTTTAACATCACCTTTACAATATGGACATAAATTTCTACCTGATATACTTAATGTTCCTGTACCACCTTTTAATCCAGCTTTTTGAGCTTGAATCATTGCATCAATTTCTGCGTGCATCTTAAACTCGTCATTATTAATTGCAGATAATCCAGGGATAGGTTGACTTACTCTTGGTATTCTTTCTGTGGGATTAACACCTTTAAAAATTAGACCTTTCATTTCAAAAATAGCATCAACAGTTGCTAGTGCAAAAGAATCAATCCATATATTTACATCTTCCACATACCCATAAAGAGTTGGATTATTTCCATCCATTCCAATGGGGTCAGGAGAAATATACATTCCCATATCCGGCGAGTAGTACCTGAACCTGTTGTAGTACAGTTCCGTCTCCATATCCTCGTACTGTCCCTGATAGCGGAACGGTACGAGCGTTCGGTCTCCGTGGCATTCCTTCACCTCTCCATACACGTCCAGCAGCATTTCCCATACAAGGTTTCCCCTGCTGTCGTATGCCTGCGTAGGCGTGCCCAGATAGTCATGCACAATCGTGTAGCGTTCACCGTCTGCGACTTTCGCCACCGGCGTGAACGAGGTCCCGTCATATATCCATGTCATGAGGTTCTCCGGCTTCTCCGTGTCTTCGTATTCCTCGCGTCCGCTTCCGTCAGTGATGAGCTTCGGTCTGCCGGCTTCCTCAATGTCCCATTCGTGCAGCACCACGTTCCCGTCCCAGCCGAACCGCCGGACGGTTCCGTCCACGGTCTTCGACACGCGGCGCCCAAGTGCGTCATACCCGAAGGAGACGGTCTTTCCGTCAGGTGTCTTCACCCCGGCAAGCATACCGTTGGCCAGCCACTCGTAGCAGGTATCTCCCGGCTGCCAGTCCGCAAACTGGGTGCCCTTGCTTCCGGCACTGCCGCTTTCCCCGTTCTCCGGGGAAGAGAACAGTCCGAACAGCCCCTTCCTGATGCGGCCTGCACTGCCGCTGTTCATCTCCGACAGGTTCCTGCGGCTTCTGTGTACGAGGTTTCCCTCGCAGTCATAGCGGTAGTGGAACTCCCCGTCGCTTGTCAGCCGTCCGCCTCCGTCATACGTCCTGTCCCTTCCGTTTTCGCTGCGGTACAGGTTTCCCACCTTGTCGGGTGTGCGGAATATGCTCTCATGCATGGAGTAGTCCGCCCTCACGAGGTTGCACATTCCGTCGTAGTCGAAGATGACAGGTTCGGGAGAGAGGTTGCTGCGCATTGACATCAGCCTTGCGCCCACGTCCCATCGGTAGCTTCTCCATCCCGTATGCCTTTCGCCCGAATGCACATGTCGGGAGCGTACAAGCCCCATGTCGTCATAGTCCGTGGTGATCCTTATCCCGCCCGTGGCGAAGCGTTCCGTCTCGCGTCCCGCATCGTCCCGCAGGATGCTGCTTTCCCAGGACTGTATGTCCTTTTTCCCTGTGTTCCTTTCCGCTGCGGATGCCCTGTCCGGTTCAGGCGTTTCCACTTCGGCCTTTATTCCTCCGACAAGTCCCGGACTGTCGTATGACAGCCGCATGTCCGCTCCGAGCGAGCTTCTCACGCGGGTGCGCTCGCCGTATATGCCGTATTCCGATTTCACGGACATTACCTGCGTGAAGGTATCTCCTCCCGGTAGGCCCGCCTTCTCGCATACCACACGTCCCATCGGGTCGCGCTCCAGCCTTATGCGTGCCTCCGTGTTGTCGGCCGATACCATCAGTCCGTTCCTGTCGTATCCGTATTCCTCCCTTGTGCCGTCATGGTACACGGCTGTCGTCACACGTCCCATGGCGTCGTAGGTATAGGTCGTGGAGCGTCCTCCGGGGCGGTCTATGCGTGTCACCCTTCCGCATCCGTCCCTGTGGTATGTGCGCCCTATGCCTCCGTAGTCCCTTTCCGAGGTGATGTTTCCCGCAAGGTCGCGTCCGAACAGGTATCCTGCGCCTGCCTCGTTTACTACTTCGAGTAGTCGGTCCATCCCGTCATAGTTGAAGCTCACCCTGTGTCCGGCTTCCTCCCGCCACGTCATGCTGCCCACCGAGTTGTATCCCATGCGCACGTGCCTTCTTGCGTCACGCGCCTCGGTGATGCTGTCGTAGTTGTCATAGTCCAGGTGTATGACGTTCCCGTCTCGTGCATCTATGCGGCGCAGACGGTCCAGCGCGTCGTAGTGGTAGAACTCCGTGCGGTACCCGGGGGAGGTGCGTTCCGTCATCCTTCCCCTTGCGTCGTGCTTCCATCCTCCGAGCTTCCTGCCGTCCTCATGCCATGCTTCGAGATTCATTTCCCTGTCGTACGAGAGTTCGCTCCGGCGCTTTCCCTTGCTTACCGTCACGGGCAGTCCGTGTTCATCGTAGGCCAGTTCGGTCACTTCTCCCTCAGCGTCTATGAATCCGGTCACAAGGTGCGGGCGTTCCCTGTCGTACAGGCGCACCGTCTTGTTCCCCTCGCGGTCTATGTGGATGATGAGCCGTCCTCTCTCGTCATGGACGAACATTTCCCCGCTGCCGTCGGGATAGGTGATGCCAGTGAGCTTTCCCTCCCCGTCATAGCTGTAGCCCGTCACTCCGCCCTCGGGGTCCGTGGTGCGGTACGGCTCCATGTAGTCCGTGTAGCTGTGGCGTGTCTCGTTGCCCAGCGGGTCTATTTCCACCGTCACGAGCTGTTCGGGCGTGTAGCGGTAGGTGGTCGTCCCTCCCGTGGAGTCGGTCACCAGGTTGTAGCCCTTTTCGGGATGGTACTCTATGCGTCCCTCCATCATTCCGTCCCTGCCGTAGGTATGCACGCAGCGTCCTTTCCCGTCGTATTCCCAGCAGTAGGTATCACCGTTGCGGTCGGTCTTCTCCGTCATCAGGTGTCCGGAGTACGTCATCCTTGTGGTCTTTCCCAGGGCGTCGGTGATGCCGGTCATGTTTCCTTCTTTGTCGTAGGTGTACGACACCAAGGCCTCGTTCCCTTTTTCCGTCACGAACGATAGTTCCGTTATCCGTCCCTTTCCGTCCGTGGTGGCCTGTACTCTGCGTCCTGCAGGGTCGGTCAGTCCGGCCAGCCTTCCGTCGGCAAAATGCAGCCGTACCCGGAGGCCGTCCGGATTCTCTATGTGTGTCAGTCTCCATGCCCTTCCGTCCCTCATGTCGAACCGGTAAGTGAGCAGGGTGTCGTGGCTGTATGCCTCATAGCCTTTTTCCGTGCGGCGCAGCGTGGTGCGTTCGGAGCGCATGTAGAATTCTCCGCCCGGTGCTATCTCCGGGAAGGGCACGGCACGTCCGTCCTCCATGCGCAGCATCGTCACGCCTTCGTCCTCGAAACTCTCCACCGTGCGGTCGTACCGGCAGTGTGTTCCGTGTCCGAGCCATCCCTCATAATCCGAGTCGGAATACCAAGCCCTAGTCCATTCCAGCGGCAGCGGAGAGGGGAACCCGAAGTCCGTGCCTTCGTAAACCACGGCTCCGTTTACAAGGTTCACCGGCTCGAAACCCAGTTTGCAAAGAAAGGCACTTAGGCTCTTCGTGGAAGGATATTGTTTCTGTATATCGAGTCGTTGTAGAATTTTTGTGTTGAATTTGCTTATTGCACTGCGTCCGAGTTTCATCAGCGAACTGAATCCGATGCTTGCAGCAAGGCCGGCCAGCATTCCTCCCCAGTCGGGGACATAGGGACCGCCCACCATGACGGGCTTTCCGGTCGGTACCGGGAGTGAGAAGGAGGTCGGTGCGAACAGGCTCGGTATGAGCCTTGTCTTTCCAGCCTTGTTCTTTCCTACGCCTGCCGACAGGGGTATGCCTACGTCGTTGCAGGTCATCACCATGTATCCCTTCGGACTCATGCGGCTGCCGTCGCAGAACGTGTTCTGCGAGGCGAAGAAGTTCATGCTTTCGTGGCCGATCATGGATGCCATGGCAAACGGGCCGGCAAGCGGTATGTGCGTCAGGGGGATGATCATCCCGCCCGTATCGGATACGCCGCGCTTCAGTCCGTTCACGCTTACGTTCGTACCCAGGAACGGTATGTAGTCAGCGGGGTCTATCACCATCCCGATGTAGGGATGGATGGGATTGAAGGGGGGAGCCGTCGTCACATGTACGTCAACCCCGATCACCATGGTGGTATGACTGTCCGCTAAGAGCATAAAAATTCTTAAATGTAAAAATCTAATTAATCAAGTGTGAATTTAAAGTATTCTTCAAATGAAGAAAATATTTCATTAAATTTTGATACTTTATTATCTTTACCAAGATCAACACTATAGACTTTGCCATTTTCTTTGCTATTTTGAGGAATATCTAATACGTAGTAGTTTTCGTCTTCACTATATTCTAGAACAATATAATTTAGTGGTAATTTATGGATTGTTCTTGCCTCTAATGTATCATGTAACGTGCTACCAGTTGATATGCTATTGTCCCACTCCTTAAAAAGTCCTGAAATGTAAGTATCATAAATACTACATGAACCACATTCCAATAAAAATGTTTTATAATCTTCTGGAAAAATAATATTTAATTGTAGTTCTACAGATTTTATAAGGTCTAAACTGACACCTCCAAAAATCTCTATACCAGAATTTTCTTTCTGTTTTTCTAATGCGTAATTTAAGTAATTCATATTCAAGTACATTTTTTTGTTAAACTTAATTGCTTTGCCCGATTTTTCCAATAATTTGCTTTGAAGTTTTTATAACTTTTTGCAAGTATTGGATTATTTCTAAAACTTTGTCCATCTTCAATTAATCCATGTAATTGTTTACTGTATTTTTGATGGGCTGTTTGGGTCAATTCAACCATTGCCCCAGGTTCTTGTCCTAAAATGTGATGAAGATTTATAGGTTTTCCGTCAATACCGATAGGGGCATTTCCTGCATTCATTAAATCCAAATTGGTTGCACCCGCTCTAATTTTCGCCCGAATAGAAGGGTGAACACTAGAATCAACAAAATCAGGTCTCCCTATTACGAAATCTGTTGTATTTTGATAGATTTTTCTTCCTAAAAAAATCTTTATGACATACTTGCTTAATCCAAGAATGTCAGTTAATATATTTGAATCTTCAACGTATCCATATAGTGTTGGGTTGTCTCCTTCCAGTCCAATAGGGTCAGAAGAAATGTACATCCCCATATGTGGTGAATAGTAGCGGAAGCGGTTATAATACAGTTCCGTCTCAATATCCTCATACTGTCCCTGATATCGGAACGGCACGAGCGTTCGGTCTCCGTGGCATTCCTTCACTTCTCCGTACACGTCCAGCATCATCTCCCATACAAGGTTTCCCCTGCTGTCGTATGCCTGCGTAGGCGTACCCAGATAGTCATGCACTATCGTGTAGCGTTCCCCGTCAGTGACTTTTGCCACCGGCGTAAACGATGTCCCGTCATATATCCATGTCACGAGGTTCTCCGGCTTCTCTGTGTCTTCGTATTCCTCGCGTCCGCTTCCGTCAGTGATGAGCTTCGGTCTACCGGCTTCCTCAATGTCCCATTCGTGCAGCACCACGTTCCCGTCCCATCCGAACCGCCGGACGGTTCCGTCCACGGTCTTCGACACCCGTCTTCCGAGCGCGTCATACCCGAAGGAGACGGTCTTTCCGTCAGGTGTCTTCACTCCGGAAAGCATCCCGTTTGCCAGCCATTCGTAGCAGGTGTCTCCCGGCTGCCAGTCAGCAAACGGTGTGTCCTTACCGGCACTGCCGCTTTCTCCGTTCTCCGGGGAAGAGAACAGTCCGAACAGCCTCTTCCTGATACGGACTGTATTGCTGCCGCTGTTCATATCCGACAGGTTCCTGCGGCTTCTGTGTACGAGGTTCCCCTCGCAGTCGTAGCGGTAGTGGAACTCCCCGTCGCATGTCAGCCGTCCGCCACCGTCATACGTCCTGTCCCTTCCGCTTTCGCTGCGGTACAGGTTTCCCACCTTGTCGGGTGTGCGGAATATGCTCTCGTGCATGGAGTAGTCCGCCCTCACGAGGTTGCACATTCCGTCGTAGTCGAAGATGACAGGTTCGGGAGAGAGGTTGCTGCGCATTGACATCAGCCTTGCGCCCACGTCCCATCGGTAGCTTCTCCATCCCGTATGCCTTTCGCCCGAATGCACATGTCGGGAGCGTACAAGCCCCATGTCGTCATAGTCCGTGGTGATCCTTATCCCGCCCGTGGCGAAGCGTTCCGTCTCGCGTCCCGCATCGTCCCGCAGGATGCTGCTTTCCCAGGACTGTATGTCCTTTTTCCCTGTGTTCCTTTCCGCTGCGGATGCCCTGTCCGGTTCAGGCGTTTCCACTTCGGCCTTTATTCCTCCGACAAGTCCCGGACTGTCGTATGACAGCCGCATGTCCGCTCCGAGCGAGCTTCTCACGCGGGTGCGCTCGCCGTATATGCCGTATTCCGATTTCACGGACATTACCTGCGTGAAGGTATCTCCTCCCGGTAGGCCCGCCTTCTCGCATACCACACGTCCCATCGGGTCGCGCTCCAGCCTTATGCGTGCCTCCGTGTTGTCGGCCGATACCATCAGTCCGTTCCTGTCGTATCCGTATTCCTCCCTTGTGCCGTCATGGTACACGGCTGTCGTCACACGTCCCATGGCGTCGTAGGTATAGGTCGTGGAGCGTCCTCCGGGGCGGTCTATGCGTGTCACCCTTCCGCATCCGTCCCTGTGGTATGTGCGCCCTATGCCTCCGTAGTCCCTTTCCGAGGTGATGTTTCCCGCAAGGTCGCGTCCGAACAGGTATCCTGCGCCTGCCTCGTTTACTACTTCGAGTAGTCGGTCCATCCCGTCATAGTTGAAGCTCACCCTGTGTCCGGCTTCCTCCCGCCACGTCATGCTGCCCACCGAGTTGTATCCCATGCGCACGTGCCTTCTTGCGTCACGCGCCTCGGTGATGCTGTCGTAGTTGTCATAGTCCAGGTGTATGACGTTCCCGTCTCGTGCATCTATGCGGCGCAGACGGTCCAGCGCGTCGTAGTGGTAGAACTCCGTGCGGTACCCGGGGGAGGTGCGTTCCGTCATCCTTCCCCTTGCGTCGTGCTTCCATCCTCCGAGCTTCCTGCCGTCCTCATGCCATGCTTCGAGATTCATTTCCCTGTCGTACGAGAGTTCGCTCCGGCGCTTTCCCTTGCTTACCGTCACGGGCAGTCCGTGTTCATCGTAGGCCAGTTCGGTCACTTCTCCCTCAGCGTCTATGAATCCGGTCACAAGGTGCGGGCGTTCCCTGTCGTACAGGCGCACCGTCTTGTTCCCCTCGCGGTCTATGTGGATGATGAGCCGTCCTCTCTCGTCATGGACGAACATTTCCCCGCTGCCGTCGGGATAGGTGATGCCAGTGAGCTTTCCCTCCCCGTCATAGCTGTAGCCCGTCACTCCGCCCTCGGGGTCCGTGGTGCGGTACGGCTCCATGTAGTCCGTGTAGCTGTGGCGTGTCTCGTTGCCCAGCGGGTCTATTTCCACCGTCACGAGCTGTTCGGGCGTGTAGCGGTAGGTGGTCGTCCCTCCCGTGGAGTCGGTCACCAGGTTGTAGCCCTTTTCGGGATGGTACTCTATGCGTCCCTCCATCATTCCGTCCCTGCCGTAGGTATGCACGCAGCGTCCTTTCCCGTCGTATTCCCAGCAGTAGGTATCACCGTTGCGGTCGGTCTTCTCCGTCATCAGGTGTCCGGAGTACGTCATCCTTGTGGTCTTTCCCAGGGCGTCGGTGATGCCGGTCATGTTTCCTTCTTTGTCGTAGGTGTACGACACCAAGGCCTCGTTCCCTTTTTCCGTCACGAACGATAGTTCCGTTATCCGTCCCTTTCCGTCCGTGGTGGCCTGTACTCTGCGTCCTGCAGGGTCGGTCAGTCCGGCCAGCCTTCCGTCGGCAAAATGCAGCCGTACCCGGAGGCCGTCCGGATTCTCTATGTGTGTCAGTCTCCATGCCCTTCCGTCCCTCATGTCGAACCGGTAAGTGAGCAGGGTGTCGTGGCTGTATGCCTCATAGCCTTTTTCCGTGCGGCGCAGCGTGGTGCGTTCGGAGCGCATGTAGAATTCTCCGCCCGGTGCTATCTCCGGGAAGGGCACGGCACGTCCGTCCTCCATGCGCAGCATCGTCACGCCTTCGTCCTCGAAACTCTCCACCGTGCGGTCGTACCGGCAGTGTGTTCCGTGTCCGAGCCATCCCTCATAATCCGAGTCGGAATACCAAGCCCTAGTCCATTCCAGCGGCAGCGGAGAGGGGAACCCGAAGTCCGTGCCTTCGTAAACCACGGCTCCGTTTACAAGGTTCACCGGCTCGAAACCCAGTTTGCAAAGAAAGGCACTTAGGCTCTTCGTGGAAGGATATTGTTTCTGTATATCGAGTCGTTGTAGAATTTTTGTGTTGAATTTGCTTATTGCACTGCGTCCGAGTTTCATCAGCGAACTGAATCCGATGCTTGCAGCAAGGCCGGCCAGCATTCCTCCCCAGTCGGGGACATAGGGACCGCCCACCATGACGGGCTTTCCGGTCGGTACCGGGAGTGAGAAGGAGGTCGGTGCGAACAGGCTCGGTATGAGCCTTGTCTTTCCAGCCTTGTTCTTTCCTACGCCTGCCGACAGGGGTATGCCTACGTCGTTGCAGGTCATCACCATGTATCCCTTCGGACTCATGCGGCTGCCGTCGCAGAACGTGTTCTGCGAGGCGAAGAAGTTCATGCTTTCGTGGCCGATCATGGATGCCATGGCAAACGGGCCGGCAAGCGGTATGTGCGTCAGGGGGATGATCATCCCGCCCGTATCGGATACGCCGCGCTTCAGTCCGTTCACGCTTACGTTCGTACCCAGGAACGGTATGTAGTCAGCGGGGTCTATCACCATCCCGATGTAGGGATGGATGGGATTGAAGGGGGGAGCCGTCGTCACATGTACGTCAACCCCGATCACCATGGTGGTATGACTGTCCGCTAAGAGCATAATCTTGATTATTTAGAGTTTACAGAATATTCCGCGTTGAGTTTGGCTGCCAGTTCCTTGGTAGATAGCTGCCAGTCCTCGCCGTATAAATTCGCCATACGTGTCTCGATTTCCTCTCTTTTGGAGGAATCGATGCTGTATGTCTTGTCTAGATAGGTAGAGGCGATAAATGAAAGATTGATGATTCTCAATTCTTCGTCAGTGAATGAGTAGCCATACTCAAAAGCTTCGTTCAGGATCGGTTCGTACGTAAGTCTGTCTTTTTTCAGTGCCATCAGCAGTGCATAGTTGTATTCGTTTACAACCTCTGTCTTCATATCAAGTTCCTTGGCTATCCTCACGGCGGTCATAAACTGTTTGATGGCGCTGCTTATGTCTTTATTATAGCTGTCCACCGTACCTTTATAGTTGTAGAGTTGCAGCAGGATTTGTGCGCAGTCCCGCTCCTCATGATATTTGGGGAGTACAAGGGCTATTCCTTTGTCAAACAAGTCATGACAGAATCCGGATTCACGGTGAAATTTAATCATGAAACCGCCAAATATGAGGTAGGCTGAAGCCATGAGTGCCGTTCCGCCGATTTCACGGCTTAGCTTTATCAGTTCATTTCCGAGTCTTTTGGCTTCGTCCTTTTTTCCTTTCGAGGCAGCTTCTCCTAATTCGAACAGGCATTTGCGATATTTCACGTGTGGGTCTTGCGGGTTGCCTTGTGTCGCAATCTCTTTATATGCACCGGTCATATTCTGGTCCGGAATGTCAATCATGCAGAATTTGTCTTTCAATTCTTCGTGCAGACCTTCATAAACCTCCCTCTTTTTATAATCAATCAGAATGATTGCCACACCTTCAGGAAGCAGTTCGGCAATGTTCTTTATTGCTTTGTTCAGTGATTCCACATCACTGATACGGGATATGAAATAGGTTATGCCCAGCAGATTGTCGTTCCCGACAAATTCCTTGAAGCTTGTTATCAGGCGGATATAAAGGTCTCTCAATCCTTCGGCTGTCATGGCATCTGCTGATTCCGATTCTGACTTGAAGGTGGAAAAATCCTTCCATTTCCAGTCAGGGTTCTTTTCTGCATCGGCAGAAAAAGAGGTTATCCATTCTTTTATCAGAAACCTGTAAAAGTCTGTTGTATCATTGTAGTCGGTCTTGAAACCGACGATTATGTCCAGAGTGCGGCCATACTCCGATGCTTCCAGTCTTATGAATCCTTCCACAATCTGAAAATCAGCAGGTTCACAGGCGAGACAATAAATCTTTGCATCGGGAGTTTTCTCTCGATGCTCAATCCATAAGTCCTGTATGTTGCTGATTCTTATGGCTATCGGATTGTGTTCGTTATTTATCATGGATTAAGATTTAATAAAGTACCTTTTATGTTAGTCATCGCAGAGCCGTCCACATCCACGGTAGCACCTGTTGCTTTAAGTGAGGCAGATGCTTTTATGTCTATTGTGGCAGCCTCTTCCTTGATGGAGGCGCTGCTCTTTATTTTTGCTTCGGATGTACCTTCAAAAGTAGAAGTTTTTCCAAGCACTTCAACTTCAGAGTCAGCTTCGATTCTGATTTTTTCGTCAGCAAGCATTTCTATCTCTTTGGAGTGGATGCTTATCTTGTCCTTGGCATCTATGGTGATGGTCTTGTCACCGTTCAGCATGACGGTACTTCCACTGGGGTCCGCAATGGTGATGCTTCCTTTGTCGTCATCAATCGTGATGGTACATCCGCTCCGGGTAGTCAGACTCTTTTTCTTGTTGCCGCTGTCACCGCCTGCACCGGTATTTCCGTTGAACAGGCTGCCCATTACGAATGGGCGGTTCGGATCGTCATGCCGGAAGCCTACCAGTACGATATCGTCTTTTTCTGGGATGAAGACAAACCCCCTGTTGGTAGATACTTTGTCGCTCATTCCGGCATCCGGTGTCATGACACGTATCCATGAGGTCTTCATGTTTCCCGATTGCCAGTTCATCTTCACCTGTACGCGTCCCTGCTTTTTGGGGTCATCGTTGCTTACCACTACCGCCTGCTGTGTCTGTGCCACCGGTAGTGGTACGTCCGGAGCCGGAAGGCTCGGTACAGTTGCGCTCAGTGCCGTAAAGGTATTGTAATAGCTGTTGCCAGACCCTATGATATGGGTGATTTCCGTAATGATATACGAGCCGAGTGTCTGTTCTGCAAAACTGAAGTTTTCTATTTGTATGGCTGTTTGTATGTCAACCACACTTCCTACTGTGAGGCTGTAGCAGTCGCTTTCGCTGGTAATGTAGTGTGAAGCCGCAGTATCGCTTTGCTGTTTCTTTTGGAAATAGCTGTCAAGTTCCCCTTTGTTGGATATACGGGGCTCGGCCGATTGATTGGCTGGTGATTTGAACAGCCCTATGGAAGCCTGGAATGCCGCGTGTCCTAAATTTCCGAGACCTTTTGGGGCATCAGGAGATGTCGATTCATATTTTTGTCCGTCCGGCGAGTGGTAGGATTGACCAGCCAGTGGGCGGGCAATGGTTTGGATGGAGATATCCAGACTTTGCAGGTTACGTCCATACATCAGCGGTATGCCTGCTGGAACAGCCGGTTTGCCGAATACGAGTTGCTTGCCGTCGTAGTACAACCATTCATGGTATTGTCTGGCTAGCCTGCGGATAAAGTCGAAGTTGCTTTCCCTGTATTGGCACTCGTACTCTATTTTTTCTGTATATTCAGGTGAAACCTGTGCGGTTACGCCTGCTTTCTCACAAATTTCGCTGACGATATTGGCCAGAGTCTTGTCCAGCCACGAAGCGCAGGTCTGGTCCGATTCCAGAAGGAATGTATTTGAATATCCGGTCAGAAGCAGACAGCCGTGGTTTCCGTCAGCTCGGTGTAGCGAAACATGAGTGGCTATTCCTACGAAGGTGTTTTCACCCATCTGTATGACTACTTTTTTCCCCAGCCAGTTTTTCGCCTGTTCCAGCGAATGCGTGGCATAGGCTTCTCCCACCTCTATATCAAGACTGATCTCGAAATAGTGATGGTCATTGATTACTTGTTTCAGCATGACCTGCAGAAAAGAGTGCAGCGGATTTCCATCTATGCTGATTGATATTTTCTTTTCTTCCAGCATGGCACAGTATGTTTAAAGTTCAACAACCGGAATTCTCTTACTGAAATATGTCAGGACATAAAAACAAAAAGAGAAAACTTCAAAGCCTGATCTTTTGAAATTTCCTCCTTGCCCTTCATCTGATTTCAGTTTTATTTAGAAGAAAAGGAGAAAAATAAAACATCATCCTTGCTAATTGCAAATATATCAAAAAGAATTCAGTAAAGCAAAACTTAGATACTTTTTTGCATAAAACAAAAGGTAGAAAGGAATTCTTTTAAAATACATTATCCTTTCCACCTTTTTGAATAAGCTTATAGCCTCATTTATAATTGTTATGCTTCTGAATTACTTATGCTAAACGCGTATTCCACTTTCCCAATTATGGAATAAAATGGATGTATAGAGAAGTGTACCTTGCCTGTTCTTGTATCAAGTGTTGTAGATATGATTGCATTGTTGTCTTTGCTATCTGCACGATTGCAGCCTTCATGTTCTTCTCTATAGCGTTTCAAACGTTTTTCCTTGAAGTCTCTAACAAGACATTCTGTTGATGGAAATTTTGATTCGTCTATTTGCTTTAGCTTTTTAAATTCTTGACTGTTGATAATCTCTAATAAAATGTTTGCAATATCATCATCTGATTTATCAAGAGTACATATTCGCCATGTTCTCCTTATTTTTATTATTGCCTTGTCATTGAACTGTGCAGCTTTATACAAAGCGTTTTTGTCTCGCTTCAATGCCATAATAGAAGGAAATTGAAGTGCGTTTTTATCTTTTACTTTTCTTACAAAAACTAAATCATTGTTCTTGATACCACCAAGCAACATTGAATCTCCTTTTATTATGAATTTAATAAAGTCTTTCTTTTTTAACTTATTCCCGTTTTTATCTTTGAAATTATCCCATCTTAGATTCGTTACATTTAATGATTGCGGAGTAAATGGTTTTTCAGAACCTGCACAGGCAACATTAAATTTTACCGTCTCATTAGTGTATAAATAAAATTCTACCAACAAGAATAAGAAAAGGATTATTGTGATTATTGCAAATCCCCAAAAAACTGTTGTTTCCATCTTTTTATAATTTTATTTCAATTCTATTGTAAATCTCTTCGAGTATATGAATCATTCGCCTCTATGATATCTGATGCTTTAACGACATACCACCAGGAATTATTTTGCAATAGGACTTCTAATAATTTTAATACACTGGAGAAAATCATTATCTCAAATAAAACATTTGTCATATTTATGTTCTTTGTTCCTATAATTGCAAATATTGTATAAATAACTGTAGTAATTAGGGTAGCTAATAACACAACGATGAATACCAGAAACTTGGAGGCAAAGTAATTTGCCTTTTGCTCTATATATACATCAAGCATTACTATTAGAATCTCTAAGAATAATACTACAAATATCGTTCCAAATTGAAATAATGCTATTTTTTCGTCATCGGTAGAACCAAGAACATGACCTGCTTTTTGAGCGACGTATAATGCTGTTCCCCATAAAGTCGCATGCAATACAGGGATTATCCAGTGATGAGAGAAATCGTATATTTTACTTTTTGAATTTTGGTTTAAACTATTTTCCATAGGCTTTTTAATTTATAGTTGTCCTCAATAAAACTATTTTGCATTAAAAATTTTGCAAAAATACAGATTTTCTGTAAATTACAAGTGCTTTAAGGAAATAATTTAACCAGAGCCATGCTATAATCCTTGGAATATTTCATGCTTTTGTCATATTAGGACTATTGTAATGTATGAATATTTTCAACTGTCGTTTCAGATAAGGAAACTTCATAGAAGCCGTATAGAATTCTAATAGGGATAAAGATTGTAACAATGCATTATATGTGAGTATTTTGCATGTTTCAGATACAATTCTTTTGATGATAAATGATAATGTATTCTCCATGAATAGCTATGGAGAATACATTATTTCAAATGTTTCATTCATCAGTTTTTCGGCCATCTGTTGTCAAGCGCAGCGTTGCCCACATTGATAAGCTCAGCGGAGAATGTGAGTGCGATGGTCATCGGCACGTCGTTGTTCACGTCAAGAGTTTCCTTGTAGTGTACGATGTAGGCGTTCTTGAACTCGATTTCCTTCATCTTAGCATCCTCTTCAA
>ENA-OROZ01001868-OROZ01001868.1-human-gut-metagenome-genome-assembly--contig:-NODE-1868-length-17715-cov-5.235108_pt1 | contig 17715 bp, 16 predicted proteins | sample MGYA00242138_ERZ509066 | MGnify/ENA primary metagenome ERZ509066 (study PRJEB26280, sample SAMEA2338691) | human gut metagenome | biome: human gut; feature: human-associated habitat; material: faeces... | reverse complement strand
CCCCTGCCGCCGCACCCGCAGGGCCGGGTCCTCTCCGACGCCGCAGCCCAGCCGCTGCCTCCGGTTGGCATAGCCGGACACGGTGAATTCCGGCATCACACGCAGATACAGCTTCCGGGCCGTGACGGCCCGGGCCTCGGCCAGCAGCAGCCGCCCGGCAACGCACACGGCGGTGCAGCCCATGAGCCGTTTATCCTCCACCTGGCAGGAAAACGGCACCTCCATGGACAGGCTCCGCAGGCCCGCGCTCTCCTCCGAGGTGTACAGCACCGTCAGCACCACGCTGCCGCTTACGGTGAGCTGCTGACCGGTCAGGTGCTTTTCCCGCAGCCGCAGCTGACCCACCGTGTCCACGATCCGGGCCATATCCGGGCAGTATTCCGGGATAGCGGTCTCCATGGACTCCTCCTGGGTAGTCACCAGGTCGCCTACCGGCTCACAGCCGGTGACTTCCGTAAATTTCAGCTCCAATTCCATGCGTTTCCCGTCCTCTCCTTGTTTTCACTGTCCCAAGGCTATGCGGGAGAACGCCGGGTTATTCCCGGATGCCGAACATCCGCCGCAGCAGGCCCCGCAGACACCGGGGCGCTTTCCAGATCACGATCTTCATGGTTGTTACCTCCCGTCCTTTAAGCATACGATCCCGCAGGCGATCAGCAGAAACGCCACCAGGAACATCAGCGCACCAACCGGGAAGATGGCGGCGATCAGGATCCCCAGCCCCAGGCCCAGTGCGCACACGCCGATGACCGCGCCGCAATTTCCCCGTCTCATGTATCTCCCTCCTCTGCCACAGTATATGCGGCGCGGCTCCCTCTTGCGCCGGGACGGAAAATACGGTACAATAACGCCAAAAGGAGGGACGGCAATGAATTTGCTATATGCGCTGGAGCGCCTGCGGACCCCGTTCTGGGACGCGGTGTTCTCAGCAGTCACCCATCTGGGTGAGGAGACCGTGTTCATGGTGGCGGCGATCCTGATCTTTTGGTGCGTCAGCAAGGAGGAAGGGTATTACCTGCTGCTGATGGGCTTTTTCGGCACGGTGGTGAACCAGTTTCTGAAGCTGCTGTTCCGCATTCCCCGGCCCTGGGTCCGGGACCCGGATTTCACCATTGTGGAGAGTGCCCGGGCGCAGGCCACGGGCTATTCCTTCCCCAGCGGCCACACCCAGAATGCCGTGGCTACCTTCGGCGGCATCGCCCGGTCCACCCGGCGGTCCTGGGTTCGGTGGACCTGCGTGGCGGTGCTGCTGGCGGTGTCGTTTTCCCGTCTCTATCTGGGGGTGCATACGCCCCTGGATGTGGGGGTGTCCTTCGCCGTGGCCGGGGTGATGGTGCTGGCGCTGTATCCCCTGATCCGTCAGGCAAGCCGCAGGCCCCGCCTGATGGCGGGACTGCTGGCCGGGATGCTGCTGGCAGGCACCGCGTACCTGGTGTTCGCGTATGTGCATCCCTTCCCGGCGGACGTGGATCCGGCCAACCTGACCTCCGGCCGGGAAAACGGCTGGAAGCTGCTGGGGGCCACGGTGGGCTTCGGCATTTCCTGGTGGCTGGACCGGCGGTATATCCACTTCGACACCCGGGCCGTGTGGTGGGTGCAGCTTCTGAAGGTGGTGCTGGGCCTTGCGCTGCTGATGGGCATCCGGGCAGGGCTGAAGGCACCCTTGCTGGCGCTGCTGCACAGTCCCGGTGTGGCCGGGGCCGTGCGCTATGGCATTATGGTGCTGTTCGCCGGTGCACTCTGGCCTGCCGCGTTCCGCTATATGGCCCGCTGGGGCCGAAAGGCGTGATATGAAGAAAAGCAGTGCCGCGGCACTGCTTTTCTTCATATTCACACGGCTCATTTCTCCAGCACGAAGCGCATTTCCACGGGGTTGTGGTCGGAGTAGGCAAAGGCCAGGTTCACAACGCCGCTGTCCGTTACCGTCACGTTGTCGGACACCAGGAAGCCGTCCACCGTCAGCACATACTGCCCCTGGTGATAGGGACCGTCGGCATTGCGGCAGCTGGGCACGGGATTCTGCGGGTCCAGAGGGGCCACCAGGGAGATATTGTACCCGTTGAAGGTGTCCTCCGGAATGGGCTGGGCCCAGGTGTATTCCTGGTCCGCCTCGCCGAAGTAGGCGGCGGAGTCACCCAGCAGGTCCTTGTTGAAGTCGCCGCCGGCCACGCACCAGTTGCCTGCGGCATACTCCCGCTGCATGTCGTCCAGCAGCAGCTTCAGCTGCTCCATGGCGATGGTGCCGTCGGAGGTGTAGGCCGACAGGTGCAGGTTATACAGCACCAGCTCGCCGCCGTCTGCCACCGGGATGCGGTGTACGCTGTAGCACCGGTCCAGGTCCACCAGCTTCATGAGGCTGTTTTCGATGGGCAGCTCCACCCGCCGGGCGCTGTCCACCGTCAGAGAGGACAGGGTCATCAGCCCCGACACCGACGCCCCGTGGGGGTGGCGCAGGGGGTACATCAGGAAGGGGGAATCATAGTTCTGGGCCCAGGTCTCGTCATACTCCGGCAGCACGGACCGCAGCATGGCGGCCTCGTCCACATGGTAGCTGCGGGTGGAGTTCCGGTCCACCTCCTGGATGAGATAGAAGTCTGCGTCCTGCTGGGCCAGGAAGGCTCCGATGTTCCCTACGTTGGCCGTCAGGCGCTCCTGGGACCAGGCCCAGGATTCCGTTCCGCCGTCCATGAAAAAGCCGTAGTCCGGCTCATATGCGCCGAAGCCAATGTTGTAGGACAGCAGATGGTATTCACATCCGGTCTGAGCAGGCTGGGACACCTGACGGTCTACCTCCAGGTCCATATCCCCCAGCCGATGATAGTCAATGAGCACATACGCCAGATAGCTGATGACCACCAGCAGCACAGCCGCCAGCACCAGCAGCACGATCTTCAGCGGTTTTTTCACGAAACGCGCCTCCTTGTTTACAAAAGTCCATGCATCCATTATAATCGAAGTCAGAACATTTGGAAAGAGGTTTTTTCGTGAAACGATTTGCCATCCGATTCAACGCACCGGTGGTGCTGAGCTTTGCCATCCTCAGCCTGCTGGTGCTGGTGCTGGACTCCGCCACCGGCGGAGCCTCCACGGCCCGGCTGTTCTGCGTCTACTGGGCGCCCCTGACGGACCCACTGACGTATGTGCGGTTTTTTACCCACGTTCTGGGCCACTCGGGCTATAGCCACTATATGAGCAACATGCTGCTTCTGCTGCTGGTAGGGCCGGGGCTGGAGGAAAAATACGGCAGCCGGAATCTGCTGGCAACGATCGCGGTCACCGCCTTTGCCACGGGGCTGGTGCAGTTCCTGCTGTTTCCCCACTCCGCTCTGCTTGGCGCCAGCGGCGTGGTGTTTATGATGATCGTTCTCTCGTCCTTTACGGAGATGAAGAAGGGCGGCATTCCTCTGACCATGCTGCTGGTGGTGGCCCTTTACTTAGGCAGCGAGATCGCCGACGGCCTTACCAGGACGGACAACGTGTCCCATCTGACCCACATTGTGGGCGGTGTGTGCGGCATTTTCTTCGGCTTCCGGCTGGCTAAGGCGAAAAAGCACTGATCCTGCGCGAAAAAAATGTCCTCCGGCTTATAGCCGGAGGACGCGCTGCTTTCAGGGCTTCAGGGCGCTGACGCCGCCCATGATGATGCCGCCTGCCAGTTGGGCCATCTCATCCGGTGATTCCTGCCCGCCTTCCCGCAGCCAGGCCAGCGCCAGGTTCAGGTTGCCTGACACGATAAACGAACAGAAACTGTTGAGCCGCTGCCGGTCTCCCGGATAGAACAGAGACAGGAAATCAAAAAGAAAGTTGTCCCGCAGAATGCGGCAGATGCGGTCGGTATAGGCAATGTCCCCGTTGGGACCCAACAGCACCCGGCACAGATCTGCATTGTCCCGGATGAACCGGTACAGATCCCGCAGAAAGGGAAACTGACCCGGTGCGGAGTCCTCGGGCCTGTGGCTTTTGCACAGGTCCGCCAGCCGGTCGGCCATTTCATCCTCCAGGCGCTGCAAAAGGTCGCCAACGTCCCGATAGTGGATGTAAAAGGTGCCGCGGTTGATATCCGCCCGCTCCGCCAGCTCCCGCACAGAGATGTTCTTTGCGCTTTTTTCCACCAGCAGATCCATCAGCGCCAGACGCAGCTGACTTTTCGTTTTTCGCACCCGACGGTCCGTACCGGACTGTTCCATATCCACATTCCCCTTTGTTGGCTTTTTAACGATCTATCTGACCTGTATTCTAACATAGACGCTGACTGATAATCAACAGTTTGTTGAGCTTTTTGACAAAATATTCCCGTCTATCCAACGCCATCGGTGCATACAGTAGTACACCAGACAAGATGTTATGGAGCAGGAGGAATGGACCATGAATCAGTCCGCATCCATTTATCAGGATATGGCGACCCGCACCGGCAGCAGTATCTATATCGGCGTGGTGGGTCCGGTACGCACCGGAAAATCCACCTTTATCAAACGGTTTATGGAGACCCAGGTGCTACCCAATATCGACGATAGCTACCGCCGGGACCGGGCGCGGGATGAACTGCCGCAAAGCGGCTCCGGCCGCACCATCATGACGGCGGAACCCAAATTTGTTCCGGAGGAGGCGGTGGAGGTCTGCATGGAGGAGGGGGTCACGTTCTCCGTGCGGCTTATTGACTGCGTAGGCTACATGGTGCCCGGCGCTGTGGGACAGTATGAGGATCTGTCGCCCCGGATGGTCATGACCCCCTGGTTTGACCACGAGATCCCCATGACTGAGGCGGCGGAGCTTGGCACCAGGAAGGTCATCTGCGACCACTCCACCGTGGGCATTGTGGTCACAACCGACGGCAGCGTCACGGAGATCCCTCGGGAGGATTATCTGGAGGCCGAGGAGCGGGTGATTCGGGAGCTGCAGGAGCTGGGAAAACCCTTTGTGGTGCTGCTGAATTCCGCCCAGCCCCAGAGTCCCCGGGCTCAGTCTATCGCCGCTGATATCCAGCGCCAGTACGACGTCCGGTGTCTGCCGGTGAACTGTCTGGAGCTGGGGGAGCCGGAGATCACCGAGCTGCTGCGGGGGCTGCTGTATGAGTTTCCGCTGCGGGAGCTGGATCTGTTCCTGCCCACCTGGGTGGAGGCCCTGCCGCCGGACCATCCCATCAAAACCGGCGTATATCAGGCGGTGCGCCGGGAGACGGCAGATCTGGCCCATGTGCGCCAGCTGCGGGATTGCCTGTCTGCTCTCCAGGGGGAGGGGAACATTTCCGCCTCATCTGTCCGCAGCCTGAATTTGGGCGTGGGCATCGCCGCGGCAGACCTGGATCTGCCGCGGGGGCTGTTTTATGAGACGCTCAGCCGGCAATCCGGCCTCACCGTCACCGATGACGGCGACCTGATGCAGCTGCTGACCAGCCTGGCCGCTGTCCGGAAGGAGTATGACCGGATGGCCCCGGCCATGCAGGCGGCGCTGGACACCGGCTATGGCATCGTAATGCCCAGCGTGGAGGACCTGAACCTGGAGGACCCGGAGATCGTCCGCCAGGGCGGACGATACAGCGTCCGCATGAAGGCCAGCGCGCCCTCTGTTCACATGATACGCGCCGATATTGCCACCACGGTATCGCCGATCGTAGGCAATGAAAAGCAGTCCGAGGACATGGTGAATTACCTGCTCCAGGAGTTTGAGGGAGACACCAGCAAGCTCTGGCAGTCCAACATTTTCGGCCGCAGCTTCAATGAGATCGTGAGCGACGATCTGCAGGCAAAGCTGCGCCGGATGCCCACGGATTCCCAGAAAAAAATGCGGGAGGCGCTGGAGCGCATCATCAACGAGGGAAGCGGAGGTCTGATCTGCATCATTCTGTGATTTTTCCCGGCAGGGACCGTTTTGCGGCGGTCCCTGCCGCATTTTATACGGAATATATTGCATAAAATGCTTGAATATTTGGAAAAAGTGTGCTAAAATACTTAATTACTGAACAGCGGCGCAGTATCCTAGTCGGATCTGCCGTCTTGTAAGAAGGGCCTAAAAATCCTTTAAAGGGCACAACTGTGAAGTCCCTGGTGCCTGCTGCTTACGCCCAGTTTGGGGTGGGTGCTGGGGGGAGACGTGGGAGCCCCCGCGTCTGCGGTGGTAGGGCGCCCTCCAATGGCATGGAGGACCCGACCCTGCTACCGTGGAGACCTGCTGTTGTGCACAGGCGTACTCCCTCTGTGGTCAAGCGACCTGTGTACGAGGCAGATGATGAACCTGCAATGCGGTGCTACCCGGCTTCACTGCCGTAACGCTGTGTGCAGAGTAGCCTGCCTTGCGTGGGCACGGTGGATAGGGAAGTGGAAGCACCGGTCTCCCCGGCCAGGGAGGCTGTGTTGATTCCCTTGAAACCCTGGCTGCAAAAGAGGCTAAGAGACGGTCTGACCGCTGTGGAAATCACCTAGGCTGTCCTCACGGGACATCGGAGGGATTGCAGTGCGGACTAAGTGGCAATCGGGTCCCATGGCCGGCAACACCATGGCGCAGCGCCTAACGGGAAACCGCCTGACCGGCGACGGAAGGCGCGCTGCGGGGAAATCCAACCCGTACCTAAGCCGTAAGATTAACCTTCGGCGTTGCCCTGTTCAGTGTACTATAACAACAAAGCGAGGGATCTACTCTTGAGCGAACGCGACAGGAGCAAGGACAAAAACGGCGGGAAAAAGAAAAGCGGCCGGGGTTGGGCTCTGCGGGTGTTTCTGCTGGCTGTGGTGCTGTCGGCCCTGCTGAGCTTTTTCTCCTCCACCGCTTTGGAGGGGACCGGCTATATCGTGGCGGCGCTGGTGCTGGCCGTGTTCATCGGCCTGGGCATCGTGTTCGACATGATCGGCGTGGCCGCGACCTCGGGCACGGAAAAGGAGTTTCACTCCATGGCTGCCCACAAGGAAAAGGGCGCGCGGGAAGCCATCCGTCTGCTGCAAAATGCCAACCAGGTGTCGTCCGTGTGCAACGACGTGGTGGGCGATATATGCGGCATCGTCAGCGGTTCCACGGCGGCGGTAATCGTCACGCATCTGCAGCGGGACTTCAGCACCTCGTCGGTGCTGATCTCCATCGGAGCCACAGCGCTGATTTCCGGCATTACCATCGGCGGCAAGGCCTTGGGAAAGACCGTGGCCATCAACCAGTGCACCAGCGTGGTGTACCGGGTGGCCCGCATCATGCACGCCCTGCATCTCTCACGCTGAAATGGAGCGATATACTTGATTTTAGACCGCATAGACAGCCCCGCCGATGTGAAGGGGCTCAACGAGAATCAGGCCCGCCAGCTTTGCAGTGAGCTGCGGGGGTTTCTCCTGGATGAGGTATCCAAAACCGGCGGACACCTGGCCTCCAACCTGGGGGTGGTGGAGCTGACGGTAGCCATTCACCGGGTGTTTGACACCGCCGTGGACCGACTGGTGTTCGACGTGGGGCACCAGTGCTATGTGCACAAGGCGCTGACCGGACGGCGGGAGCTGTTTGATACCCTGCGGCAGTTCGGCGGCCTGTCCGGCTTCCCCAAGCCATGGGAGAGCGTTCACGATGCGTTCATTGCCGGACACGCCTCCAACTCGGTGTCGGTGGCTCTGGGTATGGCCCGGGCCCGCACGCTCCAGGGAAAGGATTACAGCGTCCTGGCCCTGATCGGCGACGGCGCCATGGGCGGCGGACTGAGCTTTGAGGGGCTCAACGACGCCGGAGCCAGCGGCGAGCCGCTGATCGTGATCCTCAACGACAATGGCATGTCCATTGCACCCAATGTGGGGGGGCTGTCCCGGCATTTGTCCCGGCTGCGCAGTACGCCGGGATACTACGAGTTCAAGCGCCGCTATCGCCAGATGCTTACCGGCAGTCAGACCGGTAAGCGGGTCTATGCCATGAGTCACGAGGTAAAAACGGCTCTGAAAAATTCCCTGCTGCCCGGCAGCACAGTATTTGAGAACATGGGCTTTACCTATATGGGGCCGGTGGACGGCCACGACGTGGAGACGCTGACCCAAATGCTGGTGCTGGCCCGGGATATGCGCCGGCCGGTGCTGCTGCATGTGCATACCGTCAAGGGAAAGGGCTATCCCTTTGCCCAGAAGGAGCCCGGGCAGTTCCATGGCGTGGCTCCCTTTGACGTAAAAACCGGAAGAGCCCTGAAACCGTCAGGGGAGAACTTTTCTCATGTATTCGGACAGGAGCTTCTGTCCCTGGCCCGGGAGGATGAACGGATCTGTGCCGTCACTGCCGCCATGGTAGAGGGCACAGGCTTGACGGATTTTTCCAGAACGCTGCCCCGGCGCTTTTTCGACGTGGGGATCGCCGAGGGCCATGCGGTGGCCATGTGCGCCGGTATGGCCCAGCAGGGCATGGTGCCGGTGTTTGCGGTGTATTCCAGCTTTTTGCAGCGGGGATATGATATGCTGCTGCACGATGTGGCGCTGAATCATCTCCATGTGGTGCTGGGCGTGGACCGGGCGGGGCTGGTGGGCGCCGACGGCGAGACCCACCATGGCTGCTTTGATCCCATGTACCTGTCCCAGGTGCCGGGGATGACGGTGCTGTGTCCTGCCAGCTTTGCGGAGCTGCGGCGGATGCTGCGGCGTGCGGTGGAGGAATTGGACGGCCCCGTGGCGGTGCGGTATCCCCGGGGCGGCCAGGGCCGCTATCAGGATGACGGCGGCGACGGAACGTTTGTGTGTCTGCGTGAGGGCGATGATGCCGCCATCCTGACCTATGGCATTCTGGTGAACCAGGCTCTGGATGCGGCGGAGCTTCTGGCGCAGAAGGGAATCCGTGTCCGGGTGGTGAAGCTGAATCAGATCTGCCCGCTGGACAGCGGCGCGGTGAAGGAGGCCCTCTCCGGCACGGAGCGCCTGCTGGTGCTGGAGGACTGCATGGCCACCGGCTGCGTGGGTCAGCGGATCGCCGCCATTCTGGCCCAGGAGCGGGTGGAGCCCCGCTGCCTGACCCTGAAGAATCTGGGCGGCCGATTTGCACCCCAGGGTACGGTGGATCAGCTGTACAGGGCCTTCGGCCTGGACGCCCGGAGCGTGGCAGACAGTGTGGAGGAGATGCTGCATGAGCAATAAAACAAGACTGGACGTGCTGCTGGTGGAGCAGGGGCATATGGAAAGCCGCCAGAAGGCCCAGGCCGTCATCATGGCTGGCAGCGTGTTTGTGGACGGTCAGCGGGTGGACAAGCCCGGCACGGCGGTGCCCAACACCGCACAGATCGAGGTGCGGGGCCATGCTTTGCCCTATGTCAGCCGGGGCGGCCTGAAGCTGGAGAAGGCCATGCAGACGTTTCCCCTGACCCTGGACGGCAAGGTCTGCGCTGATATCGGCGCATCCACCGGCGGCTTCACGGACTGCATGCTGCAAAACGGGGCCACAAAGGTCTACGCTGTGGATGTGGGCTACGGCCAACTGGACTGGAAGCTCCGGGGAGACCCGCGGGTGGTGTGCATGGAACGCACCAACGCCCGCTATCTTACCCATGAGCAGATCCCAGAGGAGCTGGACTTTGCGTCGGTGGACGTGTCGTTTATCTCCCTGCGGCTGATCCTGCCGGCGCTGGACGGACTGCTGTCCCCGGAGGGAGAGGCCGTGTGCCTGGTGAAGCCCCAGTTTGAGGCGGGCCGGGAAAAGGTCGGAAAAAAAGGCGTGGTCCGGGACCCGGCGGTGCACCTGGAGGTGCTGGGGGCCTTTCTGGAGCATGCAAAGGAAAGTAACTTTACAGTGCTTGGAATTACATACTCTCCCATACGGGGACCCGAGGGAAACATCGAATATCTGGGCTATCTGCGCCACGGACAGGGGACACCCGGCGTCTTTTCCCTGCCGGAGATCGTGGAGGCGTCTCACAGCCAATTAAAGGACTGAGGTGAGCGGCATGAAACCAAAACGCGTGATACTTTGTCCCAATCCGTACCGGGACAGTGAACTGAAGGTCTGCAAGCAGTCCCGGGATATGCTGGAGAGTCTGGGGATGCAGACCTCTGTGTGCCTGCCCTTCCAGAGGGAGGGGTATGGCGAGGAGCTGGGGATCCCCATGCGGCTCTTGCAGCAGGAGATCCGGTCGGCGGACCTGCTGATCGCCTTCGGCGGCGACGGTACCATTCTGCATCTGGCCCGGACCGTGGCGCTGCACAGCGTGCCGGTGCTGGGGGTGAACCTGGGAAGTCTGGGCTTTATGTCGGAGCTGGAGGTCAACGAGCTGGACCGGCTGCGGGATCTGGCCGAGGGCCGGTTTACCGTAGAATCCCGGATGATGCTGGATGCGTCGGTGCTGCGGGAAGGACGGCAGGTGTACAGCAACATCGCCCTGAATGACGCGGTGATCTCAAAGGGGTCCATCGCCCGGGTGGTGCGGCTGGATATCTTCACGGAGGAGGGACGCCTGACCCGGGTAGGCGGCGATGGCATCATCGTGTCCACCCCTACCGGCTCCACCGGATATTCTATGGCCGCCGGAGGCCCCATTGTGGAGCCCACCGCCAAAAACCTGCTGCTGACCCCGATATGTCCCCATTCCACCCGCTCGTCCTCCTACGTGCTGTCACCGGACCATGTGATCACCGTGGAAGCTGCGGATGCCAACCGGAAATTTGTCTATCTTTCCGTAGACGGCGGCAAAGCGTTTTCTTTGAAAAACGGAGACCAGGTGCGGGTGAGCACCTCAAAATACACCACAAAGCTGGTTCGTCTCTCCAAAAAGAGCTTTTGCGAAATACTGGACAAAAAAATGGGAACGGAGGCTTCTAAAAAATGAAAAACGACCGCCAGAACCAACTCCTCCAGATCATCAGCGAGGAGATTATCGAAACCCAGGAGCAGCTGCTGGAGCGGCTCCAGGCCAAGGGGATCAAGAGTACCCAGGCCACGATTTCCCGGGACATCAAGGAGCTGCACCTGATCAAGGAGCCAGCCGGGCAGGGAAAATACCGCTATGCCGTTTCCGCCCACCGCACCAAGCTGAATTTTGCCGACAAGTTGCGCACCATTTTCCGGGAGAGCGTCCTGACGGTGGACAACGCCCAGAATATCGTGGTCATCAAGACTCTGCCGGGTCTGGCCAATGCCGCGGGATCTGCCGTGGACGGTATGGACGTGCCGTATCTGGTGGGGTCCCTGGCCGGCGACGACACGGCTCTGCTGATCATGCGGGACACGGAAAGCGCCGTGGATTTTACGGAAGAAATCAAGGAAATGCTGCGTTGACAGCCAGAAAATCGCGCAGGACAGCGGAGGGATACGCAGATGCTGCAATTGCTCCACATTGAGAATATCGCCATCATCGAGTGCGCGGACATTGCGTTCCGGCCCGGCTTCAACGCCCTGACGGGCGAGACCGGCGCCGGTAAGTCCATTGTCATCGACTCCATCAGCGCCGTGCTGGGCCAGCGGACGTCCCGGGACCTGATCCGTACCGGGGCGGATATGGCCTTTGTCAGCGCGTGCTTCGCGGATGTTCCGCCCCGGCTGGGGGAGGACCTGGGCATTTCCTGGGAGGGGGAGCTGCTGCTGCAGCGGGAGATTCACGGCAACGGCAAAAACGTCTGCCGGGTCAACGGCCGCCCCGTCACGGTGACCCAACTCCGTACCCTGGGCAGTCGCCTGCTGAACATCCACGGCCAGCACGACGGGCAGCAGCTGCTTGATGAGGAGCAGCACCTGCTGTATCTGGACAGCTTTGGCCGGACGGAGGGCCTGCTGACGGAATACCGCGAAAAATACCAGGCCATGGCCGCCTTGCGCCGCCAGATGCAGGCTCTGGAGATGGACGAGGCGGAGAAGGCCCGCCGGGTGGACACCCTGACCTATCAGCTCCAGGAGCTGGAGCGGGCCAAGCTGCGTCCCGGCGAGGAGCAGGAGCTGCAAAGCCGCCGGACACTGCTGCACAATGCGGAAAAATTCATTTCCGCTGTATCCGGGGCGGATTTCTGCCTCAACGGCGACGACGGCAGTGATGGCGCGGCCAATCTGGTGCGTCAGGCCCAGGAATCCCTGGCATCGGTACGGGGGCTGGACCCCGAGCTGGGAGAGCTGTACGACCGGCTGGAGGCTGCGTACAGTGAAATATACGACCTGGCGGATACCATCCGGGACAAGCGGGAGGATTTCGACTTTTCGCCCCAGGAACTGGACCGGGTGGAGGGACGGCTGGATCAGCTGTACCGCCTGAAAAAGAAGTATGGCCCCACAGTGGAGGAGATGCTGGAGTATCAGACCCGTTGCCGCCGGGAGCTGGACGACATACAGGACGCGGGGGACACCCTGCTGCATCTGGAAAAGCAGCTGAAGAAGGCGGAAAAGGCCGCCCGTCAGGCGGCGGAGGCCCTGTCACAGGCCCGGCATGAGGCTGCCGGACGGCTGGAGGAGCAGATTCTCACGGAGCTGCGGCAGCTGGACATGGGCAAGATTCGCTTTGCCATCTGCTTTACGGAGCAGGCCCTGGCGGAAAACGGCGCCGATCAGGTGCGCTTCCTGATGTCCGCCAACGTGGGCGAGGAGCTGCGGCCTATTCACAAGATCGCCTCCGGCGGTGAGCTGGCCCGGATCATGCTGGCCATGAAAAACGTGCTGTCGGAGCAGGATCAGGTGGGCACCATGGTATTTGATGAGGTGGATACCGGTGTGTCCGGACGAGCTGCCCAAAAGGTGGCGGAGAAAATGGCCCGTATCAGCCGCACCAAGCAGGTGCTGTGCGTGACGCATCTGCCCCAGCTGGCCGCTATGGCGGATACGCACTTTTCTGTGGAGAAGGGGGAGCAGGACGGACGCACCTTTACCCGGGTGGTGCAGCTGGACAGAGCACAGCGGCAGCAGGAGCTGGCCCGCCTTACCGGCGGAGCGTCCATATCCGCCACCATGCTGGAGAGCGCCGGGGAGCTGCTGGACCAGGCGGACAAATTCAAAAAAACCTTGGCCTGACCCGTTGACAACGGGGAGAAGGAACGGTATAATACAAAGCAACTTCATATGCAACAGCGATGAAGGGAAGAAGTATCCAGCTGATGACGCCTGCAAAGAGAACCCCTGGACGGTGAGAAGGGGAGAGGCGGCGGCAGGAGAATACATCCCGGAGCAGCCTTCTGAACGGTCTCTCCTATTAGGAATGTGTCGGGTTCGCCCGTTACAGCGATAGGGTGTTGCTGCACCCGATGAGGCCGCATGCCGTGAGGCGGCGGCGAAGCTGAGGTGGTACCGCGATTTACGTCGCCCTCTGTCAACACGACAGGGGGCGTTTTTCTTGCCCCCTGGAAGCCAAAAATATCGGAAAGGAATCAGAAAACATGGGAATTTATGAAGAACTGGTGGCCCGCGGCCTGATCGCTCAGGTCACCAACGAGGATGAGATCCGCGAGATGATCAACAACGGCAAGGCCACGTTCTACATTGGTTTTGACTGCACGGCGGACTCCCTGACGGCTGGACATTTCATGGCCCTGACCCTGATGAAGCGCCTGCAAATGGCGGGCAACAAGCCCATCGCCCTCATCGGCGGCGGCACCACCATGATCGGCGACCCCTCCGGCCGCACCGATATGCGCAAGATGCTGACCAAGGAGGACATCGCCCACAACGCCGCCTGCTTCAAGAAGCAGATGGAGAAGTTCATCGACTTCTCCGACGGCAAGGCTCTGATGCTGAACAACGCCGACTGGCTGCTGAATCTGAACTACGTCGAGCTTCTGCGCGACGTGGGCGCCTGCTTCTCCGTCAACAACATGCTGCGCGCCAAGTGCTATGAGCAGCGCATGGAGAAGGGCCTGTCCTTCCTCGAGTTCAACTACATGATCATGCAGAGCTACGACTTCTACTACATGTTCCAGCATTACGGCTGCAACATGCAGTTCGGCGGCGATGACCAGTGGAGCAACATGCTGGGCGGCACTGAGCTGATCCGCCGCAAGCTGGGCAAGGATGCCTATGCGATGACCATTACTCTGCTGACCGATTCTCAGGGCAAGAAGATGGGCAAGACTGCAGGCAATGCGGTCTGGCTCGACCCCAACAAGACCAGTCCCTTTGAGTTCTACCAGTACTGGCGCAATGTCGGCGATGCTGACGTGATGAAGTGCATCCGGATGCTGACCTTCCTTCCGCTGGAGCAGATCGATGAGATGAGCACCTGGAAGGATCAGCGTCTGAACGAGGCCAAGGAGATTCTGGCCTACGAGCTGACTAAGATGGTGCACGGCGAGGAAGAGGCTGAGAAGGCCCAGAACGCTGCCCGTGCCCTGTTCAGCGGTGCTGCTGACACTGAGCACATGCCCTCCACTCAGCTGACCGAAGCGGATCTGACCGATGGCTCCATCGGCATCCTGACCCTCATGGTCAAGGCCGGTCTGGCCGCTTCCAACGGCGAGGCCCGCCGCCTGGTTGTGCAGGGCGGTGTCCTGGTGGATGGTGAAAAGGTGGGCGCTCCCACTGTCAGCTTTACCGCTGATCAGATGAAGAACGGTATCGTTATCAAGAAGGGCAAGAAGATCTACCACAAAGTGACCCTGTAATCTTTTAGAACCAGCGTATGATAAAAGCCCGGCGGCATCCATAAATCGGATGCCGCCGGGCTTTTTACGTTTGTGTAATGTTTATAGAGAAGGGCACTTACAGCTCAAAGGCCTTCTTCAGCACATCGTAAGCGGAGTCCTCGTTCTCACTGCGCACCAGCAGAGAAATATCCAGATCGCTGGTGGTGATGAGCAGAACCTCGATGTCAGCCATGGCCAATGCGTTCAGGGCCCGGGCAGCTACACCGCAGCTGGTGACCATGTCCTCACCGAAGAGGTTCAGCTTGGAGTAACCAACGCTGATCAGCGGGGAAGCCTTGGCATCCTTGTCGAGATTGGCGGCAGAGATGGCTTTCATCACCAGCGTCAGATCGCTGGCAGATGCGGTAAAGCTGAAATCAATGTTGGTACCGTGAGGGGCGCTCTGACTGATCATATCCACCACAACGCCGGTATCGGCAAAGATCTGCAGGTAGCGGGCCAGGCTGTTGCCCTTGAACTCCACATCCTGCACACTGATCATCATCAGGCTGGGCTCAATGTTGATTTTGGAAACACCATACATAATGAACACTCCAATCTGCCCCAAAGGGCTGCAAATTCAGGCGAGCGCCAAAAACGCGCTGTTGATGTTGGTCTGTAATACGTTCTGGATGTACTCTATCCCAAAGCTGGGGTAAGCGGCCCGGACACCGTGCGCCTGCGCCAGCTCCGGCGTATATTCCTGGAAGAGGTAGGTGCGGACGTTGGATTTACCGGCATCATAGTGGGTCACGGTGGGATGTAATTGCGGGGAAGCGACAGCGCAGTGAACGCTGCCATCCGGGTCCGTCGTCTTGTTCAGTTCCAGTGTCAGGATGGCACCGATGAGCTGATCCGGTTTGCTTTGGGTGCTGAGGAAATTTCCCAGAGAATAGGCCACAAAGGTCTGGCGGCCATCCACAGAGGTCTTCCACTCGGCATCCTGCACCACATGAGGGTGCGTGCCCAGAATAACATCCGCACCCCAGTCGGAAAGCTGCTGGGCGAGGTCCCGCTGGGTCTGGGTGATTTTGTGGCTGTCCTCCACGCCCCAGTGAACTCCCACCACCACAAAATCGGCCAGCTCACGCGCCCTGCGCACCTGCTGTTCTATCACATCTCGCTGGCTGGTGTAGATGACATTGGCCGTCATGGCACTGCTCTGCGGGATGCCATTGGTGTGGTCGGTGTAGGAGAGGTAGGCAATCGTCACACCGTTTACCGTCTGCAGGGGGATGGTGCCATAATCGCTCTCTCCGTACCACAGGCCGGTCGTGACCACATCTTCCGGCATCTCGTCCCAGAACCGCAGCGTTGCTGCGATACCTTTGGCACCTTTATCGTAGGTGTGGTTGTTGGAAAGACTGAACACCCGGATGCCTGCCCGGTAAAGAGCCTCTGCGCATTCACCGGGGGTAGAAAAGCAGGGATAGGTGGAAGGCTCCAGTTCCTTGCTGCAGAGTGTTTCCTGGTTGATCCAGTTTACATCCTGCGCGGCATAAAAATCCAGCAGGTGCTCGTAGCAGTAGTCAAAATCATATCGCTGGCCTTCCGCTGCCCGGCGGGCTGCCTGTTTGTAGATGGGGGCATGGATCAGGTTGTCCCCGGTGGCCGAAAAACGCAGTGTGGTTGTAACAGGCTGCGGTTCCGGTTCGGGCGGGGGAACGCTTTCAGCGGTCGAAGGCTCGTCCTCAAAGGGGCCAAGCACGATGCCGGGAGTCTGGAAGCGCCAGAAGCCAAAGCAGGCCAATGCCGCACCAGCCACCAGCAGCACTCCCATCATCCTCAGAAAAACGGGTTTTCGTTTTCGCCGGTTCTGCAGTTCGTGCCGCGAATGTCGTTTCGTAGATGCCGCGTGTCTTGCCTGCTCCATTCCGTCAGCCCTCCTGCCGCTCAAAATGGTGGAAGACGCAGAGACCTTACAGCTCTGCGATCATGTTACCCATATTGTACAGGCCCGGCTCCTTTTTTGCAAGATAGACAGCAGCATTTATTGCGCCATTTGCAAAAACACTGCGGGAATATGCAGTATGCTTGAGGGTGATGACCTCGTCCGGACCGCAGAACAGCACCTCGTGGTCGCCCACGATGCTGCCTCCGCGCACGGAGCTGATGCCAATCTCCTTCGGGTCGCGCTTCTGGCGCACAGAGGAACGGTCGTAAACATAATGATATGCGCCGTTGTTCTCTTCGTTGATGGCATCGGCCAGCATCAGGGCAGTGCCGCTGGGGGCATCCAGCTTGTTGTGGTGGTGCTGCTCCACGATCTCCACATCATAGTCTGCACCCAGAATGGCCGATGCACGCTTGCACAGCTCCGACAGCAGGTTGATGCCGATGGACATGTTGGCGCTCTTGAACACGGGCACAATGCGGGACAGCTGCACAACCTTCAGCTGCAGCTCTTCGGAAAGGCCAGTGGTGCAGACCACGATAGGCATCTTGTGTGCTTCGCAATAGGTCAGTGCCTTTTCCACAGCAGCAGGAGCGCTGAAATCAATGATGACATCGCCCTTGCCGTCCAGCTTATCCAGACTGTCGTATACGGGGATGCCGTTCTGCTCACCGTCCTGCTGGTCGATCCCGGCGACCACGCGGCAGTCACTCCGGTTTGCAATCATCTCGCAGAGGGCGTGGCCCATCCGGCCGCCAATGCCCTGAATGATAATATCTGTCATTTTTGTTTCCTCGTTTTCTGTTGTAACGGCAAATGCCCGGGAGAAACCAATTCCACCGGGCATTATGCGCTATTTCGTTTATTCCTGAATCAGACCTTCGGCAGCCAGTGCCTGCTCGATCTTCTCCTTGTGGGCATCACTGGGCTCGACCAGCGGCAGACGGCAGGAACCAGCTTCCCAGCCCAGCACATTCATGGCGTACTTGACAGGGATGGGATTTACTTCGCAGAAGAGTGCATCCGCCAAGGGCAGGATCTCCAGCTGCAGCTTGCAGGCAGTTTTGGTGTCGCCCTCAAACCATGCCTTGCAGCAGTTGTGCACCAGCTCAGGCTTGACATTGGAGACCACACTGATGACACCCTTGCCACCCAGAGACAGCAGGGGGACCACCTGATCATCGTTGCCAGAGTAGATGTTCAGCTCGTCGCCGCACAGTTGAGCGATCTTGGCCACCTGAGAAATGTTGCCGGAGGCCTCCTTGATGCCGTTGATGAGCGGATTCCGGCTCAGCTCCA
>ENA-OROZ01001862-OROZ01001862.1-human-gut-metagenome-genome-assembly--contig:-NODE-1862-length-17757-cov-7.297424_pt1 | contig 17757 bp, 17 predicted proteins | sample MGYA00242138_ERZ509066 | MGnify/ENA primary metagenome ERZ509066 (study PRJEB26280, sample SAMEA2338691) | human gut metagenome | biome: human gut; feature: human-associated habitat; material: faeces... | reverse complement strand
CCGAAAGAATCCATCCATATAGGAAGCTTAAGCCATTGTGCCAGACACTTGCCCGAAAGATTGAGTAGCAGGCATAATATAACAAATAAACTCGTACTATATCTCTTGTTCTTCTCCATATTCTGTCCCTTATCCAAAAAAAACGTATAAATCATTAATATAAGCTACTTTTTAAGTCTATCATATAAAATATAAATTGTCGATTTAATTTTATAAATAAATATTCATGCCATACTTCTTTAAATCAACTTTTCCATTTATAACTTCTACTCCGTCAGCTTCAAGCAGTTCTGCCTGTTTTCCTGCTCCTCCGAACGCAAACTCCCCCGAAAGTTCTCCCTTGAAATTCACAACCCTGTAGCACGGAATATTTTCAGGATCAGGATTTTTATGCAATGCATTGCCAACCGCACGTGCCATTTTTCTGTCACCTGCAAGTTCAGCAATCTGTCCATATGTGGCTACGCATCCTCTCGGAATCTTTTTAACCGCACTATATATTCTTTTTGTCGGGCTGTCAGATACAAGGTCATAGCTTTCCGCTATCATTCTTTTAATATCTTTATCCGGTATTGAACCGTCAAGGATAATAGTGTTCCAATGTTCCTTATTCTGATGATATCCCGCAACTACAGATGCATAGGCACTTCGCCAGAAATCTCTCCACTCAGGTGAAACTTTTACATTAAGATTAATATAACCATTCCGTTCATAAGTCCACAAAAATGCTTTTTTATTGCTTTTTACTCTCACAAGCTGCCAGTTTTCATCATGAAACGGAGCTTCTATATATGTATCCTTAAATGATAGGCCATATGCCAGTGCTTCTTCTCTTGTTTTCATAATACCATTCCATTGCCTTAATAATACCTATTTAATATTAAAACTTTATTTTAATTCAAATTTATTGACAAATTCATTTAATGTCACTACCTGTATTTAATCTATTATAGCACTTTGTTACCATATTATTTAATAAAACTTTGTTATGTCCGAAACATTTTTTCGTTTTGGCATATGGGAATCCTTAGCGGCATATCCAACCGCAATTACAGAAACCACCTGTTCGTTTTCAGGAATATCAAGAAATTCTCTTATCGCTTCGCCATCACGAATTCCCATAATCAATGTGTCAAGTCCCGATTCTTTGGCTTTAAGAACAAAATTTTCATTTTGCAGCCCCAAATCATAATATCCCCAGCCGTTGGCACATTCATTGACTGGCTCTCCTGATAATCTGTCAAATCCCACGCAATTTTTTACAAATGTAGTTACAACAAGTGCTGCTCCTTCTGAATTTTTCTGATTGAATTCCGGCAGACATTTATCAGAGAATTCTTTAATCATTTCATCCGATAAAATGCAGTAATATCTTGACGTCTGTAAATTTTTCCATGAAGGAGCCAATATAGCTGCATTTATAATAATTTCAAGCTGCTCTTTTGTAACTTTTTTATCAGCATCATAACTTCTGATACTTCGTCTTTCATTTAATACATCCTGTAACTCCATGATATGTACCTCTTTTCGCATTTTTATATTTGTTTATTATATAATTTTCATTCATAAAAATTTCATCAGAAAGTCAGCCGCATTTGATGCCCTTTGCGGCCTTGCTGCTTTGCATCGTCAACCGCACGACAAATCAATTGTGCGGCGTATCCGTGTTTGCGATACTCCGGCAGTGTATTCACTCCGAAAATCATCTGCCAAGCACCATTTTCATTGTGCATGGCTGAATTTATGCATTTCTTTTAATCTCCATATTGTCACTCCTTATTTATGTACATTGTACAAATTTTAGTAATAACATTATACTTCTAAATTCAGACCTATTTTGTTCACAATATTATATCACCACCCCATTACAATGGTCCACCTCATGCTGTATTATCTGTGCCGTAAATCCGCTGTATTTTCCATGCTGCGGCTTAAAATTACTGTCAAGATAATCAACTTCTATCTCTTCATATCTTATGCAGGGTCTTACTCCGTCCAGTGACAGGCATCCCTCTTCTGTCTTATATTCACCTGACTTTTTTGTTATCACAGGATTAACCATTGCAAACTGAAACGGTCCCGCCGCAACAACTATTATTGATTTGTTTACACCTATCATGTTGGCAGCCATTCCAACACAGATTTCTCTGTTGGCACGCAGTGTATCAATCAAATCTGTTACAACCTGCTTGTCAGCTTCCGTTGCAGGTTTTGCCTTTCTTGAAAAAATGTGTTTTCCTTTTACGATATTTTTTATCATAACTTTTTAACCGCCTATAATTTCCTCTTCCCAATATATGATTCATACAGCTTATAATCGCTGTTCACTATCAGTTTTTCCGGGAATTCTGTATCTTTAATAACCTGATATGCCCTGTCAAATCCGCATATGCTTTCTTTTATGTGAGCATCACTTCCAATTGAAATACAGACACCCATTTCCTTGCAAAGATTGAGCATTTTTACATCATTATCATATGCTCCCTGTCTCGGACCGTCGGGATTTAATGATGTATTATTTAACTCGAGAAGAACATGCTTTTCCTTTGCCGCTTTTACAAGACGCTCATAATCCACAGGGTATCTTGAATCGTCAGGGTGACCTATTATATTGACATACGGATTATCCATTACTTTTATTAAAGCATTTGTATTCTCCTCTATGCTTCCCGGCTTAATACAAGGAATGTGAAGACTTGCGATAACAACATCGCAACCTTTAAGTCCGTATTCGCTAAGATCAATTTTTCCTTCATAATCCATAATATTTACTTCGCAACCCATATATATTTTTACACCGTTTTTCATTCTCGGAATTATTCCCATATTTGAAAAATAAAATAATCCCGTACTTCCCGGCATTTTAGGTGCATGGTCTGTTATTGCAAGATGTGTAACGCCTTTTTCGGCAGCAAATGCCGCCATCTCATCTATTGTGTTATACGCATGTCCACTGACTAACGTATGTGTGTGGGTATCTATCGTAAATTTCATAATATTGTCTCCATTAAATATTTTTATATATTTCAGCAATCAATCACTTCATATATCATCATATCTCTCAACAATCAATCACTTCAAATCAACCGTGCAAATATCTCTGTGCGGATTCGTCTGTGCAAGCCCCAATCTCACAATTTTACCTTTAAGCGGTGTAAAATGTGTCTGCATTGCTCTTACAGCCGCAATCATTTGCTCTTTTTCAAGTTTCTTTCCCAACGTAATATGCGGAAACCAACTATACGGTTTATAACAACGGTTAATTGTCACATCCTCACGCACTGCTAAAATATTATAAACCTTTTCTGCTGTTTGCTGCAAATGCAAATCCAATACGGGCGTCACATAAATAACATATGGCAAAAATTCGCCTACAGAAAATATATTTATATCATGGGATTCCAATTCCGACAGCTTCACAAAATCATCGCAGAGATTTTGTGGATTTCTTGTCTCAAAACTTGATATTGTAAGATGCGGTGGCACATTATTGTCAATCATATAAGTATTTCCCGTATTTTGTGCAACTGCATCAATAAACCTCTGTAACTGCCTTGTTGTATGTTCATCAAAATAAGCCGAAATCAGATACATTTTTTCTCCTTTACTCTTTGTCTCCACAATGTTACGAAATTCCATATGTTTTTATCCGTCAAAACAAAAATTCACATCAATTATACGAATTAATCCGGCTGACTGACTTTTTCAAGCTCTGCACGAAACATTATTCTTCTTGTTCCTCTTATATTCCTGAACTGAATTTCATATGTCTGCGTTATATTATCAATTTTAATAATCTCACCGACACCAAATACTTTGTGTCTGACAATATCTCCAACATCAAACTTTAACTTAGGCAGCATCTGCTCAGTTTCCCCTTTAATTAATATTCTGCTGTTATTAATACAATCAAGAAGATTAATGTCTATATCACTTAAAAATGATGATGGTCTTGCACCGAATCTTCCATCTTTTTTTCTGTATGTGCTAAGATAAAGCATATTCTTAGCCCTCGTTATCGCCACATATAATAATCTTCTCTCTTCTTCATACTCATCTTCGTTGCGGAGTCTGCTACTTGGAAACTGCCCTTCGACCAGCCCCGGTACAAATACAGTATCGAATTCAAGTCCTTTTGACGTGTGAATAGTCATAACCTTAACAACATTATATTCACCATCTTCATCCTGTGCCGAAAACAGTGCAAAATGGCTTAGCAAATCTGCCAGTTCTACCTTTTCCTATCAATTCCAGACATAAGATCAACATATGACATATCCTGCTTTGACATATCTATATCACTCATTATCTTTTTTGCAGTATTATCTTTAAGTGAAATACCCATATCCTCAGCTACATTCTTAATCATATCAAGTTCTGCTTTTTTATCAAGAATCGTAAAAGTCTTAGGAAATGACATTCTGTGAATCTCTTCTTTAAGAAACATATTGCAATATCCGTGAAATGTACCTGTGAAACAATTAGCATTATCTCCAACTATATCTCTTAATCTGTGTTTCATCTGGGCTGCCGCTTTATTGGTAAAAGTAAGTGCAACAATTGACGACGGCTCAACAAACATCTCTGTTATAAGATAAGCTATTCTGTATGTAAGCACAAACGTTTTTCCCGAACCTGGAACTGATGAAACCCGTATATTGCCTTCTGTATCTGTCATTGTATCTATCTGTTCTTTCGTCGCTCTTTCTGGTATATTCATTTATATAAACCCTTTCCAACATATTTTCAGAAAAAAGACGCGGAATCTCTCCCACGCCTTTAAGTATACTTTTTATTTTATTATTTTTCTCATTTATAAAACATTTCATCACTGGTTATGGTATATATATCACACTTTCGATTAAGTCCATGGTTTTTAAATACAAGCACATGCTCTTTGTATGTAATCGTATCTTTCAAATATACAAACGGCTCTTCTCTGTAAAGAAAACATTCATACCCTTTTTGCTTAAAGTTATTCATAATTTTTAAAGCTTTTTCATGTATTTTCCGGTTCTGTATCAAACTTTCTTCTGTCATATGAAGATGCAGCATCTCTCATATCGTTGATAATCTTATCTATAAATCGTCCATGCGATTTTTTATGAAACATAGATGCAATAATGTTACATTTTAAGCTGTCCGGCTTTTTTTGATAAATTTTAAGCATCCGTTCCATATTTCTATCACCGACACTTCTTGCGGTTTCCATGAGATAACTGACAGCTTCAGGATATATTGAATCGGGATAAGGCACATAATATGCTTTGGGGACTGACCTGTACTTTTTAACCGGTGGAAAATCTGCCAGCCTCATAAACACAAGTTCTTTTTCATTGCAGGATGAACTTCCAAGAAAACGGTATTTATCGCGTATAACTGCAAACTGGTATTCAAGCTGCCTTAAATATTGATATCCTTTTACCCAGAAATGTCCCATACAGCCATAATTAAAATATGTCGATGTAATACTAAGCTTTACAAACTTTATTGTAAATACATTCTCTCCACCCTGATTTACTATAAGCATATAACCATCATCAAGCTTTTCCACACCTGCAATCTGCTCAGATTCAATATCTTTGTATGTACCTGTGATTACCGGCTGTTCAAACACAAAAAAGCTTTCAACTGCATCATTCATAATATATGCCGCATAAATGTCACTGCTGCCATCAATCCTCACAGGTTCAAACAAATTCAGTTCAAATACCTGTGCCAGCCTGAAAAATTCATCCGGCATATCATCCGTTAATCCGTCAAGATAATTCATATAAAACTTCTTATCATCAAAATCCATCTCGGATTCCATATTCACAGACATATTTTCTCGCAATCTCTAAACCATCAATCGGTGCACAAAACTTCTGATTATGCTTCTTACATTCCTCATAAACATATTCTAAGTTAAACCAATCCACTCTGTCCAGCTCTTCTTTTTGTAATGTAAGCTTGTCGATATCCACAGATCCGGTATATACATAAACAAAAGCTATCTCGCTGTCCTTAAACATCTTTCCATAGAATTCTTTTTTATAATTAATTACAAATTTATCAACAAAATGCAAATCACTGACGGATGCATCTATTCCAAGTTCTTCTTTCATCTCTCTTATTGCAGATTCTTCAGGTTCATCACCAGCCTGTATATGACCTGCCGAAGAAGTATCATATCTTCCCGGAAATGAATCCTTACCCATCGCACGCTTCTGAAGAAGAACTTCTGCTCCATTATCCGTCTTTCTTATAATCCACACATGTGCAGTCCTGTGCCTTATTCCCTCACTATGTGCAATCTTTCTCTCAATGGTTTTTCCTGTTGGTATCCCATTTTCATCAACTATATCCAATAATTCCATGTTTAATCTGACTCCATTATAAACAGCGTATAAAAAATCATATAGCAAAAAGGAGACATAAAACAATCATCACGTCTCCTTTTAAAAAAGCAACTTATATTACAAACCTTATATAAATTTATTACTTAATAAGGCTTTCCTTAATCTTTACAACTGCTTTATGAATATTAACAGGTTCGTCCATTGTGCAGTTAGGGCGATGAATATCGTTAGTAAAATATACTGTAAATTCACCCGGATGCAATGTAACGAACTGTTCGTCAGCTACTTCATCATAATAAATATTGTCCTTTCCGGCAGGCTCTTCACCTTTTACGCCCGGAAGAAGAGGTGCGTATCCCTGTACTTCCCTTCCTGTAAAAAGATACTGAATGTCAATATAGTTTCTGTGGCTTTCTGCACGCTTCTTTTCTACAGGTGCAGTTGTCTGATCCTGAATGAGAACATAAATGTTATCTCCGTCAAGTTCATATCTTCCTACAGGAAGTTCCTTTGTTTCAGGCTTTGCAAGAAATTCCAAAGCTGTGGCAATTGCTGCCGGATACTCATAGTTACCTTTTTTTGCATTAAGTGAAGCGTAAATCATAATAATTCATCCTTTCGTTTTAAAAAATTTTTTATCTATTGCATATTATTTGCATGCTATTACATTAAGTATATACTCATACATTCTCTTTGCAGAAGAAATGCTTAAATGCTCTTCCGTTGTATGAATATTAAAAATATCCGGTCCCATAGATATGCAGTCAAGGTCTTCTATCTTTCCTGCAAGTATACCACATTCGACGCCTGCATGAATTGCCTCAATAGTAGGTTTTTTGCCATACATCTGTTCAAATATATTAACCATATCATCACGGAGTTTTGAATCTTTCTTATATTCCCAAGCTGGGTATTCTCCTGTAAATTCAACACTTCCACCGTATGTTTTACTTACACATGCAATCTGGTTTTTAAGATTTTTCAATGCAACTCCGACTGAACTTCTAAGGGCAAATCTGAGACAGATACCTGATTCATCTAATGAAATTATACCAAGATTAAGTGAAGTTTCAACAAGATTATCAATATCCTGACTCATTCTCATTATTCCGTTAGGAAGTGACTGTATAAGAGCAACCGCTTTGGCACTGTCTTCCTTTGTAACAGCTTTAACGCTGCATCCATCTGATAATTCTGTTGTAACATTAAAATCTGCATCAGATGACGCAAATTCTTCTCTTATCTCATTTACAGCTTCTTCAACAGCAGCTTTAACTGCCTCAGCTTTATCTGCTTCAACGATAATTTCGGATAAACATTCTCTCGGAATGGCATTGTCTTTTTTGCCTCCCTCAACAGATACAATAAATATCGGTGCTTTCTCAGCGGCATCACGAAGAATTCTTGACATGAGAACATTTGCATTTCCTCTTCCCTTGTCAATCTCAACACCTGAATGTCCTCCCGTAAGTCCCGATATAGAAATACGAAGTTTTGTTCCTGTCACTTCTGTTCTGTTTAATTTAAGTTTAACCTGTGCACTACATCCTCCCGCACAACTTGCAAGCATGATTCCCTCATCTTCGCTGTCCATATTGAGAAGCTTCTTTCCTTTTAACATTGACACATCAATGCCTGCAGCACCTTCCATGCCTACTTCTTCTGATACGGTACACACAAATTCAAGACGTGGATGTGCAATGCTGTCATCATCTAATATCGCAAGTGCATAGGCAACCGCAATTCCGTCATCACCGCCAAGTGTTGTTCCCTTGGCAGAAACAAAATCACCATTAACTTCAAGATCAAGTCCTTCTTCGTCCATGTTCTTATCACAGTCAGGTGTCTTTTCACATACCATATCCATGTGTCCCTGAAGAATAATAGGTGCAACATCTTCATATCCTTTTGATGCTTCCTTTATTATAATCACGTTGTAAAGTGAATCCTGATAATATTCAAGATTTCTTGCCTTGGCAAATTCAACGAGATAATTGCTAATCTTCTCTTCTTTATAAGAAGGATGCGGAATATTGCAAATATCCTCAAAAAATGAAAATACATTCTTAGGTTCTAATTCAGATAATACTCTCATGTCTTAACTCCTTTAAAACATTTTATTAATATTATTTTTGTTTAATCTTATTAGTGTATACAATAAACTGATTTTTATGAAGTATCTTTGTAAACTGGCATAAACGCTCATACAAAGGTTCTGCCTTTTCTCCAAAATGTTGTTTTACAAGCTGTCCGATGTCATAAATACTTCGTACTCCGTCTATCTGACGCCATATATATGTACCAAATTCATCTAATTCAATGTAACTGTACTTGGGCTTTTTCGCAATAAGCTGTGCTATTCTATTAAAAAGACCTTTATTATGAACTTTAATTTCAACATGCCCTTTCTTGTTATCCCTAAATTCAAATAATGAATTATGTTTTGGAACATAGTCTAAGTAATTCTCCTTTTGCTTAGCCATGAAACCTCCTTAAATAAAACTCTTTATCAAAAAAGCAGAATTTTTCGTAAAAATAATAAATCTGTCGGCATAAAAACCAACAGATTTATTATAACACATTTTTTTTAATTTGTCTTTTTTTCTTTTTTATTAATAAATGCTATTAATGTTGCAATAAGTGCCGCGAAGAATACAAGGCCTCCAATGTTACCAAGATTAATAACCTTTGATAAATTGATAGCATCTCCGAGAGTTGCTGTTCCTACAGGAATAATAGCAAATACAGCTAAAAGAATACCAACGAGACCTTCACCTGCAATAAGACCTGATGAGTAAAGGATTCCCTGATTAACCTTAGCTTTACGTTCTTCCTCTGAAAGACCTTTCTTCTTATCGAAGTAAAGTCTTACAAGTCCACCTGCCATAATCGGTGTACTTAAATAAATCGGAAGGTAAAGACCTACTGCAAAAGGAAGTACAGGAATCTGAAGAATTTCAACAACTATAGCAATGGCTACACCTGCAAATACAAGTGCCCACGGAAGGCTGTTTCCCATAACACCTTCAACTACCATTTTCATAAGAGTAGCCTGTGGTGCAGGTAATTCTGTAGAACCGTATCCCCATGCTGCATTAAGCAAATAAAGAACTCCGCCTACTGTAACAGCAGATACAGCCACACCGATAAGCTCACCAATCTGCTGCTTATAAGGTGTTGCACCTACTATATAGCCTGTCTTCAAATCCTGTGATGTATCACCTGCAATAGCTGCGATAATACAAATTACAGAGCCGATACTTATAGCGGCTACCATGCCATTCATACCTATTGTACCTGTAGCTTTAAGAATTGCTGACGAAATAAGAAGTGTCGCAATAGCCATACCTGATACAGGGTTATTTGAGCTTCCTACTAAACCAACCATACGTGATGATACAGTTGCAAAGAAGAAACCAAAAATAATAATAATAATCGCACTGAGAAGATTAACAGGAATCGCCGGGATTAACCACATGATAATTGCAAGCACGCCAATACCCAATACAACCAAAGTCATAGGAAGATCCTTAGTTGATCTTGTCTCCTCACCGTCTGCTTTCTTGCCATAGCCTTTCATTGCCTGCTTAAATGTTTTTACAATAAGCGGTAATGACTTGATTAAGCTTATAATACCGCCGGCAGCAACCGCACCTGCACCGATATAACGCACATAATTAGACCATATCTGTGATGGACCCATCTGTGATATTGGAATTGTAGCAGGTCCGATAATGTTGTCTCCACCGAACAAAGCGATTAACGGCATAATCATAAACCACGCTACGGAACCACCTGCCAAGAGGTATGAAGATACCTTAGGTCCACAGATATAACCGACACCGAGGAGTGCTGGCAGTACATCTGCACCAACAGCCGAACCCTTGTATGGCTTGATAGTAAAATCAACCTCGCTAGGGAATACTTTAAGTCCATCAGCGATAAACTTATAAACAGCTGCAATACCAAGACCCGCAAATACTGTACTTGCCTTAGCACCGCCTTCTTCTCCGGCAACTAATACCTCAGCACATGCCTGTCCTTCAGGATAAGGTAACACGCCATGCTCCTGAACAATTAATGCACTACGAAGTGGAATCATGAATAATACTCCGAGGAAACCACCAATTAATGCAATAAGTGCTATCTCTATCAAAGAAGGCATAGATGTGCCGCCCTCCTGAGCCCACATAAATAATGCAGGGAGTGTAAAGATTGCACCTGCCGCAACAGATTCACCTGCAGAACCGATTGTCTGAACCATGTTGTTCTCTAAAATAGAATCTCTTCTTAAAATAAAACGGATAATTCCCATAGAGATAACGGCTGCAGGAATAGAAGCCGAAACGGTCATACCAACACGCAGACCTAAGTATGCGTTGGCACCGCCAAATAATACGGCTAATAAGATACCGATAATTACAGATGTAACTGTAAGTTCAGGCATCACCTTATCAGCCGGAATATACGGCTTGAACTCTTGTTTTTCGTTCATAATTTTTCTCTCTTTCTTAAATATTTAATGCAAAATGCATCATATTCTTAATATTATATTAAGAAACTGTTATTATGTCAAACATTTAACTATCAATATATAAAAAATTATAAAAATCCAATAAATAAAACCAAAACATGTAAAAACCGGAATCTCGCCCCGCACAAGGAACAAAATTCCGGCATTTTTAAATATTAATTTTCTGTCTTTTTACCTTTAATCGTTAATCCTGCTGCCGCCCCTCCTATTATAAACATAAGAAGCCATGCAAATACACGTTTATTATCTCCTGTATCAGGCGTCTGTTCTTTTACCGTCTCTGCCTTACCGTCTTTACTCGTATCGTCCGATGATGTTGTATCTGTAATCTTTGCAACCACAGTCTGTGATTTTTCAATTTCAACAAGCCCATCCTGCTTGATGTAATATCTGTCACAATCTTTACAATACCAGTATTCAATATTTCCTTCATCTGTCCTGGTAGCCGCCTTTGCCGCTACTGACTTCAAGCCTTCATGTATACTCATATTGTAAGTGCCATATTCTTCACTGCAGATTGTACACACCGCTTTCTTCACACATGTTGCACTTCCGCCTGCATGTTTACACTGATAATCACAAACCGTGCATACACCGTTTTTCCAACCATGTGCTTCACTTGTCGATACTTCCTTATCACAGCAATCATATGCCTGCTTATGAGTTTTTTCTGTCTGTACCCATACTACCTTTCCACTGTGATTTGCCATATCTTTATCTGTATACTCCTTGCCGCAGGTTTTGCAAACCGCACCCTTTGTACATGTTGCTTCTCCGCCGCTGTGTACGCATACATAACCACATGTTTCACAAGCACCGTCTTTCCAGTTATGATTTTCTTGTGCTATCGTCACTTTACCACAGCAATCATATTTCTTTTCATGTGTTGTTGCTGTCTGTGTCCACTTTTCTGTTCCTGTATGATTGTCTGCATTTATTTCTCCATATTCACTATGGCAGGTATCACAAACCGCTTTCTGCGTACAGGTTGCTTCTCCGCCTTTATGAATACAATCATATCCACATACCGTGCAGTGTCCATTCTCCCAGATATGATCTTCTATATTAGTTACCTCAGCACCACAACAGTCATATTTTTTCTGATGAGTTTTTTCTGTCTGTACCCATACCTGATTTCCACTGTGGTTTGCAGGATTTAAAGTACCATATTCAGCATTACAATCCGTGCAGACGGCTCTCTTTTTACATGTTGCCGTTCCACCTACACAGCTTTCTGTTTCTTCTATAGTACAGCCTGCCGTTGTACATTTGTGGGTATGTGTGCCGTTACCATTTGACTTCCATTCACCATATATATGTTCTGACTTTGCTGCTGTAACAATCTCACCACATTCACAAATTACAGGTGTTGTACAATCACCATCATCTGTACCACTATGTTTTGTCTTTGTTGTTGTTACCATACAGCCGTCATTCTCACACACTTTCCAATGATAAGTATCGTCTTTTGTCCATGTGTCGCTGAACTTATGATTTGCCTGTGCCAAAAATATTTTCCCGCAGACAGAGCATATTGATTCTTTCGTACAGTCGCTGTTATCAATTGTATGATTCGCATTTACGGTAACAGACAGATAAATGCTGTATCCTTCATTATCCGTCAATGTTATTGTCTGTGTGCCATCTGCTGCAGATACAGTATAAATACCGTCCGCATCAGGTGTAAGCGTTTTATTTCCTGCCATTACCTGTGTATAATCGGAAGAAGTTACTTTAAACTGTGCCTTCTCGCAGTATACTCCATTATTTTTAATACCGTCTACCACTGTATCCGGATTAATCGCATTATAATAATATGTAACTGTCTGTGTTTCTGATGTATACACACCCTTTTCATCGCCTGTCTTGCTTAAAAAAGTATATCCTGATGGAATCTTAATATTTTCAGGTACCGCATAATTCGTTCCCGATGTACCCTGAAGTGTAATCGATTCACGTAACTTCTGCTCACTGTCTTTTATCACATAATTAACAATTACTTTTCCTTTGCCTGATGTTACAGCCACATCATCAAAGCTTTCCTTATCTACAAGAATCATTGTAGTATACGCAGGTACAGTTATAACGGAGCCTGCGACTTCACCAAGTGATACAACTCCCGCACTTTCGCCATTTGCAATAACAACCCAGTCCGTAGCAGCTCTTCCTTGAACAGGAATTGTAATTTCTTTTGACACATCTGACTCATTATTTAATACTGCCATAGTATTCCACTCGCCGTCTTTTGTACCTGTAAGCACATAAGCTTCAGAATTTTTTATTGTCTGGCTTTTCGCAAGTGGTGAAAATGCTTTTCGTATCTCCATAAGTCCTCTGTAATATGAGACTACATCTGCATACTCTGCTGAATCCTTCCATTCAACGTAACTGCTGTCTGCAAGAGTTCTTCCCTCAACGCTGTTACACATTTCTTCTCCGCCATCCATAAACAATGTTCCCGGCTTAGCATATTTCATTGCTGCTTTCTGCTTGTATATTTTTACGGCTTTTTCGTTTCTTTCGCCATAAGTGCCACCTGTGCTGCCGATTATTTCATCATAAGAGGAAGTTTTATTCTGTCTTTCTTCCTTTGTATAATTATCTCCCCAGATAACCAGATTGGCATCTTCCTTTGCCAATGATGTCTTTATCTCATCCAGCCATTTATATACATGCGAAGAACCTTTGTACTTCACATTGACACAGTCAATCAAATCCAGTGAAAATCCATCAACATGATATTCCTCTGCCCAATATTTCATGGAATTAACCATATAACTACGATACATCTTCCGCTCTGTGGCAAGCTCATTGTCATATCCCGTATTTGTTGTATACCTTGTACCGTCAGTATTCAATCTGTAATAAAACCGCGGAACCGACTTTTCAAGAGGATTTTCCTCTGAGGCATGCGTATACGGCATCTCCATCACAACAGAAAATCCCGCACTGTGAAGTGCCTGAATCATCTCTTTACATTCTTTTATAACAGTCTTGCTGTCTGACGGATTGGAAGCATAGCTTGCCTCAGGTACATTATAATTTAAAATCTCATACTCACTGTCGCCATCAAAATCCGCAAACGGTGCAAGCTGTACTGTCGTAACACCGAGTTCCTTCAGATAATCAATACCAGATACAAGCTCTCCCGCACTGTTTACTTTTGCACCCTTTTCCGTAAAAGCACTGTACTTTCCGCCTGCAGTCATGCCCGATGCGGTATCTGATGAGAAATCCTTGACACTTATTTTATAAACAGTATTTGCTTTTGTCGAATCAACATACACATGTCTGTCGCTGTCCCAACCCTCAGGAGATACTGAAGATGTATCTGTTATATACGAACGCTTTCCGTCTTTGCTTACCGCAACCGAATATGGGTCCTGAATTTTATATTTTGTTGTTCTGTCGCTGCCAATATGGGTAATATCTGTTGTGGTAATCGTATAGTCATAATACAATCCGCCCCAATCACCAAGAAGTGTTATAATCCAGAGGCCATTCCATTCCCCATTTACAAGCATTTTCTCTAATGCATAAGTTCCTATATCACGTGCATTGCTGTCATTATCATCACCTGTTGCATAAATATTAACTTTTACATATGTTGCCGCAGGTGCCCATAACAAAAATTCAGTTGACTCCTTTGTATATGTCGCTCCAAGCTGCCTGCCCTTACGTGTATGCCCCCAATCATCAACATATGTTCCATCATAAAAATATTTATTATCAATATCTTCTGCCACTTTATTAATATAGCTGCTAGGAATCGTAGCTATCTTTTTACTGTTATCTGCCGCAAACCCGGTAACGGCACTGCTTGAAAATACCATTCCGATTGACAATACCACCGCAGTAATCTTTTTTAAGTTTAAATACTTCATAAACTCTCCCTCCTTTTATTGTATTCAATGTATCTATGCAATATCCTAAAGCATTACGAAAATACATTCTATCTTAGTGGTATTATACAATAAAAAGCATCAAAAAAAATGCCATTTACACGAAATGACATTTTTTCGACACGAACGATATTAAAATGAATGTTTATTTTTCACTTTTTAATCACAATTTATTTAAAAAGTTCCGGCTCATTCTCAATTAAAATATCTGCTTAACACCATTTACAATACTTCTCATTCAATGTGCCATCCTTTTCACGACCCAATCTGCCGTCTAAGGCTTAGATTATCATGCTGTTAAAAAGAGAATTTGCAAAATATCTGAAAATAGTATAATTTGGTGGTATATACTAAATCAGCTGAAGAAAATAATATATGAAATAAATTATATAATGTGAATGGAGATGGAATTAATGAACCCAGAAAAATTATTAAGAGAATATAGACTTCATATTTCCGAGAAGTTGATGGAGATATTTGACAATGTAATTTTGGAAGATGAACAATGGTTCATCTTGCCAGACAATCAAGCAATTCATATAGTTGAACTTTTAAGTGGCTATAATTCGCTGGTGATTGAATATGCCGAAAACTCAAGTGAAAGAAGCAGAAATTTAGCAGATGATGGAGACCAATTTTCGATATTAGACTATGACACCCCGGAAAAAATGTTTGAAGCAATGATGCAAGAAATAGAAAATGAAATACATCATATTAACAAATAATGTTTAGGCACTAAGCATAACTGCTAGCCTTCATATAACTTATCAACCTCAGCTTCATACACCGATTCAGTATGAGTATCAAACAGCACCCATTCCACCAAATCAAATCTGTCCGTATTATCCTGCAAGAATCTGTTTACTGTACGTACCGCAATCTTTGCTGCCAATTCAACCGGGAAACTATATACTCCAGTTGATATGCATGGCAGAATGCCGCAGTCTGTCCGGGAACGCTACTTGAAAATGAAGGAAACTCCTGATCATCCGGCAAATCTTGATGTATTGATCCAGAATTTTGACTGTGCATTGTCTCACCCTGATGCCAATGACCTGGAAAAACTGAAAGAAGCCGTTATGGATTCATCCTTCTGATAAGACCATAAAATAAGGCAGCCCCACATAGCTGAGTCTGCCTTACTCTCTTTATTTAACGTTGATGCCACTGGCATATTGCTGCAGAAACTGTTTCTTTCCACATGGTCTTCCAAAATAATATCCCTGCAGATAATCAACCTTCATTTCTTTCATTTTCAGAAGCCATTCTTTTTCCTCGATGCCTTCTGCGCATATCCTGACGTTAATACTATGTACCATGGGGATGATATTTTTATATAATTCATAATCCCTGTCACTGTTCATCGCCTTGGCAGTAAAATCCCTATCCATTTTCACGTAACTTGGATTCATATCACGGATACAATGAAGATTCGAATATCCTGTTCCAAAATCATCGATCACGAAGGGGATCCTGTTCTTGTCCAGAGTTTTACGGAATTTACAGAACGAAGGTGTCATATCCATAAATCCGCTTTCTGTCATTTCAACACATAAGCATTCCGGCTGTAATGAATATTTTTGAATTGCATCCAGAATATCCCGCTCCACATTGCCTTGCAGGATCTGAACATAGGATACATTTACATTCATCCGGAAGTCAGGAATATATTTCTGCATTTCACAGCACATTACTGCAGCTTCGTTCAAAATATATCTTCCGGCGGGAATGATCAATCCGGTCTCTTCCAATAATGGGATAAACTCCATCGGTGAAACAAACTCCCGCCCTTCTTCCGTTATCATGGAAAAACGCATCAGTGCCTCTGCTCCAATGATCTGTTCGGACTGACAGTCCACGATCGGCTGATAATTGACTTCAAAGCCTTCATAATTGTTTACAATAGCATTACGAAGTGCTGCTACAATTCTTCCTTTTTGCAAAAAGGCCTCATAGTCATCCTGGTCAAAAACATAGAATCCGTTTTTACCCATGCCTTTTGCCTGTTTCAAGGCAAATTCAAACTTTTTGCGGCATTCTTCGGTTCCCTCACAAAATGTTGCTGCATCTATAACACCAATAGAAATAGAAAATATAGCTTCATAATTTTCGGCTATTATGAAATTATGAAGTTTATCTGTAATCTTTTCTTTCAGTGCCACAGCGTCTTCTGCGGAGGAAGCTTCCAGATCCACGATCACATACTGATCCGCTACCAGATGGTAAATTCTCTGCTTGTCTGAAAGGCATTCCTTCATACAGCCGGCTACGCTTTTCAGGATATAATTACCATAATCAGCTCCCCTGGAGCTATTGATCGCTCCAAAATCATCAATTCCTATATGCATAAAAAATCCCTTGGTAATGGGTTCTTTTTGTGCACGCAGGTAAGCAAGGAATTCCGGACCGCCAAGCAGTCCTGTGACATTATCGGCTCTTTTCCTGTTGCCGGTCTCATTCAGACACCCGACCAGATACTCTGCCTTTCCCTGCTGATCAATGATCACGATACCACGGCAGTTAATCCAGACCGGCATACCTTCTTTATCAAGCCACCTGTAATGAAGATTATGTACATTTTCTCTTCCTTCGCATATATCCGCAAGATGCTTTGCAAGCATCCTGCGGTCTTCCTCATACACTACCTTCATAACTTCATTTGCAGCATCTGTCAGAACATTTTTCGACATATTAAACCGTTTCACAGCTGACTGTGAAATCTCAAAGATATTATTCTGCAGATCAAATATATACAGGTAATCATCCATACATTCTGTAATGATCTGAAATAAGATTTCTGCTGTCTGCTCTCCAAACACTTTAAATATATCATTAATCACAACAAGAACCTTCCTTCCGACAGCTTCACTCTATTCCTGCCATTTTTCTAGGATAACGGTTTCTAAATAACTACACCATTCACGTAGAATATTTTTCTGAGAGTGCAGGATAAAAAACGTAGGCGTAGCGGGCTACGCTG
>ENA-OROZ01001861-OROZ01001861.1-human-gut-metagenome-genome-assembly--contig:-NODE-1861-length-17758-cov-7.021578_pt1 | contig 17758 bp, 12 predicted proteins | sample MGYA00242138_ERZ509066 | MGnify/ENA primary metagenome ERZ509066 (study PRJEB26280, sample SAMEA2338691) | human gut metagenome | biome: human gut; feature: human-associated habitat; material: faeces... | reverse complement strand
GCCCGGCACGAAAGAGCCGCTGCGCAGCGATAGGCAGGCTCTTTGTCAGAGCGATATTATCGCTGTGTAAGAGCTGTTTGGCAGCATCCTTGCCCTCTCAGTCTCGCTTCGCTCGCCAGCTCCCCCAGAGGGGGAGCCTTTCAGCATTGCAAAAAGCAGGAGCCCCATCCATTCGGATGGAGCTCCTGCTTTTCTTATAACTTACTGCATATCCGTCTCAGAGATGGGGGTATCCAGCTCATCGGCGGGGGCGTCCGCCGTCTCGGGCTGTCTGCCCTTCTTCTCCCTGCGGGGCTTTTCGCCCTTGGGGCCGCGCTTCGACTTGATGCGCTTTGCCAGCAGCAGGAGCAGCACCAGCAGGGCTGCGCCGCCGGCGCAGAAGGCCCAGACGGGGAGCTTTGCAGGGACGAAAGCCACTTCGACCTCGGTGCCGGTAGTGGTGAAGGTGGTGTAGCTGCCGAAACTGCCCGTCTCCACCTTATGCCAGCTGCCGTCGGCCTGCTTGACGTAGACCTTGCCCTTGGCCTTGCCGGGGGTCAGATAACGGATCTGGTGGGTCTCATTGCCGTCATCGGTGAACTCCAGCAGCCACTGCTCTGTCACACCGTGGACATCGGCTGTGATGTCCTGCTGGGTGACCTGCACGGCGTTGGAACCGCCGAAGAAGCCGTCCACGAAGAAGACGGGGCGTCCGTTCTCACGGGTGACGCTGCTGCTCAGAGACGGGATGTAGGGCGTGTATTCCACATTGACCACGGTGTCGGTGTGGAGCTGGTCGAGGACGGGTGTGCTCCACTCGGCGTAGTATCCATTCTTCTGGGGGATCTCGGGGTAGTCGTCCAGAGTGAAGGACGCACCGTAATCAAAGCTGATCTTCTTGATGATATGGCCGTCGGCCTTGAAAGTCAGGGTCAGCTTGCGGAAGGAGTCCGGCACATTCTCCTGAGCCAGCAGGGTCTCATAAGTGACCGGCTCTGCCTGACCGACGCGGCTCAGGCGGTCGATGCCCTGCAGATCGTCGGAGACGAAGAGGTTGCCATAGAAGTCGCCGTCCTGTCCGCCGGAGACAGCGCCTACATACTGCTGGCCTTCCAGCACAGAGACGATGGCGCGGTTGTTGATGGCGATGAGGCTGCCGTCGGTGAGGTCGCTGTCGATACCCTGACCGACGATGCCGCCGATGTACTTTTCACCGCTGAGGGCGCATTTTGCCCAGTTGCTGCGGAGCTTGGCGCTGGCCGCACCGGCAATGCCGCCCACCTGATTGACGCCGGTGACGTCGCCGTAGGACTCGCAGGCCGTCACAAGGCCCAGTTCCTCCTGACCGACGATGCCGCCGACCATGTCCTTCTTGGCGGTGATGCTGCCCTCGTTGATGTTGCCGATGAGGACGGCGCTGACGGTATAGGAGGTGCGCAGCAGCGAGGTACCCTCGTCCTTGTTGTCCTCCTCGGGGTCCAGCAGGTTCTCGACGCCCATGGTACCGGCGATGCCGCCCACGTTCATGTCGGCGTCGATGCTGCCGCGGTTGATGCTGTTCTCGATCTTGCCGTCGGACTGGGAGGCGATGAGATCTTCCGACTCATCCTCGTAGATGGTCTTGCTGCCCGGGTCGCTGATCTCTTCCACAGCATCCAGCATCAGGTTGGACACGACGCTGACCTGTGCGGTCACGGCGCGCATCTTGTCGGTCAGCTGGTTGCTGGCGGTGCGCATGGTGCTGTTGATGTCGTCCATCTTGTCGGTCAGGGCGCTGACAGCATCAAAGAGGGAGTCCTTGGTGTTGGTCAGCTCTGCCGAGGGACGAGGCACCTTGATGGGGTCCTGCTGGTTGAGCCAGTGGAGGATGTCGCGGGTCTGGCCCATCATATCGGTCAGGCCGCCGAGGCCGTCCTGCATCTGGCCCATGGCCACGGAGGTATGCGCCAGCGTTGCACTGGTGAGGGCGGCGTCGGTCTTGAGCAGGTCGAGGGAGTCGCTCAGGTCATCCATGGCGTCGCTCAGCTTGTCGGAAGCATCTCTCAGCTGATCGAGACCATCCTTGATGCTGCCGCCGCCGTTATTGCCGACCCAGTCCTTGATGTTGTCCATGATGTCGTCGGTGATGCTGCCCATGCCGTCCAGCGCGTCAGAGGCTTTGGTCAGAGCCGCAGCCAGCTCGGGGTGGTCGGAGGCCGAGACGGACTTGGCAGCGCTGCCCACGATGCCGCCCATCTGGGTGGCAATGGTAGAGATGGTGCCGATGGCACTTGCGATTTGGGAAGTAGCACGGGCAATGTCACTGTCGTTGGACAGGAGGGACGCCGTGCGCAGCAGGCCCATGCCTGCGGTAACGGCCTTCATTGCCGGGGCCATGCCGCTGCCCAGCGTGAAGACGCTGGCCACGGAGTTGGCCACCTTCAGCAGCTCAATGCCGGTCTTGAGGTTCTTGTCGGACTTCTTGTCCGAGGACAGGGAGTCGTATGCGGAGAGGATGCCGGAGATGGCCTGCGAGGCAGCGCTGTCATCGCCGGTATCGACAGACTCCAACAGCTGTTTGATACCCTCAGAGATAGCCGACATCCCGTCACGTCCATCCTCGGCCGCGTCGCTCACCTTGTCCAGACCGTCGCTGGTCTTGGCCAGGGCTCTGGATGCCATCAGCATCTCAGCGGCCATCTCGCGCATGGCCCACTTGAGGTTTCCGGTGGCGTCGGTCAGCTTGGTCATGGCATCTTCGCCGGTGTCCATGACGGGTTCGAGTTTGGTGAGGGTATCAGCCAGCAGAGTGGAGGCGCGGTCGATCTCGTCGGCCACCTCGTCGCCGTAGTCGCTGGCCTGGTCGTCCAGCTGACGGGCCGCTGCAATGGCGGTGTCCATCTGGCTGGTCATGGCGCTGAAGGAGTTGGAGATGCTGGTGGTGGAGTTCTCGACGACGCCGGTGGTGTCATCGACAAGGCCGCGCAGAACCTCCAGCTCCGAACGGAGACGCTTGATGGTATCCTTGGAGAGGTCCAGCTCCCGGTAAGGCTCCGCCTGACCGGCGATGCCGCCCACGTCCTTGCGGCCCAGAACACGGCCCTGGTTGACACAGCCGGATACGAGGCCGTCGGTGCGGCCCACGATGCCGCCCACGTTGTAGCCAACATGCTCGTAGCCGATGGTGCCGGTGTTGACGCTGGTCAAGATCATGCCGGAGGAGCGGCCTGCGATGCCGCCGGTGTCGGTGGCGACGTTGGTGACGGAATTGGTGGCGTCGTTATCGGCGGCGGCCATCTTGTTGTTGATGTAGTCCACCATCTTGGCGGTGAAGCCGTCGGTGTCGAGAGAGGCTTCCGGATATTCGGTGTTGATGCTGCCCACGTTGGTGCAGCCGGTGATGGCGCCAAGGTTGTAGCCTGCGATGCCGCCGGTGGAAGATTTGCCGGTGACGATGGCGCGGGCCGTGCTGTGGTCGATGGTGCCTTCGGACTCGTTGCGGCCCACAATGCCGCCCACCTCGCTGTCGCCGGTGACGACGCCGGTGAACTGGCAGTTGATGAGGGTGCCGTGGTTGACGCCTACGATGCCGCCGGTGGTGGTGTCGGCAGAGTCAGAGACAGACACGACGCCGCGGACGCTCAGGGACTCGATGGAGCCCTGTTCCTCCACGATGCCGAAGAGGCCCGCCGGGGAATACTGGCCCGTAATGGTCAGGTCCGAGATGGTGTGGCCATTGCCCTTGAACTGTCCGCTGAAGGACGGGATGGGCTCCCACAGCATCCCCTCGAGGGAGAGGTCTTTCTGTAGAATAACCGTCTTGCCCACCGACCACTGGTCGTAGGCACAGTTCCCGGCCAGCGAGAGCAGGTCCGAGACGCTGTTGATGTAAATGGTATCGCCGTCGTCGGACGCGAACACCGGCAGTGCGATGCTCAGCGCCAGCACAGCGGCCAGAAGCGCAGCCGTCAGGCGGCGCAGCAGATGGTTACTGGTCTTCATTCTGCACCTCCTGTTTTTCGTTGTCGTCCAGTTCCTGAGAGACGTTGCCCGAGATGACGGTCAGCTGGACGTCGCCGTCCACGATGGCGTTCATCGTACCGGCCACAGAGCCGTGGATCTCGCCCTGCACGATGCCGTTGACCCGCATACGGCCATTGCCGCTGCTGCGGGCCACCAGCTTCGGCACGGCAAAAGAGGTACGGTCCACGATGCGGGTGCCGATGAGCAGGATCTGGGGCAGGACGAAGAGGACGAGGATAATGGAGATGATGGTGCCTCGGCCCAGACACTGGCCGATGCCCACGATGCAGGCGTCGGAAGTCATCCGACCGATGAGGAGGCCGGACACGGTCATGATGGTGCCGGAAGTCAGGATGGTCGGGAACGCGAAGTTGATGGTCTCGATCATGGCCTGCTTGTGCTCCATCTTATCCTTCAGCTCGTTGAAACGGGTAGCGATAACGATCGCGTAGTCGATGTTCGCGCCCATCTGGATGGAGCTGACGATGAGGTAGCCCATGAAGTAGAGGTTGGTCCCCATGAAATACGGGAACGAGAAGTTTACCCAGATAGCGCCCTGAATGACCACGATGAGCAGGATGGGCATACCGACGGACTGGAAGGTGAACAGCAGCACCAGCAGGACGATGAAGATGGACACGACGTTGACGACGACATTATCGATGGCGAAGGACTTCTGGAAATCGTACTCGTTGGTGGCGTCACCGGCCATGTAGAGCTCGCCGTCCGGGTAATACTTCCGGGCGATGGAGCGGATGGTGTCGGTGAACTCATAAGTAGTCTGGCCGGGTTCCAGAGAGGGGCTCAGGTAGATGAGGACGCGGTTGTAGTCGTCGCCCTGCAGCTGGGCCAGTGCGCTCTCCATCTTCTCCCGGGCCTCGTGGAGGTCGTCCAGGTCTTCCTGAGAGAGGGAGACGATGCCGGTGTCGGCCTCGTCGCAGACGTAGAGGAACATATCCACCAGCGGTACTTTATAGGAGGCGAAGTTGCCGATAATCTGGCCGTACTCCTCGTGTTCCACTGCATAGGCGGTATACACCACCTGGGCGGCCTCGTAGTCCAGGTCGGCCATCTCGGAGAACTGGCGGGCGGTGAGCTTGTCTTCCAGCATATAGCCGTCCTGGGCCTCGATGTTGGACAGACCCTTGGTGGAGTCTATCTCATCATAGCTTTCCAGCTCCTCCAGCATCTTTTTCTCGATGCTGTAATCGTCGCTCTTGGGGTAGACGAGTGCCACGAGGTTCGACTTGGTGAAGTTCTCTTCGATCATCTGGTCCGCGATGAGGGATTCGTTCATCTTCGGCACCTTGATGACATCGTAGCCGTAGGCGTAGGGACAAAGGTTCGAGAAGTGGTAACCGATGAGGATGACCACCAGGAAGATGACAGGGATGACCTTGCGGGTGCGCCATGCAAAGCGGCCCACGAAGGGGATCTCCGGCACGAAGTTCCTGTGCCTGGTCTTATCCATGTAGGGTCCGAAGAGCATCAGCAGGCCGGGCATGACCACGAACACCGAGAGCATCGCAAAGAGGATGGACTTGATGAGGCAGACGGCCATATCGGAGCCGATGCGGAACTGCATGAACAGCATGGCCACAAGGCCGCCGACGGTGGTCAGGGAGCTGGAGCTGATCTCGGGGATGCTCTTGCTCAGGGACTCGATGACGGCCTCCTTCAGAGGCATGGTCTGGTGTTCTTCCTTGAAGTGGTTGCAGAAGATGATAGCGTAGTCCAGCGACAGCGCCAGCTGCAGGATGTTCGTGACCGAGTTGGACACGAAGGAGATGGTGCCGAGCATGAAGTTTGTACCCATGTTCAGGATCATGCCCACCACGAAGGTGAGGATGAGGACAGGCACCTCGGCGTAGGTTTGGGACGTCAGGAGCAGGACGATGACGATGATGACGGCAACGTACACCATGATGACCCGTACCTCGGCATCAATGGTCTCCTGCTGGGTGTTGCCCAGCGAGGTGGAGACGTAGATGTCGTAGTCGGCGAGGTATTCCTTCACCCGATCAAGGGCCTCGAGGCACTGGTCATCGTCCTCGGGGTAGTCGAAGGTGATGGAGTAAAGGGCCGACACCGCGTCCTTATTATAATGGTCGGTCGTGTCGTCGTAGTCCAGCATCTGGACGCCCTTGAGCTCGGTGAGCCGGTCGGAAAGCTCATCGGCCTCAGCGGGCGTGATGTTGGCCACCATGACATCGGCAGAGCCGTAGGTCGTGAACTGCTCGTCCATGATGTCAAGGCCCATGCGGGTCTCCGAGGTCTTGGGCAGATAGGTGGTCATGTCGGTCTCGACCTTGACCCACCGCACCGAGAACACCGTGAAGATGGCAGCCAGAATGACAAACAGGAACACAAGGTTGCGGCGTTCCACGATCTGGCGCGCAAGCTTGTGCATGAAGTCTATCTGTGGTTTTTCGTGTTCGTTCAAAGCGTCCGTCCTCCTTTGTCGTGATTTTTTTGCAGTTTCATCCCCGGGGATGGGCTGCACAGTCGTCTCATAAACAACCTCCGTCCGATAAACTACATTTGGTGATTTTGTGAAAATTTGAAGAGAAATATTTGTACAAATGATATAATAGAGCGCTGTCCATCAAAAAGCAAGCGACAAAACCGCGCGAATGATAAAATTTGCTTGTTTTTAGCCAAGGCGCAGCTTGCCTTTTAACCTCTCCGTCACGGCTTACGCCGTGCCACCTCCCCCAAAGGGGGAGGCAAGAAACGTTTCGGCCAGGTTCTTGGCTCTCCCTTTGACAGACTTCCCCCGGTCGGGGGAAGATGTTGCGTAAGCGACAGAAAGGGGAGCAAGCTGGACGCAAAGCGGCCTGAGAGGGCGAGGCCGCTTGCCGATAAAAGAAAACTGGAGGATATTGTTCATGAGCCGTTTTCTTTCCCCCACCCTGTCCGCTGTCACCCCCTATACGCCGGGCGAACAGCCGCAGGACCAGCAGTACATCAAACTGAACACCAACGAAAGCCCCTATCTGCCCAGCCCGGCGGTGGTGGCGGCGGTGAGTGAAGCCGAGGTGGAAAAGCTCCGCCTTTACTCCGACCCCGCCTGTGCCGACCTGCTACGGGCAGCGGCGGCCCATTTTGGCCTGCAGCCGGATCAGATCATGCCCGGCAACGGCAGCGACGAGAACCTGTTCTTTGCGCTGCGGGCCTTCTGCGACGAACAGCACCCGCTGGCCTATGCCGACATCACCTACGGCTGCTACGGCGTGTGGTGCGGGCTGCTGCACATCCCCAGCCACATCATCCCGCTGAAGGATGATTTCACGCTGGACCCGAAGGACTACGATGGCCTGCACCAGACCATCGTCATCGCCAACCCCAACGCCCCCACCGGCCTTGCCCTGCCGCGCAGCGCCATCGAGGGCATCCTGCAGGCCAACCCCGACAACGTGGTCATCGTGGACGAGGCCTATGTGGACTTTGGCGGCGAGAGCTGCGTGCCCCTCATCGACCGGTACGAGAACCTGCTGGTGGTGCAGACCTTTTCCAAGTCCCGCCAGCTGGCCGGTGCCCGGCTGGGTCTGGCCATGGGCAATGCAAAGCTCATTGCCGACCTGAACCGGGTGAAGTTCAGCCTGAACCCCTACAACATCAACCGCCTGACCCTGAAAGCCGGGCAGGCCGCGCTGGAAGATACGGCCTACTTTGACCGCACCCGTGCCGCCATCGTGGACACCCGCAGCTGGACGAAGCAGCAGCTGGAAGCCCGCGGCTTTGCAGTGCTGGACAGCCGGTCCAACTTCCTGTTTGCAAGTACGGACCGGAAAGACGGCGGAACACTGTACAAAAAGTTGAAAGAAAACGGCATTCTGGTGCGGCATTTTGACGCACCCCGCATCGCCAACTGGCTGCGCATCACCATCGGCACGCCGGAGCAGATGCAGGCCCTTGTGGAAACACTGGACAAAATTCTGGAGGAATGAACCATGGAAAACCGGATGATCTCTCTGGAACGCAACACCAACGAGACCCAGATCGACCTTACGCTGGATCTGGACGGCTCCGGCCGTTACGAGATCGACACGGGGTGCGGCTTCCTGAACCACATGCTGGAGCTGTTTGCCCGGCACGGCCGGTTTGATCTGGTACTCACCTGCCACGGGGACGTGGAGGTGGATTACCACCACACCACCGAGGATGTGGGCATCGCGCTGGGGCAGGCGTTTGCCCGGGCGCTGGGCGATATGCGCGGCATCCAGCGCTACGGCAGCTTCCACCTGCCCATGGATGAAGCGCTGATCCTGTGCGCGGTGGACCTGTCCGGCCGCTGCACCCTGAACTGGGACATCCACTGCACCACCGAGAAGGTGGGCGATTTTGACGTGGAGTGCGCCAAGGAATTCTGGCTGGGCTTTGCCCGCAGCGTGCCCGCCACCGTCCACTTTGTACAATTTGCGGGCGAAAATACTCACCACATCCTCGAAGCCTGCTTCAAGGGGGCCGGTCACGCGCTGAGCGCGGCGGTGAAGATCGACGAAGCCCACAAGGACGAGATCCCCTCCACGAAAGGACTGCTGGTATGATCGCGATCATTGATTACGGCGTGGGCAACCTGTTCAGCCTGAAATCCAGCCTTGCACAGCTGGGGCAGGACACGGTGGTCACCGCCGACCCCGATACCATCCGCAAAGCCGACCGGCTCATCCTGCCCGGCGTGGGTGCCTTTGGCGACGCCATGGACAGGCTGGTGGCCACCGGCCTTGTGCCGGTCATCCGGGCCGAGGCGGAAAAAAAGCCGCTGCTGGGCATCTGCCTGGGCATGCAGCTGCTGTTTGAAAAAAGCTATGAGTACGGCGAGCACGCGGGCCTGGGATTTATCCAAGGCGAGGTGTGCCCGCTGGAGCCGGACCTGACGGACAAGAGCCTGAAGGTGCCGCAGATTGGCTGGAACGCACTGCACATCGTCAAGGACGACCCGCTGTTCCAGGATATCAGCGAGGGCGAGTATGTATATTATGTCCACAGCTATTACGGCAAGAACTGTACCGAGAGTACACTGGCGACCAGCGAGTATTCCATCCCGGTCACCGGCGCGGTACGGGCGGGCAAGGTGTACGGCACCCAGTTCCACCCGGAAAAGAGCGGCGACACCGGCCTGCGCATCCTGAAAGCGTTTGCGGAGTTATAAGGAGAATATGATGCAACTGTTTCCAGCCATTGATCTGCGCGGCGGCAAGGTGGTGCGCCTGACCCAGGGCGACTACAGCCGCATGACCGTATACGGCGAGGATCCCTGTGCCCAGGCACGGGCGTTCCTGGCGGCGGGTGCCCGGAACCTCCACGTTGTCGACCTGGACGGCGCGAAGGACGGCACCCTTTCCAATTACGACACCATTGCCGCACTGGCCAAACAGGGCGGTCTGTACATCGAGGTGGGCGGCGGCATCCGCACCGAGGAGCGCATAGAAAAGTACCTTGCTCTCGGCGTGGGCCGCTGCATCCTGGGCAGCGTGGCGGTGACGGACTTTGCGTTTACCGCCCGGATGCTGCAAAAATACGGCGACAGGATCGCCGTGGGCGTGGATGCCAAGGACGGCTATGTGGCCATCCACGGCTGGAAAGAGGTCAGCGCCGAGCCGGGCGTGGACTTCTGCAGGCGGCTGGCAGACGCCGGGTGCACCGCCATCATCTACACCGATATCGCCTGCGACGGTGCCATGCAGGGCACCAATCTGGCTCTGTACCGCCAGCTGGCAGCAGAGGCGCCCGGCGTGGCCTTTACGGCCAGCGGCGGCATCTCGTCCGAGGAGGAGCTTCTGGAACTGAAAGAGATGGGCACCGCAGCCGCTATTCTGGGCAAGAGCCTGTACACCGGCGCACTGAACCTTGAACGCTGCGTACAACTGGTACAGGATTGAACGGAGGGGAAACCGATATGATCACAAAACGCATTATCCCCTGCCTGGACGTGCGCAGCGGGCGCGTGGTCAAGGGCACGAACTTTGAGGGCATCCGGGATGTGGCCGACCCCGTGGAGATGGCCCGGATGTACAATGCGGCCGGGGCCGACGAGCTGGTGTTCTACGACATCACCGCCAGCTTTGAGGGCCGCGCCCTCTTCACCGACATCCTCACCCGGGTGGCCAGCGAGGTATTCATCCCGCTCACCGTGGGCGGCGGCATCAACACGCTGGAGGACTTTGACCGGGTGCTGAAATGCGGTGCCGACAAGGTCAGCGTCAACTCCGGTGCCCTGCGCGACCCCGACCTGATCCAGGCGGCAGCCCGGCGCTACGGCAACCAGTGCGTGGTGCTCTCGGCGGATGTCAAACGGGTGAACGGCCAGTTCCGGGTATTCGCCAAGGGCGGCCGCGAGGACACCGGCCGGGATGCGCTGGACTGGATCCGCTGGTGCGTGGACCACGGTGCCGGGGAGATCTGCCTGAACAGCATCGACACCGACGGCGTGCGCAATGGCTTTGATCTGGAAATGCTGGACGCTGTGGCGGCCCGGGTGGACGTGCCCATCATCGCCAGCGGCGGTGCCGGAAAAAAAGAGGATTTTTTGGAGCTGTTCCACCACAAGGGCGTCGACGCGGGCCTTGCGGCCGGCATCTTCCACCAGAAGCTGCTGACCATCCGGGACCTGAAGGAATATCTGGCGGAGAATGGCGTGGAAATGCGCCTGTAAAAATACGCCGTACCCCTTGCGTTTGCAAGCCGAATACGCTAAACTAGAGCTATCCCCATCCGGGGAGGGAGAAACGACCATGGAACTGAAATTTGACGAAAAGGGCCTGATCCCTGCCATCGTGCAGGATCACTACACCAAAGAGGTGCTTACCCTCGCGTACATGAACGCTGAGACGCTGGCCCTCACCATTGCCGAAGGTCGCACCGTGTTCTGGAGCCGCAGCCGTCAGGAGATCTGGCGCAAGGGCGAGACCAGCGGCAACGTGCAGCGGGTGGTGTCCATCACTGCCGACTGTGACAAGGACGCACTGGTGGTGGAAGTGGTCAAGTCCGGCCCGGCCTGCCACACCGGGGCCGAGAGCTGTTTCTTCAACGAAGTATACGTCTCCCCGGAGCTGAAACAGTTCAGCTGGCAGGGCCTGTATGAACTGATCAAAGGCCGCAAGGATTCCCCCAAAGAGGGCAGCTACACCACCTACCTGTTTGAAAAGGGCAAGGAGAAGATCCTGAAAAAGGTGGGCGAAGAGTGCACCGAGGTCATCATTGCAGGCGAAAAAGAGGACAAGGAAGAAACCGTTTACGAGATCAGTGATCTGGCCTACCATGTTCTGGTGCTGATGGTCAGCGCCGGCATCACGGTGGAGGACGTGACCCGTGAACTGGAAAAACGACACGTCATTGACCATAAGGTCAAGCAGGAAAGGATGCAGTGAAGCAATTATGGCAGATTATAAGAAGTCCAGTGTCCATTGCCACTCCACCATGTGCGATGGCAAAAATACCTTGCAGGATATGGCAAGCGCTGCGTGCGCGCAGGGCCTGACCACGCTGGGCTTCACCGGCCATAGCTACACCCAGCGCGACCGCGAATATTGCATGAGCCCCAGCCGCACCGCCCAGTACAAGGCCACCATCGCCAAGCTCAAGGCCGAGTACAAGGGCAAGGTGGACATCCTGTGCGGCATCGAGTGGGACATCCTCAGCGAGGACAAGCGCACCGGCTACGATTACTGGATCGGCAGCGCACACCACCTGTACGGCAAGAACACCGGCAAGTATTACGAGATCGACTTCCGCCCGCAGGATCTGTGGGACTGCATCAACGACGACTTCGATGCCGACCCGCTGGCCGCTGTGGAAGCCTACTTTGCCGAGGTGGAAAAGGTGGCCGCCCTCAAGCCGGATATTCTGGCCCACATCGACCTGATCAAGAAGCTGAACGCCAAGGGGGAGTTCTTCGACGAGGAGTCGCCCCGCTACAAGGCTGCTGCTCTCAAGGCTCTGCAGGCCGCAAAGGACAACGACTGCCTGCTGGAAGTGAACACCGGCGGCGTTTACCGCGGCTACCGCAAGGACTTCTACCCTGGCCCCTGGCTGCTGGGTGAGTGGCAGAAGATGGGCGGCAAGGTGATCATCACCTCCGATTCCCACGACATTGCCAGCCTGACCTACGGCTTTGACGAGGCCGCTGCCGCCATCAAGGCCGCAGGCTTTACCAGCGTGGAGGTGCTCACCGGCCACGGCTTTGAGACCCAGGAGCTGTAAAGAGCACGATTGGAATTGCCGCCGCTTGCGCTCTGGCAATTTTCAGAGGAAAAATGTTTTTGATTTTGCAGTCAGAGCGGCCTGCGGGCCGCTCTGACTGCCTTTTCACGAGAGGGGCCGCCGCGGGCAGCTTCTTCGTAAAAAGCAACTGCATAAAACGACAAAACAAGGGACTGCTTTCCGGGCGGCCCCTTGTTTTGCGGTAAAAATAAAGTTGGAGGAACCCTATGACCCAGACCCAGTCCCGGAAGAAGAACCTCTTCCAGATGAATGTAGACCTGATGCACGGCCCCATCTTCAGGAGTCTGGTGCTGTTCATGCTGCCCATTCTCATTTCCAACCTGTTCCAGCAGCTGTACAACACCGTGGACACCATGATCGTGGGCAACGTGCTGGGCGACACCGCCCTTGCTGCCATTGGCTCCTGCGGAGCCATCTACGAGCTTCTGGTGGGCTTCGGCCTTGGCATCGGCAACGGCCTTGCCATCGTGGCAGCGCGCGCCTACGGCGCTCAGGACGAGGACCTGCTCAAGCGCACGGTGGCCGGGTCGCTGGTCATCGGGCTTTGCGCAAGCTTTGTCATTACCACGGCGGGCTTTTTCGGCCTGCGGCCGCTTTTGCAGCTGCTGGACACCCCCGCCGAAATTTTAGAGGACGCCTACCGGTACATCATCGTCATCGACTTGGGCGTGCTGGTGATGTTCCTTTATAACCTGTGTGCCGGGCTGCTGCGCGCCATCGGCAACAGCGTGATGCCGCTGGTGTTTTTGCTTATCAGCTCCGGGCTGAACGTGGCGCTGGATCTATGGTTCATTGCCGGGCTGGGCATGGGCGTGCAGGGCGCGGCGGTGGCTACCGTCATTGCGCAGGGCATCTCGGTGGTGCTGTGCATTCTGTATGTGATGCGCCGCGTGCCGCTGCTGCTGCCCGCCCGCAAGCACTGGGCGGTGGGGCAGCATTTGTACTGGGAGCTGTTCAGCCAGAGCATCTCCATGGGTCTAATGAGCAGCATCGTGTCGGCGGGGTCGGTGGTGCTGCAATACGGCATCAACGGGCTGGGCACACTGACCATTGCAGGGCACACCGCCGCGCGCAAGCTGTTCTCCTTTACCAATATGCCGCTGATCTCCATGGCAAACGCCGGCTCCACCTTCGTCTCCCAGAACCGGGGTGCCGCCCAGCCGGAGCGGGTGCGCAAGGGAATGCGCACCATGTACCTGTGCTCGGTGGTCATCATGGCGGCAGACATCGTGCTGATGCAGCTTTTTGCCCGCCAGCTGGTGCAGCAGCAGGTCGGTCAGGGTGCGGATGTGCAGCACATGCAGGCCGCTCTCGCTGTTGCGGAACTCCACCACATGGCTCAGGATGCTGATCATCAGCACGCTGTTGTGCTCTTTTTCGTACACCTGATCGGTCACCAGCCGGGTCAGGCGCTTCTGCTTGGCATACAGCATGAGCACGTTCTGCACCTGGCGCAGCACCATGACCCGCTCAAAGGGGCGGCGCATGTAGTCGGCCACACCCAGGTCGTAGGCACGCTCGATGTTGGCCGTGTCCTTTGCCGCCGAGATCATGATCACCGGGATCTCGTCCAGCCAGGAATAGCAGCGCATGACCTTCAGCACGTCAAAGCCGTCCATCTGCGGCATCATGATGTCCAGCAGCACCAGTGCGATGTCCGTGTGCTCGCGCAAAAGCTCCACCGCCCGGACACCGTTTTCCGCTTCCAGATACTCATACCCGTCGCCCAGGATCTCCATCAGCAGCGCGCGGTTGATCTCAGAATCGTCTGCGATCAGGATCTTCTGTTTCACATTCATGTGCCTTGCTCCTCGCCATCCCCATCTGGCAATGTGCTGCCTTGCCGCAGCAAAAATCCCCTGTTCACACAAAAAGCTGCTGCACCAGTCCATGCCGGCACAGCAGCTTGTCGAATCATTCTTGCATCATTTCATCAAACCGGCGCAGCAGCTCCACCGAAAGCTTCTCCAGCTCCGTTTCCGGCTGCCACACGGGTTCCGGCTGCGCCGCAGGCTGTGCGGCCGGTCTTGCACAGCAGGCCACAGCTTCTTCGGGCGGTTCCGGCGTCGGGGCCTGCACCGGCACTTCCGGACAGGCAGGCCTCTGGGCAGCCTGCTGCTCTGCCTTTTCGGCATCGGTCAGGCCGGTGGTCTTGCTCTTTTTTGCCAGCTCGTTGATACGGGCGATCTTCTCGTTTGTCATCGCAGTTCTCCTATTAGATAAAATGTGATATAATATGACCGGGATGCCCCTTCCGGCAGCTGCGGCTCTTTTGACGAGGCAGCAGGAGGGAGCTATTTGAATCAAAGCAAGTATAACAAAGGATGAAACCGATGTCAAAACAGTTGAATTTTGCACAGCAGATGGACGAAGTGTTAAAAACGCTGGGGCCGCAGCGGCCAAAGCTGCTGCTCCATGCCTGCTGCGGGCCATGTTCCAGCGCCGTGCTGGAAAAGCTGTGCCGGTATTTTGAGATCACGGTGCTTTACTATAACCCCAACACCTGGCCTGCCGAAGAATACTACCGCCGGGGCGAGGAGCTGAAAAAGTTCGTGGCGCAGGCGCACCCGCTGGGGGTCACGGTCATCGAGGACCACTACGACCCGCAGGAGTTCTATACGGCTGTGCAGGGGCTGGAAAACGAGCCGGAGCGGGGCGGGCGGTGCACCGTCTGCTACCGTTTGCGGATGCGCCGGGCGGCACAGTACGCAAAGGAGCACGGCTTTGATTGGTTCACCACCACGCTCTCCATCAGCCCCCACAAGGATGCTGCCCGCATCAATCAAATCGGGCAGGAGCTTGAAGCCGAATTCGGCATCAGGCACCTGCCCTCGGATTTCAAAAAGCAGAACGGCTACCTGCGCTCCCTCCAGCTCTCGGAGGAGTACGGGCTTTACCGTCAGGATTACTGTGGGTGTGAGTTCAGCGCAAAGGCGAGGGGATGAACCGCTCAGTCGCCTGCTGCCTGCCTCTCCTGCCAGGAGAGGTGGCATTGCGAAGCAATGACGGAGAGGTTTACTCCTCCCGCATTCTGGACACCAGGATTGCAAAGACGATCAGCCCCACGCAGGGTACGATGTTGGTTGCCATACCAACAGCAAGACCGGCGCTTTCAGCCACCTTGCCGATGACCCAGGGCATCAGGATCGCGCCGCTGGATGCCACCGGCAGCATGATGCCCATGCTGGTCACGGTGGTCATTTTACCGGCGCTGGCCACGGCGGTGGGGTTCATACCGGCCATGGAGAAGGCAAAGGCGAACAGCAGCAGGATAGCAGGCAGCTGGCTGTGGGTCTGCATCATGGCAAAGTAGAAGGCTGTGCAGAAAACCGCCATAAACACCATGGCCTTGCGGGGCTGTTTGAGCGGGAACACAAAGGCGATGAGCAGGCGGCCGATCAGGGTGGCACCCCACATCACGGTGACGGTATAGGCCGCCAGCGTGCCTGCAATGATGCCGCTGTCCTTGAAGTAGGTGACCATCCAGCCCACAACGCTCTGCTCGGCGGCGTTCTGGCAGAACAGCAGGCCGGTGAGCAGCCAGAAGCGGGAGGAGCGCAAAAAGCTCCAATCGGTGACAGCTTCTTTGGCCTTGGCACGGCCTGCCATGGGGGTGAACAAGTATACCAGCCAGAGCACCAGACCCAGCGCTGCCAGCGCCAGCACGGCCAGCGTGGTGCTGACCCTGGCCGCGGCAGAGATCAGAAAGGGGCAGAGCAGGGCACCGCAGGCGTAGCAGGCGTGCATGGTGTTCATGCCCCGGGTGCGGTCTGCAGAGTTGCCGCTGACAAGGATGGTGCAGGTGTTCAGGACACTGCCCTTGGCAATGCCCACAATGAAGAAGGCCAGCGCCAGCAGAATGGGCAGGCCGGTCAGGCCCATCAGGCCGTAGCCCACCGCATAGCCGATGGTCAGCAGCAGGACGCTGGGCTTCATGCCCATTTTTCCCACCAGCGCACCGGCCAGCAGGCCCGCCAGCAGGTTGCCGATGCTCAGCAGGCTGAGCAGGGTGCCGGTCATGCCGTAGGCAAAGCCGTATTCTTCCTGCAGCAGGCTGACCACCACACCGCTGGAAATGGTGCAGATGCCGCTGAAAAAGAAGGTGACGAAGCCCGCGTTCCGCAGGCGGGTGTTCCGTTGTTCCATAGGATTCTCCTTGCAGTATTCGGGGGCGCAGTGCCCGTAGTTGCTTTTATTAAAGCATATTCTGGTCAGAAAGCAAGGGCTGTTGAGCCAGCAGAAGCAAAATCAGCGCCCAGTGGAAGCGCCCTGCCGTTCGTTCGGTGGGGCGCTTCTGTATTTTATTTTGCGTCTCCTATTGACAATGATCGAATCGTGCGTTATGATATTGTACGGCATCAAACAGTTCCAAAGGAAACAATCCTGTCACAAACAATTCAAAAGGGAAACCATTATGCACGATGAAAGCAACAAGCAGCCCTGCTGCAACCCCCCATGGGAGCCGCCGCAGGTCATCCCGGCACAGGTGCGCCGGGTGAACAACCTGATCTTCCGCAAGATCAACCAGTTCCACCGGGAAAACAATGTGGACAACGTGACCCCCATGCACGACTGGATCATGAGCTACCTCTACTGGCACAAGAACGACCCCGTGTACCAGCGCGATATCGAACGGGAGTTCTCCATCACACGCTCGACTGTAACGAACATCCTGCAGCTGATGGAGCGCAAGGGCTATATCGAACGCCAGAGCGTGCCGCAGGATGCCCGACTCAAGCGGCTGATCCTGACGGAAGAGGGAGGCCGCGTCCACGAAAAGACGATGCTCTCCCTGCACCAGACCGATGAGTTTGTGGCCGGATTGCTGACGGAAGAGGAAAACGCAGAGCTTCTGCGGTTATTGAACAAGCTGCGCAAGGGGCTGGAATGACCCCTGCAAATAAACTTCAGGAGGATTACAACAGATGATCAAAAAACTTGTGTCACATCTGGGCGAGTACAAGCGCGCCGCGATCCTGACACCGATCTTCTCTGCTCTGGAAGCCATCATGGATGTGCTGCTGCCCACCATCATGGCCTTTATCATTGACCAGGGCATTGAAAAGGGCGATATGAACGCCGTTGTCAAGTACGGCCTGCTCACCTTCCTGGTGGCGGCCATTGCCCTGCTGCTGGGCGTGCTGGCCGGCAGGTTTGCTGCCACGGCATCCACCGGCTTTGCAGGCAACCTGCGCGATGCGATGTATGAGAACATCCAGCATTTCTCGTTCTCCAACATCGACAAGTACTCCACGGCCGGTCTGGTCACCCGTATGACCACCGACGTGACCAACCTGCAGAACGCGTTCCAGATGATCGAGCGCATGTGCGTGCGTGCCCCCGTCCATCTGGTTTTCGCGCTCATCATGGCCTCCATGATCAGCCGCTCGCTGACCATGGTGTTCCTGGTGGCGATCGTGTTCCTGGTGGCAGTGCTGGCAGGCATTATGGTTCCCACCTTCGGCATCTTTGATAAGGTGTTCAAGAACTACGATAACCTGAACGCCTCCGTGCAGGAGAATGTCTCGGCCATCCGCGTGGTCAAGAGCTT
>ENA-OROZ01001860-OROZ01001860.1-human-gut-metagenome-genome-assembly--contig:-NODE-1860-length-17770-cov-5.023878_pt1 | contig 17770 bp, 10 predicted proteins | sample MGYA00242138_ERZ509066 | MGnify/ENA primary metagenome ERZ509066 (study PRJEB26280, sample SAMEA2338691) | human gut metagenome | biome: human gut; feature: human-associated habitat; material: faeces... | reverse complement strand
TAATCAACTCCAAAGCATTCTTAGAAGCCGAGAAACCCACAAACGGACAGGCATAAATCAGCGGCGGACAGGCAATGCGCATGTGAACCTCTTTTGCACCACATTCATAAAGCACTTTTACATTGTCACGCAACTGCGTTCCACGCACAATAGAATCATCGCAAAATAGCAAACGTTTACCATCAAGCATAGCACGGTTAGGAATCAATTTCATTTTCGCTACCAGCGATCGCATCTCCTGGTTGCTCGGAGTAAAGCTACGCGGCCATGTCGGAGTATATTTTGAAATGGCACGATGATAGGGAACTCCTTTTCCTTCAGCGTAACCCAAAGCCATACCTACTCCCGAATCCGGAATACCACACGCACAATCGACTTCCGAAGTATCCTTCTGTCCCATCTTCATCCCACTGGTGAAACGTACTTCCTCTACATTACGCCCTTCATAACAAGATGTAGGGAAACCATAGTACACCCACAGAAACGAACAAATCTGCATACCTTCATCGGGTTTGCGCAACTGTGTCATGCTATCAGCACGCAAGTGTACAATCTCACCAGGACCAAGATATTTTTCTATTTCGTAATCAAGATTAGGAAAACTACTCGACTCACTCGTGGCAGCATATGCCCCCTCTTTCTTACCAATCACAATCGGTGTACGCCCCCATCGGTCACGGGCGGCAATAATACCATCTTCTGTCAGCAAAAGCATAGAGCAGGACCCTTTGATGTGTTTGTATACATTCTCGATACCTTCAACAAAAGTTTTTCCCTGGATGATGAGTAGTGCGATAAGTTCAGTTTGATTGGTATTGCTGGAACTAAGTTCCGCGAAGTGCATGTGTTGAGAGAGTAGTTCTTCCTCGAGTTCTTTAAGGTTTACGATTTTTGCGACAGTAACAATGGCGAAGCGTCCGAGATGAGAATTAATAACGATAGGTTGTGCGTCTGTGTCGCTGATAATGCCTATTCCGGCATTTCCTTTAAATTTATCCAGATCGGATTCAAACTTGGTACGGAAATATGAACTTTCCAGGTTATGAATGGAACGGATAAAACCTTGCTCTTCACTATAAGTCGCAAGACCGCCCCGTTTTGTCCCCAAATGTGAATTATAATCTGTGCCGTAGAATAAATCGGTCACACAGCCCACTCGTGAGACTGTTCCGAAAAAACCTCCCATATAAGATTCTTTTAATTAGTGTTAGTTTAAAAAAAGACAGTGCAAAAGTACAAAAAAGAATCTGACCGGAAAAGAAATAATGTGCCAATTAAACAATGTGCCAATATGCCAATTGGCTGCGCAACGTTGACACGCTGACACGCCGTATGGCAATTGGCACATTGGCATATTAGCAGATTGGCTAATTATTTAAACTTCTTCATCTTTTTATCTGCCGGAGTAGCCTCAATGATACTCATTGCAAAACCACCACTACGAGCCAATTTGGTAGAAATCTTTGTTTTGTTGGTTACCAAACCTTTTTTAATCTGATAAGATGTCGGATTTGATTCGTAATCTGCATCCTTGCCGTCTGCATAAAGAGTAGCTACATATTGTTTTCCCGGTTCCAGAAAATCAAGAGTGAAAGTAGAGGTACGGGCATTTTCATCAGTAATACCACCTACAAACCAGTTGTTAGTACCTTTTGCCTTACGGGCTACGGTAATATAATCTCCCGGTTCAGCTTCCAGATATTTGCTGTCGTCCCAATCTACAGCCACATCTTTAATAAACTGGAAAGCATCCATATAGCGCTCATAACTTTCGGGAAGATCAGCTGCCATCTGAAGCGGACTGTACATCGTTAAGTAAAGAGCCAACTGTTTTGCCAGAGTAGTATGTACAAAGCTATGTTCTCCTGTCAGGAAAGACAATTGAGTATCAAAGATACCCGGAGTGTAATCCATCGGACCACCAATCTGACGAGTGAAAGGAAGCAATGTAGTATGGAACGGTTTGCTACCGCCAAAAGCTTCGTATTCAGTACCACGGGCAGACTCGTTGCCGATAAGATTGGGATAAGTACGACATAGCCCGGTAGGACGAACAGCTTCATGGGCATTTACACAAATCTTATAGTCGGCGGCTTTCTTCACGGCATAGAGATAGTGATTATTCATCCACTGACCATAATGATGTTCTCCCCGAGGAATGATATTACCTACATAACCACTCTTCACCGCATTATATCCGTTATCAACCATGAATTGATAGGCTTTATCCATATGACGTTCGTAGTTGCGTACAGAAGCAGATGTTTCATGATGCATCATCAGTTTCACACCTTTACTCTTAGCATACTCATTCAGCATTTTCACGTCAAAGTCAGGATATGCAGTAACAAAGTCGAATACATAATCTTTGGAGTGACCGAACCAGTCTTCCCATCCTTCATTCCATCCTTCAACCAATACTTGGTCAAATCCATGTTCGGCAGCAAAATCAATGTAACGTTTTACATTCTCATTGTTAGCACCATGCTTGCCGTTTGGCTTCGTTTTTGAATAATCGGTTTCACCAAGTTTCACAGACAAAACATCATCCGTATAAGCCCAGCTACTCTTTCCGGTAATCATTTCCCACCATACACCTACATATTTCACTGGTTTAATCCAGGAAACATCTTCATAAGCACAAGGATCATTCAGATTTAGCGTCAATTTAGAAGCAAGGATATCGCGGGCATCATCACTTACTATCACTGTACGCCACGGAGACTTACAAGGAGTTTGCATATATCCCTTATCTCCCACTGCGTCCGGAGTAAGCCATGACTCAAAAACAAGATTTTTGTCATCCAGATTCAGATTCATACAAGAGTAATCCACCAAAGCAGCTTCATGCAGGTTGATGTATAGTCCGTCAGCTGTCTTCATCTGCAAAGAAGTTTGTACTCCGGTTGGTGAAAAAGAGGTCTGTGAAGCATTGCCCGTAATAGCTCCATTCATTAAGCCACGGATTTCAGAAAGTTTAGACTCCGTATAATCATATTCCTGTGTGTCATAATCACCCGGAATCCAGAAAGCAGTATGATCACCAGTCATGGCAAACTGTGAATGTTCTTCCTTAATAACAAAGTAATTCAGATTCTTTTGCAATGGGAATTCATAACGAAAGCCCAAACCATCGTCATACAAGCGAAAACGGATAACGATATTACGATCCTGCGCTTTCTGATCCAGTGTTACTGCCAATTCATTGTAATGATTGCGAATAGACTTTACTTCACCCCAAACCGGTTCCCAGGTTTCGTCAAAAGTACTTGTCTTGGCATCAGTCAATGTAAACCCTTTCATTAGTCCCGGGTCGTTTTTAAGTTCCAACCCCAACTTCGAAGGTTTGATTACTTCCTTATCTTTATAAGAAAGTTCATACACCGGTTCGCCTTGGGCGTTCACCGAAAAATTGAGTCTCAAAAGTCCGTTAGGAGAAGTAATACTTTCGGCCATAGCTGCTGTACTTATTAATAAAGCGAGCAAGAAAAAAGCCATCTTGATGGTTAGTGTTTTCATGTGATTCATGATATGAATTAATAAATAAAAATCGTATGGCAAAGATAAACAGGAAATATTCAGATACACTCCCCATATAAATGGAATATAAAAGAAATATCTGAAAACGTTTGCATAAGTTTCTTATTATTAATGAGATAATCAGAAGATTAAAAACAGAAAATATAAATGGGCATTCACTCTACCGCTCCTATTTTGAGGATTTCTTCTTCAAATTTATCCCGGTTAATGGCTTTATTCTTGACTTTGTTCCGATAGGTATAGATGGTATTGATTGAATAGTGCAGAAAATTCGCAATCTTGGAACTGTCATCAATCCCCAAACGAATAATGGCAAAAATACGTAACTCGGTATTCAGCAATTCGCCGGTTTTAAGAACGAAACGTTCTTCGGGCTGTAACAGTTCATTGAACTCTGCCACAAAGTTGGGATACAGATGCAGAAAAGCATTGTCAAAATTGGCATAAAACTCTTTCTGCTCTACTCCTGCAAACTGTGAAGACTTGGTCAGTTTCAGTAATTCCTCTGCTTGCCCTGCTGTGATTTTCCGGTTTACAGTGCTCCGAAAACGATCTAACTTTTCGATATAAATAGAGCAAAGGTTAAGAAAATGACCGATATATTCCTCTTTGATGTGGTTTGCCTGCTTCAGGTTTCGTTGAGTGGCAGATAGTTTCTTCATTTGTTTATATATTAAGATTACAGAAACAATCAGGAAGGCAGAAAGTATACTGACCACTATCAGAAAAAAGACCAACTGATGGCGCTGGCGTTCTATCTGTTGTTTATAAGCTGCCTCAATCACAGGAAGAACGCGCGAGATCTCAACCGTACGCAAACGGGCATTACAGAAAATGGCATCTTCAAGCGAACGCTTTATATAACGGTACGCACGGGATACATCTCCCCGTTCATACAGGACAAAAGCCAGATTGGATAAAGCAGCATTCTCTTTTACCGATGCTTTTATATCCGAAATAGCAGATAATGCCAGATATTTCTCATAGGCATCCGTCTGTTTTTCATCTTTATATAAATGAGCCAGTGAAAAAGCAGCCCGGGCATATATATTAGATGTTTCGGGCTGATCATGCAGCAATCCCACTAACATGTTTTTGGCATGAGTAAACTGTTGATTCGCAATAAAACGTTCGGCTTCATAGAGACGATATTCCGGTAAGGCCGGTGAAAGGACGGTCAACAATGAATCACGGTATGCATTTTGTAGCCTGATATAGTTGGCTGCATAAGAGCTGTTATGAGAATAATTAGCAAGAAAAGAATACAACTGACGCCCACAATCATAAAAAGCAGGCAGCAAACTATCCGGCAACGTAGCACGATCAATGCCATGCAACATTTCCCAAGCCTCCTTATACATCCCGGAGATAGACAACACAGACGTCTGGCAAAGGCGAACTTCATCAACCAATGGGACACTACGTAAAGAATCGGCTATCAACAAACTATTATCAAAGTATTTCATGGCAGAGTCTGACACAAAAAGTTCGTATTCAGCCCCTAATGCCTTATTGAGGATAAATTGTTGCCGCAGCGTAAGTGACGAATGATGCAAAAGCTGTTTCAAACTATCGATGCGTTCTTCTTTCTGTTCCATATATATCTCCTGCTGTCCCATTACCCGATCCAACCGGACAAGAACGGAGTCTACTCCCCCACGAGCCAGTGCAACAAGCATACAGGAGAAGAACAATATCATTACTAAAAAGAATCTCTTCATTGATCCGACGTTTTTACTTTAGTGTTCAAAAGTACATAAAATACACTAAAATCCACTACCTTCACTTCGTTAAAACAAGCCATCACCCAACATTACACCAATAAATTTGTTTCTGCTTCTGATTAATACTATTTTTGCCCCGACTATCACGAATAAAGAATGAAAGAGATCGCTTATATATTTATTGGAGGCGGCGTAGGAAGTGTGCTTCGCTATCTGGCGCAAATCAGCATTAACGAACGGATGTCGGGTATAGGTTTTCCTTTCTCATGGGGAACTTTTATCGTAAATATTGCGGGTAGTTTACTGATTGGCCTATTCTACTCAGTATCCGAACGTTGGAACCTGTCTATGGAAATGAGATTGTTTCTTACAACAGGACTATGTGGAGGATTTACCACTTTTTCTACCTTTTCCAACGACGGATTAAGCCTGTTGAGAGGAGAATTTTACGGTACATTCCTGCTTTATGCCTTATTGAGCATCGGACTGGGATTAGTAGCGGTACTGGCCGGAGGAGCAATAGGAAAGCTATTGGGATAGAACCGGCAAAACACATTACAAGTAAAACGATTGCAAATACCATAATATACCATGAAACAACCCCGGAATAATAAACTCCAGATAGTCCGTATTGCCGCTCCCATGATCGAAGAGCAGGAAGAGAGCCTGAAAACTTTAAAAGACTTATTAGAACAGGAAGAGACGGTATCCAGCCTCTCGTTTAATAAAAATAACGAAGAATTCATTCATACTCCTTACCGGACTGTTAAAGAGTGCACATTCAGTGGTCTCACTTTCAGAGATTGTCAACTAAAATCAGCCCAACTCACCGATGTACGTTTTGAGAATTGCGACTTATCCAATATCTCTTTTGCCGAAAGTTCTCTTTACCGGGTAGAATTTATTTCTTGTAAACTGGTAGGGACCAATCTCTCTGAAACCACCCTCAATCATGTCTCATTCCGCGAATGTAACGCAGCTTATATCAATGTTGCCATGAGCAAAATGAACCAGGTTCGCTTTTCCGGTTGTCATTTTAGAAACGGAAGCCTCAACGATTGCCGGTTATCATCTGTTGCTTTTGATCATTGCGACTTGGTAGAGGCAGATTTCTCCCATACCTCTTTACGCGGTATTGATCTCCGGACTTCACGTATCAGTGGAATCGTACTCAACATCAGCGATCTGCGGGGTGTTATCGTTAATTCATTGCAAGCGATGGATTTGCTTCCCATGTTAGGAGTTGTTATTGAAGATTAGGCGTAAGAGATTTATCCTACATCGTATGGAAAAGAAGCAGTTCACCACGGAGGGCACGGAGAGCACAGAGATATTATTTTCTCTGATGAAACGCGGATGATCGCAGACAAACGCAGATTAAAAGACTATAGCTCTTTATCATACATTTGTTTCTCTTTGCGAAAATCTGCGATCATCTGCGTTTCAATAAAGACTTAAACTCTGTGTCCTCTGCTACCTCTGTAGTGAAATACTGTATGGCTTTGAGCTTAATAGCCTCTGCCGCTGTTCTCTATTTCCTTCTCCGGTATTGATAAAGTTCTATCTTATAGAGGAACGTAAGAAGCCTCAGTATGCAACGTTGTTTTAGATGTACATGTAAAGCAGTACGACATGTGCATGTGGAGCAGTACGACATGTGCATCTCGTACCGTTTTAGATGTACATGTAAAACAAGACTATACACCGGGAAAAGAAACGTTCCTTTCTAAGAAAAGCAAAATACAACACCGGACAACAGCATGCTTCCCGCACAAGGAGATGCATCAGGCGATGGTAGATGAATGGAAATACAGATGAACACAGCCTTAAATGAACTTGCGCCATGCTTTTATGATACAAGGTCCTTTCGATCAGTATTGATCTGCATAAAATTAAACTTTTATTCACCTATCCGGATGAAACAAAACCAATTGCTTCTTTGTTAATTAATAAAAGTAAAGTTACTGGCTAATTATGGGGAGCAGCTTTACATAAGAATACCTATTTATAGGGATTCTCTGTTCTCCGTGAAGTGAGTATATTTGCAAGTATCTAAAAAATATAGAGAAACAATGAAAATAGAAAAAATTACAGGACGCGAAATCCTCGATTCCAGAGGCAATCCCACAGTAGAAGTAGACGTAGTATTAGAATCAGGTATCATGGGACGTGCATCCGTTCCATCGGGTGCATCAACCGGTGAACACGAAGCATTGGAACTGCGTGATGGTGACAAAAAACGCTACGGAGGAAAAGGTGTACTGAAAGCTGTAGAAAACGTGAACAATATTATTGCTCCGCATCTTATTGGCATGTCAGCTCTCGACCAAATGGGTATTGACCACGCAATGCTGGCTCTTGACGGTACGAAAACCAAAGCAAACCTGGGTGCTAACGCCATTCTGGGTGTATCACTTGCCGTAGCCAAAGCAGCCGCTGCATATCTCGATATTCCTCTTTACAGATATATCGGCGGAACTAACACTTATGTACTGCCTGTCCCGATGATGAATATCATCAATGGTGGTTCTCATAGCGATGCCCCGATTGCTTTCCAGGAATTTATGATTCGTCCGGTAGGTGCCAAATCTTTCAAAGAAGGTTTGCGTATGGGTGCCGAAGTATTTCATGCCCTGAAAAAAGTATTGAAAGATCGTGGTCTTAGCACAGCAGTCGGTGATGAAGGTGGTTTTGCTCCTAACCTTGAAGGCACTGAAGATGCTCTGAACTCCATCCTTGAAGCTATCAAAGCTGCCGGATACGAACCGGGTAAAGATGTGATGATCGGCATGGACTGTGCTTCTTCCGAATTCTATCGTGACGGCATTTACGACTATACCAAGTTTGAAGGTGCCAAAGGCAAGAAACGTACCGCTGACGAACAGATAGACTATCTGGAAAAACTAATCAACGAATATCCGATTGACTCTATCGAAGACGGTATGAGTGAAAACGACTGGGAAGGCTGGAAGAAGCTGACCGAACGTATCGGCGACCGTTGTCAGTTGGTAGGTGACGACTTGTTTGTGACCAACGTTGACTTCCTTGCCATGGGTATTGAAAAGGGTTGTGCCAACTCTATCCTGATTAAAGTAAACCAGATTGGCTCGTTGACAGAAACACTGAATGCTATCGAAATGGCACATCGTCATGGTTATACTACAGTAACTTCTCACCGTTCCGGTGAAACAGAAGATGCTACCATCGCTGATATTGCAGTAGCTACCAACAGCGGACAAATCAAAACCGGTTCACTGAGCCGTTCAGACCGTATGGCAAAATACAACCAGCTTCTTCGTATTGAAGATGAACTTGGCGATCGTGCCGTATATGGATATAAACTATTGAAATAATTAAAGCTGTTTATAATAGTTAAGAGGGGGATAAGCCGTGATGGCCTGTCCCCCTCTCCCATTTTTAGCCCTCTGATTGAATAATCAGTCCACTACCTTAAATGAAACTTCATTTCCACTCTGGCTATCCGTTGCTACCCAAAGTCCGAAATCTCCGGGTTCAACCACCTTTTCCATATTTATATTATAGAAAGCCAATTCGCTCACCGGCAGTTCAAATGTCACTGTCTTCTTTTCACCCGGCTTTAAAGTGACGCGGGTAAAACGCTTCAACTCCTTCACCGGACGGGTAACAGAACCCACCTTGTCCCGCACATACAGCTGAGCTACCTCTGTACCTTCGTAATCACCCGTATTTTCCAGATCGAAGGTAACAATCAACACATCATTCTTTTTCAGTTCATCAGCAGAAAGTTTCACATCACCATACTTAAAAGTAGTATAAGACAGCCCGTATCCAAACGGATAGAGCGGATCAAAACCGGCATCCATATAAAAAGAGGTGCACCCTAATGAAGTCTGTCCGGCTTCTACCGGAATATCTTTCAACAGGGTTTCGTTGCGCATAGCCGGACGGCCGGAATTGTTATGTGAATAATAGGCCGGAATCTGTCCCACCATCTTCGGGAAAGTAACAGGAGTTTTGCCACTCGGCACTTCTTTGCCGAACAAAAGATCAGCAATTGCAGGGCCTCCCATTGTACCCGGATGAAACGAATAGAGTACTGCTGCAGAGAGATCCGCCTCTTTGCCAATCGTCAACGGACGGCCTGCCATTACTACCGTCACTACCGGTTTCCCGGTTTTAGCTAAAGCAGCAATCAATTCGGACTGAGCACCTTGCAGATTCAAATCGGCCAGGCAGTGCGCTTCACCGGACAGGATAGACTCCTCGCCTACAAACGCTAAAATTACATCGGCACGGGCAGCCGCTGCAACAGCCTTACTGATGCCGGATGTAGTATGATCCCGGCTGTAAGCCAGTCCCGGTTCAAAAATCACCTGTACTTTATCGCCATACATCTCTTTGATAGCAGCCAACGGTGTTTTCGTATGTGTCTTATCTCCGTCAAAAACCCAGGTTCCCATCTGCTCGTAAGGAGCATCTGCCAAAGGTCCCACAACAGCCACGGTACGTACTGTTTCTTTCAAAGGAAGTACCCGCTTGTCATTCTTCAACAGAATGGCCGACTCCACAGCAGCACGTTTGGCAGCCGCCAAATGAGCATCGGCATACATCACAGAAGGCTTTTTTTCGTCTACATACGGGTGGTCAAATAATCCAAGACGATACTTGATACGCAAAATATTACGGACGGCTTCGTTTATGGTTTCTTCTTTCACCTTACCTTCTTTCACCAGTTCGGGCAATTTATTAACAAATGTGTAACTGACCATTTCCATATCCACACCTGCATTCACCGCTTTCAGGGCAGCTTCTTTGTCATCGGCAGCAAAACCGTGAGGGATCATCTCCTTAGCAGAAGCCCAGTCCGTCACTACAATACCCTCAAATCCCCATTCTTTACGAAGTACATCTTTCAGAATAAAGCCATTCCCGGTAGCCGGAATCCCGTCATTATCATTGAACGAAGTCATGAAAGTGGCAGCACCGGCATTGGCAGCAGCTTCAAACGGAGGCAGATATACATTAAGTAAACGGCGTTCGGGAATAAACGTAGAGTTATAATCAAGTCCGCCTTCGGCAGCACCGTATCCCACAAAATGTTTCGGACAAGCAGCAATGGAAGAAGGACTGCTTAATGAATCACCCTGAAATCCCTTAACCATAGCAGCCCCCATAACAGAAGTCAGATAGGTATCTTCTCCACAACCCTCGGCAATGCGTCCCCAGCGCGGATCACGGGCAATGTCAATCATCGGGGCAAACGTCCAGCGAATTCCCACAGAGGATGCCTCAACAGCTGCCACACGCGCACCTTCTTCTGCCACAGAAGGATCAAAAGTGGCAGCCTGCCCCAAAGGGATAGGAAAAATAGTCTTAAACCCATGAATAACATCACGGGCTATCAACAGCGGAATTCCCAGGCGGGATTCTTCCACCGCCACGCGCTGCAAAGCATTGACACGGACCGGATCTATCTCATTCAAAATAGAGCCTATCTCACCTTTTTTAATCAACACACTCATTTCTTCAATGTTGCCGAAAGAGCTGATCTGGTTCATCTGACCGATCTTCTCCTCCAACGTCATCTTAGAAAGCAGTTTGTCTACCTTGTTCTCAACCGCTTTATCTTTGGTGTCGGATACCTGTGTACACGACATAAAAGGAAGTAATAAGAGACAGGCAGAGAGAAATTTAGTTGTTTTCATACTTATTTATATACTTGAAATGGAACATTCACTGTAGATACGAATCCCGTATTATCCAGCACATATACATACAATCTATATTCACCAGGAGTTTCAACAATCGTTTCGTAAGTTGCGGTATCCGAAGTATTCACCTCTCCCACTCTTTCCGGACGTGGTTCAAAAGAACCACCGAAGCCAAGTTCGGTGGCTTCTTTCAATATTTCCCATACATAAGTCAACTGATCGTTTTCTTTATCGGTGACGGCTACATGAGCTTTGAACGCAGTTCCGGCTTTGACGCGAACACTGTTGATGGCATGCATTCCGTTTATAGTCATAGCCTCAACCACAGGAGCCGTTTCCGTCAGTTCTTTTCCGGTCCAGACCCTCTGCATAGCCTCTACCATAGGAGTCTTTTCGCCACGCAGCGGCAATCCCTCTACATTGCCTTCTACAAACATACTGAACCAGGTGGGAGTACGTTCTTCCTTCTGCCCCCATAGAAAAACAAAAGAACCCAGACAACGCTCATTTGCAAGGATATAGCGGGTATAACGTTCTTCGTACACCTGTCTTTTTTCTTCGCTTGTTTGCTCGATAGGTGCCTTCCAGTCTGTAGAAGCAGTTTCCCACCATCCGGTTGGCCCCCATTCCGTCACCATAAAAGGACCTTTATAAGCAGACTTGTCTACTATCTCCTTTATTTCACCAATCGGACCATACGTGTTGATACCTACATAGTCAAGTGTAGGAGCAAATTTAGCAATAGAGTCAAGAGCAGCCGGATTGTGTGCAATAACCGTAGATACCAGATGGCGTTTATCAACTGATTTAATGATCTGCGCTAACTCTTCCACAAAACTCCACGCAGCACCTACATTAGCATTACCCAGATCGATTTCATTTCCAATTCCCCAGGCCAACAGGCAAGTATCATTTTTGAAAGTCTCTGCCAAGAGGCGTACTTCCTTACGCAGTTTATCTTTGTATGCATCGTCATAATAGAGTGCCGAATCTTTAGTCATTGCTATCCCCTGCATTACGTACATCTTATTTTCTGCAGCTAAAGCCAGGGCTTTCCTAACTGACTCTACATCTCCGCCCCAGGTTCTGAAAGCATTGGCACCATTCTGGCTGGCAACGTCCAACCGGTAAGTTCCACCTACACCTTTAATAGATGTATCCACTCCGTTAATATAGAGTTTAAACCCTTCTCCGGATTTCTTTATCTCAATTCCGGACGGAGCGGAACAAGCACCCAGCAGAAAGCTCCCTAAAACCCAACTACAAATTAAAAGTTTTTTCATTGTCATCTACCTATTACATTGAGAATTAGGGACATCTTTCGGCTTTACAACCAGTGTAAGCCTTCAAATGCCCCTAAATATATTAATTCTTTTGATAAACACGAACGTAATCAATCTGGAATATTGCCGGATAGCAAGTATTATCTACTCCTTTTGTTCCTCCCATTCCTCCACCGACAGCCTGGTTCAGTTTCACGTAGAACGGAACATCAAATGGCCAGGTCTCTTTATTACCGGTTCCGTCATTCTGAAACCGGAAACAAAGCACACCGTCAATATAACCTTTGATCTCCTGTGGTGTCCACTCCAATCCATATACGTGAAAATCATCTTGTGCCCTGTCAATAACCGTAATGGAAGTTTGCTGCGTTCCGATACTGTGATTGTATCGTTCTGTATGAGCAGATATATGAATAGAATCAGGATGACTCCCTACATGTTCCATTATATCTATCTCACCATCCAACGGCCAATTCTTAAAATCTTCGGGCAACATCCAGAAAGCAGACCAGGTGCCAACTCCTTCCGGCAACTTTATCCGGGCTTCAAAATAACCATACTTCCAGCTTTGAGTCGTATTCATCCGTGCAGATAAATAATTGTATCCCTCAACCGGTTTATCAGGTATTAATGTTTTAATATGTAATATCCCTCCATCCAGATAAGCCACCGTATCCGTTTCATAAACAGCAGGAACGTAATATTGCAGTTCGGCATTCCCCCAACCTCCACCTCCAACTTCATATTTCCACTTTGAAGTATCCGGCAAGGAGCGATCTACAGATTCAAACTCGTCATTCCAAATCAATTTATACTCTTGGGGTACAAATGCACTATTCACAACAGGCTTCGTTACCGGACGTTCAGTACAAGCTGTACCGGTAGCCACTACTATAGTCAGCAATACCAATAATTTCACATTCATAGATTAATCTTTCAATAGCGGGTTCTTCTCCTGTTCTTTAAGCGGAATGGGCAAGTAATAGTGTGTACCATTGAAAATGCGGTCTTCCACCTTAGACACTTCATATCGCAATGTGACATTGTCATCATATATATTCATACCCATAATCGGTTCGGCCAGTACGTCGCCATCTTTCCAACGACGCAGATCATAGAAGCGGTGCTCCTCCAGAAGAAGTTCAATTCTGCGCTCATTCTTAATTCTTTCACGCATCTCTATTTTCGACAATCCCGAAGGCAGATCCGGTTGTCCGGAACGGGAACGAACTTCATTGATTGCCAGATAGACACTTGGATCGGGGGCAGCCAACTCTTCATTCTTTGCTTCGGCATAATTCAGCAAAACCTCTGCATAGCGTATATATGGCCAATTATTACTTTGAGCATATCCTCCGTACAGGTTGGTAGAAGGATCGAGCTCCTCTATAAACTTCTTAGGACCATAGCCGCAACGCGCCTTACCCAACTGAGGCTTGCATGAACCATTCTTGGAAGGATCAACCGTATTGGTCACCATAGACATCCTGTGAGTTTCCCAGGTGGAACCATTATAGATAATGCTCTGATAGAAACGTGCATCCCGCTTTGTATACGGATCCTGCTTATTATACATTGTATTGGTTGGGTCTGTTGTTAACTTTCCATTCACTGTTTCATAAGCATCTACCAAATTTTGTGTAGGATACAATCCATTCCATGAGCCGGCATCCACAGCGTCCAGACTCCACATCATATGAATATTGTGAGGAGCTTCGGGGAAAGTGAAACGACGTTCAAAAATGACCTCCTTATTGGCAGCAGTTTTATCAAATGCCATAGAACGATAAGGGGTATCCGTCAGCTTATACAGCTTGTATATATCCAGGTCCATCACATCCTGAGCTGCCTGAGCTGCATCGGCCCACTTCCGGGAGTCATCGGAACTATTCAGAGGGCTTGCCAGATACAACAAAGCACGCGATTTAAGTGCCAGAAAAGCACCTTTTGTTGCATGTCCGGCCTCATCATCCGAATAACTGAGAGGTAAATTATCAGCATACAAATCACACTCCTCTTTCACAAACTTCACAATATCGGCAAACGAAGAGGGAGCCACTTGCAACTCATCCGTAAGGCTTTGTGCTTTCACAATCAAAGGTGCTTTACCAAAAGTACGTGCCAATTCAAAGTGACAGAAAGCTCTCAGAAAACGAGCTTCTGCTTCTACTCTCTTTTTCTCGGTAGCCGATAAGATTCGTTCTTCAACACCGGGAGCACGCTCGATGATGATATTACACTTGCGTATCACCTTATACTCCTGATTCCAGATCTCCTCTACAAAAGGACAACTCTGGGCAGTGATTGCATCTTTATTAAGCTGCGTATAGATAGGACCATCGCTAACACTGGCAAAGTCGTCAGTAGCAGCATCCAGATTCCCAGCCCACGACATGGACCAGTCCTGTTCGTAACCAGCCGTACACCTGTTGAACCCGCACAACATAGAACCGTATGTATTTGCAACAAACTGATTAATCAGATTCTTGTCTTCCCAGATAGCTTCATCAGAGATAAAAGTAGTAGGTTTTATATCCAGCATATCCGAACATCCGGACGTAAGAACCACCAATATCGTTATTAATAAATTTCTATTCTTTTTCATAATCGTATCATTCTTTAAAGTTAAAACTGAAGAGTAAGTCCTACGTTAAACGCCTTCATTTGCGGATATGTCCATCCTTCCTGTTGAGTGTTTTCCGGGTCAATTTGCGGAACATCGGAAATGGTAAACAGGTTCTGCGCATTCACATAGACACGCAATCCGGTTATTGCCGCAGACCGCAACCATCTGGAAGGAAGCGTATATCCTATTTCAATATTCTTCAAACGAAGATAAGAAGCATCATAGAGGTAGGTCTGAACAGCGCTGATATCCGTAGTCGGGAAGTTATGAGTAGATTCTGCCAAACGAGGATATTTCGCATTTACATTCTGTTCGGTCCAACTCTCATTTACCCAAAGCTGCGGAAGATTACCCTGATTGAAATAAGGTTGTATCACACCACCCTTCAGATAAACCTGTGTACGGGCAGCTCCCTGGAATAAGAAACTGAAATCAAGATTCTTCCAGTTCAACGAACCATTTATACCATAGATTATCTCAGGAATATTCCCATTTCCCAGATAAGTCATATCGTTAGAATCTACCACGCCATTGCCGTCAACATCCACATATTTAATATCTCCCGGCTTAGTCACATACCCTGTACCTGCCACTTCCTGCTTAGGATAGGCATCTATTTCTTCCTGAGACTTAAAGATACCATATGTTTTATACCCATAGTAACCATTGATGGGTCTACCGGTTTTACGCATATACTTGGATGTTCCGGCTGCTTCTGCCATCTCTACAATTTCATTCCGGGCAAAGGTAAAGTTACCTCCCAATGAGAAATCGACCTGCTGTATTCTCTGATGATAATTAAGTGATAAATCGACTCCTTTGTTTTTCACCTCTCCTAAATTCTCAAGCGGTAATATTCCACCGAATGAAGAAGGAACTTCGGCACCACGCTGGGCAAGAATATCTGTTCGTTTTTCCATAAAGAAATCTACTGTCAGGTTAAGACGGTTAAACAAAGTAACATCTACAGCCACATTCGTCTTGGTCGACTTTTCCCAGGTAGCCAGTGCGTTGGCAATAGGGCCGGGCAGCATTCCTTTGGTAAGCAATGTTCCGAAAATATAGTCTCCCAAATTATTGGTAAACCCATTGCTTGCATTGTTACCGGAATACAGATCAAAACGGCTGTAAAACGGGAAAGTTACACCTCCTGTATTATCATTCCCCAGCGTACCGTAAGAAGCTCTTACCTTCAGGAAATTAACCGTATTCTTCAGATTCTGAAAGAATTTCTCTTCCGAAAGCACCCATCCCAAAGAGGCAGAAGCAAACGTACCCCATCTCTTGTTGGGAGCAAAGTTTTCGGACGCGTCACGACGCAGGTTAAACTCTACCAAATACTTCTGGGCATAATTGTAGTTGATACGCCCCATATAGCTGGCACGGGCTGTTTTACTGTCATAAGCATTCAATGACTGATTGGCTGTATTTCCGGCATTCATCTGATCCAGAATTTCCGAATCAAAAGAAATACGATTCATTCCCGATCTTTCAATGAACCCCTTTCTTGCCAAAGCCATAGCCATTGCAGTGATATTGTGATTGCCGAAAGAACGGTTGTAGTTCAACTGCAATTGATATTCCTGGTATTCATCACCGTTCTGTGTCAATCCCAGGCTGGCACTTGAACGTGGCTTCAAAACATAGGCTCCATCTGCATCCTTAGAGTAAACATAAGGAGATACATTCCATGATTTGTTTTTATATACATTCTTGCTGAAAGAAGCAGTTCCTTTTACAGACAGACCGGAAGTTATGAAATCAAGTTTCTGGTCCAGTTCTACACGTGCATCCACTACAAATGTATTTCCTTTGCTATAACTTCCACCCGGCTGATTGGAAGCCACAATATTGGGGTGAGTTGCATCGGGCACAGCAAATGTACCATCGGGATAGCGGCACAACAGCACAGGAGTATTACGCACCAATTGCTGGAAAATGCCCTGGCTTGCACCTACATTCAAGGTATTCTCTACACGACCGGAAATATCAACTCCTAAACGAGTCGTATTTGTAATAGTAGCATCAATATTACTACGCAAATTGTAACGCTTATAATCCAGATCTTCCCAAAGTCCGCCCTGGCTAAGGAAACCGGCACTTACATAATAGCGTACTTTCTCCGTACCTCCGGATACGGATAAATTGTGCTGGTGCTGAATGGCTCGTTGAGACAACATCTCTTTATACCAGTCTGTATTCGGATACTTTTCCGGATCGGTACCATCTCTGAACTTTGCCAGTTCGTCACCATTATAGATCTCTTTTCCCGTATAGGTATTGTATAAACGGGCATAGTCATAAGAGTTGGCAAACTCCGGCAGTTTGGTTGGCGACTGTATAGATACATTTCCGGAATATTTAATAGTTGTCTTATCCTGTGTTCCGCGTTTAGTAGTGATTACCACTACACCATTGGCACCGCGCATACCGAAGATGGCAGCAGAAGCAGCATCCTTCAACACATTGATAGATTCAATATCATTGGGATCCATACGTGCAAAGTCGGCAGAAGAACGTTCCATACCATCGATAATAAAAGCAGGAGAAGTCTCTCCCTGAAAAGTAGCAATACCACGTACATACAATGAGGCATCATCTGCTCCCGGTTCACCGGTAGCCTGCTTGGATATAAGTCCCGGCATCTGTCCCACCAGAGCATTGGTAGAGTTGGCAGACTTTGCCTTCAATAGTTCATCGCTCTTTATAGAAGTAACGGCACCCGTCAGATTGGCTTTCTTTTGAACCCCATATCCCACAACCACTACTTGATCCATCAAAATAGATTCCTCCTCAAGAGAAACATTTATCACCCTTTGACTTCCAACCTTAATTTCTTTTGTTTTATAACCGATATAAGAAAAGGAAAGAACTGCATTATTATCAGGAACCTGAATAGAATAT
>ENA-OROZ01001853-OROZ01001853.1-human-gut-metagenome-genome-assembly--contig:-NODE-1853-length-17863-cov-2.594620_pt1 | contig 17863 bp, 9 predicted proteins | sample MGYA00242138_ERZ509066 | MGnify/ENA primary metagenome ERZ509066 (study PRJEB26280, sample SAMEA2338691) | human gut metagenome | biome: human gut; feature: human-associated habitat; material: faeces... | reverse complement strand
CTGCCGTAAAAATAATCAAATTTGTCCGCTAAATAGAAATGACAAAAATCATTTGACGGACAAATTTGATTATCCCGCTACTCCAATTTGTCCGTAATAAGAAAAAGAACATACGTTTTTCTTATGATAAAAATGCTTGCTTTTTAAATGATTGTCTGTTATTCTATAGATGTTATTTAACGGACAAATTGGAGTGAAAATTCTATTTAGCGGACAAATTGGAGACGATATGGAAGTTTTTTATCAAGCATAAAGGAAGAATGCCCCTTCCTCTATCTATAGGAAGTGAGATGAATTCCATTTTTTGTAAAAAATCCGCATCAAATTACGCATCCATCATCGTGAATTCTACCTGTTCCTGCATGTCTCCGCGTTCCGCACTCCAGTAATTTTTATTTAACGGACAAATCGGAGTGAAAAAAAATGAACAGCATAAAGACTGATGATAATATAGAAGTTATAACAAATGAAGAAGTCGTGTCTTACGAATCGTTGGATGATTCGTTCAAAAAAGCAAATCTACTTATAGAAAGTAAATATAAAGCTTCACTGGTAGAGTTAAAGATACTTGATATTGTCCTTGCCAGGATTCAACATAAAAAATATGTAACTACGGACGAAAAAGATGGAAGTACTGTTTGTTCTATCAAGGCAAGTGAACTGAGGAATATGCTTGGAAATAAAAGTGGAAGTTTTTATACTCAGCTAAAGCCAGTAGCTGTCTCAATGGCTGCTACTACTATAGGTTTTGAAGACAATGAAAATGAAAGGTTTGTCTTCCTGCCTTTGTTTACACTTGTAAAGTATGAAAATTCTGTTTTTACTGTAAAAATTAACAATGACCTGCAGCCATACATAAACCCGTCAACAAAATTTACAATCTTAGACCTGCCATTAGTGCTAAAATTTAAAAACAAATATACATTAAAGCTTCATGAATTACTATATTCATGTTGTTATACAAAGAAAAAGATAGGAAATGCAAAACTGATGCCTCAAAAGTCAGACGGAAAGCATTTTAAAGTTGAAGTTGGCATCAATGAATTAAAATTCACACTTGGCGTCGTAGACTCTTCTACCAAACAGGTTAAAAAGATTTTGAGTGGCCAGTATCATCCTGATTATGATAAGGCAATGAAGTATTCTACAGAAAAGAGCTATGACAACTGGACTGATTTCAAACGCCGTATAGTAAACGTTGCTGTTGCAGAAATTAACAATACTCCGGAATGCGGGATGACTGTTTCGTATGAACCAGTCAAAAGCGGAAAAGGCGGAAAAGTGTATGGCATCGCTTTTTATGTTGAGCTAAACGGTGGAAAAGAAAAGAAAAAAATAGAAGAAAAGAAAGAACAAGCGTCAATGTTAAGTGAAGACGAAATGTTTGAAATGCATATTCAGGTAAAAGAACTGATAAAAGAATCTGTAAGCATAAAGGATATCAGGTCAATCTGCGAAGCTGCGAAGTATGATATTGAAAAAATAGAAACCGCATATCATATTGCAGAACTGGCAGGACATATTGATAACCTGGTAGGATTTATGATTAAGGCTATTAAAGAAGGATATGCGGCGCCGGTCAAGAAAGAAAAGAAAAATCAGTTCAATAATTTTGAGCAGCGTCAATATGATTTTGATGAGTATGAGAAAGTATTGTTGAATCGCAGCTGATAAGGTTTTCTAACCGTTAGAAAAACAGGAATGCAATATGCATTCCTGTTTTTTCGTCTTCTCTCCTACTCTGACAATTCGTCTATCTTTTTGTCTATGTTCTCACGCAGCTTTTTCAGATTTTCTACTGCTATATGCTTTTCATTTTCTTTAAATACGGCATTACCGTTTACCAGGTCGTCAAAATCTTTTAAGCATTTTGTAATGATTTTTGAACCATCACGGCGTTTTGCTATCTTCTTTGGCTGTTTTGGCTCGTCATAGAATTCGCGCCGCAGGATTTCAATCTTGTTTATAACCCATTGCCTTGAGATGTTATCAATTCCAGATTCAGATATTTCAGAATTGATTGAAAAAGCCAGCATCTCCTGCTTGTCTTCCGGAAGTGTAACTGCCTGTATCAATGCCGAAAATGCAATGCCAGAATCAGCCAGGGCCTGCAACTTCGGCACTAATTTCAATAAAGCTTTGTACTTATCGATACTTTTTGTGGATAATTCCATCTCAGTTGAAACAATATCTGTAAGCGTTGCATTGTCTGCCTTCAGTCCGGCCTTGATACGTTCTTCTTTGTGAGCTGACATCAGGGCTTCAATTATTTTTGCTTTTTTTGTCGGTGAAAGGTCTGGTCTGCCATGCAGGTTCATCTTAATTAATCTGATTACACGCTCCGAATCTGTTTTTGGCGGCTCGGTTATGATTGTCGGGATTTCAGTAATGCCAGCACATTTTGCTGCAGTGTATCTGCGGTGTCCAGATTCTATCTGGTATTTTCTCTGACCATCTACCATTACAGGATATGCCATGATTACACCTTTGAACCCGTCCGTTGACATATCAAGCGCCATATCCTGAATAGATTCATCTGTTATCTCACCGTAATATTTCTCGTTATCTTTATCGTAGATAAGTTCGTTTGCCGGAATTTTTACGATGAAATCTTTGTTCTCTTCAATAAATTCTTCACTTAAATCACGGAACTTCCTTTTTGGGCTGATGGCATATTCATCAGTTGGAACATTAAGTTTCCCCATTCTTATCTTCTCCTCTCTGCAATCCTGGATATGATTTCTTCTGACAGATTTTTATATTCTTTTGCCGCCTTGCTCTTGCCCGCATACTCAAAAATACTTTGATGTGAAAGGATATGCTCTTCAAGCAATACGCTCTGATGGATTTTTGTATCAAAAAGTGATACCTCTAATTGCTTGGCAATATTCTCTGTCTGCTGAAGCATAGTCTTGGCGATATTAGTCCTTTCATTATATTTATTCATAATGATTCCAAGATATTCTAATGAAGGATTTGAAGTTGACTGGATTTCTTCAACGCTGTCATTTAATCCAATGATGGCTTTTGGTGATGCTGCATCAGGATTGACGATTGGCATTACGTAATCGCATACTGACAGACATAAAACGTGTGACCAGTTTGGGCTTGGCGGTACGTCTATTAATATGTAATCATATTTCTTTCGCATTTTATTGATAAAATCCTTAAAGGTTTTGATTTTATGTATGGATAAGAGTCCTGTTACTTCAGTGTTGGCCGGAATTATATCAAGATTGCTTTTAACCGGAACTATTACGTCCTCCGGGTCTGCTCCCCTGAATATATGCATGATTGTCTTAACGTCAGAACGCATCGGGTCCTGGCTGTCTCCAACTTTGTTTCCAAATAAAAAATATGAAATATCTGCGGCCTGCCCGTCAAGGTCAATGATGAGAACGTTTTTCTTCTTGCTTAAATAATCTGCGATGTTAAATATCGCGCAGCTTTTGCCACAGCCGCCTTTTTCCTGCAAAATTGTTAATGTAATTCCATTTCTTTCTTCCTGCAATTTTTTTTACACTCCATTCTGAAACAAAAACTATATTTGCTTTTTATATAATAGATTATAAGGTTAAAGACGCGTAAAATCAACAAAAATGACATAAAAAATATAAAAATATGCAGATTTTTTCGGAATTCCGGCAGTTTGTACTATTACAAGAATAAAAGTTTGAGTGTTCTTCGTCTGGCTTAGCAATACGCTGTCGTAATTTTTTTTCTAACGGTTAGAAAAAGTCGTCCTGTTTCCGATAAAATTCAGCATATTGTAATAAACCAAAAAAATTAGCAAAAAAATAAGGAGAAAAATCAATGGCAAAATTACTGAATGACGAGCGTGAAACCCATATCAATATGGTTCACGGCTCAAACAAAATGAAGATTTATACAACTGAATATAATATCATGAAAAAATTGGACAGGTATGTTGAGAATAACGAAAACTGGAAGATTGTTGAAGTTGGAATGGTACACGGCGAAGTCGTGTCAAAAACATATGAGGCACCAAAAGACCTGCTCCTCATCAGGGAAAAGAAACGAGTACTGACTGAACAGCAGCGGGCAGACGCAGCAGCAAGACTTAAAGCATATCATGCTGCAAAGCATGCAGATGATGACGAAATGGATGTGATTGATTTCGGGGCAGATGACAGTGACCCGGATGAAGACAATGAAGAAGAAACAAAGGAAGATAATGCTGAAGCTGTCTCATCTTCTGCTGATGCCTCTACCAACACTGCAAATGCCGGAGCAGCAAGTAACGAATCCCCGAGACTTGAACCGGAGAAATCACAACCTAAATACGTGAAGGTCAAAAGTGTTATTGATGAGATGGACAAAAACAGATGATGCAGCGAGCTTACGCTCGCTTGCACCAAGTGGTTTTTGCCGCTGACAAACGAGTCCGCTAGGGCAAGTGCCGTACACCGCAAGGGCTGACAAACGACGACGAAGTCGGAGTGTAGATTACGACGTGCGCGAAGCAGACGAAAATCTGCGATGCTGAGCGAACGATATTCTCGACTCCAATGTTTATACACCTCACCCAGCCTCACGATTTCGCTTGTCAGCCTCTGCGAGACTTGGTAACGAGCCGGAAACGGCGAATTATCAATTACCTTCAGGCCGACAGGCAAACAAGTTTAACTGCGGTCTCCCGCCCAACGATGATTTTTCTAACGGTTAGAATTACATATATCGGCTTTTCTAACCGTTAGAAATCGACAAAATTCTCTATTTTTTCAACCTGGCATAAAAATCCGCAAAAAAATTTCCATTTGACATGATTTCAGCATATTAGAAGTAAGCAAAGAAAAAGTCTTTGCAAAAAACCGAAATCGGCCGGGTAAAACCGCCCGCAAAATAATAAACAAATGGAGGGAAATAATTATGCCAGCTTATAATAGAGAAGCAATTTGTCAGTTTTGTAACACTAAAATCATTCCACCTAAGAAGGGCTTCCGCTCTTCTGCTAATGGAAATTATATCTGTGAAGATTGCGTAAAGCTGCTTGGACAGGCTTTAGATGTCAGGGGCAAATCAGACGGAAAGGCAAAAGCAAAAAAGCGCAATAAAAAAATGACACCAAGAGAAATCAAGAAAGAACTTGATAAATACATTATTGACCAGGACAGCGCGAAGATTTCAATCGCTATTGCTGTTTATAACCATTATAAAAGAATGGACATCAAGTCAGACGTCAAGCTGTCAAAAAGTAACGTCCTGCTGATTGGCCCAACCGGAAGCGGAAAGACCCTGCTGGCTCAGACAGTTGCGAAGATGCTTGATGTACCTTTCGCAATCGCTGACTGCACTTCCCTTACTGAGGCAGGGTATGTTGGTGATGATGTTGAAACCATCTTAACGAAACTTCTCCGTTCTGCTGACGGAAGCGTTGAAAAAGCAGAGCGCGGAATCATCTTCCTGGATGAGATTGATAAGATTGCAAAATCCGGTGGAAGCTCAGGGGCTGCAAAAGACCCAGCAGGTGAAGGTGTCCAGCAGGCGCTTTTGAAACTGGTTGAAGGCACTATTGCTAACGTTCCGGTTAACGGTGGGAGACGCAATCCAAATGAAAAATACGTTCAGGTTAATACAGAGAATATTTTATTTATCTGCGGCGGAGCTTTTCCTGGACTTGAAGAGATAATTAATAAAAGAACCGCAAAAGATACATCTATCGGCTTTGGTGCGAATGTAGATAAAGGAAAAGAAAAATCTATCAGTGAAGCATTAAGCCAGGTGGAAACAGACGACCTTGTGAAGTACGGATTAATCCCGGAGATTATCGGACGTCTGCCAGTCATCGTATCATTAAATGAGTTAGATGAGGAAGCAATGGTCAAGATTCTAACAGAGCCTAAAGACTGTATTGTTAATCAGTACAAGGAATTCTTTAAGTATGACGGAATCGAACTGGAGTTTACTCCTGACGCGTTAAAAGATATCGCAAAAGAAACTATTAAAAGAAAAACCGGAGCCAGAGGCCTGAGAGGTATATTAGAGGGAATTTTGAAAGATTCCATGTTTAATCTTCCTGACGAAGATGATGTTGAGAAATGCATTGTTGAGAAAGGGGGTAAAGTTAATGTTGTAAGAAAGCAGGCTGAAAAATCAGTCAGCTGAAAAAATAACAGGTTTTTCTAACCGTTAGAAAAACCTGTATTGTGCTATGCACGAGGAGATGATTTTATGGATTTAGAGCAATTTAGAAGAGCGTATATGCATATGGAAGGTGTAACAAATACGCCTGGAAACTTTGTAAAAAGAGGTAGCCGGCTTGTTGAAAGTGTTGTTAACATTCCAGGTGCCATTAAAAGAGACGTCGATGAGTCTAAGATGAACGCTAAAATTAAAAAAGACATACTTAACGATATCAGGGAAAATGGAGGTAAAAATTTTGACGCTGAGACATTTTCAGACCTGGTAAAAAGTGGGGCAGCAAGACCAAGCCATACAGGAGCTGCTATGGAGCAGCTTGGCCATTCTGCAGCCGCTATGGGAAAAAGTGCAAACGAATTAATGCAGACTTCTGCGGCAATCGCCGGTGGAAAAAGAAGCGACATGTATGATGGCCAGGACTTGGAAAAAGGCATGGGGTTTGCAATTGACGCTGAACAGGCTATAAGAAAACCTTTAAGATTGTCAAATAAAGCATTAAAGAACGCGATTAATATAGGAATGATGACAGTGGCTACAATAAGAGCGCTCAGAGACCATGATATGAAAGAAAAAGTAAAAGATATCACAAAAACTAAAACTAAAGATATGGAAATGCCAGATATCGGAGGAGAAGACAGATAATATATCTTTCTGACCTAACCTAATGTCGAATATTGTTAAAAAATGTTTCACGTGAAACATTTTTGTCTAAAAAAAGACAATGTTTTGTTTTCTTATGGAATCCTGCATATTACATGTACAGAAATGCAGAAAAGAAAGGAGAAAAATATGCAGAAAATCTATACAGTCGAACAGCCGAAAATTCATTTGTCAGAGGTTATTGGATACGGCCCCGAAAATAAAATATATATCATTTCGAATGATATTTTCTTTGGTAATAAAGAAGAGCTGATAAGGTTTCTTGCCCGTGCACATAAACAGGTTGTAAATTGGAACGGCAAACCTATCCGTGGAGAGTTCAGAAATGAGTATATGGAGAACCAGGCGCTTAATGGTTTTTCAAGGAAAAGTCGTTATGAAAATGTGATAGATGAATCTTTACATGTTACTGAGCTCAACATGGATTGGAAGGTAAACAAGTTTCTGTTCTGGCTTGATACGCCGGAACAACCAAACATTGACGTCAGGATATTTAAGAAAGAGGTTGATGCTGCGTTCTTGTTTATTCCAAAAAATATTAGCCATATTGAATGGAATTACAGTATTATGGCTTCAATTAAGAGCCGCCAGGGCAGAGCCAAGCATAAGTGTTATCCATGGCGCAGAGATTCAAGATATATCCATAGAGCACGTGCTGCTTATGGTATGGAAGCTGAGGAAGAATATAGGGAATTTGTCAAAGCCAAGGATAAGGAATTCAAAAGTATATGGCCTGATGAAGACTTTGGAGGATACCACTCCACCGGCTGGAAAGATAACTCCGGAAGCAGGTATCGCCATCAGTGGGAGGCAAGAGAGAGCAGAAGGTTTGAAAAAATAAAGAGAAAAAAAGACATTGCAATGTTCAGCGGAAAGAAACTTGCTGGACGAAGTGTCAGAAGAACAGAAGAGGAGCTTGATGCTGAGCTGGAAGAACTGAGAAAAGAGTTTGGATGCTAAAAATCTAACGGTTAGAAATTTTCTAACCGTTATTTTTTTTGCAAAAAAAATATTGCAAAAAAAATCCGCAAAAATCCGTCTCCTTTTTATTTTTTTAAGCATATTGTATTTGACAACAAAAACAGACGGTTTTCTAACCGTTAGAAAAGCGGCTCGCAGCTTCGGGATACGAAGCATATCTCGCAGAAGAATTCTCTGCCTGCAGCCGTAAAGCGGCTGCTTTGCTGCTTAAGCATATTAGAAAAGGAGAAAAAGAATGAATAAAAATATTTTAAAAAAATACTATGAAATGCAGGGCAAGGTAATCCTCCCGGAACAGAAAGACAATAACAATGTTGAACTGGCAGCATCCGTTGCGGCTAATTTTGCGTCAATCGGTTTCCCGATGACAACAGAGCAGACGAAACATCTGGCTAAAGCCGATAAGGATGATATCATTGCATTTTTTAAGACAAACTACGAAATGCTCTCTGACGTGCTTGGAGCTGGAAAGAAACTTACTCCGTTTTATCCTGACTTCCCTGAAGGCTGCATGGAACGAAGTTATGCAGAATATTTTCTTGACCAGATTATCTATGGTCTGTCAGGTCTTGAACTTGAACCGTCTGTTTATATGAAAGAGAAAAAGACTTATCCTTTTCTCGGTACACCTATGCATAGAATCCTGATTGAAGGCAGCAAGGAAGACCTTGATGAAACTTTCCGTATGGCGGTCAAATCTGCCATCGCATACTCAAAAGAGCAGCGTGAATTCATTATGGAATATGTAAAAGAAAACCCTGGCAGCATTGATGCGTTGATTGAGAATGTATCAACAAAGAACAGGGAAAATGCTGTCGCATGCGCAATGATGGTGGAAGAACTGTCAGGTAATGCAATCCATACTGCCGCATTTATGAAACAGCCTGCTGACCTTTTAAGATATGCTGCGTTCAAGTCTCTTAGCAAGGACGGCTCTGCCCGTGACCCTTACGAAGCAATCCCTCTACGTGATGACGCGAAGACAATGCCATCATTTAAACTTGGCCGAAAAGACCGTGCTTTTGTTATGGACTGTCTGGCAGCAATGGACAAGGGTAGTGGGGAAAGACTGTCTAATCTGATGCATGGTCATGACAAAGAATGGGAAAAGCTGTTTAACGTTCTTCATATCACAGATAAGGCCTGGGCAAAACCGAAATACGATAACGTTAAGCGTGCAATCATCATTATCCAGAGTGAAGAGAAGATTGACCGTCCGGCAAGACGTATTGAAGAGGCAATCAAAGCCGGTGATGTTGAAGCAGCCGTAAAAGAAGCTTCAAGAATGCCTGGTGATTTTATGCGCCGCTTTGATAAGCTGTACCGTATGGGAATTGAACAGGGGAAAGAAGACCTTGTTGTAAATGCTATGAAAGAAGTTGCGGCAAAAGCTGGTATCGCGACTGTGACCGGAACAATCGGAAATGTTGAGCAGCGCGACCATGACGACGAAAAACGTTACTTCAAAGGCAAGAATGGAAAGGTTGTTGAAACAACAGACAAGAACAGAAAAGCATTCACAAAAGAACAGATTAAAAATGTTGTTGATGCTGCAATGAACGGAATGTCTGAAAAGTTTGCCGGAAAAGACAGCATGGGTAAAGTCTATATGGCTGAAGGTGTAAATGACGTGAAAATCCCTGTTGATATCCGTGATAATTCCGGAGCGATTGGCAATATGACGTCTGGCTCCAAGATGCCGATTGATGACAGCTGGGAAAAGATGCGTTTCTTTGTTGGCTGGACTAACCTCAACAACAAGACAGGATATCATGATGGAAGGGTTGATATTGACCTGACTGTTGCGTTCTGCGATAAGAACATGGATATTGTTGGGTTCTGCGGATGGAATGGAAGCAAAAACGGAAACGGTTTTGTGTATTCCGGTGATGTGCAGGATGGCGGCCCGGCAAAAGGCAAAGGCCGCGGTGAGTTTATTGATATTGATATTGATAAGCTGAAGGATGACGGTGTTGCGTATCTTATTCCGCAGATTAACAGTTATACATGCCAGAAGTTTTCTGAGCAGCCTCATACCTGCTTTGGTGTTATGAAGAGGACATCTGACGATATGGGTGAGGTATTTGAGCCCGCAACTGTTGTAAACCGCTTTGTACTTGACAGCGAATGCACCCAGGCCTCTCCTTATGTGATTGATATTGTCAACCGTGAAATCCTCTGGATGAACGAGCAGGCAATGAACAACGTAGCATCAAGAGGGCTGAATGGCGTCCTGAAACGTGTAGGCAGAACCTGCGATTCAAAAGGTATGTCCCTGTCCAGGCTGATTGAAGCTAATGTTATAGCAAACGGCGAGTGGACAAAGAATCCACAGAAGGCAGATATCATTTTTGTCAGAGATGCGGAGGAGATGTCTGATATCAAGTCTGAATTTGAATTAGATGGAAGCTATGACATGAAGTTTAAGCTTGGAAATAACATGGAGTACATTACCGGATATTTAATGCAGGAAGGAAAAAGAGAACCAGAGAAACTGACACCGGAAAGCATCAAGGTGTCAGTGGAAGTAACAGAAACGAAATGAGACTGAGTTGCTGGCCAGTCCTGTCATAAACGGTCGGGGCTGGCCAAATAAAAAGGAGAGGGGGATAATGCGATTACAAAAGAATAAATTTTTTCTAACGGTTATATTTTTTGCCTGTGGGATTGGAGCCGGGTGCTTTTGCGGCAGCCCGGCTTATGCTGCAGGAAATGATGAGAATTTGGTATACAACTTTAAAGATGCGAAAAAAGAAGGCACAGTCACCTTTACAAAAAAGTGGAAAGACAGAAAACAAATACTCTGTGAATGAAGAAAATGTCAGCGGATATGACTCCAATGTTGTTGAGAGCGAAGAAACCGATGCGGCAGGAGATGGAGGTAAAGTCAAGGTATTTACAATCACAAACACGAAAACCGAGACCGGAAGCCTTAAGGTTTCAAAAACGGTTGAGGGGAATGGTGCTGACAGAAACAAAGCATTTAAATTTAAGGTTGAGCTGAAAAATGGTGGCAACCCCGTTTCAGGTGTTTATCCACTTGATGGCACTGCTGGAAGTAAAACCGGAACAATCGTATTTGACGAAAATGGCATGGCTTCATTTGAGCTGCCTGACGGAGAGTCAATTGTAATAACCGGGCTGCCGGTCGGAGCCGATTATACGGTTACAGAAAATGCTTATAAAGATTACAAACCTTCTGACAATGGAAAGTATAATGGAAAAATTGAGACAGGAAAGACCGGTGAGATTTCGGTTGTAAACACATATGATGAAAAGTATGACATATCTGTAAGCAAAACAGTGAAAGGAAATCAGGGCGATAAATCCAAAAACTTTGAATTTGTGCTGAAGCTGACAGGAAGTGATGGGCTGGTAGTGCCCGGCAGTGTTGATGTTGAAAAGAATGGAAACTTTGAGACAATGAAAGTCGTTGACGGCGAAGTTAAATTTACATTATCACACGGAGAGAAAATTATATTCAAGAAACTGCCGGCTGGTGTCAAATATGAAGTGACTGAAACAGTAACAGACGGATATAAGATGACATGTGATAACAATTCTGGAGTGTTGAGGACAAATGCCAATATTGGATTTGTGAATACGAAGAATGTTGGAATTCCGACTGCGGCGATGACAAACACCGGAATTATAACTGCAATTGCTGTCTGCTGTGGTGGTGTAGTCATTGTAGCTATTGTGAGAGCAGTAAAGAAAAAGAAAAAATAATATGGTATTTAAAAGGAAAAAAGAATATTTTCAAAAATGTTCTTTTTTCTTTTTTATTTGTCATATTAGATATAACGGCAAAAAAATTGCCGGATAATACAGGCAGAATCCTTGCCTGTAAAAACTTCAAATTGCATCGGATACAAGGTTTGCTGGATATCTATTCGAAGCCTTGCTCCGGATAGAAAACTCCTCCATTCCTTGTTCTCAGATAAACAATGCTGACGGCATAATACCGCAAGCATCTGAGAAAGCGGGCTTTACCCGTTATCGTTCGAGTGACCTTATTCGCAGGAAGCGAAAATATAATAAAAAAAATAGGAGGAGAAACGATGAACAATTTGAAAAAAAGTATCATGTCTGTAGCGATGGCTGCAATTACCGCAGCATCACCAATACTGTCTTCATATGCGGCATATGCAAGTGATATCACAGTAAACGATGATGGAACAGTAACGCAGATATCCACATCAACTGAAGGCAGCACGAGCAAAGCAGACGAAACCAAATTTTTATTCATTAAGATTAAAACGGCCGGTGGTAAGGTTGTGCTTAATGAAGGTGAAGACCAGGAACAGCGAATCCGCCTGGATAAAAAAATGGATGGTGCGGAGTATATAGATGTATATGACAAAAATGATGTACTTATCTCATCAGAGAGTACAAAAGATAATGGGTATACATATGTATATGAAGCAAAAGCTGATGATGCTGTCAATGTGAAGGCAAAGGCAGACGAAGGCTATACAGTCAAGCTGTATGAACTGACTGACGATTCTTCCGGAACCGAAATCGCCGAGGACGTTGGATTTGATGCAGGGAACAAAGTGGAGGCTTTTAAATATCCGGTATTTATGGAATACGATAAGACCGTAAAGATTGGATTTGAAAAGAAAGAGTCTGCTGAGGATATTGCGGAGGATTTAAGCGTTAACGATGAAGCCGTGAAGGAGAAAAGTGCAAAAGCTGAAGAAACTGCTGGTCAGCTAGAAGAAACCGAGGAAGAGGTGGATGCAATCAAAGCAGAAGACTTAGAAGCTGAACACGTGAAGGCTGATGACGAAGGAGCTGAGGCTGAAATGAACGGCGATACAGAATCCGAAGATACTAAAAATGCTGAAGATGCTGGTATATCAAAGAAATCTGAAAATACTAAAGATATCGGAAGCAACGACAAACAGGATGTATCAGAAGAAGCAGCTAAAGGAGATGATTTGGCAGTAAATGCTGATGGTAACAAAGAAGATAATGAAGATGCAAATATTACTGTCAATGACAACGACATTAACAAGAATATTGATGAGAATACTGAGGAAGAGTCAGAAGAAAAGTCAGGCGAAGATATCATGGGCAATGATGGAGTTTCAGAAGATACCAAAGATGCCGGTTCTGATAATCCAGACGAGACGGCAGATACAACATCTGAGGGTGCTAAGGTAGTTGAAAGTCCTGCCCCGGATGAGATTTCAAGCAATACAGATGAGGACAGTATAACAAACGATGCAAAAACAGAAGAAGCAGACAGTAAAACAGATGATACTAAAGATAAATTAGAAAGCGACAAACAAGATATTGAACAGTCATATGACATATCAAACCTTGACAGCGCAGTCTTTTCTTCTGCCAGGCTTGTAGTAATCTCTGATGATGCAGAAAGCATTTCTGATGATAGCAAATATATAATTGCAAATTATCAGAATATTTATCTGATTCAATATGAGACTGTTGAGGATGCGATGGTTGCTTATATAAAATACTCTAATAATAGTCACATAAGCGCTGTTGAACCTGATGCAATAATCTCGGCTGCAAGTAACGAGTTGTTGACGAATGAAGATGAACAAGAATATATAAATGAAAATGTAAACCCTATGAATTTTATATATGAAGAAAATGAATCCACTCGTATTAACAGCAATACAAAATTAATTGCATTAATAGATACAGGAGTCTCCGCTAATAATAATGTCACGAATAGGGTTTCTGTCATTGATGAATCGTTCGAAGGAAACGGTCATGGTAATGAAATGCTGAAATCTATTTTAGAACAAAATCCAAATGCTAATGTATTATCAATACGAGCAATTGATGATAATGGCCATGGAAATATATCTGGAATAGTTGCAGCCATAGAATATGCTTTAAATCAAGGCGCTGAAATTATAAACTTATCCATATCATCAAGAACAACTATATTAAACAGCGTTTTAGAATCTGAGATTAAAAAAGCCGTCAACTCTGGAGTAGCTGTGATTGCTGCAGCTGGAAATGATGGAGATGATGTTAAAGATTATATGCCAGGTTCTGTAAATGAAGCTGTTGTAATCGGTGCATGTAATGAAAATGGCGAAAGATTAGGTTCATCTAATTACGGATATACGGTCGATTATAATGTAGTGGCAGATTCTACATCACAAGCAGCCGCAAAATACAGTGGTTATATTTCATCACATGATTATATCGATTTAAATAGTGGTTTGATTTTTAGTCCTGATTACAGCGAAATGATAGCCGACAATGACAAAAAACAGTTACGAGCATATTATATGCTTTACGACCAAACAAGACCAGACCCTGATGAACATACAAAATATGTATTTTCAACATTCAATATTTATTATCCTATTGAACAAACTGTAAACAATATGATGCTTTTTAAAATTAATCCAAATGCATCAAGATATGACTATAACGCAAATGGAATTACGATAGATATAGATATAAATAGAGGTGCTCCGGAAGGACATCAGCATCCGATTACAAATGAGTGTATATATGACGAAAAAACCGGATATTTAAGTATTCCTGAACAATATAAAGAAGAAGACATCACTGTAACAATCTGGCAATCAAGAGAAGATGCATTTTATAAAGATTTTATACCTGATGAAGTAAAACCACAAGAAGACCAAACTGGAATGATGACGATTGCTCGATTTGCAAATGATTTCCCGTATGGATACATTAACCCATCTTATGCATATAAAGGATGTAATGCTAATGTAAAATTAAAAGGTGACCCAAATTCTGTTAAAGTAGGTGACTTATGGACTGGTTCAGCAACTACAATGTATATTGGAGATACAGATTGGGGAGCTCAAGTCCCATATGGATGGGTTGCTGGTTCTGAGGCCTACGGAAAAGAATGGAGATGGGGACAGATTTTTAATATAACCTCATGTCAGAATAAGATGTTTGTTAATATTGGTGGAGCAGGAGAATACGGAAAAAGTTCTAAAAATTGGTTATGGGGTGGATGTATTAGTGATATAGATAATGCTTTCGAGGGTCCGCCTTTAGTAGGTTCTATTTATATTGAATGTATTGCAAAATCTGGCAATAATGCAACATTTTACTTACACGCGTCATGTCATGGTCCGCAAGGCCAAGCAGCCCAGACGATGGTTTCAACATTTACAGCCATTATCACACCAGATGAAACAGAATTTACTATCCATAAAAGATTTGTAAGCCCTCAGCTTACACAGCAAACGAGCAGGGTTGGTGATTTAGTTACAAAATTTGGAATTTATACAAATAAAAATTGCCCTGAAGGTCAGGAAGTAAAAATCATTAATATTAATGGTGGCAAATCTTCTAAAGCTGTAGGCAAAACAACCTTGAAAGCTGGAATCTATTATGTTAAAGAACTTAAAAGAATTTCCGGAACAATAGAAAACGGTAAAATATATGGTCCAATAAAAATCAAGAAGGGTGATAAACCAAAAGATTTATCTGACTTTGTTAAAGACTCAGATAAAGATGATATATCAATGGATAAAAACGGATATGTATTGAATATACCATTCCGCTTCACAGGAGAGCTGTTAACAAAGTTAAAGGGTGATACATTACAACCGTTAGAGGGAGCTGTGTTTAAAGTAAACTACAGTGAAGGAACTGGTAGTGATTATAAACGCAAAAGAACCTGGTACTTCGTTACAGATAAAAATGGAAAAATAAAATATGACCGTAAGCATTTAGCAGATAATGATGCAAGGTTTAAAGGTAAAGTGCCTGCATCAGATGAAATGTTTACCACTGCTGCTGATATCAATAAGACAGCTTTACCTACCTGCGAATTGCATATTAAAGAATATCTGGCTCCAGATGGATATAGTAAAGATGGCGAAATGCATGTAATAGTAATTAAAGGTATCAGGGATAACAATCAAAAGTTCACCGATAAGAATGCCGTTGCTGACAATACGCCAACAATCAAAGACCCAGTAGCTAGCGATAAATGGAGAGTTCGAGTCCAGGCGAAAAAAATCGACGAGAATGGAAAAGGATTAGCCGGAGCGGAATTTGGTATATACGATAGCGAAGATTGTTCCGGAGCACCTTTAAAAACTATCATATCAAAAGATGATGGTACTACGAATATTAAAACGATAGATGACATTCCACAAACAACTGAAACATATGAAGTATGGTGTAAGGAAGTCCAGGCTCCTCCAGGATATGCAATATTAGAAACCCCAGTTAAATTAACGTTTAAACTTGCAGATTTCAAAAAGCTCAGTGTAGACGACCAGAAAAAAGGAGAATTAAAAATATTTGGCCTGACAGATGGAGGCAAAGGTATTGTAAATGAAAAAGGATGGCAGGTCAGAATTCAAACTAAAAAAATCAATCGTGACAAAACGCCTTTAGCTGGTGCTGTATTTACTATTTACTCAGATGAGGCATGTAAAGATGCTGATGCAATTACAACCATTACATCTGGTGACGATGGAATGACAGATATAGCAAAAATCCTTGTTCCTAATTCAGAACAAGAGAAAACTTTTTATTGCAAAGAGACAAAAGCTCCACAAGGTAAAATTATAAAGGAAACCATCTTCCCTTTAACATTTAAAAAAGCTGATTATACAGCCCCTGACGGTGAACTAAAAACGTTTGGTCCAAAAGAAGGAATTATAAATGATGAAGGATGGAAAGTGCGTGTAAATGCAAAAAAAGTTGATGGAGACAAAAAGGGACTTGCAGGAGCAAAGTTTACAGTATATGACAATGAATCTCTAAGTAATGAAAGTATACTTGGAGTCCTGGAATCATCCGCTGATGGCACTACAAATGAATTATCACTTGGCTTTAATATGAATATTACTGAAGTGACATTATATTGTCAAGAAACAACGCCCCCTGACGGCTATATTGGAACAGATGAGATTTTCAAAGTAGCCTTCAAAAAAGCCGATTATGATAAATTAAAGGCGCAAGACGCAAACACAAAAGGTGAATTAAAAACGTTTAGTACGGAAATTGTAAATGTATCGGTTACTCCTACTCCTACAATTAGCGTTACGCCAACTCCACTCACTCCGCCAAGCGGGGGGCTGTATGTTAAAAAGACATCAAAGGCACCCAAGGATATTATGGACTTAAAGAGTTATACTCTTGCTGGCGCAGAATATAGAGTAACATCAAGCCGTGATGCATCTTTTAATACAGTAATAAAAACTAATGAAGCTGGATATACAGAATCTGTAACACTTCCTGATAATAGTATACCGCGTCATCTTGATGCAGTATATGACATGAAAGGAAATCTGATAGAACCGGAAAAAAATTGGATTGAGAAAGTTCAGACGACATACTATATCACAGAAATAAAAGCACCGAATTATCATACCGTATATTCTGGTACAAAATCTCAGCCCGTTGTTATGCCTGACGATGCAGGACAGACATTTGAGATTCCATTTGAAAATGAACCAATTTTCTGCGATGGAAAATTGGATATTGAAAAACTTGGAGTTAAAGGTGACATAATTCCTGGAGCGGTCTTTAAAGTAGAATACTTTGACGCTGATGGACCAAACGAAAGTGACCTTGTCAGAACGTGGTATTTAAAGTCAGACACACGAGGACATGTTATGATGGATGAAGCTCATCTTGATGGCAATAATCAAAGTGACGATTTCTTCAGATATGATGGAAATATTGTTATTCCGATTGGTGGCTATCTGCAGATAACAGAGATTGATGCTCCGGCAGAATATGTTGTAGAAACAGAACCTGTTGGTATTCCAACAACAAAAGATGCCGATTTTACACTGACATATGCAAACAATATGAAACCATGGTATGAAGAGCTTGAACGATGCCGCATAAACCTTAAGAAATATCAGGCTGACGGAAAAACTCCAATAGCCGGTGTTGAATTTGAGTTAAAATTCCTAGAGCAAGCGATAAAGCCTACTTCAAAGAAACATCCAAACTTCAAGAGATTATTGGAAGAGGGTGATTCTACCGTACGGCATACTGACGAAAACGGTGATGTTTTCTTTGATAACCTTGACCAGGGTACTTATCAGATTACAGA
>ENA-OROZ01001841-OROZ01001841.1-human-gut-metagenome-genome-assembly--contig:-NODE-1841-length-17950-cov-18.902151_pt1 | contig 17950 bp, 16 predicted proteins | sample MGYA00242138_ERZ509066 | MGnify/ENA primary metagenome ERZ509066 (study PRJEB26280, sample SAMEA2338691) | human gut metagenome | biome: human gut; feature: human-associated habitat; material: faeces... | reverse complement strand
TAAGGCACCGGCTTGAGCACATAGTCCAGTGGAATTCTCCACATGGCAGGGCCGCTTTGGTTGAATGCCGATTAAACTTTCTTCGCAAACACGATGCCGATGGTGCCAGGGCCGGAGTAGCCGCCGATGGTCGTGCCGATGTCGGTCTCAATAATGTTCTCAAACTTGCCGTATTTGCGCAGACCGGCTTTGATGGCCTCCATGCAGCCGGGTTTGGGCTGGCAGGACGAGATAAAGACCATGCTGTTGTCGATGTCGTCCCGGCCATCCAGCAGGTCGGTGATGTACTTGCCCACGCAGATGGGCAGGCTGCCGCGGTACTTCCTGACGACCTTCAGCTCACCGTCGATGATGGCGAGGCTGGGTTTGATGCCCAGAATGTTGGCACCGAACGCCAGCACGCCGGAGCAGCGGCCGCTCTTGGCCATGTAGTTGAGCTGGTTGAGTACAAAGCTCAGCTCGACCCGGTTGGCGAGGTTCTGGAGGCGCATACAGATGTTCCGGGCCGTCAGGCCGTCCGCAGCCCACTTGGCGGCACGAAGGACAAGATAGCCCTGACCGGTGCAGATATTCTCGCTGTCGATGACCGACACATTGTCATATTCCTGTGCGGCAAGGCAGGCGTTCTGGTAGCAGGAGGAAAGCTTGGCGCTGACCGAGATGTGGATGACGGCGTCATACTCCTTGGCAAAGGGCTCGAAGAAGTCGATGTACTCCACGGGGTTTGCGGCAGCGGATTTCGGGGTCTGGCCGCCTGCATCCACATGAGCAAAGACGTCAGCCGGATGAATGGTGACGCCATCCAGATAAGTATCGTCGCCCATCAGGATGTGCATGGGCATCAGAGAAATGTTCCATTGCCGCAGCAGCTCTTCGGACAAATCACAGGTGCTGTCGGCGGTGATCTTGATGTTCAAAAGGTGTCTCCTCTTTTCGTGCCGGGAGCAGCCGACGTCGGTGCAGGCGCTGCCGCAGCAAAATTTCCTTTATAACTATAACACAAAAATCTCAAGATCGTTATCTATTTATCCGGAGTAAAATGTAAATCTTTTATGAAGCGTCAAAAAGTATCTCGCAAAGCCGCAGATTCTGTACACAAAGCACAAAAGTGCCGGTCAATTTATAGTTCTTTTCGAAAATTCGCTCCGAAGTGTTTATTTTGTGCTCCAAAAATTATATAATACTATGTGTCACTAGAATGGATACGGTCTGCCCAGCGGCCGTTTATATTATTGGAGGTTGCTTTCTATGTTCATGTACACCGACTACACCCAGCATTTGCTGGATAATGTGAAGAAGATACACTTCATCGGCTGCGGCGGCAGCGGTATGTATCCTCTCATCCAGATCCTCTCCGCAAAGGGCTACGACATTTCGGGCAGCGATGTGCTGGACGGCAGCATCATCCGCTCCGAGCGGGAGATGGGTGTCAAGGTCACGCTGGGCCACAGCGCCGATAATGTCGTCGGTGCAGACCTGGTGGTCTACTCTGCCGCCATTGCAAAGGACAATGTGGAGCTGAATGCGGCAGCCTCCTACGGCATCACGACGGTGGAGCGCAGCGTCCTGCTGGGCTATGTGAGCCGTCTGTACAAGCAGAGCATCTGCGTCTCCGGCACCCACGGCAAGACCACGACCACCTCCATGATCACCACGGCGCTGGAGCTGGCAGGCCGCGACCCCTCTGCGGTCATCGGCGGCAAGCTGCCCCTCATCCACGGCTACGGCAAGGCCGGCAAGGGCGATGACATCGTCATCGAAGCCTGCGAGTTCTCCGAGACCTTCCTGAAGCTGACTCCCTATCTCTCCGTCGTGCTGAACATCGACAACGACCATCTGGACTACTACGGCAGCATGGGTGAGCTGAAGTTTGCCTTCAAGCGCTTTGCCTTGATGACCCAGTTCATGATCTTCGCCAACGCCGACGACAAGAACACGATGGACGTCATGTACACCCTTGACCGCCGTGTGCGCACCTTCGGCATCGGGAACGGCGACTATCAGGCCATCCATGTGCAGGAGTATAAGCCCGGCTTCTTTGAGTTTGATCTGAAGGAGTGGAGCTCCAACGACACCGGCCACATCCGTCTGGCTGTGCCGGGCCGCCACAACATCTACAATGCACTGGCCATGTGCGCGGTCTGCCGCTTTGTGGGCCTGACGGTGGAGCAGTGCGCCGCCGCTGCCGCTATGGCACTGGGCAACCTGCTGGGCCTGGTCTGCGACCCTGTGGCCGGTCTGGTGGAGGTGCCCTGCATCAAGCGCAATGTTGTTGGTGCCGTGAACGCCGTTTCCTGCGCCAATATGGCGCTTGCGGGGGTGGATTACGCCATCCCCTGCGATGAAGTCATCGATGCCATGGGCCGCGTGGGCAGTCTGCTCTCCCCCGATCTGCGGGAGACCGGCCAGGGCGGCCTTGCTGCAACGCCTACCGGTGTCCGCATCGCCGAGCGTTTGGCAGAGGAAGCCTGAGGTCCGCACGGAAAATATTGAAAAAACGAAAAGACGTACTTTTCTGCGTGGAAAAATAAAAAACGAAAATAAAATCAAAAAATCTGCAAAAAACTGTTGACAAACCCCGCCCTGCGTGATAAAATACATCTTGTTCCGACCGGAACGTATGCGTTGGTAGCTCAGCTGGATAGAGTGACTGACTACGAATCAGTAGGCCGGGGGTTCGAGTCCCTTCCATCGCACCAGAAAATGCCGTGAAATCGAAAGATTTCATGGCTTTTTTGTTTTGTAAGCCATGGTTGCACGGTTTCTGCACGGTTTTTGCACGGTCGGTGTTATCCATGTCCGATGATGTAGGGCGCTGTATTGCATTGCAATCAGTGCCCTTTTTTGCATCAGGTGAGCAGTGCCAAGCGCAGCTTTGCCTTCATTTCCGGGTCGGCATCCTTGAGCAATTCCAAAAGAGCCGTCATGGAGATGGTGGGTTCGCCACCGACCTGCTGCGGGATTTCCTGCGCCGGGAGGCTCTCCCCGTCGAATTGCCCAAAATACGCCGGGAAAGTTCTACTTGAACCGAATCCGGAACCAGTATATAATTGGGTCAGAAATCAATTGCAGAAAAGGATGATTCCCAATGGCGCGCAGATACGACAGCAAAGAAGCAAAACGGCGGATTTTGACCGCCTGTGTCCGGCTTTTTCTGGAAAAAGGCTACACGAACACCAAGGTAGCAGAAATTTTAAAGGAAGCAGATGTTTCTGCCGGGTCGTTCCAGAACATTTTCCACACCAAGGACGGCGTGCTGACCGAGCTGATCAGCATGATGTTCAGCAGGCAGTTCGGCGCGGTAAGGCCGCTGGCGGCAAACGCCCCCTCGCCGGTGTACCTCTACGCAGTGGAGACGGCTTTGCAGCTGGCGGTGACCGAGTTGAGCGAGAATCTGCGGGATATCTATGTGGAGGCGTACACCTTCCCCGCCACGGCGGAGATCATCCACCGCAGCACCACGGCCGAGCTGCAGGCGGCGTTCAGCACGTATCTGCCCGGGTGCGCCGAGTGCGATTTCTATGAGATAGAGCTGGGCACGGCTGGCATGATGCGCGGCTACATGGCACGGCGGTGCGACCCCTACTTTACGCTGGAGCGCAAAATACGGCGCTATCTGAGCATGAGCCTGAGTGCGCTGCAGGTCCCCGCGCAGGAGCGCGAGCAGGTCATCGCTTTTGTGGCGGAGATCGATATGCTTGCCGAGGCGCGGAAGGTGATAGATGCCGTGCTTGCATCGCTGTCCGTGCAGTTTGATCTGAAAGGATAACAAGGTTTGATGACAAGGAGGGAGCTCTATGAAAAAACATATAAAGCGAATCTCCCTTATTATTGTCTGTATCATCCTTCTCCTTGTCGGAAGCTTCTGTATCTATTATTTTTCCCGCTTCCGCACGCTCTCTTCCATTCAAAAAGTCACTTCTTATGAAGATGGATACAACCTTTATCAGATAGACATCAAATACGATTATGATCTGGATCAGATCATTGACTACGGAATCACAGACAACCAAAGTATGATCGACGCAATTATCAAAGAAGCTCTTCCCCTGCTGCCTGTTAAGATCAAAGCTCCTGATTTCGGATGCACTGCGTTTACAATGACAGATAACCAGAATCAGGTTCATATGGGCCGAAATTATGATTTTACCTGCTCAGTGTGCAGGGCCCGGCACTGGTTACGGATTTTGTGCGCAACGTCAACAACTTCAACGTCATCTACCTGCTCACACAGGACGTTTATATCACCAAGGATCAGGCGCTGGCTTCCTCCAGTGCAAAAGAGGTGGATCTGCTGGTCACATGACTGTTCCGCCTGACGCAGGAGCAGTATAACTACAAGATGGCCGCCGTCATTGGCATTATGGTGTTCATCATCTGTGCCGTGTTCACGCTGGTATGCTTCCGGTTCCTCAATAAAAAGGAAGCGACATTCTCTTGACACAGACAACTGTTTCTCCGGCACGCCGGGCAGAGACCGCAGCGCAGCTGCGCCGCGGGCGTATCCTCCGCACAGTCCGCAGCATCCTGCGGCATCTGCTGCTGGCCCTGCTGGCAGCTATCTGGCTGGTACCCATTCTGTGGCTTCTGGTCACTTCCTTCTCCACAGACCGGGGCATCAATGTGCGACAGTTCTTCCCGGCCAGTTACACACTGCGCAACTATGTCAACATTCTGTTCCACCCGGACTCTGTGGCGCAGTTCCCGCGCTGGTTTACCAACACCCTTGTGGTGGCCTGTTTCAACTGCGTTATCTCCACCTGCTTTGTGCTGATGGTAGCCTACGCGCTGAGCTGCTGCCGCTTCAAGGGGCGCAAGCTGATCCAGAACCTTTCTGTCAGCGTCAACCTGTTCCCCGGCGTGCTGGCAATGATCGCCGTCTATTTCGTCCTGAAATATCTGAATCTGACCAACTCCTATGCCGGTCTTATTATGGTCTATGCCGGTTCGTCCGGTCTGGGCTATCTGATTTGCAAGGGCTTCTTTGATACCATCCCCATCTCCCTGCGGGAAGCCGCCAAGCTGGACGGCGCATCCGACGCCCGTGTGTTCTTCCAGGTCGTTCTGCCCATGTCCAAACCGATCCTGGTCTATACCATCATCAGCTCTTTCATGGTTTCATGGACCGATTTCGTGATGGCAAAAATGATCCTGAATTCGGGCGTCTCTGCCGACTGGACAGTGGCTATCGGTCTGTATAATATGCTGCAAAAGACCCTGATCAACAATTACTTTGCGCTCTTCTGTGCAGGCGGTGTGCTGGTGTCCATCCCCATCTCCATCCTGTTTGTCATCATGCAGAAGTTCTACGTCGAGGGCATCACCTCCGGCGCGGACAAGGGTTAACACGTTATTCTCTTTCTCCTTCACCATAAAAGCAATCCCTACAGTCCTCTTTGTGGCTGTGGGGATTGCTTTTTCGCAATGGCGGCAGGAAAGCAGTTTGTTCATGGTGAACCTCATTTCTATGTAAAACGGTGTCTGTTCGGTTGTCCTGAACCCTGCCATAAAACCGGTGATTGATTTTAAGATTGCTTAACTTCAACAGGGGCTTTCCATCCTTTGACAAGAGTGTACCGTGAAAAGCGGCAGAAGTTTATGGACTCGTAGTCCAAGTTACCCACCCTCTTAGTCCAAGTTCTTGGATACAAGTAAACAAAAATAAAAAAATCCGACCCGCTCCCGTGATGAACCGGTGAAGATTCATCACAAAGAACGGATTTGATTTTGATTTTTCGTTGAAGGAGGTGGAAATCGAAAAATGGATTGAAGTGTTCGATGATGACCTTCAATCAAAAAATGAAATGCATAGCAAGCGATTTCTTTATTGAATTGAAAATAGCGGATGACAATTTAGAGGGAACACAGTTGTAGACCAATTAAGCAAAGTCAATAGCACAGGTAGCCAATAAGAACGAAATCGAACGGTTTGAGTTCGGTATTCATCACTTATAGCCCTGCCATCGCTTACACCAAGTAAAGAACAAGGGCAGTGAAAGATGCCAAATTCGAATTTTTCGCATACCAAATAAGGCCCTGTGTTTGTTTCAGGGCTTGAATCTCTTAAAAACTTCAGGCTGCTTTTACAAATCCCTGTTCAACAGCATGCTGCTCTGGCGTTTTCAGTTCGAAGGGCTTCTGGTCACGCAAGACTGCAAAGACTATAAAGACCAGTTTGTGCATTGACGCTGCTTGAGCAACCTTTGCCGGTTTGTTTTTACATTTCTTTTCATAATAACTGAGCAGTACGGGGTTCGCTGCAGAGTCCTTTCCGCGCTTACAAATCGAATTAACCACTCCCATGTGAAGTGCAGCTCTTGCATAGGGAGAGCCACGTTTTGAGAGCTTGTTCTTTGTTCCTCTGAATGATCCGGATTGCCGCTCTGTTGGGTCTAAACCAAAATATGCTGCAAGCTGTTTCGGCTTTTTGAACAACGAGATATCTCCGATTTCTCCTAGTAAAAGGGCTGCCGAATGACTACCAATACCAGGGATGCTTTGCAGTAAAGAAACGTTATTTCGCATTTCTTTTATCTGAGCCAGCAAATTATCTATTGCGGTTTCTATTTGAAGCACACTCTCGGACAATGTACGAAGCATTTGAATGGTACACACAATGAGTGTCTCATCGGCACATGAATGAATCCCCCATGCCTGTGCTTTTTGTGCTGCGGAGATTAGCAATCCAGCTTTCTTTTTAGCAAAACTATAACCAGACTTGCTTGCAGAAGCAATCACTTCAACCAGTTCTGATTCTTCCTCCACAAGCAAAATGGTCGGCGTTGGAAAACGTACAAGCACAGCGCAAGAAGTGACGCCTCCCACATCGGAAAAGACCTTATCATAGCCCGGAAAGGTCTGATCCAAAAGGGCTGTTAATCGGTTTTTATAACTCGAAACGTCGTTCAACAATTCCGCACGATGTCTGCAGAGCTGGCGTAGCGCACGCGTTGCCGTTTGAGGAATTTGGGAAGGACGCAATGTCTTTGTTCGATACATCATTGCCAGTTTGAAGGCATCCACACGATCGGTTTTCCTCTTTCTGATAGAGAAGTCCTTCATCGAATTGCTTTGAAGTGGATTCACCACGATCACGTCATATCCATGCTCTGAGAAAAATTGAAAGAGGATCAAATGGTAGTGTGAAGTGGACTCCATCACAATAACAGGCTTCCTGAAAAAAAGCCGCTCAGCCTTTTGGAGTAGGGCGTTCGCTCGATTTATCGATGTTTCGTCGTGATAAATCTTTTCTTGCGCAAAGATTTTGTTGTCTGGCGACAAAATGCACATATCACTGAATCGTTTGCTGACATCAATTCCAGCTACCGGACAATAACTCATATACACCTCTCCTTTCAGGGCAGTTTCGCTTCTTCGCAAAAGTAACAGGCGCGTTGTTGACACGGGTAACGGTTGTGCCGACCCAACCAATCAAAACATTGAATCTTTTACGAAGCGAACGGACGGTCTACGCTGTTAGTAATTCCTGAATGGAAACCAAGCAAGCAGTTTTGCCACTTTCAGCCCCAGTTAGTACTTCAATATTACTATGTTTTGGAAATCGGCACAACCATATAACCGTCTTTGATGAAACTATTTTTGTTTCATCGATGACATTGTACCAGCAAGCAGTGCATTCGTCTATACAAATGCCTATTTTGCGCTGCAAAATGCTTGTTGGGGACACCCCCAAACCCTTTCACTCTGCACCGTTCCGATGCAGGCTGCGTATTCCTGCGGAACGCTTTTTACCCGGTGATGCTCTCCGGGTCATTGAGGACTTGCATCAGATGGGATGCCGCTTCATCTAAATATTCGTATTTATCTTTTTCTGGAATAGCCGATTTCATAAGCGGAACATCCCACTCCTGCATACATTCAGCAAGCTGCTGTTGTGCGTGCTGTGCAGCCGCCTTTCGCACCTCTGGGGTGACATCCGAATCCAGAACGTAAGCAACCGTAAACTTGCCGCTGCAATCTTCAGTAAGCTGCACCATCGAATCGTGTTCTTCCCAGAAGTAACAAAACCAGACGCGGCCACCGATACCCTCCATGCCCGAGCGCAGTTCTTCCTCATCGCTCCACTGCGGAACGGCAGCAAGAATGTCCTGCAAGTCGGTGTAGGCTTGCTGCTCTGCCGGGGTCACTTTTTTGCAGCGGTATTCGTGTTCAATGTTCCGCTGCCAGTACAGAGCCAGCTTGCCTTGCTTGGCACGGTCGATTCCATCGTTGATGTCGGAAAGGATACTGTATCGCGGTTCTCGCATCTTGTTCACCTCGAAATAAATTCTTTGGGAATGAATACATCCTATAAGAAATATTATAGCCTAAAGAATTGCAAAAGAAAAGCGCACCAGCCAAAATTAAGCTGGTGCGCCAGAGTTGCCGCAGGATTATTCTTCTTTGGTGAGGTAAGGCAGATTGGTGATATAGGTGTCCAGAAGGTCAAGTGCCACTTTCTTCTGCATAGGGGTCAGTCCTTCAAGCCGCTTGCTGATTTCATCATCGGTCACATGAGATGCACTTGGAACCAGATCGCACAAAAGTTCGTCTGCTGAAATATTCAGGGCATTCAAGATTTTGACAATGGTTGCAAGCCCCGGTTCCTTTAGTCCGCGCTCCACCATCCCGATATAGTTGGCAGAAAGGTCTGCTTTTTCTGCTACTTGCTCCAACGTCAAATGATGTTTCAAACGCTGTTCCCGTAATCGCTGTCCAAATAATTCTTTCATAGAGCAACCTCATCCTATCGAGTTGTTTACACTCTTTAGAATACCTGTTGCCGTTCCTCGTATACACAATCGAAAGAAACAGTGCATCACCATAGGGATTATAAGACAAAAAAAGACTGCCGGGAACCGACACGATCATCAGCTCCGGCAGTCCAGCATTAACGCACCTGTTCTGTTTCGTGCGTCTGCTTTTCTTCTGCAAAGAACCGTTCCACATTTTTCTGTGCGCGAACCAGTTCCTGCATTTCTTCTTTGGCTTTGCGATACTCCGGATACGCTGCTTTCTTTTGGGAGAGCAGTTCGAAATATTCTACGTTCAAATCTTTTACCTTGGGCAACTTTTTTAAGTCCGCTTCGTCAAAGGCGGCTTTCGCAGCCTTGTGCAGTTCGATCTCTTCCCGGTGTGCTTCCAGAAACTTTTTGCTGTATCCGGCCTTGCGATAGGCGGCGTACGCATCGCGGGTCTTTGCGTAATTGACTATGTGCGCCCGCAGGACAGCGATTTCCCCCATGCGCTTCTCTGCCGCTTTGATGGAATCGCCCAGCGTGTGATACCGTTCTGTTGCCGCCGCTGCACGTTCCCGCAGTTCGTCCGCACTGTCAATTTTCTTTTCCTGCAAGTAGAGCAGTGTCTTGGACATTTCTTTCAGGTTAAACCTTGTTGCCCATTTTTTATATCCACTGGTTTTGCCCTCGGCCATTTTCGTGGGAATATCCACCAGCAGGCCAAACTTCTTTTCTGGCAAGGGCTGTTTGGGGGGCGGCTGGTGTTCAGCCTTGCCATCCAACACCATTTTGATTTCTTCCTCGGTGTATCCTGCTCCCAATGTGCGAAATCGGATAAATCGCCGCTGCCCTTTGCCTTTCACCGAGGGATGCTTGCCACGCTTCACCTCATAGCCCTGCTGTTCCAGCGCATCCAGAAATGCAGCAAAATCTTTGAGCTTATCGTGCAACAAAATGTTGTCGATCACAGTGCAGAGCTTGTCACGGTTGCTTTCTTTGGACGGGTATAGGATGCGTTTCTGCCGCTCCCGATAGGGCTTTTTCTGAATAACGGAAAGCTGGTGTTCCAAGCAAATCAGGTCGCTCAGCCGTTGCACAGCAAGCGCGGAAAAGTAAAAATCCCGAAATTTCCGTGTACCATCTAACGCAGTGGAATTATAAATAATATGATTGTGGATATGCGCACGGTCAGTATGGGTGGCGACGATAAAGGCGTGTTTTCCTTTCAAAAATCGCTCGGCAAATTCATAGCCAATCTTGTTAGCTTCTTCGGGTGTCACTTCTCCCGGCCTGAAAGACTGCCGTACCTGATAGGCAATCACATCGCTTTTTTGCCTGCGCCCGGTGGTCTGTTCATAAAGTCGCTTTGTCAGCATAAATTCTTCGTCTACTGTCAAGGGACTGCACTGATAGCTGCTGACAAGTTCACCCTGCTCGGTTTTGTCTGGGTTTTGGATATAGCTGGTGTGGTTATTCAGACAGGCGGCAATGGACTTCCCCTTATTTTTGCGCATGGCAATCAACCGTGTTGCAGCCAGTTCCATCACCTCGTATAATAAAATAGTAGTATTTATAGACCGCTCTCCAGCGGAATGCTACAATAGTTTCAGGGTGCTGTGGATTGGTGAGGCGTTACTACCGCAAAGACGGTTTTTGGGAGGCTCCAACCACAGCTTCTTTGTTGAAATGTTAATCAGTTAGATACCGCCAGACGGTTTATTTAGAACGAGGTTACAAGAGCAAAGAAGTCTGTGGTCCTGAACAGCATCGAAATAAATATACTGGAGGCATCAAAATGGTTTGTGTTGGAATTGATGTTGCCAAGGATAAGCATGACTGCTGCATTCTTGATTCAGACGGGACGGTTCGTGCCGACTGTTTTACTATTCCCAACAACATGGATGGATTCAAGCAACTACTTCAGACGATTCGAGACTGTACCAAAAAGTCAGACAAAATAAAAGTAGGACTTGAGGCTACCGGGCATTACAGCTACAACATTCTTGGGTTCCTTCTTGACAACGGTCTGCCAACTTATGTCATTAACCCTTTGCACACCAACCTATACCGAAAGAGTCTCAGCCTTCGCAAAACCAAAACTGATCGTGTGGATGCAAGAACGATTGCAACTATGCTATTGTCCGATGTAGACCTCAAGTCCTACACGGATATAGCATACCATAACGAAGATCTAAAGTCACTAACAAGATACCGATTTGATAAAGTTCAGGAACGCGCTAAACTAAAGCAATCGGTGTCCAGATTGGCTACGATTCTGTTTCCCGAATTGGAACAGCTTGTTTCGTCTATCCATGGCACTTCAATCTACGCACTTCTCGGCGAATATCCCGGTGCAAAGCAAATTTCAGAAGTCCATCTTACCAAGCTGACAAACCTTCTTACAACAGCGTCCAAAGGACGCTACGGAAAAGAGAAAGCCATCCAGATTCGAGAGGCAGCCAGAGCTTCTATTGGCTCTGTCATGCCTGCCAAATCTCTGGAATTGAAGCATACCATTAAACTCATTCAAGAACTTGCCTCCGAGATCAACGAAATCGAAGATTCTATTCAGAAAATCATAGATGAGCTCAATCCACCAATTCTCTCGATTCCCGGCATGGGAGTAAACTCCGCTGCTGTGATCCTTGCAGAAATCGGGGATTTCTCCAATTTCAGTTCTCCTGACAAAATTCTTGCTTACGCTGGCTGCTCTCCATCTACATACCAGTCCGGAAAACTCACGAACTGCTATGCTCACATGGAAAAACGTGGCTCCCGCTACCTGCGACATGCCCTTTACAACGCAACCAAGTACGTCTGCTACTGGAATCCTGTCTTTGCTGAATACCTTGCCAAAAAACGTGCCGAAGGAAAACACTACAATGTTGCCCTGTCCCACGCCATGAAGAAACTCGTTCGGTTGATTTATGCCTTACAGAAATCCGGGAAAGCATATCTTGCAGCTGCATGATTTTCTCCTGAGCCTGAGCTAATTCCAACAGAAACTTAGCTGGCGCAGCGAACCCTTGACGAACCGAAGCATTCAAATGCTATCCTGTTTGTGCGAGGGCTGGCTGGGCTTGCTTTGCTGTTCTCTCCGTCGCCCTCGCTGCTCTGATTCCAGCATTTGAATGCTGTTTGTCAGGGGCAGCGGTCGGTTGGCGGATTTTTTCATTTTGGGGCTTGACTTTTAATAGTTAGTCTCCCTAAAAAAAGAAAATGCCGCACATCGGCGGCATCAAGATCATTTGGATATTTTTTCGTAATCGGCAGCACCCGCCAGATACATTGCCTTATATCGGGCGCATTCCAACTCGTTGCAGATTTCATCTAAGGCGAGGTATTGCTTCCATGATTCTTGGCTGATGACGCTCTGCAAGGCTTTCTCAGCCGCTATTTTGGCGTTTTTCAGTCGCTGATAATCTTCGTCCTCGCCCAGCATTTCAGAAAAAATCGTGCTGCTGTGCGCATAATAGCAATCCTCCAATTTCTGGTTTTCCATAGCATCCCTCACAATCCGGCAACCCAGCCACTAAAGCGTTCTGCTGCATCTGCGATCAAAGCACCCATGAAAATCAACACAAAGCATCCGAACTCCGCCACCAGCAAGATCAAAAACTGTAGCCACTCCCGGCAGTACAGCGTATAAAGGCCGCAGCCAAAAATATACAGCATGGGCAGAGCCAGCACAAACGCTGACAGGTTCAGCGTCCATTTCAGCATCAGTGCAAGGAAAGCAGTAATCAGCCAAAACGGGAAAACGATCATCTTAAAAACGAACCTCATATCTAGCACCCGCCTTTCAACTTTATTATAAAGGCATCTCCACACCCCTTGCAAGGATGTCACCCCTTATGTACCCCCGCAGTCCTCCAACTGCGGGGTAAAATTTTAGAGTTCTGCCAATTTGGAAAGGATCTGTCTGCCAATGTCGATCAGCTCATCCAGCCGATGCCGCAAATCTTCAATGTCTGCAGCATAAAGCTGATTGCTTTCATTCACACGTTTTGCCACCTGATTCAGATTGTTGCTACAATTCTGAAGCAGGTACGACATCCGGCGCAACTGCGGCAGGTCAAGGTTCAGACAATAACCATCCAATGCCATTTTGCGGATATACGCACTCAGACTGCGGATGCCCATGCCATACATCTTTTCGTAAATCCGATTCTTTTCGGTTTTTGTGATGCGCAGAATCAGAATCTCGTCCCTCTTTTCTCTCATCGGGCATCACCATCCCGGTCCGAGTAGCTGCGGAACGGCTTGACCGGTTCCTCCTTATCCGACTTTTCGTTCAGGGCGGCCAGCACGGAAGGGCGCGCAGATTCCTCATCCGGCGTTTCTTCCATCTCCGGCTCGTGATGTTTTTCGTCCACATCCAACTGGGCGTTCAGTTCCGCAAGCCGTGCGGACTTTTCTGCCAGTTCTTCCTCCTGCGGGAAGGGCCTTTCCACCTCAATCCGCGCCGCTGCCTGCTGCTGATGCAGGGTGGCTAGTTCATTCTCAGCAGAGTTAATGCGCTCCGGGAAGTTGTTCAGCGAATTATCCAGACGGATAATGTTGCCCAGCGGGTCGGTGCCCAGTGCTACCGGGTACCTCCGCTGACCCTTCAGAATCGCCTGATATTCGCTGCGGAAGGTATCGAACCGCAGAGACAACTCAAAGCCCCGGTAGCTGCCGATGACTTTTTCCTCGGCGTTGGGCAGTTCGGAACAAGCGAGGACCAGTCGCTCACCGGCGGTCTTTTTCTCGTCGTAGGCAACGCCCTTGATGACCATGCCGCAGAACTCTTCTTTGCCCTGCGGGTGGGTGGCGGCAAGCTGTGCATCCGCTTTCAGCCCGGCGATGTGGGTGTTCGTTTCCTGAATGTCAGCCGGGAATTTTGTCAGCAGCTTGTCTTGCAGACGGAATTTCTGGCTCTGGTGGTCGGCTTTCAGAACCTTGAGTTTTGCGACCTGCACATCCAAATCCATCTTCTCCTTGATGAGCGGGTTTCCGGCACACAGCGCCTTGACTTCGGCGTAAGAGAGCGCCTGCTCATCCACATCATCGCAGGAACGCACCGGGGATTTGCTGGTCATAATCTGCGAGATAAATCGCTGTTTATTTTCCAGTGTCTGCCAAAGGTACGCGTCAAAAGTTCCTTCCGTGACGTAGTTGAACACCTTCACCTCTTTGTTGCGGTTGCCCTGCCGGATAATGCGTCCGTTGCGCTGAGTCATATCACTGGGTTTCCAGCCGACATCCAGATGATGAACCGCCACAAGCCGGTCCTGCACATTGGTGCCTGCACCCATTTTTGCAGTGCTGCCCAGCAGAATCCGTACATCGCCGGAGCGCACTTTGGAGAACAGTGCCGCCTTTTTTGCTTCAGTGTCCGTCGAATGGATAAAGGCCACCTCACTTTCCGGCACGCCTGCGACTAGCAGCTTTGTTTTGATGTCATCATAAACATTGAACTGCCCATCGTTTTTCGGGGTAGAAAGATCACAGAACAGCAGCTGCGTCAGTTTCTGCTCCCTGCCGTCCTCCCAGATTTGCAGCACATTCCGCACACAGGCATTCAGTTTGCTGGCAGGGTCATCGGGCAGCAGCGGATTCATCAGCCTCTGGTCAAGGCCGATTTTCCGGCCGTCGTTTGTGATGCAGAGCATGTTATCCTCGGACGCATCCACAGTACCGGAATGCACCTTGGCTGCACGCTCACTCAGATTCTGCACCATTTCTTTCTGGATGTCAGACGGTTTTACAACCACTGTTTCAAACTTTGCTTCCGGCACCGGCAGATGCAGCTGGTCGCTGGTCTTGATGTCGGCTACTTCCTTGAACATCGCCATCAACTCCGGAAGGTTGAAAAACTTGGCAAACCGGGTGCGTGCATGGTAGCCCGTGCCCTCGGGCTGGACTTCGTCAAGATGTTTTCGGTAATTTTTCTAAATTCATCAGGTTGTCTGCAAGAAAGTCCCTTGTGACCTCATGTCTGCACATATCCTTGAACATCTTTTCAATCGGCTTTTTGGCGGTTTCGGACTGCTTCACACACACAATAAAAGTGGTCTTGCCAATCTGTACCGAATAACTCGAATTCTGATTTTCCATTGATTTTCTCCTTTTATCGTCATTTTCCGAATTTGGCTGGCAGACTGGCAACTGTGGGTGTACCATGATTTTCTTGCCAGCCAAAATTTTCTGCCAGTCAAATGGCTTATTCCATCCAAAAGACCTTTTTGCGGCCTTCCACGATCTTGCTTTTCAGGGCATCGCCCAGTTCCCGTTTTGCATCCCGGACGGTTCGACCGGGGATGCCCCTTTCCAGAGCCGCCTTGTCGATGTCCTCGCTGAGCACCTGCTTTCCTCCGGCAAGCAGGGCGCAGATCAGGTCTTTGGCTTGCTGGGTCTTGGTTTCCCGCTGCGGCTCGATGCCGGACAGCATTTCGTCTGCGGTAATGTCGTACTCGCCGACCCAGCGGAAACCGCCCTCGTCCCCCAGAGAGAATGCCAGCGACACGCCCGGCGGGGCAAGAGAACTTTTCTCGTGGGTCAGGATGCGCATGGTCGGGTCGTGCTTCAACTTACCGATGAACATGACGCTGCGGACGGCGGCGGCAATGTCGATGGAGCCGAGCCCCCGTTGCAGGCTCTGCATTCCGGCGGCTTTATTCAGGTGTCCGATCAGCAAAATAGCGCAGCCTGTTCGCTGCGCTACCTGTCCCAGCCGCATGAAGATGGGCCGGACTTCGTTCGCCCGGTTCATATCCACGTCGGCACCGAGATACGCCTGGATCGGGTCGATGATGACCAGTCGGGCGTTGTTCTCGACAATGGCTTTTTCAATTCGTTCATCTGAAAGAGTAAGCTGCACCTCGCTGTCATCAATGACCAGCACCCGGTCAAGGTCTGCACCGGCTTCAATCAGGCGGGGCTTGACCGTATCGCCCAGACCGTCCTCTGCGGTCTGGTAGATCACGTTAAAGGGTTCCATGCGCTCCATGTTGGGCAGCAATTTTCCGTTGGTGCAGGCGGCTGCAAGGTGCATGGCAAAGTAGGTCTTGCCCTCGCCCGGATTGCCTTGCAGCACGCTGAGCTTTCCAAAGGGCAGATACGGCTTCCAGAGCCATTCCACCGGAGTCAGTTCCACATCGCTCATGCGGATGATCTTCACCGTTTCCGGTTTTGACGGCTCTTTCAGCACGATGCTTTTGAAATAATTGCGGTTCGGGATCTCTGCCCGGTGCACCAGAACATCGTTCCAGTCTTTCATGCAGGGCTGAATGCGGGTCGCGCTCATGGTGTCCGGCAGCAGCGCTGCCAGCCGCTTGCAGGCATCCTCTCCAGCTTTATCGGCATTCAAACAGAGGAATACCCTCTCCACGTCCGGGCGTTCAGAAAGTAACTGCCGCAGCGCCTTGCCCGACACCCCGCCCAGCGACAGATAATTGTGCTGCTGCCAGTTTTTCGGGAACAGCTCAATGAAGGACAGCAGGTCGATGGGCGCTTCAAAGACCAGCAACTGTTTGTCGGTGCCACGATGGGCAAAGCCAAACGCCTTTTCTGCACCTGCTGCATCCTGCCGAAACTTCTCCTGAATCCCACGGCTGCTTGCGTAGCGGGGATGCCCGTCTGCATCCCGCCCCACAAAGACCACGTTGTGGTGGGAGGAATCCTCGTAAATATCTCCGGCGGCGATGAAGAAGTTCACCAGCGAGGGACTGAGTTTCCGTTCCTGTGTCAGATAGTTCAGGATGTTGGCGTTGGTGACGTTCCGCAGCGGCAGACGAAACGCCGGAGAGGGGGCGGGGTCAGCCTCCGGCTGGACTTCGCCCGGTTCTCCGGTCAGCATCTGCACCGCTTCGGGGAAGGATTTGCCGTAAAATTCCATCACGAAGTCCACCGGCAAGCCGCCCTTGCTCTGGCTGTGCCGGAACCATTTGTTGCCGCAGACAGTCAGGCTGTCGTGGGCTTTCCAGCGGTATTCTTTTCCGCTGCGCACCAGCGTTTCGCCCTGTGCCCGGAGAAATTTTTCCAGATCCACCGCATTGGCTTTGTCAATCTGGGCTTGGGTGTAGGTCATGCTGCTTCCTCCTTAAAGTTCCTGTGTGTGATTTTTCTGCTCGGTTTTCTTCTGGAATTGCGCTGCCTTGGCTTCTTCCAGCTTTTTCAGCACCGATTCCTTTTCCGGGGTCTTGCCGCCCGGTGCGGAAAGCTGCTGCTTATTCAGCACCATGTCGATATACTTGCGGATATTTTTCAGGGCAGAGACATCCGGCTGCAAGGTTTCCAGTTTGGTACGCAGTTCTGCGCTGCCGGATTGCAGCGCAGAAAATTCGGCATCCAATGCCGAAAAATCCACCGCTGTGTTGCCGTTCAGCTTCATCAGGGTGCGGACAGCTTTATTAAAGGTGTCCAGCTCCTCTTTGTGCTGGGCGGCATAAGCGTCCTTGGTCAGCTTGAAGTTCTTCTTGATAAAGGTGTCGTGGATAGGTTTCAGCTTGGCATGGACGGCGGCAGCGTCCTTGATTTGGGCGATTGCCCGCATACGGTTTTCATTTTGTTTCAACTGCCTGCGGAGAGGGGCGGCGGTCTGGTTTAAGCTGTCAATGGCTTGGTTCAAATCCTCAACAGTGTTCAGGGAATGGGCTTTCAGATATTCCACAGCCCGTTTGACTTCCTCAAAGTCCCGGACAGTGCATTTCAGTTTTGCCTTGCCTGACCAGTCGCTGCGCTGCTCGTTGCGGAGATTGAAGTAATCCACCAGTAGGTCGGACAGCGTGGGTTCCTTCGCCTTTTCCAGAGCGTCCAGAAGAAGCTGCTTCTTTTCGTTCAGGTCTGCGATCCAGCGTTGCAGCCCACGGATGGCGCTGCGGATGGACTGCATCAGGCTGTTGGCTGCACGAATATCACGGTTAAGATTTCCGAGAAAGGTTTCCACTCCACGCTTTTCCATCTGGTGTGCAGCGGGGCCGAGATGCACGGTCGGTATCTGCTGGATGCCCTGCCGCTCAAAGGAACGCAGGTCAACACGTTCCGGTCTGCCCGCAGCTTCCAGATAGCGGTTGGTGATGGTCTCCCAGCTGTGCCGCCAGATTTCAGCATACTTCTGGTCGTTCCAGTCCACGGTATTTTCCTTGTGGCACTTCCAGTTCCCGGAAGGGAGCCAGATGCGCTCACCGTTCTCGTCAAGGTCGTAGACCTTGCGGGCTTTTGGAAGCCAC
>ENA-OROZ01001826-OROZ01001826.1-human-gut-metagenome-genome-assembly--contig:-NODE-1826-length-18047-cov-2.321309_pt1 | contig 18047 bp, 10 predicted proteins | sample MGYA00242138_ERZ509066 | MGnify/ENA primary metagenome ERZ509066 (study PRJEB26280, sample SAMEA2338691) | human gut metagenome | biome: human gut; feature: human-associated habitat; material: faeces... | reverse complement strand
CTCAAAGAATTTGAACTTTTAACATATCTCATGGAACATATCAACCGGGTGGTGACGCGCGACGAGCTTCTCGACCATATCTGGGGCTATGACTATGATGGGGAGACGAGAACGCTGGATATGCACATCAAGACACTCCGGCAGAAGCTGCATGACGCCGGAGCCCAGATCAAGACAGTGCGCGGCGTGGGCTATCGGTTTTTAAAGGAAAAAGAAGCGGGAAAGTGATGAAACGATGCGAAAAGCGATTTTGACGAAATTTATTCATCTGTTATTCCTGGCGCTGGTTCTGAATACATTTATCGCTCTGGTGGTTACCAGCAGTGTATTGCTCAAACGGTCAAGGGAGGACATGCATTTTGCATTGGAATCCGTTGACCGTATGTTGGATTATACGGGAAATGTGGAAGAACAGCTGATGGATTTGAGCGACCTTACGAACGACAATAATAGCCGTTATACGCTGATCCGGATGGATGGCACGGTGGTGGCTGATACGGAAGTAGCGCAGGTGAATCAGATGGAAAATCATCTGGAGCGCAAGGAAGTGAAGGATGCGCTGGCGACGGGCTATGGATATTCGGTGCGCCGTTCCGGAACGTTAGGAATGCAGATGGCGTACGCGGCGATCCGTTCATCGGACGGCAAATACATACTGCGCCTTTCTGCCTGTTCAACCGGTTTGGGTGAATATATCCTGATGTTGATTCCGGCCGCTTTTTTGAGCTTTGGAATAGCTTTTTTTGCATCGGCAATGGAGGCGGAACGGTTTTCCCAGTCCATCACGCGTCCTTTGCAGGAAATTTCCAGCGAAATGGTGCGGATGGATGACGACTACACGCGCTTTCAGTTTGAAAAATGCCCGTATGAGGAGATCAATGTCATCGCGGACACGACGACGCGGATGTCCCGGAATATGAAGAAATATCTGGAGCGCATCGAGAAAGAAAAACAGATCCGGCAGGAGTTTTTCAGCAATGCATCGCATGAGTTGAAAACACCGATCACTTCGATCCGCGGTTATGTCGAGCTTTTGGAAAGCGGCATGGCACAGGATCCGGACACGGCACGTGATTTTCTGGGACGCATAAAAAAAGAGGCAATGCGGATGACGAACCTGGTGGATGATATTTTGATGATCTCCCGTCTGGAATCGCGCGGTGCGAAAGCAGATATTGTGACAATCCGCACGGTGGAATTGCTGGAGGACAGCCTGTCTTCGATTGCCGCGCAGGCGGCGTCGCGCGGCATCACAGTCCATAAAGAGTGCGAGAATTTCACGATTCGTGCCGATCTGCGCCAGATGCAGGAGCTGTTTAACAATCTGTTGACAAACGCGGTCAAGTATAACAACGAGGGCGGTGAAATCTGGGTGCAGGTCAAGCACTGGGGCGCGGATATGATACTGACGGTCCGCGACACCGGCGTCGGCATCCCGGCGGAGAGCCAGAGCCGTATTTTTGAGCGGTTTTACCGGGTGGATAAAGGGCGCAGCCGCAAACAGGGCGGCACCGGGCTTGGTCTTTCGATCGTCAAGCATATCGTGAATTTTTATCATGGAAGCGTGAATGTAGAGTCGGAAGTCGGAAAAGGTTCAACGTTTACGGTAAAACTGCAGATCGCGGAAGCAAAATAAAAAAGAGTCAACCTAAATTCCCTATAAAATAGTGGAATTTTAGGTTGACTCTTTTTGGAGTTTGTAGTATGATTGCTTTAAAGCGTAACAGTTCAGCTCTTTAAAGTGAAAAATAAATCATGGTTTGATGCATAAGAGGAAAATCTGTTACATACGTTGAAAAGGTTCAGGAGGATGATATTATGAGAAAGACAAAGAAATTAGCAGCCCTGATGCTGGCTGGCGCGATGGCGGCATCCCTGGCAGCCTGCGGAGGACAGACAGCAAGTACGGACACGACAGCAGCGGAGTCCGCAGACGGAGAAGAAAGCAAAGAGGCAGAGCAGACAGCAGACGGCGAGACCTATAAGATTGGCGTATTACAGCTGACCCAGCATGTGGCACTGGATAAGACCAATGAGGGCTTCGTGGCAGCGCTGGACGATGCAGGCATCAAATACGAGATCGACCAGCAGAATGCAGCTGGCGAGCAGTCTGCATGCCAGACGATCGCAGAAAAACTGGTCAACGATAAAGATGATTTGATTTTGCAATCGCAACCCCGGCAGCACAGGCAGTTGCAGGTGTGACGGATTCGATTCCGATTCTTGTCAGCGCTGTTACCGATCCGGCGGCTTCCGGTCTGGTAGAGAGCAACGAGGTTCCGGGCGGCAACGTATCGGGTACTTCTGATCTGACTCCGGTTAAAGAGCAGATTGATCTGATGCAGCAGATTATTCCAGATGTAAAAAAGGTCGGACTTCTGTATTGCAGCGCGGAGGCAAACTCCGTTCTTCAGATTGACATGGCGAAAGAAGCACTTGATACAGCTGGTATTGAGTATGAAGATTACACCGTTTCCAATTCCAATGAGATTCCTACCGTTGTAGAATCTATGGTTGGCAATGTAGACTGTGTATACACACCAACCGACAACATGATCGCAGCTGGTATGGCAACCGTAACGATGGTAACAAATGAGAATAAACTTCCGGTTATCTGCGGCGAGAAAGGCATGGTAGATGCAGGCGGTCTTGCTACTTACGGTATTGATTACTACCAGTTAGGCTACATGACCGGTGAGCAGGCCGTTAAAATCCTGACTGAGGGCGCCGATATTTCTAAGATGCCGATCGGTTATCTGGACGCTTCCAAGTGCGAGCTGAGTGTCAATGAAGAGACAGCAGAGACGCTGGGAATCGATGTATCTGGACTTGAGAAATAAAGAGTACCAGAAAGACCTAAACTTCAAATGAGATGGACTGTCAGATCAGAAGCATAAAATAAATATGCCGATCTGGCAGTCTTTACAGTTAATCAGATGAAGAAAATACGAAACACGGGGAGGTAAAAGATTGAGCGGTTTATTAGTATCCCTGCAGGGCGCGGTCGCACAGGGCGTTCTTTGGGGAATCATGGTATTGGGAGTTTATATTACATTCCGCCTGATGGATATCGCGGATATGACGGTAGACGGAAGCTTCGCGTTGGGCGCCTGCGTTTGTGCAGTCCTGGTAGTCAACAAAGGAGTAAATCCGGTGCTGGCACTTTTAGTTGCAGCGGCAGCCGGTGTCGTGGCTGGTGCGGTAACGGGTATTCTTCATACTGTATTTGAGATACCAGCGATTCTGGCAGGAATTCTGACTCAGATTTCCCTCTGGTCGATCAACCTCCGGATCATGGGAGGAAAGAGCAATCTGCCGCTTCTGAAAGTCAAGACACTTATCAGCGGTCTGGCTGCTTCCTTCGGGATGACCCAGGCACAGGCATCGATGATCGTTGGAATTGTGCTGGCTGTGGCGGCTATTCTGTTTCTTTACTGGTTCTTCGGAACCGAGATCGGAAGTGCGATGCGTGCAACCGGTAACAACGAAGATATGGTGCGCGCGCTGGGCGTGGACACCCGTATGACGAAGCTTTTATCCCTGATGGTCAGCAACGGCCTGGTCGGTCTCTCCGGCGCACTCGTCTGCCAGAGCCAGAAATATGGTGATGTTGGAAGTGGTACCGGTGCTATCGTCATCGGTCTGGCGGCGATCGTCATCGGCGAAGTCCTGATGGGACGATTGACCTCTTTCTATTGGAAACTGACCTCCGTGGTTGTCGGTTCGGTCATTTACTTTGTGATCCGTGCGGTTGTACTCCGCATGGGTATGGATGCAAACGACATGAAGCTGCTCTCTGCTGCCATTGTAGCACTGGCACTCTGTATTCCGGTAGCACTCGCTAAATACCGGCTGAGAAAAGATTATTCAGAAGGGGGCGAGGAGTAATGCTGACGATAACAAATGTAAAGAAAACTTTTAATAAAGGAACTGTTAATGAGAAAAAAGCCTTAAACGGTATCAACTTACACCTGGCACCGGGCGATTTCGTGACGATCATCGGCGGAAACGGTGCTGGAAAATCCACCATGTTAAATATGATCGCAGGCGTATATCCGATCGATTCCGGTAAAATCGAGATCGACGGCGTAAACATATCCAGAGAACCAGAGCATAAGCGCGCGAAGTATCTGGGGCGGGTCTTTCAGGATCCGATGACGGGAACCGCCGCCACTATGGAGATACAGGAAAATCTTGCCATGGCACTGCGCCGCGGCAAATCCAGAGGACTCGGCTGGGGCATCAAAAAGAATGAAAAGGACTTCTACCGTGAGGCATTGGCACAGCTCGACCTGGGGCTTCAGACCCGTATGACCAGCAAAGTGGGCTTACTCTCCGGCGGACAGCGCCAGGCGCTCACCCTTCTGATGGCAACCCTCCAGAAGCCAAAGCTCCTTCTTTTAGACGAACATACCGCCGCCCTCGATCCCAAAACAGCCCGCAAAGTCCTCGATCTCACCGAAAAGATCGTAGACGAACAAAATCTGACCGCGCTTATGGTTACCCATAACATGAAAGATGCGATTCAGATCGGCAACCGTCTGATTATGATGCACGAAGGTCGGATTATCTACGATGTAGCAGGGGAAGAGAAGAAGAATCTGCAGGTAGAAGACCTGTTAGAGAGATTTGAAAAGGTAAGCGGAGAAGAATTTGCAAATGACCGTATGATGCTTGCCAAATAAGCAGGGGGTATAAGATTTGAAGGCTTTTATCAAAATCATTAACCTATAACAGACAAAAAATATACGGAATGAAAAGTGGGTCAACAAATTAAAAACCACGACTATAAGTGAGAAAGAATGTCCTCCGGCGGCGCGAGCGGTCGGAGGGCATTCTTTCTCACTTATAGTCGTGCATTCTCCTCTCCCATATTTCCAACTAATTCCCCCTTTCACGACTTAACCGTTTATCTACAACTTAACACTTCTGTAATAATTCATTTATAGAAAATTCATTTTTTCCTCCACATCCTTCCTTGGCAATTCCCTACGAATATGATAAAATAAAAATTACGTTTAAGATATTAAGTCATAATTTCAAGAAAAATCAGGAGCGATCCATATGTTAGAAGAAGAAAATAAAAAAGAAACGCAGGAGTCAGAACAGGTGCCAGCGGCGGAGCGGATTCAAGAGCCGGAAGCAGTTCAGAGTCAGGAATCAGAGCCAGCTCAGGATCAGACACCAAATCCGGTCCGGGAATCCGCGGGACATTCGCGCAGGCGCCAGGGCGAAGATAAGAGTCAGAACCTGCGCTTCGGAGTGATAGCAGCAGGAGTGGTAATTGTTCTTGCAGTTGCAGCATTTGCAGGAAAGTCCCTGCTCAGCCGTCAGGCGGGAGCCGGAACTGCAAAGAATGGGGCGGCGACAGCATCAGAGCTTTCGAAGGACGAGGCATCCGAAGAGTCCAGAGCGGAGGAGATCAAAGAGAAAGAAGCAGTGGTAGCTTCTTATAAAAATCTGGGTATCGTGCAGGTGTCCGGTTATCTGAATATGCGTGAGACGGCGAGCACGGACGGCAACATCATCGGCAAGCTGATGGGCGACAGTGCGTGTGAGATCGTGGATGATTCAACCGAAGGCTGGTATCAGGTCGAATCTGGCGGTATTTCTGGTTATATCAGCTCAGAGTTTGTTCTGACCGGGGATGAGGCGAAGAAAAAAGCGTTGGAACTGGTTGAAAAGCGGGCGCTCATCACGGCTGATTCCCTGAACATCCGAAAAGAGCCGAACACGGAGTCTGAGGTTGTCGGTCAGGCATTGAAAAATGAGCGCTATGTGGTCGAGGGTGAGCCGGAGAATGGCTGGATTCAGATTTCGAGCGGTTATATTTCCACGGATTATGCGGAGATCAAATACGCACTCAATGAGGCGCGGAAGCTGGATATGCGTGCGATGGTGCTGAATTTATACAAAAATCTGGGTATTTCCAGTGTGGATAATTACTTGAATGTGCGCGATCAGCCAAGTGAGGATGGCAATATCATCGGTAAGATGACGAGCAAGTCTGCCGGAGAGATTCTGGAGACGAGCGAGGACGGCGGCTGGTATAAGATCCAGTCGGGTCCCGTCACTGGATATGTGAAGGCGGAGTATATCCTGACAGGAGATGCGGCGAAGCAGGAGGCGATGGAGGTTGCAGAACTGATGGCGATCGTTTCAACCGACCGCCTGAATGCCCGCACGGAGCCGAGCACGGATGCGCCGATCTGGACGCAGATCTCTAACAATGAGCGTTACGACGTTATAAGCCAGCAGGATGGCTGGGTCGAGATTGCGCTCGATACGACGAGTGCGTATGTGGCGACTGATTTCGTAGATGTGCGTTATGCATTGCCGGAGGCGATCCCATTTACCCCATTAAAAGAAAAGGAATCCTTGCGGACCCAGATTGTCAACTATGCGCTTCAGTTTGTCGGAAACCGTTATGTCTGGGGCGGTAATGACCCGCATTCGGGTGTGGACTGTTCTGGTTTTACAAAGTATGTATACAGCCATGTGGCGGGCGTGTCCCTGCCGCGGGTGTCCCGGGAACAGGCGCGGACGGGTACGAAGATTGATTCTTCGAAGATGCGTCCGGGCGATCTGATTTTCTATACGAATCGCAAGGGAACGGTCAACCATGTGGCGATGTACATTGGCAATGGTCAGATCGTCCATGCGGCGAGCCGGAGAAGCGGCATCAAGATTTCTACCTGGAATTACCGGAATCCGTACCGGATTGTCAATATGCTGGGAGACTGATAGGGAGAGGATAAGATGGAAGAGCAAAAGACAGAAGATTATAAAGAACGCCTGCAGAAAGCACGTCAGAGACGAAATGGCAAAGATCCGATGCACTGGTTCATGATCGGGGGCTGTGCTGTCATTGTGGTGCTGGCTCTGGTTATCATCGTGAAGCTGGCACAGGGCGGCACGTTTGGAGGTTCTGGAAAGGTCCGGGTGGCATCGGCATCCGAGGCAGAGGCGCAGGAAACCGTGATCGGAGAGACGCTGCCGGAGGATGAGGAACAGGCAAAAGAGGACGAAGAAAAGAAGAATGTAGTCGAGTCCTACCAGAATCTGGGTATTGTGGATGTATCTGGTTATCTTAATATGCGTGAGAGCGCCAGCACGACCTCCGATGTCATCGGCAAGCTGATGGGCGGCAGTGCGTGCGAGATTCTGGACGATTCGCAGGAAGGCTGGTATCAGGTATCTTCCGGCGGTCTGGAGGGCTACATCAGTTCAGAATTTGTACAGACCGGCGAGGCGGCAAAAACAGAGGCATTTGAGCTGGTCAAGAAGATGGCGGTCATCACGACTGACAAGTTGAATATCCGGAGTGAGCCGAGTGAGGACGCGCAGGTGCTGGAACAGGCGCTGAAAAATGAGCGTTATTCCATTGTCAGCGAGCAGGACGGCTGGATTCAGATCAGTGAGGGCTATATTTCAGCGGATTATGTGGATGTGCGCTATGCGTTAAATGAAGCGCGTAAGCTGGATCTGCGGACGATGGTTCTCAATATGTATGACAATCTGGGTATTTCCAATGTCAATAACTACTTAAATATCCGCGTGGAGCCGAAGGAGGATGCGAAGATCATCGGTAAGATGACGAGCAAGTCCGGTGGTGAGATTCTGGAAACGACCGAGGATGGCGGCTGGTATAAGATCAAGTCCGGTCCGGTTACCGGCTATGTTAAATCCGAATTTATTCTGACTGGAGAGGCGGCGAAGCAGGAGGCACTGCAGGTTGCACAGCTGATGGCGATCGTATCAACTGACCGTCTGAATGCCCGTACGGAGCCGAACACGGACGCGCCGATCTGGACGCAGATTTCCAACAGCGAGCGGTATTCGGTTATGAGCCAGCAGGATGGCTGGGTGCAGATTGCACTGGATGAGACGAGTGCCTATGTAGCGACTGAATTTGTCGATGTCCGGTATGCGTTAAATGAGGCGATCGAGTTTACACCGGTTGAGGAGACACCGGAGCCTGAGACCAAGGCGGCGAGCAGCAAGGGAGGCTCTGGAAGCAAGAGCAGCAGTAACGGTGGTTCTGGCAGCCAGAAAGCATCTTCAAGCGGCTCCTCCAAGCGTGCGCAGATCGCAAACTACGCGACTCAGTTCCTTGGAAATCCGTATGTATGGGGCGGTACCAGCTTGACAAATGGTACGGATTGTTCTGGATTTACGATGTCGGTTATGGCACACTTCGGCGTTGGCCTGCCGCATCATTCGGGTTCCCAGGCGGGAGCGGGAAGAAGTATCAGTTCTTCCCAGATGCGTCCGGGTGATCTGATCTTCTACACAAACAGCGGTGGAACGATCAACCATGTAGCACTCTATATCGGCGGCGGGCGCGTGTGCCATGCGTCGAATGCAAGGGATGGTATCAAGATTTCCACCTGGAATTACCGTACCCCGGCGAAGATCGTCAATGTACTGGGCGATTAATTCCATGAAAAGTCAATAAAAAATATTTGAAAGAGAGCAGGGAGAAAAGGCAGCTTTTCCCAGCTCTCTTTTTTCTGTTTCATAGGAAATTGTGTCCTATGAAATAAAAAACGCTCCGCGGGGATGCGCACTCGCGCGAAGCAGAAACATGTCGCAAGTGACCGCGCGAGACGCCCGAATGTGCCAAGGCACATCCTTGTTTGTATAAAAAACGGTTTCAGTGAATAAAGATAATAGGAAGACAGAATACTAAGAATGAATTAGGCAGTTGAGAAAAAACATTGAATCCGCGTGTAAGATGGAAAGAGCGCAGAAAAGAGGAAAATATGATTCGGGCAAATCGTGAAAACAGGGAATGGGAAAATGAAGCGTGGGACAAGCAGGCAGATAAGGTGGGAGAAAGTCGGGAACAGGCGCAGGAGGATCCGATTCAGAAGCGTGAAAATGGACAGACGGATATTACGGGAAAGAATGGCAATCACATTGAATTAATCTCGATCATCGGAGAGATAGAGGGACATGAAAATTTGTCCGGCAATACGAAAACGACGAAATATGAGCATATTCTGCCTAAGCTGGCGGAGATCGAGGAGAGCGGTGAGACGGAGGGAGTTTTAGTCCTGATTAACACGGTGGGCGGCGATGTAAGCTGCGGATTGGCACTGGCGGAGATGATTGCTTCGCTCAGCAAACCGACCGTTTCACTGGTCATCGGGGACAGCCATTCGATCGGTGTGCCGCTCGCAGTGGCGGTCGATCACTCTTTTATTGTCCCGACCGGGACGATGATGGTACATCCGGTACGGATGACGGGGATGGTGATCGGTGCCGTGCAGACATATGATTATTTTGAAATGATTCAGGACCGTATTTTAAGCTTTGTGTCCGGACACAGTCAGATCTCCTATGAGCGCCTCCGGAGCCTGATGCTCAATACGGAGATGATGACAAAAGATCTGGGAACGGTCCTGGTTGGCGGGGAGGCGGTCCAGGAGGGACTGATCGATGAATGCGGCGGGATCCGGGAAGCGCTTGCATGGCTGAACCGGGCGATCGATGGGAAGAAACAAGAAATAGATGCACACGACCGGATGACGAAGACGGATTTTAGTGAAAATCTGAAAAGAAAGTAGAACATACGTGCGAAAATTTTAGGAAAGCGTTGCTTTTTTCCCTGAATTTGGGTATACTGAATGAGATAATAAGAATGTAAAATGAGAAAAGCAGTCTGCGGGAGGCTGTATTTTGTGAAACAGGAGGAACCGCAGATACATGGGAAATATTGGAGGCATGAGACAGGTGGCAGATACAAGCAGGAAAAGACAGAGTACAGAGCGTGCCGGGGAGACAGCTGGGACAGAGAAAAAAGCCGGGCGATCCAGAAAGTCCCCTGCGGCGAAGAAAGCGGAGGAGACGCTGAACGAGAAAAAGAGTGGGGGGAAGAAGAAAGCTTCGTCTGGAAAAGGCACCGCGAAAGGAACAGGAAGCCGAAGCCGCGCCAGTCAGGCGCCGGAGCCGTTGGAGAAAAGTGGTACAGGGGCATTTATGGGAACGGAAGTGGCGATTATTGTATCATTTGCAATATCGGTACTTTTGTTTTTGAGCAATTTCGGGCTTTGCGGCTTTGTCGGAAGTTTTCTGCGATCAACTCTGCTTGGCGTATTCGGCGTGATGGGGTATCTGGTGCCATTCCTTTTATTTATGGGAACTTGTTTTTATCTTTCAAACCGGGGCAACCAGAAAGCCGTAGCCAAGTTGGTGGCGGTTGGCGAGGTGCTTCTGGCATTTTGCGGACTTTCCCAGCTTCTCATGGGAGGCGGTCAGCATCTGGACTGGAATCTGGGCGATTATTACGCCCAGGCAGGTGGAGGCGGCTTTATCGGTGGCATTCTGATGCTACTGTTGTGCGGAACAGTGGGAACGATCGGAGCAGTTCTGATTCTGCTGGTGCTTTTGGCACTCGGTGCTGTGTGCATTACGGAGCGTTCCCTGGTAAACTTCGTTAAACAGGGCAGCGGAAGGGCGTATGAGTATGCGAAAGAAGATATGAGCCGCCGCCGTGAGATACATGAGGAGAAAAAGGAAGAAAAACGCCGTCTGCGGGAGGAGCAGCGGGTCCGTGGCGTTGATCTCGAGGGCGCCAAGCTGACCGAGCTGCCAGTGATGCGGAATTTCTCGGAAGGAGTCCCGGAGGGAACCGTGCTGGGACCGGAGGATGCACCGGAGGAATTCCGTGAGATGCATGGAAGGCAGGAAAACTTGCAGGATGAGGCCACGGCTTATGATGATTGGACCGATGTTCCGGCAGAGGGAAAAAATCTGGCACAGGATTCCAGACAGGGAGTAGAGAAGGAGAATCCGGCAGATATATTTCGCGGGCAGATATTCCACGGTGACGGAGCGGTAGAACCAGAACCGATGGAGTATGAAGAAGAGCCGGTGGAGTACGAAGAAGAGCCGGTGGAATCGGAGCAGGATACATATGCATACGCTGGTTCAGAATCCCAGTTTCAGGAAGAATCGGAGCGCGAGACGGCGGGGGCAGTAAGGGAGACAGAATTTGCAGAGGAGCATGCAGAGGCAGAGGACAGTGCGAGCGACCAGCTCCTGAAACGCCTGTATGTACGCCGTGATACCCGGACGATGGAAGAATTTGCCGGCAACGAGAGCCGGAAAGGTCCAGGCTATTATCCGGTAGAGACACGGGAGAAACCGGCTGAGGCGGCGTCCGGTTTGACCGCAGAGGAGGTTCATACAGATTTAGGGCATCAGGATGTCTTTGAGCCATCGGAAAACGAGTGGGAAACCGTTTCGATGGGGAATGAGGATGAATGGAACGAACCTATATCTGGGGAAACGGATTCCGAACCAATCGATGGCTATTATAAGACGCTGGAATCAGAGCGGGGCGAGGCAAAGGGCAGTTTCTTTGTCCCGGAGGATTCCAAAACGGTCGTGACTGCATCCGGAAAGGTGATCGAGACAGATACAGAGGCAATACAGAAAAAACTGGAGCAGAAACGGGAAGAACGAAAAGCACTTCCAGTTGAGGAACTGACGGTTCCAGAGCAGATCGAGCGCAAGGAAGAGGAAGAAAAGAAGATCCGGAAAGAATACATATTCCCGCCATTGACGCTTTTAAAACGTGGTACGGGACAGACTGATTTCTCGGATCAGGAGTACCGGGAGACAGCGATCAAGCTGCAGCAGACGCTCCAGAACTTCGGCGTGGGCGTGACGGTTACAAACATCAGCTGTGGACCGACGGTTACCCGCTATGAGCTTCACCCGGAGCAGGGTGTCAAGGTCAGCAAGATTGTAGCGCTGGCGGATGATATCAAGTTAAATCTGGCAGCGGCGGACATCCGTATCGAGGCACCGATTCCTGGCAAGGCGGCGGTCGGTATCGAGGTTCCGAACAAGGAGAACCATGTGGTTCTGCTGCGCGATCTGCTGGAGTCAGAGGCATTTAAGAAATATCCGTCCCGGCTGGCATTCGCGGTCGGAAAAGATATCGCAGGTCAGACGGTTGTCAGCGACATTGCGAAGATGCCGCATCTTCTGATCGCGGGTGCGACCGGATCGGGTAAATCAGTCTGCATCAATACGCTGATCATGAGTGTGATTTATAAAGCGAAGCCGAGCGAGGTCAAGCTCATCATGATCGACCCCAAGGTGGTTGAGTTAAGTGTATACAACGGTATTCCGCATCTTCTGATTCCGGTTGTGACCGACCCGAAAAAGGCGTCCGGCGCCCTCAACTGGGCGGTGGCAGAGATGACCGACCGTTACCAGAAGTTTGCAAAATACGGCGTGCGCGATCTTAAGGGTTTCAATGCCAAGGTTGAGTCGATCGCGGATATCGACGATCCGAAGAAACCGGAGAAACTGCCGCAGATCATCATTATCGTGGATGAGCTTGCCGATCTGATGATGGTAGCGCCGGGCGAAGTAGAAGATTCGATCTGTCGTCTGGCACAGCTGGCGCGTGCAGCGGGCATTCATCTGGTGATTGCGACGCAGCGACCATCGGTCAATGTCATCACCGGTGTGATCAAGGCAAATATTCCGTCGAGAATTGCTTTTTCCGTCTCTTCCGGAGTGGATTCCCGTACCATTATTGATATGAATGGCGCGGAGAAACTGCTCGGAAAGGGTGATATGCTGTTCTATCCGTCGGGCTATCAGAAACCACAGCGTGTACAGGGCGCGTTTGTGTCCGACAATGAGGTTTCGGATGTGGTCGGATTTTTGAAACAGGAGGGGCTGACCGCAGAGTACAGCGCCGAGGTTGAGTCTAAGATCCGTTCGACGGCGATGGATGCGGGCTTTGGCGGCGGTGGGCGCGATGCCTATTTTGCACAGGCAGGTAAATTTATTATTGAGAAAGACAAAGCATCCATCGGCATGCTGCAGCGTATGTTTAAGATAGGCTTCAACCGTGCCGCGCGTATCATGGATCAGCTTGCAGATGCAGGCGTGGTCGGTGAGGAAGAAGGCACGAAGCCGCGTAAGGTGCTGATGAGCATGGAGCAGTTTGAAAACATGATGGAAGAAGGATATTAAAAAGCGGAATCATTATAAAATATCAAAATCAGGAGGTATCCTATGAAGCTTAAAAGTTGGCTGAAAGAATTGCCGTATACATTATTGCAGGGCAGCCTGGAGACGGAGGTTGACGAGGTGGTCTACGATTCAAGAAAGGCGGCGCCGGGGACGGTGTTTGTGTGTATGCGCGGGGCAAACGTCGATTCGCATACCTTTATCCCGGATGTGGTTGAAAAGGGCGCGCCGGTTCTGGTGGTCGAGCATCCGGTTGAGGCGCCTGAGAACGTGACGGTCATTCAAGTGGAGAATGGACGGAACGCGCTATCGCTTCTTTCTGCGGCACGTTTTGATTATCCGGCGCGGAAGATGACGGCGATCGGTGTGACCGGCACGAAGGGAAAGACGACTACCACTTATATGATCAAGGCGATTCTGGAGGCAGCCGGACAGAAGACGGGTCTCATCGGAACGAACGGCGCTGTGATCGGTGAGAATCATTATCCGACCAAAAATACGACGCCGGAATCCTACATTTTGCAAGAATATTTTGCAAAAATGGTGGAAGCGGGCTGCCGTTACATCGTGATGGAGGTTTCTTCCCAAAGCTACCTGATGCACCGGGTAGACGGACTTTTCTTTGATTATGGAATTTTCCTGAATATTTCCAATGATCATATTGGCCCGAATGAACATGCAAGTTTTGAAGAATATCTTTACTACAAAAAGCAGCTTTTGAAAAACTGCCGGACAGCGCTCGTCAACCGCGATGATCCGCACTTTGATGCGATCGTAGAAGGGGCGACAGCAGAGATCCTGACCTTTTCATTGGAACAGGCGGCTGATTTTACAGCGGATGACATTCACTATGTACGCGAACATGATTTCGTGGGCGTCGAATTTCAGACGCATGGACGATATGAGCACGATCTGCGCGTCGGCATTCCGGGCAAATTTAACGTGGACAATGCGCTGGCGGCAGCGGGCGTGTGCAGCTTCTTTGACCTGCCGAAGGAGAAAGTCTGCCATGCGCTGGAACATATCCAGGTCGATGGACGGATGGAGATTGTATATAAATCAGCAAAGTGCACCGTGATCGTTGACTACGCCCACAATGCGGTCAGCATGGAAAGTCTTCTTCTGACGCTGCGCGACTACAAGCCGAAGCGTCTCGTCTGCGTTTTCGGATGCGGCGGCAACCGGGCGCGCGATCGTCGGTACTCGATGGGAGAGATTGGCGGAAAGCTGGCAGATCTGTCGATCATCACGGCGGATAATTCCCGCTTTGAGAAAGTGGGAGATATTCTGGCAGATATCAAGGTCGGACTTGCAAAAACCGACGGCAAATACGTTGAAATCCCGGATCGCCGCGAAGCGATTGAGTACAGCTTGTCCCATGCGGAAGATGGCGATATCATCGCGATCATCGGAAAAGGGCATGAGGATTATCAGGAGATCGAGGGCGTGCGCTATCATTTCCTTGACCGGGAAGTAGTGCAGGAGACGGTGAAGAAGCTGCATATGTAATCAATTTGGAGGCAAAATATGGACCATATTACAGTCAGACATATCGTGGAAGCAGTGTCGGGAACACTGCTCTGCGGAGATGCAGATACAGAGTTAAAACACATCAGCATTGATTCCCGGAGTATGCGCGGGGCGGATCTGTTTGTTCCGCTGATCGGGGAGAAATCAGACGCGCATCGTTTCCTGGTTCAGGCGATGGACAATGGGGCGGCAGCCGCACTGACTTCGGAGCATGAGGCGGCACCGGAGGGCTTTCACGGCGCGTTGATCCAGGTGAAAGATACGAAACTGGCATTGCAGACGATCGGACGCTGCCTGCGGGCACGCCTTTCTATCCCGTTAGTTGGTATCACCGGCAGCGTGGGAAAGACGACGACGCGCGAAATGGTGGCGGCGGCGCTTTCAGCGAAATATAAGACATTCAAGACACCGGCAAACCACAACAGCCAGATCGGTGTGCCACTCACGATCTCGGAGATTTCTGAGAATGATGAGATCGGCGTGCTGGAACTGGGAATGAGTGAGCCGGGCGAGATGGCGGTGATCGCGGAGATTGCGGCGGTGGATTCGGCAGTCATGACGAATATCGGTGTGACGCATATTGAGAATCTGGGCTCCCGCGAGAATATCTTAAAAGAAAAGCTGCATATCCAGGACGGTATGAAGGCAGGCGGAATCCTGTTTGTAAATGGAGATAATGATATGCTTTCCACCGTGCATGCAAAAGCAGGCTGCCATACCGTCCGTTATGGACTTGGAGCAGATAACGACTACCGCGCCGAGGATCTTTCATATCCGGATGGATTTCCGTCCTTTACGATGGTACACGGCGAGGTGCGCGTCCCGGTGAAGCTGACTGTTATGGGCGAGCACAATGTCATGAATGCGCTGGCTGCCCTGGCGGTTGCGGATGCCTACGGTGTGCCGCTTGCCGATGCAGCGGAAAAGCTGCTTGAATTTGGCGGGTTCAAGAACCGTCAGCAGATTTATCATAAAAATGGTTATACGATCGTGGACGATACCTACAATGCAAGCCCGGATTCGATGAAAGCGGCGATAGGTGTGCTTTCTTCCCTGCCGGCAGGACGCAGAATTGCGGTTCTGGCAGATATGAAGGAACTGGGAGAGAATACGATTCAGTTCCACCGTGAAGTTGGTGCGTTTCTGGCGGAAAAACCGGTCGATATCCTGGTTGTATATGGCGAACTGGCGCAGGCGATCGCCGAGGGAGCAAAGAAAGTCAAACCGGATCTGCATGTCGTTTCGTTTGAAGAGGGCGAAAAAGAAGATATGCTTGACTGGCTGGATGCACAGATCGGTGAGGGAGATGCAGTCCTGTTCAAGGGTTCCAACAGTATGAAGCTGGGGGAGACGGCAGCGAGGTTTATCTCAGTCGAGAAGACTCCCACCTCTTCAGGTGGTAAGTAATAGCAAGTTTGTCTCAGTGGGAGTCCATTCTCCGACTGAGATAAACGCTCCGCGAGGATGCGCAGTGATTCTGTAAAGAATATGTCAGCTTCGCTGACCAGAATCACGCGCCAAGTCTCACGGACGTTCGAATTGAATTAGAAATAGAAAGAGAAGGAATCATGGCGTATCAATACGCGGATATTATTATAGATATATCCCATGAGAAGGTGGATCGCCCGTTTCAGTACCGGATTCCGACGCAGCTGGCGGAGGAGATTACGGCGGGAACGTGCGTGACGGTACCGTTTGGAAAGGGTAATTCACTTCGGACTGGATATGTGGTGGGAATGGGAAATACGGCGGAGTATGACCCATCCCGCATCAAGGAGATAGCTGGGATCGCACCGGGCAGTATGTCCGTGCAATCCCAGCTTATCCGTCTGGCGTGGTGGATGCGGGAACGTTATGGCGCGACGATGAACCAGACGCTCAAAACCGTACTTCCCGTCAAGGAAAAGATAAAACCGCGCGAGAAAAAGACGCTGCATTGTCTTTTAAACCAGGAAGAGCTGGAAGCGGCAATCCTGGCGGCACAGAAGCGGCATTATAAGGCGCGGGTGCGGCTCCTTGAGGCATTCCGGGACAATCTGGATATTCCGATGGAATTTGCCCGACGGGAGCTTGACCTGACCCTGGCGGCGATCCGCCCGATGGAGGAACGGGGACAGCTTTCAGTGAAAGTTTCCCGTGAGGAACGCGGGTTAAACCATGCAAAACTGCCGCGTCCAGCCGGACAGACCGTGCGCCTCAATGAAGAGCAGCAGGCGGCGGTTGAGCGTTTTTGTGAGGATTATGAGACGGGGAAACGTGAAACGTATCTGATTCACGGCGTTACGGGAAGTGGAAAGACAGAAGTCTACATGGAGCTGATGGCGCGTGTCCTGCGGGATGGAAAGCAGGTGATTCTGCTGATCCCGGAAATTTCGCTGACATATCAGACGGTGATGCGGTTTTACCGGCGATTTGGCGATCAGATCGCGATTCTGAATTCCCGTCTCTCTGCGGGAGAACGCTATGATCAGTGGGAACGGGCGGCGCGGGGCGAGGTTTCCGTGATGATCGGACCGCGGTCGGCGCTGTTTGCCCCATTTTCCAATCTGGGACTGATTCTGATCGACGAGGAACATGAGGGCGCCTATAAGAGCGAGACGATGCCGCGCTATCATGCAAGGGAAGTAGCGGCGGAGCGCGCCCGGCTTTCCGGGGCTTCGCTGGTCTTGGGCTCAGCGACTCCTTCTCTGGAATCGTATCTGCGGGCGCAGAATGGCGAATATGTGCTTCTGCCCCTGCATTACCGGGCAGTGGCGGGAAGTATCCTGCCGAAGGGACAGATCGCTGATATGCGTGCGGAGATGCAGGTAGGCAATAAATCGGTGTTCAGCCGGACGTTGGATGCAATGTTGACAGAGAGACTCGCACGTGGCGAGCAGGCGATGCTTTTTATGAACCGGCGCGGCTATTCCAATTTTGTTTCCTGTCGTTCCTGCGGAAAGGCGGTGACCTGTCCGCATTGTGATGTTTCCCTGACACTACACGGGAAGAACCGTCTGGTCTGTCATTACTGCGGCTATACGATTCCGCTGATGAAGCAGTGTCCGTCCTGCGGATCACCGTATATTGCCGGGTTTGGGGCCGGAACGCAGAAGATGGAAGAATTTACGAAAATTCGGTTTCCGGATGCGAGGATCCTGCGGATGGATGCGGATACAACGGCAAAAAAAGGCGGACATGAAGCGATTCTGGAGGCATTTGCAAATCGTGAGGCAGATATCCTGATCGGCACGCAGATGATTGTAAAAGGGCATGATTTTCCGAATGTGACTCTGGTAGGAGTGATTGCAGCAGATCTTTCGCTGAATATGGATGACTATCACTGCGGGGAGCGTACATTCCAGCTGCTTGTGCAGGCAGCAGGTCGTGCGGGAAGAGGAAGTGCGCCGGGTGAAGTGGTGATCCAGACTTATGATCCGGAGCACTATAGCATTAAAACAGCGGCAAAGCAGGATTATCAGGCGTTTTATCGGGAAGAACTGGAATTTCGTGACCGGATGGGATATCCACCGGTG
>ENA-OROZ01001823-OROZ01001823.1-human-gut-metagenome-genome-assembly--contig:-NODE-1823-length-18110-cov-3.585655_pt1 | contig 18110 bp, 14 predicted proteins | sample MGYA00242138_ERZ509066 | MGnify/ENA primary metagenome ERZ509066 (study PRJEB26280, sample SAMEA2338691) | human gut metagenome | biome: human gut; feature: human-associated habitat; material: faeces... | reverse complement strand
GCCCTGCGTGGTCTCCGCGGACTTGAGGCTTGCCGAACCCCGCTACGTGACGCTTCCCAACATGATGAAGGCCCGCAAAAAGCCCGTGGAAACGCTTGATGCGGCAAGCCTCGGCGTTGATCTCACGCCCTCTGTGACGGTCATTGAGGTCGAAGACCCGGCCGCCCGCGCTGCCGGCCAGATGCTCGCAAGCGTTGATGAATTGATCGACGTTCTCAAAAACAAAGCCAAGGTTCTTTAAGACGGACGGGAAACGAAAATGACAGTACTTGTGATTGCCGAACACGATAACGCCGGTCTTAAGGGCGCGACGCTTTCTTTGGTGGCAGCCGCCAAAAAGCTTTCGGACACCGTGGACATCCTCGTTGCCGGTACGGGCTGCGGCGCTGCGGGTGAAGCTGCAGCGAAAGTTGCTGGCGTAACCAAGGTGCGCGTGACCGATGACGCCAAACTCGCGCACTTTGAAGCCGAAGCCCTCGGGCACGCCGTTGCCGCAGCGGTGAAAGCGGGCGGCTATACGCACGTTTTGTTTGCGGCCGGGAGCAGCGGCAAAGCCGCCATGCCCCGCGCGGCGGGGGAACTTGCGGCTCCCGCCGTTTCGGAAGTAACCGACGTGGTCTCGGCCGACACCTTCAGGCGCTTTATCTACGCGGGCGGAGTGCTCGCCACCGTGAAGGTGACGGGAAGCCCGGTTCTGATGACCGTGCGCCCGACCGCGTTTGAACCCGTTGCGTCTGAAGGCGGGTCGGCTGCGGTTGACTCCTTTGCCGTAACCTTTGACGGTATTCGTCAGTTTGACTTTGTGAACCTCACGCAGACTAAGAGCGACCGGCCGGACTTGGTGAGCGCCAAGCGCATTGTGGCCGCGGGCCGCGGCGTTCTGGATGAAGCCGGTTTTGCGGCGGTGGAAAAACTTGCCGACGTCATCGGTGCTGCCGTGGGTTCCACCCGTGCACTCGTTGACCAGCAGATTGCGCCGAGCGAAACCCAGGTCGGCCAGACCGGTAAGATCGTGGCGCCCGAGCTTTACTTTGCCTTCGGGATTTCCGGCGCCATTCAGCACATCGCCGGCATGAAGGACTCCAAGGTCATCGTGGCTGTGAATAACGACGCGGAAGCGCCCATTTTTGAAATGTGCGACTACGGCCTTGTTGCGGACGCCAACACCGTTGTGAAGGAACTCACAGAAAAGCTCGCTTAAAGAGCTGACGCCCGGTGTTCTGAGACGGCTGTCGCGTGGGAGAAAATCCCTGCGGCAGCCGTTTTTCCGCTTTGCTGGTTCGATTGGAAAAGACGACGGCAAGATCGGATTTGCAGGCTCTTACAAATCGTGGCAGCGCGGTTTCCGGCTTCAAAATATTTGACGTGCCGAAAAGTCTTACCGCGGGCATGTTGCGGTCTGTTAATATCCAGAGTAAGGGCGGTCAGAGACGTCTGATCGTTTTGGGCTGGTCGAAAGACCCGGGTCCACCTGTCGGCGGGGAAGTGCCCGCCATTTTTGTGCCTGCCGCTTTTGCGTCTGTCTCCTTCGGGCATAAAAAAACCTTTCCCGCCGCCAGTGCGTTCTGAAGAACGCACCCCCGCGGCAACGGGAAAGGGGAGTAAAAGCAAGCAGACGGTTGAAAACGGATTAACCGAGACGTTCGCCCTGCTGCGTGAGGTCAAGCCCCGTGAGTTCTTCCTCTGGCGTCACTCTGAGGCCGATCGTCTTGTCGATAATCTTGAGAATCACGGCGCTCACGATGCCGCCGTAAAGCAGCGTCGCCACCACGCTTGCGGCCTGGATGCCGACCTGCGTCATCATCGGGGGAAGTTCAGAACCGGTGACGGCGCTCGTCGCAAAGACGCCGGTTAAAAGCGCACCCACAATACCGCCCACGCCGTGCACGCCGAACGCGTCGAGCGAATCATCGTAACCAAGCGCCCGCTTTAAGCTCGTCGCACCCCAGAAGCACACGCACCCGCCGATCAAGCCCATCACAAGGGCCGGCATCGGCTCCACAAAGCCGGAAGCCGGCGTAATCACAACGAGACCGCCCACGGCACCCGAGAGCATTCCCAAAAGTGAGGGCTTGCCGCGCGCAATCCATTCGCAGGCCATCCAGGCGCAGCCCGCAGCGGCTGCGGCAATCTGCGTCACAATCATCGCCATTACGGCGCGTTCGTTGGCAGCAAGGCCAGAACCGCCGTTAAAGCCCATCCAGCCGACCCAGAGAACCGAGGCGCCGATCATCGTAAGCGTCAGGTTATAGGGGCTCATCGCTTCACGGCCGTATCCCAGGCGCTTACCGATCATGATGCAGGCTACAAGCCCCGCAATACCGGCGTTGATGTGCACCACGGTGCCGCCTGCGTAATCGAGCGCTCCCATATCAAAGAAAAAGCCCCCGGCGCACCACACCCAGTGGCAGATCGGCGTGTAAACGAGCACCGACCACACGACCATGAAGATGAGCATCGCGGAAAACTTCATGCGGCCCGCAAAGGCGCCGGTAATAAGCGCCCCGGTGAGCACCGCAAAGGTCATCTGGAAAAAGACAAAAAGAAGCGTCGGAATGGATCCGGTCATGCTCTTAATGTCAATGCCCCTCAAAAAGGCCTGAGAGAAGTTGCCGATCCAGGGGTTGCCTTCGGTAAATGCCAGTGAGTATCCGACCACCACCCAGACTACCGACAAGGCACAGCAGATGACGGATGACTGCGCAAGAATTGAGAGAATGTTCTTTTTACGGGCCATGCCGCCGTAAAAAAGGGCAATCCCCGGAATCGTCATAAAAAGAACGAGAATCGTCGCAACGAGCATCCAGGCGACGTCTGCCTTATCAAGTGCCGGAGATGCCGCAAAGGCGCCTTCGCACGTCCCTGCAAGCACTGCCGCGGCCGCAGCGTATTTTCCCCGCATCATCATTTTCATTGTCTCCCTGTGGTTAGTGTTTCTTAAACAGCAGCGGCATCGGTTTCACCGGTGCGGATCCGCACGGCTGAGGCAAGATCCATTACAAAGACCTTGCCGTCACCGATCTTTCCGGTGTAGGCGCTTTTGACGATTGCTTCGACGGCGCTTTCGGCGACCGCATCGTCAACGGCCACTTCGACCTTCACCTTGGGCAGAAAGCCCACAACGTATTCGGCACCGCGGTAGAGCTCGGTGTGGCCCTTCTGGCGCCCGAAGCCTTTGACTTCGGTGACGGTCATGCCGGAAACCCCGAGGGCGGAAAGGGCTTCACGGACTTCGTCAAGTTTGAAGGGCTTGACGACGGCAATGATGTACTTCATGGCAAATTCCCTGTTGGTTGTTTTTCTCTGAAGAACGGTTGTTCTCCTTCTGCGGGAATTAATGCAAAAAGCGTGCCAAAACGTGAAAACGCATGGTTTCTGAAGAAGCGTGCGGATGCACCGGAAACGTGCATGGATTTGGGGAGAGGGCTGCACCAAAAAGGCGCATGCGGTATTACCACGGCATAAGAGCTCTCTTTGCCTTAAACTCAGCCGCACACATTGAAAACGGGGATCTGTTCCCGGACCAACAACATTCGGAGAAAAAGACAATGCAGCGACGCACTCTCACGGCCGCCCTTTGCGGCGCAGCCGTTCTGGCTTTCGGACTCACCGGCTGCGGGGACAAAACCCCTGAGGCCCCCAAGGCTGTCACGCTTACGGTGGGCGCAACACCGGTGCCCCACGCCGATATTCTCAAGTTCATTGAGCCGGCGCTGAAAAAAGAGGGCGTGAATCTGAAGGTCGTGGAATTTTCCGACTACGTGAAGCCGAACCTCGCGTTGTCCGATAAGGAACTCGATGCGAACTTCTTCCAGCACAAGCCCTACCTTGATACGTTCTCGGCGGAGCGGGGTCTGAAGCTCTCCGTTCTCTGCTCGGTGCACATTGAACCGATGGGCGTTTATTCCCGTAAGGTGAAAAGCCTCAAGGACCTCCCCGAAGGTGCCAAGATTGCGATCCCGAATGATCCCACGAACGGCGGCCGTGCGCTCAAAGTTCTTGCTGACGCCGGGCTTTTCGGGCTCAAGGATGGCGTGGGCGTGAAGGGGACGCCGGCTGACGTCATCAACAACACGAAGAACTTTCAGCTTGTGGAACTGGAAGCCGCAACGCTGCCGAGAACACTCGACGACGTTGACGCCGCGGTCATCAATTCCAACTTCGCCATGGGCGTGGGCTTAAATCCCGCCAAGGACTCGCTTGCGATTGAAGCCAAGGACTCGCCTTACGCGAACGTTGTCGCCATCCGCACCGGGGACAACCGTCCGGAATTGAAGAAACTTGCGGACGCCCTGCGTTCGCCGGACGTGAAGAAGTTCCTTGAGGAAAAATACAAGGGTGCGGTGGTGCCGGCCTTCTGATGTGCATTCCTGCATCCAACTAAAACGCCTTAGCCTGCTTGACGAAATGCATAAACCGGCTTTAAAGCCGGTGTAAGGCGGAAAAAGGGCCCCGCGCGGGCCCTTTTCTTTGGCACAATCTGCTGACTGCGTGAGGCTTACTCGCGCTTCATTTATCAAAATTTCGGACTGTCATGACCAAACTTTCCTTTGCTGAGAGTTTTACCCGGGCAATCCGTGCCGCCAAGCCTGAAGGCTGGTATGCACGGGGGGCTTGGTCATGGCGCCGCTTGTCCTGACATCTTCCTGCGCGCTGCGTGTCGTACCAGCCGCAGTGCCTGCCGGCCTTCAGGGGTTTTTGTCCCTTCGCTGCCGGCCCCGTTTTCCTCCTTTGAAAACCCATTTTTTTTTCGAGGCCGCTTTGTGCCGTTATGTCTGCCCCGTGATCCACAGAGGGGCGGACGGCGGGTGACCGAGGCGGCTGAACCGGAGAAACCCGATGCTCACAGAAAATGAACTGAAAGCGCTTGCCGACGAAGGTTACAACCGTATTGCGGTGGTGGAGCAGTGCCTCGCGGACCTTGACACCCCGCTTTCGATTTACCTGAAACTTGCCAACCGCGCAGAGAGCTTCTTACTCGAAAGCGTGGAAGGCGGCACGCGCTTTGCCCGGTACTCCTTCATTGGACTGCCGGCCCGCACGAAAATCACGGTGAAACTCACCGAAACCGGGCCCGTCACCGAAGTCATAACGGACGGCAAAGTAACGGAACGCGTGACGGACACTGATCCGCTCGATTTCATTGAAGCCTTTCAGAAGCGCTTCAAAATCCATACGCCGGCGGGGCTTCCGCGCTTTACCGGGGGGCTTGTGGGGTACTTCGGCTACGACACGGTGCGGCTTATTGAACCGGGGAAACTCGGTAAACCCAAGATGGACGACCTGGGTGTGCCCGACATCGAGCTTTTGTTGTGCGATGAACTCGTGGCGGTTGATAACCTCGCGGGGCGGCTCTACTTCATTTTGAACGTGGATCCCCGTGAACCGGACGCATTTTTGAAAGCCCGCCGCCGTCTGCGCTTTTTAAAGGAAGAGCTCGCTAAGAGTGTGCAGGCCCCTTATAGCGGCGCGGGCACCGCGCACGAAGCCGAGCGCCCCTTTAAAAAGGACGACTACTTAAAGGCCGTGATCCGCGCCAAGGACTACATTGCCGCCGGGGACCTGATGCAGGTGCAGATCGGGCAGCGTATTGAGCGGCCTTTTACCGAAAACCCGATCACGCTTTACCGGGCTCTGAGAACGTTGAACCCGTCCCCTTACATGTACTACTACAACTTCGGGGACTTCTACGTGGTGGGGGCCTCGCCCGAAATTCTCGTGCGGGAGGAAAAGCGGGACGGCCGTTTTATTGCCGCCATCCGTCCGATTGCAGGCACCCGTGCCCGGGGAGCGACGCCTGAAAAAGACGCGGCGTTGGCTCAAGAACTCAAAAATGATCCCAAAGAGCGTGCCGAACACTTAATGCTTATTGATTTGGCGAGAAACGACATCGGGCGCATCGCCAAGACGGGGACCGTGCATGTGACGGAACAGTACGCCATTGAACGGTACTCTCAGGTGCAGCATCTGGTGAGCCACGTTGAAGGCGAAATGAAGGACGGCATGACCCCGATGGACGTTTTAAAGGCGACATTCCCGGCGGGGACACTCACGGGCGCTCCGAAAATCCGCGCGATGGAAATCATCGATGAATTGGAACCGGTGAAGCGCGGCATCTACGGCGGCGCCGTGGGGTACTTCTCTTACGCGGGCGAAATGGATATGGCAATTGCGATCCGCACCGCGGTGATTAAAAGCAAGGTGCTTTACGCGCAGGCGGCCGCCGGTATTGTGGCGGACTCCGTCCCGGAATTTGAGTGGAAGGAAACCGAGATGAAGGCGCGCGCCGTGCTGCGCGCTGCGGAAGAAGCCGAATTCGGCCTGCAGGGGAACTAGAAAATGCTTTTGATGATCGATAACTACGACAGCTTTACCTATAACCTCGTGCAGTACTTCGGGGAGCTCGGCGAAGACGTGCGGGTGGTCCGTAACGATGCGGCAGGCGTGGCGGCCCTGGCTGCCATGCACCCGGACCGCGTCTGTGTGTCGCCCGGTCCCTGTTCTCCGAAAGAAGCCGGCGTAAGCCTTGAGGCGATCAAATATTTTGCCGGGAAGGTCCCGGTTCTCGGAGTGTGTCTGGGGCATCAGGCAATCGGAGAAGCCTTCGGCGGAACCATTGTGCGCGCCAAGCGCCTCATGCACGGAAAGACCGACGTGATTACCGCCGACGGCAAGGGCGTTTTTGCGGGGTTACCGGAAAAAATCACGGTTGCGCGCTACCACTCGCTTGTGATTGACCGCACAACGTGCCCGGCGTGCCTTGAAATTTCGGCGGTCAGTGACGACGGCGAGATTCAGGGCGTGCGGCATAAGGAACTCATGGTGGAAGGCGTGCAGTTTCATCCCGAGTCGGTTGCGAGTGAATACGGGCACGAGATGCTCGCAAACTTCCTCAAAATGACGGGCGGCACGCGTTAACCGCTTTTGCTAATCTCTTCTCTGAAGCAACACAAAGGAGAAGAGGTTATGGCTGTCCGGATTATTGCGGCGGGTGACAGTTTTATCACGCGCCGGCTGCCCGAAAAGGGTTACGAAGGGTTTGAGGAACTCGCGGGGCTCATCCGTACCTTTGACGCGGCCTTTGTCAACCTCGAGTCCACCTTTCAGTGGCACGAGGGAACGCCTGCGGCTACAAGCGGCGGCACCTGGGCGATGTCGCCGCCGGAAACCTTGGACGATATCCGGCGCTTTGGGTTTAACCTCTTTAATACCGCGAACAACCACTCCGGTGACTACAGCCAGGACGGGGTCCTGGCAACATTGCGGCACCTAGAAGAGCGCCAAATGGTCTATGCGGGCACCGGCCGCAACCTCACTGACGCTACGCGCGCAGCCATGCTTGAAACGCCACGGGCCCGCGTTGCAATGATTGGTGTTACCGCGACCTTTGCGCCGGAAGCTGCCGCTGGCACCCAGGGGCCCGATGTGAAGGGGCGGCCCGGTTTGAATCCTTTACGCTTTAAGCGCATCCACCACGTCAATGCCCAACACTTTGCAATGGCCAAAGAATTGGCGGACGTGACACTCATTAATGCCGCCAAAGAACTTTCGATTGCCAACGGCTACACCAATCCCTTTCCGGAAGGTTCCTTTACGCTTGGAAACATTGAGTTTCGTCTGACGGAGGGTCCGGAACACGTGGAGACGGTTCCAAACAGCAGGGACCTCGCTCGCATTACGGCAGAAGTGCAGGAAGCACGTCGCCAGGCCGACGTGGTTCTCGTGAGCCTGCACGCTCACGAGATGCGGGCACGGAAGAGTAACGAACCCGCAGAGTTTCTCGAAACCTTTGCACACGCCGTGATTGATGCCGGGGCAAACGCCGTCATCGGGCACGGGCCCCATGAGATGCGCGGCATTGAACTCTACAGGGGCGGCGTCATTTTCTACAGTATCGGTAACTTCATCTTTGAGACCGAGACCGTTGCGGTGCAGCCGGCGGACGCCTTCTTAAACAAGGGCTTTACGCCGGAGACGAAGGTCGGCGAATACATGGATCAGCGAAGCCTTAACGGCACGCGCGGTTACGTTGTGCAGGAAAACATTTGGCGCGCGGTGCTGCCGGGCTTTACGGTGGACAATGGGCGCGTGACGGAAGTGAAGCTCTATCCCGTGGATTTGGGGCAGAAGTTGCCTCGGTCGCAGCGGGGGCTGCCGCGGTTAACCAGGGCCAGGGAACCGATGCTTTATTTGGCTGAGCTCTCCAAATCCTATGGTACGGAGATCACCGTGGATGAAGAGGGCGTGGGAAGCATCGGACTCTGAAACTGATGGGCAACGAAAAAGCTCCCGAACCTTGCGGCTTGGGAGCTTTCCTTTTTAAGCTCTGTCACGAGGGGCAGGGCTTATCAGCAATCACGCAAGTCGGATTAGAACTTGTGGATCATGCCGAGCAGGAATTCAACAGAAGAGGGTTCAACATCCTGCAGGGTCTTGCTTTCCACTTTATCCTTGGTATAGCCGAGGGAGGTATACATGCTGGTACGCTTGCTGAAGCTGTAGCTGTAGCCAACAGTAGCTGTGTAACGCTTAACGCTGGCATCGTTGCCGTCGACATCATTGTCAACGGAGTCAGCGTCCATGTAGCCGAGGTAGGCGGCAGCCGTACCACCGAAGGCGGGAACACCGACACCGAGGCCGAGACCGAAGCCATCAGCACCGTTGTAGGCGGTAGCGTCATAGCCGTCTTCGAACTTACCAACACCGGCATACTTCGCACCAACCTTTTTGGCGTTCTTGAAATACTGGCCGCCGAAGTAGACCTTAGCAACCTGGAAGTCGTAGTTACCGCCGATGGTAACCGTCAGACCATCGTCCATAGCCTGGTTGGCAACAGTGGACGGCCAAGTGGCGTAGTTGGTGCTGTCAACGACGCCGACGAGGGTGAGGCCGGCGCCAACGAACTTGGCACCAATGCCGTAGGCACGGTCGGCGCTGGATTCGTTTTCAACACCGGCAGCCTTGTCGTTTTTCTTCGTAGTGTACTGGGCATAAACCGTCAGACCACCAAACGACGGAGTCACATAAGTGACGGCATTGTCATATTTGCCAAAACCGTTGGCAGAGACAAACTTAAGGCCGCCGGTGGCATCACTCCAACCAGTAGAGAAGGGGCCTGTCACACCGAGCAGACCGTAGGAGCCAAGGGAGCTGGCGAGCTGGCCGAAACGACCGAATGCAACGCGACCAAAGGAGCCTTCAACAAAGAGCTGGGATTCACGGTCGAACAGACGATCCTTGTCGCCGAGAGCACCGGTATCGGCGGCGAAACCGTTTTCAAGGACGAAGCCAACCTTAACGCCGTTACCGAGGTCTTCCGTACCCTTCAGGCCGAAGCGGGAGCCGCTGTTCGCACCGCTTCTAAGCTGTGTTGAATCAGTAGCATCCTGAGTAGGAACGTCACTGTCAAGGTGCTGATAGTTCAACGAATAATCGACCAAACCGTAAAGGGTCACGTCAGCAGCGACAGCGGAACCGGCAAAAGCGCCGAGAACAGCAACTGCAGCAAGTGTCTTTTTCATTTTAGGAGATCTCCAAAATTCTTAGCTAGCCGCCGGTGTAGTCATGCCGCTTCAAACTCTTGCAGTAAAAGCGGCCGCCAGCGGGCCTTTCTAGGCATCACCATTATGTGTTTAATCATTACTGCCTACAAATATTCGCAGATTTGTTAAAACGCCTACAGTATTAACCCTGAGACACAAATTGCACTTTTCTATGAAATGCAGGCAGGGCGCGGTTTTCGGGTATTAAAAAATCCCCTCAGACGTTGTTCTGAGGGGATTGATGTTCAATTAATAGCGTCAGCTGACGCAGTTAATTAGAACGAGTGACGCAGACCAACAAAGACGTTGGTGGAAGTCGGCTTGGTGGAAGTCGTGCCGGTGTCGGTCTTGTCCTGATAGTAAGCTGCAACGGCGTAAACGTCGGTACGCTTGCTCAGATTATAGTCGTAGCCGGCAGAGATACCCCAGCGGGTGAACTCAAGATCCTTCTTGGCAACCTCATCCGAGGCTTCTTCTGCATTGCCGTAACCAACAGCGAACATAGCCTTGCCTCCGGCAACCGGAGCGTCAACACCGGCCATCACGCCGTAACCCTTGGCCTGGGTGAAGTTGGCATCACCGAAGAACGTGTAGCCGTCCTTATCAACATTCTTCGTGGCACCGGTCTTATCGAACATATTGTCGAAGTACTGGGCACCGAGGTAGGCCTTGGCAACACCGAAGTCATAGGAACCGCCGAGGGTGACGGTCAGGCCGTCATCAAGCTTTTCCATCTTGCCGTTGCTGGAATTCCAGTTGTAGGAATCCACTGTACCGACGAGCTTGAGAGCACCGGCATTAAACGTAGCGCCCAAAGCGTAGTAACGGTTCGAATCACCCTTGTTTTCGGTACCAGCCACCTTCGTGTTCATGTCAGAGGAGTACTGAGCATAAACGGTGAAGCCGCCGAAAGTCGGGGTCTTATAGACAACGGTGTTGTCCATGCGGTTGTAGCCGACCATGTAGGTGGAGCCTTCAACAGAACCACCCCAGCTGGTGCCGAACGGAGAGAGGTTACCGGTCAGACCGTAGGAGCCGTTGCCGCTCGTGAGCTGGCCCATGCGGCCGAAAGCAATTTCACCGAAGGAACCGCGAACAAAGAGCGTGGACTGACGGCCGAAGAGGCGGTTGTTGTTGCCGAGAGCACCGGTATCAGCGCTGAAGCCGTTTTCGAGAACGAAACCGACTTCCACGCCGTTACCGAGCTGTTCAACACCCTTCAGGCCGAAACGGGGACCTGCTTCAGAACCGGAAGCCATCTGCAGCTTGTCGGTAGCGCCGGCAGCCGTGTCCGGATCGGAGTGGGTGTACTGCAGACCAAGGTCAACAACGCCGTAGAGCGTGACATCGGCAGCGAGAGCGGAACCGGCGAAGGCGCCGAGAACTGCAGCTGCAGCAAGAGTCTTTTTCATTTGAGGAGATCTCCAAAATATGAATTCTTTGCTATCCGCCGGTGCAGGATAAGCACAAAAGCCTTTCCTGAAAAAGCCAGCGGGCCCTTTTTCATCAGGCCCCTCATTATTAACAGCAGAACATGAGGAGACAACAAAATGTACACATGCAAAGGGATTAGGGGGGGATAACCCTGAGAAAAAACGGGGACATAGTGCGAAAGGCTTAATAGAAGTTAATAAGGAACTAACCTTATAAACAGACCGTGCTTTATTTGAAGAACGGTTCAGCTTTTTCTAATGCTCAAGCATGCATGGCGGTAAACGGCCGTTTAGCCTGTTTGTTTCCTGAACAAATAATCAAGGTTCAAAAGCATGCCGTTTAATCACACTGATCTTCTGGCTTTTCTTATTTATTGGCACGGCGCTTCTCAAACACTGGGACGGGGGTTTCTTAAAGATTGGGACAGAAGCCTAAATTTTTGATTCTTATCTACTGGGACACTGATTCTTAACCATTGGGACACAGGTACACACATTCCGTCCGCTAATGATTGATGCTAAACAAAAAGTGCTCTTGTTAACCTACAGGAGGCTTTATGCAAAAGCATCAAATTGAGCACATCAGGGCTGTCTTGCAGGCCCTTGATGAAAACATGTCCTATCGTGAGATTGAAGCATGGCTTCATATCTCCAAAACCGCAGCAGGCCGCATCAGGACGGCGGCAGTCAATTCCGGTTTGTCTACTCAAGAACTTTGCGGGCTGGATGATGAAGAACTTCAAAAGATCTTTTATCCGCCGACAGGCAAAGTACGTGTTGATCCGGACTGGGAACAGGTTCACAGCCTTCTCAAACGAAAAAAGGTCACACTTCAAATGCTTTTCGCCGAGTACGAAAAGCAGGCTGAAGGGGAAACCTACACTTACGCGTCATATTGCAGACGCTACAACGAGTGGAAGCAGGCCAACGGCATTTTCCGTATCGAAGGCAACACACAACGCTTGCCCGGCGAGAGAATGGAAATCGACTTTGTCGGTGATGACATTCCCTGGGTTGACTCCTATGGAGAGATCCACAAATCGAGGCTCTTTGTCGCGACATTGCCCTTCAGTTGCTTGATTTTCTGCAAGGCTTACCAGGATGAAACACAAGCCAGTTAGCTCGACGGCGTCATCTCAGCCTTGGAATACTTCGGAGGCTCTCCCCAGGTCCTGGTCATGGACAATGCCCGAGCCCTGGTTCAAAGAGCTCACTGGCATGAGCCTGACATCCAGCCGGCAGTGCGCTCAGTCTGCGCTTACTACTCAATGCAACCATGGGCTTGCCGGCCGGCAAGCCCCAAACAGAAGAATCGGGTAGAAGCCGCTGCCGGGGATGTTGAGCGATGGATCATCGCTCAACTGACTCTGCACCAGACGCATATTCTGGCTCCGGATATCGATACGCTTAACAGCCTGATTCGCAGGCGCATTGATGAAATCAATGCCCAGCCGTTCAGATCCAAAGGCTCAACCGGATCACGCCTCCAGAAATATGAGGAAGAAGAACGATCCTGTATGCGGGCTCTGCCGCCGTTGCGCTACGAACTGGGGCAATGGCGCTTGCTCGTTGCTGACAAGGCACACTGCATTCGTATCTCTTCTGATGCCGGGCACCGCTACAGCGTTCCTGCCGCCTATGCGCATAAAAAAGTTGCTGTGCGCATCTGCAGTGACACTGTCGAGATTTACGATCCGGACAGCAATCAAATGCTGGGGCGGCACATTCGCTGCACGAATCAGCATGGTGAGAAAACACACATTCTTGAAGAACACCTGACTGCGGCAGAAAAGAGTTATCGAAAGACTCCGGCTGACTGGATAAAGATTTTCATCCAAAAAGGATTCTCCGAAGCCTTGGCAGATCGGCTGGTATCTGTGCTGCAGGACAAACAGGGCAAATTTCCCGGCAGCCGCACTTGTTGCGCACTTCTGAGGCTTACCAAAACCTATACGCCGGCCATTCTGCGCAAAGCCGTAGCGCAAGCTCTGGAAGACGATGTCGTGAGCTACCGCTACATAAAGCTGCTCAGTGAAAAGTACAGCGTTGCTGCGGCTACTAACCGCAGTCTCTTTGTCAAAGAAGCAGAGCCGGTTGACATCCGGCACGAAAACATCCGCAATAACTATGAATAAGGAACAGAAATGACTACGTCATTTATTGATTTGAAGCCGCTGTTTAAGCGGTTGCGCATGAGCAGTGTCTGTGAGCATGCCTGGGAACTGGACAAGGATCCCGCAACAGCCGCCCTGACACACGCTCAATGGATCGAAACCCTCTTGAGAGCTGAAATCGTCCGCCGTGAAGATAAAGCGCTCAAGCGTCGCATTCAGGATGCCCAAATTCGCTACGTCGATGCCTGCTTCAGTGACGTTGACTATGACCCCGCCAGGTGTCTGGATAAGGCATTCATTGCCCAGCTGGCCAGTTGTGACTGGATCCGGCACCACCAAAACCTCATCATCACCGGGAAAACCGGCTGCGGTAAGACATGGATGGCATCAGCCGTGACAAGGGCGGCTTGTTTAGCCGGTTTCACTGCCAGAACATACCGACTTGCTCACCTGCTGGCTGCAATTAAGGCCGGAGAAACTGCTCTTTTGGAATACAGGAAGCTCAGTAAAGAGTTGGAACAAGTAGACCTCTTGGTTCTCGATGATTGGGGAATCGGAACCGCTGACCGATCAGCTCTGGCCGGCCTGTATGACATCATAGACAAAAGGTGTCACTGTAAAAGCACGCTGGTTGTCAGTGTGCTGCCGGTAAGGCATTGGGCTGAATTTCTTAACGATGCGACACTGGCCGATTCAATTTTGGACCGACTCGTTAAATCCAGCCATAGACTGGAAATGGACGGTCCTTCCATGAGAGATAAAGCACAGTACGGAGCAATTCCAAGAATTAAACGCGACTGATTGAACCGATAACACGACTTTCCCACCGCTCTCCCGGCCTACGGCCCACTTAGTAGGGTGAGCGGCCGGGAGAGCCGTGGAAAAGTCTGCGCTGTCCGTACGCCGTCGTCCTGCGTTCCTCCAATAAAAAAGCGCCGAAGCTTAACTCGCTCGGCGCCGTAACGGACTGTCCCAATGTTTGAGAAAGGGGGGTCCCAATGTTCGATATACACCGTCCCAATGTGTGTGAAATTCCATCTTCCGCTACTTCCCACGTTTTCCGATTTTCCGACCCTGCGTAAGGTCGGTGAACTCTACTGCGACTGCTCCGTGCAAATTGCGGAGCTTGCTGCCCGTAAACCTGGACTCTTTTATCTCGGCCGCCCGAGAGTGTTCGGGCGCACGTTTCTTTTGACCACACTGAAGGCGCTTTTTAAGGAGGGTGCCGCGGTGTTTGAAGGGCTTGCCGGCGAAGGCCTCTGGCACGAGAAGCCCTGCGAAGTCGTGGAAATCCAGCATATGAGTCTGTGTGCTCATTTCTCATCAGACGAAGACTTCCGGAAAAGACTGCAGTCCTACATCCTTCGGACCTTTGAGCCGTACGGTTTTAACCGGTAGGATGACGTCGGCAGCCGCTCCTTTTGGTATGCCTTTGGACAGTGGCTCGAGAGACAACCGCCCCAAAGCATCGTGCTTCTTATCGATGATTTCGCGTTCCCGTTTATTGACACGGCTGACAGCCATGGGTTTCGAAGCGAAATAGCGTCGGAATACACGGCGTTTTTCGAATGCCTCCGAGAGAACGAAGACCGCCTGCGGTTTTTGCTGATGACCGGAACCACCCGGTACATTACGACGGGTTTTGACTGGGTGTTCCGGTGGCTTACCGACATCACGTTTGACGCGGACACAAGTGACATCGTCGGCTTTACGCGCAAAGATCTTGAAACCACTTTTTTGCCGTGGGTTCAACGGGCGGAGCAAACGACAGGCTTAACGCCGGTAGACGTCATGGATCGCCTTGAAGCCTGGTACGGAGGCTGGCGCTTTTCTTTTGAGGAAAAGCCGCCGGTGCTGTGTCCCTGGATGGTTAACTCCTATCTTCGTGATCCCCACGAACGGGTAGAGGTTGACTGGCAGTGCTACGGGCGGCAGCGCACGGTCGTTCTGAAATTTCGGGATGCCTGGCTTGAGCGCAATATCCTGACGCTCACGGACACCATAAGGCTCACGAAAAAGGAACTCACCGAGCACGAGACAGACCGCGACTTCCGCATCGAACTTCTGATGGCGCAGGCCGGGTTTTACACAATTAAAAGCGTGGACCGGGAGCGCATGGTGACGCTCAGATGGCCCAACGCCGAAGGGCGCCGGGCGATGCTGGCAAGCCGCGCCCACCGTCTGCTCGGCCGGACCATGTTTGCGGGCTGGGCTCGGGCTGAAGACGTACCGTCCGATCCCCTGGCTGCCGCCGACTACTTTTCAATGCTCATGAACGGAATTTCCCGGCAGAGGTTTTTCGGTGACTGACGCTTTTTACTGTCTGCGGTATCTCGCGGTCCTGCTTGCCGATCACGGTTTTGCCGTTGAGGTTTCAACGGACACGGATCCCATGGAACTGAGACTTGCTTCCCAAAAGCGCCCTGCCGTGTTTCTTTTTGCCTGGGCGGTCTTGGAGGAAGACGTTGAGACAGCTTTATCCGCCCTTGAACGCCGGATTGCGCAGCGGCCGGAGGAGAAAGGCGATCCGGTCTTTCCTCTCATTTGGTGCGAGGAGACGGAACGCTTTGTTTCCCGGGGTGCATCGGAGCATCAGCCCGTGTAGGCGTTGTCTTTTGTGTTGCGGCAGTTTTGCTTTGCGAGCCACTCACGCTCTTCTTCCGTTTCCGGAATATCAATGCGCTCAATTTTGAAAATCACCGGACGCGTGCCGTCGTTGCAGCAGGCGATCATCATGCGGTCGTCGTTGGTCCACTTGCGCATGATGGTCCCACCCTGAAGCGCCGCGTAGATGTAGCGGCTCACCGCGTACCAGGCTTCCGCGCACGGCCAGTTGCCGCCGCCCACGCGCGTAGCCTGACCGAGATGATAGAAGCTGTCGTTTTCCGGCGTGCGCTCAAACAGAAACTCCTGTCCGGCTTTAAAGCAGGGACAGGGGCCGCTTTCGGAATCGGCGAGAAACTTCTTCTGCAGGTCCGGAAAACACTTCGTCTCGAGGACCGTAACTTTGCATTGATACTGCAGGGTCTTTTCTCCTGTGGGTACGTTTTCCATCATCGTGCCGACCATGGCGCACTTGTGTCAAGTGAGCTTTACGGCAAAGATTTCAGGTGACATTTACCGTGAAAGCGCGTAAAACCCGGGCTACATCGTCCGCACCCCGCGTGGACACGCAAAGACAATACAGAAGGAGTCAACCATGACAGAACTCTCCCGCCGCCGTCTGATTCAGGGAGCTGCCCTGACGGCAGCTGTTGCGGCCGTCCCCGCAGCAAACGCTGCCGGTAAACCCAAGTTTGACGAAATGCACGACGTCGTTGTTGTGGGTTCCGGGTTTGCCGGGCTTGCCGCAGTACTTGCGGCCCGTGAGGCCGGCGCCGATGTCCTTGTCATCGACAAGATGGCCTTTGTAGGCGGCAATTCCTCGCTTTCAGGCGGCATGATGGCCGTGCCGGGTTCAAGCGTACAGAAAGAGCAGGGCATCGAGGATTCGCCCGCGCAACTCATGGCCGATATGACCCGCATCGGGCTGGGCTTAGGTGATCCCGACCACATCCGTTTTGTCTGCGAAAAGGCTTCAGACACCTTTGAGTGGACGCGGCGCTACATCGGCGTTGAATGGAACGAACACTTAACCGGCAAGGGCGGCCACTCGGCCTCGCGCTGCATGATCACCAAGCAGGGGACTGGCCAGGGGATCATCGTTCCGGCTGTTGCTAAACTCGAAAAGCTCGGCACCGAAATCCGTACGGGTGTTTTCATGGAAAAAATCCTTCGGTCTGACACCGGCCGCGTCACAGGCATTGAGGTCCGTGAGGACTATGAGTTCGGGGACGCCAAAAGCGGCAGGGTGAAGCGCATCGGCGCTCGCAAAGCCGTGATTCTTGCCTGCGGTGGGTTCGGTGCGGACGTCACCTACCGCAAGCGCCTTGATCCCAAGCTCGGCGAGAAGTTCCTCACTACAAACCAGCCCGGTGCGACCGCAGAAGCCTGGCGTGAAGTAAGCCGCATCGGCGCCCGTGTGATTCAGGCCGACTGGATTCAGTGTCTGCCCTCGTGTTCTCCCAAGGAGCAGGGGATGGGCATTGCCACGCACTTTGCCTCGATTTCCGCAACGCTTTTCGGCTTCTGGGTTTCAAGCCTCACAAGTAAGCGTTTTGTGAACGAATTCGGTGACCGCAAGCTCTGCACCGATGCGATTCTGAACGTCATCAATGCCGGAGGCGAAGCTTTGGCTTTTGCCGATGACGACGGTGTGCGGCACCTGGAAGTCCTCCGGCCCGGACTTTTTGCAAAGATGCTCGCCGCAGGAACCGTGGAAAAGTTTGCCGACGCCCGCGCTTTGGCCCGCGCCTACAAAATGAATGAGCGGGAACTCAGGGCTACGATTGCCCGTTATAACGCGCTGCTCGCGAAAAAGCAGGATACCGACTTCGGCCGCCCCTTTGATAAGGCCGCCAAACCGATCGGAGAGGGGCCCTATTACGTCTCCCGCATGAGTCCCAAGGTGCACCACTGCATGGGCGGCGTTGTAACCGACATTCATACGGCTGTGCTTGATGTGACGAACGACAAGCCCATCCCCGGGCTTTTTGCGGCCGGGGAATTTGTGGGCGGCATTCATGGTGCGGTGAGAATCGGCGCCTGCGCCGTGCTCGATTGCCTTGTGAACGGCCGCGAAGCCGGACGCGCCGCGGCAGCGGTCAAAGCCTGGGCGTAAGTCCTGAGAGGAGCCGCTTTCTGTCTGAGCGGCTCCGTCAGTGGTCAGTGACGTAAGGCGCCAGTCTTTGGGCCGGGCAAAGTCCGAGACGGGTTCTTCGCAGGAGCAAAGCCACTGCCAGACACCGTCAAGACTTGCGGAGCGTACGCGCACGAGGCCGTCTTCGGTCACCAAAATTCCTGCGGTTTTAAGTTCCGCTACGGAGCGCTTAATCTGAATGAGGCTTGCGGCAACGAGGCGCGCTAGTATAACGTTCTGCAAATAAAGCCATTAAATAGCTGGTTCTGGTATAATTGGAGGC
>ENA-OROZ01001813-OROZ01001813.1-human-gut-metagenome-genome-assembly--contig:-NODE-1813-length-18172-cov-5.193354_pt1 | contig 18172 bp, 4 predicted proteins | sample MGYA00242138_ERZ509066 | MGnify/ENA primary metagenome ERZ509066 (study PRJEB26280, sample SAMEA2338691) | human gut metagenome | biome: human gut; feature: human-associated habitat; material: faeces... | reverse complement strand
AAGAAGCCGATACCGCTTGAAAAGCTGAAGGAGGCACTGCATAAGTGCAGGTGCATGGCATAAGCACGGGTAAATCTACAGGAGGAAAAACATGAAGAAAAAATTTGTACGGCTCATAAGTGCGGTGCTGTCTGCGGCAATGACGCTGACGGCTGTACCGTTATCGGCATTTGCCGAGGGCGAGGCACATACGCATGACGGCGAGAGCAATGTCATCACGACACCGCTTGATTTCAGAGAAAAGACGGCGGACGAAAACGGTGCCGGCTGGAGCTGGGATCATGACACAAAGACGCTGACGCTTAACGGAGTGAACATTCAGGCGACAACAGAAGAGAATATGATGAGCGTCGTAACAGTCCCCGACGGTACGGAGATAGTGCTGAACGGTAACAATACTATCGTACAGACGAACACCGGCGACAGCGATACATACGTTCTCAGTGCCGTAAATACGAGTGATCTTAACTGTGACGGCACTATGACGATCAGCGGCGACGGTGTGCTGAATGCAGAGAACCGCTCTACAGACAGTATGGCACGCTCTCTCGGCGGATCAATAATCCTGAACGGCGGTACAGTAAACGCAACAGGTACTGTAAAGACAAATTCGCTTGAAATACATAATGACGGTGTGCTGAACGCAAATGCGACAACTGCATCTTTTGAGGGTGTGGCTGTCAATGTCAGCCGTGGCATTACTGTTGACGGCAACGGCAGTCTTACTGCAGTAGGTTGTGCTAATGAATCTACGTTAAACATTGCAATATTGCTTACCAGTAATTTCGGTGACAAAATTTCCGTCAGCGGAAACGGCAGTATTACTGTGCCTGAAGGCAATGCAGCAAGAGTCGGAATATACTACAGCGGAAACAACGGCGACGGAATGGATGCCGAAATAAGCGGCGGTAAGGTCACTGCTTACGGTGCTAAGTATGGCATTTACAAAGTAAACCTTATAATGAGCGGTACAGGCTCGGTATATACTACGGGCGGTTCATACGCTATCGGTCAAACTGTACCGACAATAGACGAGAATGAATTTGTAATAAAGGGCTCGACCGAGTTCAAGGCTTCGGAAAGTGCTGTGACAGGCGAGGTCAAGTATAACAGCGGCTATTATGAGATTGGCGGAGCAGACGCTAAGACGGTAGTTATAAAGCCTGATACTTCTCCCCGTATAATACTCGGAAAGCAGACAGGAATATTCAAGACGGAAGAGTATGAAATAATTGAAGGCATGACTGATACCAAGCTCAAGGGTACGGTTTACTTTGATATTACTCTGAAGAATATGAGCGATGAAGAGTTTGCAGACGCAAGAGGCTATTTCGGCGGCGATGAACCCGATTTATCAGCAAGCATAATCAAGACCGATTACGGCTGGGTGTGCATGGTCTGCGATACCGAGTTTTCGGTTACATACGACACTGATAATACTCTTACAATAAAGTGCGGAGATATTGTATCCAATACCGTTCAGGTAAAGTCGAATGCAAACCGTTTCAACAAGGTTACACAGGGTGACAACACAAACAGAACGGTTTTCTATACAAACACTTCGCAGGAAGAGAAGGACAATTACAAGCTTGTAAGCACCTATACGGTTGATAGTGAAAGCATAAGCTATAACTGGTACAGTACGAACAGTGCATACAGTGCAGATGAGCTCGGTGCGGCAGTATCCGGAAGCAACGGCGAATTCAAGCTTGCGGATAATATTCCTGCCGGAAATTATGTTCTGTATTGCGATATAACCTATTCAGACGGTGACAGCACAGAAACTGTTACAGAAAAATTTACATTTACATATAAAGAATGTGCACATGAAAACGGTTATTCCGACGGTAAATGCACAAACTGCGGAGCGTTATGTGATCACAGCAATATTGATATTGACACGGGTAAGTGTAACGAGTGTGCGCATCAGTTTGTTGCTACAATCAGCACAGACGGCAGTGCGCCGACAGGCTATGACACGCTCGCAGACTGCCTTGACAGCATTACTGCCGATACCGGAAACTATGTTAAGATCTATCAGGATATCGGCGATACATCGGCAACTGCAACTTTAGATACTATAGATGTAAATCACAATGTTATGATCGACCTTAACGGTCACAAGCTGAACAATATCAAGCTTGGGGTCAACAAACTTGGGGTCAACAAAGACGTCACGCTTACATTAACCGGCACAGCGGGCAGTTATGTTACGCAGGTGTATGTTCGCAAAGGCGGCGGATCATTCATAATTGACAGCGAAGCAAATGTAGAATTTAATACAATTTTTGTTGAGGACAGTGCACAGCTTGCTGTAAGCGATGGTGCAAAAGTAACTACAGAGCAGTTGACTGTGATAGCATCAGTGGCTGATGACGGAACTACAACGACATCTGTAAAGCTCGCTACGGGAATGAAGTTAGGTGGGCTGACATATCATCGCCAAAACAATTCCGGCGCTCTGAAATTAGGCAATCTTCTTGATGTTACCCGGCAGGCACTGCGACGTGAAGATAACGGCAATTATCTTGATCTTTATAAAGAATATGGAAGTATGGGTTATTCCGTTGCGCTTACTGTTGTTGAGCATACTGACGCTGACCACAAATACAGCGATGGAACAGGCAAGTGCGAGGAGTGCGGAAAGCCCTGCGAGCATGGCGGTGATATAAACACGGACACCGGCATCTGCTCAATCTGCGGTGCGGTTGTGTCTGTCGCACTCTATACAGACAAGAACGGAAGCTTAAAGTATGTAGATACCGATGAGCTTGACTCTTTACTGAATGAATACAACGGAAGCGGTACGATAAAGCTGTTTAAGGATTATTCTAAACCAAGCGCTCAGTATGACTTATACGGAGAACTTACAATTGACTTAAACGGACGCAGATTAAATATCCGGAGTATTACTCCTTGCAAAAACGGAAAGCTTACGATCAAAAACAGCGGCAATCCGGTTATGCTCGGTTGTAATGTATATCCGACAAACGACGCTTCATACGCCGGCGGTACGCTTATAATAGACGGCGATGTAGTTTTAGACACTTCGATCTATGTATATGATTCGAGTACGGTTATATTGAAAGCCGGTGCATATCCAGCCGGACTTTACGCCAGGGACAGCAAGACATTATACGATATGCTCGGAGAGGGTAAGGCTTTCTTCAAGACTGACGGAACTCTTTTCAATGCAAATGTTAAGGAAATATCAAGCAGTGAAACGCTGACAATCAAAGACCACAGCCATACCTATGTTGACGGCGAGTGCGGCTGCGGATATGTTTGCGGTCATACGGATGTTAACAGCAAAACGGGTAAGTGTAACGAGTGTGAATATCAGTATGCGGCTGTTATCGTAAAGGACGGGGCTGCAGCTTCTGTTTATAAGGAAACTGAGATGGAAGCGGCTTTTGAAGCGGCTGACAGTGACGCAAACACCGGCTGTACATTAAGAGTATACAAGAATTATACAGGCAGCTATACAACACTCAGCGGTAAGTTCACGCTGTGGATCGCTGAGAAAGCCAATGTAGGTACGTTAACTGTTTCGGGAGATATAACCGTTACGGGATCGGGAAAAAATAATAGTATTTATGGCGATTTCAATGTAGCGGACGGCGGTAAGCTGACATTTGACGAAAACTGCGGCGCTATGGGAACTGTGTCGGTAGGTGCAGGTACATTTGACTGCTATTATTCAATCGGCATAACACTCAATATAAACGATGCAAGCAGTAACGTAATTCTTCACGGCGGAATTTTCAGAAAAATATGCTATAACGGCGGCGGGGACAGAGCAAACGCAGAAATACTGACTTTGTTGGCTGAGAACCGTATGTTTATGAAGTATCCCAATGCTGAGCCGATAGACGGCTCAAAAACACTGTTGAAAGACGGTCTTGCAACTGTTTTTGTAACATCACATGAAGGTCACAGTTACGACAGCACAACGGGCAAGTGTACGATTTGCGGTAAGCGGTGCGGTCATACGGATGTTGACAGCAAAACAGGTGTATGCTCTACCTGCGAGTATCAGCTTACTGCGGGCGTTTCGGGCGTGGGAACAGCGAAGTATTTCGATAATATAGACGACGCTTTTACTGCGGCATTATCGGAGGAAAACAGCGGCTGTACGCTGACATTGTATAAGGACTGTGAGCTTTCGACGTCCGCAACAATCTCTAATGCAACGGTTACTGTCGATGTGAACGGATATTCACTCGGCGGAGAGGCGGATATAAGTGTAAATGACGGTGGTGTGCTGTACCTTAAGGACAGCAGGAAAAGCACCTACAACGGATGCATAGACGCACCTTTTAGTGTAAACGGCGGTACGCTTATAAACGGTACTGCAGACGGCGGCAGTTCAGCCGCAGATGTACTCAATTTAGTCATTAACAGTGCTAAGTGTGTCGAAATATACGGCGGCATATTTGAGAATGTTTATATTGCACACGCAAGCGGTGTAGTTTTATACGGCGGAAGGTACAACACCATCTGCGGCGAGGAAAGCAACAGCACACCTGTAAACACTCTGCTTGCAAAGGGTTATGCATTTGCGACCGTACAAGAATTCACAACTCTCCCCGAAAGTATAGTTGACGGCAGTGCGAAGACAATCGGCGGAAGACTTACAAATGTCATGGTTGTAGCGCATACTCATACATACGACGAAACAAATACCAAGTGTGCGTGCGGTGCTGTGCTTTATGCAAAGGTGACATCAGCCGACGGTACTACTAACGAATATTTTGACAGCATTGAGGAAGGCTTATTATATGCCGATAAGGCTGAAAACAAGGGCTGTGTTTTCACTCTTGTAACAAGCGGTAAGATCAATAGTAGGGTTACGCTGTCAAACGGTCAGTTTACTATTACCACAAGTAATTATGGTACTATCTATGATTACAACCAGACAATAACTATTGACGGGGCAGATGTTATTGCTGAAGGTTATATGTTCATCAGGTGCAAGGTTAATGTGAAGAGCGGATCTCTTACATTACCTGAGGGCTCAAGCGCCGGATTTGATAGTATTGCTATATCAGGCGGTACCGTAACTGTCAGCGAAGGCGTCAATGTTGACAATAATGCGGGTGCTGATAATTTATTTGTAAGCGAAGACGCAACTGACGCAAAGCTTACTATAGGCGGAGGTACTTACAGCAATATCAATCTCGGACAGTTTAAATTAAAGGACGTGCTTGCAAGCGGTGTGCGTGTGATAAGCTACGACAATCCGACAGATCCGACTGCTGAGAAAACAGCAAAGGCTTTATTATACAGCGATATAGCCGAAAAAAATAATTTTGACTCCGAAAACAATACTGTAAGCTATTATCTGTTTACCAAGTGCGAGCATAAGAATGAGGACGGCAGTTATGCCTTTAATGACAGCGGTATATGCAAATACTGTAACTCTGAGTTTGCCGCAAGCGTAAGCTATACGGTTGACGGAAGTGCAAAGACAGAGCTGTTCGGTGATATATGCGACGCTTTTGACAAGGCTAATGAGATAGGTACGGCTACTATAACGCTGTGCAGGGATATTGCAGACAGTGAAATTGCACATGAAATAAATGTTACGGGCAATGTAACGCTTGCACTGAACGGCAAAACATTGGGTGCTACGGATAAAGCAAATAAAATATATATTTGTGGCAGCACGCTTACCGTGAATGGAAACGGTAAAGTATGGAGCACAATTGAAGCTAAGCCGGACTCGAAATTAACCATTACAAACGGCGAATACAACGATGTGTATGCCCTTTCAGACAGTGAAGTGGTAATCCTGGATGGTATAATAGACTGCTTATCCGTTTATGGTACGGGTAAAGCAGAGGTCAGCGGCGGTAAATTCAAGTATTTGTTTATGTACAACGGCAAGGCAATCGAATCTGTACTGGCAGACGGTTATGCGTATAAAAATGCTGACGGCACTTGGCTTTCGATTGATGAGCGTGAAAAAGATAGCTATTTGGGCGGTTCTATAGGAGCGTTATCCGTAGAAGAAGCGCCGATAAAGAGCGCAAGTATTGCGTGGGCAGGCGGAGAAGCGCCTGTTATATACCGTAACGGAGCGAAAAAATTAAAAGTCAATGTTACATGCGATGTGGCGGACACTTCAAAGCGGATAACCTATTCGGATTTCGTAAACGGCAATAATCGCAGTAAAGATTCTAAGCTTTCTGTTAACTGGTATATGGTATTCGGTTATAAAATCGGTGAGATTGTAGCGGAAGACGGTGAGGTTGAATATTACACTGTACTGAAGTGTGACGGATACGAATATAAGTCGAATGCACTTAAGTTTACACTTGCGACCTGCTCGCACCCTGAGGATAGCTTTAATAACGAAACCGACGGTTTGGTATTCTGCGGTATATGTGATTTATTGATAGAAGCCGAGGTAGTAGATGCTGACGGCAAGTCGTTAGGTTATGCGGATATAGAGAGTGCCATAAAGCTGGCACAGGAGAACGAGGGCAGCACTGTAAAGCTGATTTCGGAAAGAGTACCTGCGTCCATTACCGTGACGGGCGGCAAGTTTAATGTTGACTTTAACGGTAAAGAGGCGTATTATCAGTTCTATGTCAACGGCGGGGACGTGACTTTCACTTCTTCAGCAGAACAAGCCGATGTAGAAAATCTGCAAAGCACAATCAAAGTAAACGGAGCTAACGCTAAGGTTACAATTGACGGTAAAATCAAGCTGGGAAGTGTAACAATATCAAGCGGTGCGCTTGCAGTAAACAGTGCCGAGAGTTATATTAAAGAACTGTCAATAAATGGCGGAAAGACTGTTGTAAACGGTGCAAATATTGATGCACTGAAAGCTAACGGCGGAGACACGGTCATCAATTATGTTACAGCCGATTCTTTAAGCGTGAATATCAACGGGTCCGGTAGCATCTCTATCGTAACCGGCGAGTTCGGCAGTTTCACTTGCGAAAATGGAAGCAATTATACTTTAGGTAGGGCAATTGCGAGTGGAAGCGTAGTTTCGGCCGATAGTATGAATGGCATTACTGTTTACACATACGAAGCTATTCAGACCATGACCAGTACCTATAGAATTTTTGTTGATAAGTGCAACCATAAGGACAAAAACGGCAGTTATGTGCTTGACGGTAATCCCTGTCCTTACTGCAATGAGGAAATTGTTGCAACTGTAAGCTATACTGCCGGCGGAAGCGAAGAGACGGATCTGTTCAGCGATATTTATGACGCTTTTGACAAGGCTAATGAGGCAGGTACGGCTACTGTAACGCTGCAGAAGAACATCACGGACGATATTACAGATACGATAGCTGTTACAGGCAATGTTACGCTTGAACTTAACGGTAAAAGGCTCTCACAACCCGGTACTGATGTATGGTATTCCATAGAAGTAACGAGCGGTAAGCTGACCGTTAACGGCAGTGGCTTAATAAAACGTGTTGCCGTTCGCAACGGCAGCAATGCGGAAATCAACGGTGGTACTTTCTCTGACTTCATAATTAAAGACGGCGGTAACGCTGTAATTAAAGGCGGTCAATTCTACAGCTTACAGGTTTCAGGCGAAGGCAGAAACGTAGGACAGCTTCTTGCGGACGGCTATGCCTATAGGAGTATTATCGATTCCGGCATCTGGTCTACTATTGCAGAGCGTGAAAAGCAGGATATAACTAATGTAGAAGTAAAGGAAGCGCCGATAAAGAGCGCAACGGCGACAGCAAATAAGACTGTGCTGTACCGCAACGGCGGAGGTGCACGGCAGATCTTATTTAACTTCAATGTTAATACAAGCGACGGATACACGATAAGCGATGCCAATAAGGTCACAGTCGGTTTATATGTAGGCGATACCTTAATAAGAGAGCTCGACTTCGTCGGAAATTCATATACGTTTGCAAATGCAGATGAAATTTCCGATACTGACGGCACTGTAAAGGCACATCTTGTTATCAAGTTAAACGGATACGAATATGTGACCGATGATGTCGAATTTGAAATAGCGACCTGTACGCATCCGTATGGCGCATTAACGACAGACGAGTATGATTACTATCGTTGTTCGTTATGTGATGCCAGCATAAATGCGATACTTGTTAAAACAAACGGCGACAAGGCATGCTATACCGACAATGTGCCCGAAGCATTTGAAGCGGCACAGCTTGAGGAGAACAACGGCTGTACATTAGAATTATACAGAGGTGTGAACAGAGACTGTGAGATCACACAGGGCAGCTTTACCGTTTTATTCAAGAAAACGGAAAGTGCATCTGCTGTGATCAAAGTAAGCGGCGGAAATGTCAAGATCACGGGAGATGACGGCTGTACATTATCGAAGTATCCGGGAAGCTCGGTGGGATATCTCATAGCTGTAACGGGCGGCACGGTAACGTTTGATGACATAACTATCAATGATGACAGTATCAGCGTAAGCGGCGGCAAGACTGTTATAAACGGCGGTACTTATAATAAGCTGAGCGTCAGCGGAGGTACGGTCACTATAAACAGCGGTACATTCAGCAGCATAGATGTAAGCGCAGAGGGCAAGGCACTGAAAGATCTGCTCGGCGAGAACAAGGCGTTTACGACAAGCGACGGAAAGCTGTTTGACGCAAGCAAGGTTTCGGAAAGCGATATGTCACTTACGGTAATCGACCACAGCAAGCATGAGTATGACGAAACAGGAAGGTGCGGCTGCGGTTATCAGTGTGCACACAGTGAGATCAATGCGGAAGGTGTATGCAACGAGTGCAATGCAAAGATGTATGCTGCAGTCACTGTAAAGAGTGAGACCGGAACAACGGTAAAATACTTTACAAAACTTACGGAAGCGTTTGAGTTTGCGGCAAAGAACGAAAACAAGGGCTGTACGCTGAAAATGCTCAGAGATTTCTTCGATAGAAATACTGACATTAACGTAAACGGCGGAAAACTTACTGTCGATATGAACGGCTTTGGTGTCTATTTCAATAGCTTTAACGGATCCGGAACCCAAATCACTATACGCAGTGACAGTAAGTGTACTTTTGGGGTTGAAAATGGATTTAGCATGGACGGCGGCACTGTTACTTTCTCGGGAGAGGTCAGCGTAGTTTGCCAGAATGTGAAATTAAATGCCACATATTTCTCCTCCTATGTTGAAACGCTGAAAATTGACACGCTGATTTTAGAAGACGGTGTTCTGCTTAAACAGCTGGCAAGTATCACGAATGCTAATATCGCTAATATAGACTGCTCAAGTGAAATTTATCTTTATCAAATTTTAGCGAGCGGCAGCCGGGTCGATTCTCAGCTGTACAGCGATCTGAAAGCAAACGCTTCGTCAAACTTCGATAACGTAAGAATAATAAGATGCGACCACCCGGACGGTGTGGGCAGAGATAACCGTTGCATATACTGCAATTCATTGATCGCTGCAAGCGTAAGCTATACCGAGAACGGAGCGGAAAAGACAGAATATTTTGTTAAGGAAGATCTGGGAAAGGCGTTTGCCAAGGCAAACAGCGTTGCAAGTGCAACAATAACAATGCTGATGTCTTCCGCTTATGATACAGACTACCTCCCTGTTACAGGTGATGTTACACTTATTGCAAATGGCGATAACGCCATCTTGTATAATACAGTAAAGGTCGCCGATGGCGGTAAGCTGACACTTAGAGGCAACGCCAATATTTTCGCTGCAATTGCCGAGCCGGGCTCCAGGTTGACTGCCGAAGAAGCCACAAGAATCGCATATCTCACCGTAAACGGCGGAGATGTTAAGCTCAGCGGCGGACAATATGATAACATTACGGTAAAAGATGGCAAGATAACAGATATTCTCGGCAACGGCTATGCGTATAAGAAAACAGAGGGCGGTGCATGGCTGACGCTTAAAGAACGTGAGGTGTCGGAAGCAAGCGGTGTTACCGTTGCTAAGGCACCGATAGTACAAGCAACGCTTAGCACAGAAATAAACAAGCTGTATCGCAACAGCAACGCAAACCCCACGCTGAAGTTCAACCTTGCTCTTGCTCACGGCTCGAACCTGAATGACTCGTATGTAAGTAAGAGATACGGTATAAACTCCTATGTAAGCGGAGATATAATTTATAGCAGCTTAAGCGCACTTGTAACTGACGCTAAATTGTCGGCAGACGAAATAATTGATAAGGCAGGCGACAGCGATGTTGCTGAGATATACTACGTAGTTACTACCGGTGACGGCTATGAAATAAAGTCGAACACTGTAAGCATAGACCTTGTTGACTGTGATCATTCTCAGGTGGTCGATCCTACAGCGGACAAGGAAACCGCAGGTAATATTACTACGCCGACATATTGCGAGATATGCGAGAGCAAGTTCAATGCAAAGATAACAAAGGGCGACGATGTCAAGTATTATAACGATCTTGACGAGGCTGCGAAAGACGCTCAGAAGAGCGAAAACGAGGGCTGTACCTTATATCCGCTTTATAACAAGAACGGATACGGCGGTCAGTTAGTCATAACCGAAGGTAACTTCACGCTCAAGTACGCAGTTCGTACAGCGTTCTCACGTCCGATCATCATAAACGGCAAGGCAAAGCTGACGGTTACGGGACGTTGTGCGGTGACAGCGTTTGAGAATCAAGACGCATTCATAGTGCGGGGCGGTGATGTCACATTTGACGGGCTTGCAACAGGCAGCAATGTGACCATAAACGGCGGAAATGTTACAATGGCCGCAAACAATATAAATTGCCTTACTATACACGGCGGTAATGTATCCATTTCGTCAGGTGGGTTTGCCGAAATCGTAACTACGGTCAGTGATAAGGTGATAGCCGATTATATCGATCACGGCTTCTGGGTACAGGACAGAGGAACAAAAGAGTGGATAGATATATACAGTCTTAATAAGGCAACGGCGTCATCGACAAGCGGTCTTACGGTACGGGTGTGCCCGATGCAGATAATTCAGCCGAGGAATAATGTATATTACACCAACGGCTATTATCCCGACGGTATACCGTCATTTCAAATAAATGCAGAGCCGTGGTATTCAGGCGAGGTCGACGCAAAAGTTGCTTATCAGTGGATCGCCATTGATGAAAACGGCTACGAAACAGTGATAGAGGGCGCTACAGACAAAAAGCTGTCGCTCGAAAATCTCACAACGGGCAGGTACTACTGCCGTCTTACCTACAGCAATGCTACAACGGCGGGAGTTTCGATGGCGTCGGACGTTGTAACGGCTACGATAACAGAATGTGAGCATTCCGGAGGAGAGGCTACCTGCACCGAAAAGGCAAAGTGTGAAATATGCGGTGCGGAGTATGGCGAACCTCTCGGTCACGACTATGTTGTAATCAAAGTAGTTGAGCCTGACTATCGCAACGAAGGCTACAGCGTATTTGAATGCACAAGATGTAAGGATTCATATATCGGAAACCGTGTTCCCGTAAAGCCTATTCCCGATGTGGAAGAAATAGCGGTTGAAAAGACAACATACAATGAAGTCGATATAAGCTGGAAGAATATAAGCGGCGTTGACGGATATTATGTCGAATGCTATGTCGGCAATCAGTGGAAGCAGATCGGCTTCAGCACGGACGGCGACAGAGTAGCGGCAAAGCTGAGCGGTCTTTCTGCAGGCCTTAAATATAAGGTAAGAATAGCGGCTTATGCAGGAAGATTCACCGCCAAATTCAGATGTTTCTATGTTGATACTGTTCCTTCTCCCGTATGGAATATAAATACGGTGAAGGCTACCGATGAAACGGTAAGAATAAGCTGGAGCAGAAACGCCAGAGCGGACGGCTACAAGGTAGAGTGGTACATTAATAATCAGTGGTCCGTAAAGACTGTTACCGGCAACAATAATATATCGGCGGTTATAGACGGACTTTGTGCAGGAACACGATATAAAGTAAGGGTAAGCGCATATAAGGGCGACCTTTACAGTCCGTATACATATGGCTATATCGATACGCTCCCGTCAAAAGTTACGGGTATTACGCAGAAAGTCACATCTTCTTCGTTTACGCTTAAATGGGATAAGAACGAAAGTGCGGACGGTTATACCGTTCAGTACTATGCAGACGGTAAGTGGAATGAAAAGACGCTGACCGGCAATAAAAAAACTACCGTTACAATAGGCTCGCTTAAGGGCTACAAAACCTACAAGGTCAGAATAAAGGCTTATAAGGGTGAGCTTCAGAGTGCATTCGACGATATTTATATCACTACCGCTCCGACAAAGGTCAGCGGTCTTAAGGTAAAGAGCGCAGTTGACTCAAAGGCGGTTGTTATATGGAATGCGGATGCGAACGCTGACGGATATAACGTAGAATATTATATCGGCGGTAAGTGGGTCAAAAAGACCATAACCGATAATAAGACAGCAAAGGCTGTGCTTGGCGGACTTACACCTTACATCACATATAAAGTAAGGGTAAGAGCGTATAAGGACAATCTGTACGGCGATTACAGCTATACTACGGTTACTGCAGTGCTTTCACCGGTAACCAATATCAAGGTTGTATCGGCAAAAAGAAACTCGATAACCGTTAAGTGGGGTAAAAACGCCAGTGCAGACGGATATAAGGTTGAAATTTACAAAGGCGGCAAGTGGGTCAAAAAGACGTTAAAGGGCAGTACGAATGCTACTGTCACTATTGGCGGACTCAGGGCCGGAAGCGTGTATAAGGTAAGGATTGCGTCTTATAAGGGTGCAAATACAAGCACTTATACTTATGCAAATGTGAAGACAGCCAAATAAGCTGACAGTAAAAAAAGAGAACACCGGGCGACCGGTGTTCTTTTTTGTGTATCAGATGCGTTTTTACTATAAGAACAAACTGAGCCGTAAGCAAGGGTGCTTACGGCTCGATTTGCATAATTATAACGTTAATATCCGCCGGTAACGTAACCTTAGCCGAACTGAAACAGCCGGAACGGCGAATTTGGTGCGGCTCACAGCCGCCGCTTACTTGAAGTATCTGTTCAGCAGACCCTCAAAAGCCTTGCCGTGACGGGCTTCGTCCTTAGCCATCTCGTGAACTGTGTCGTGGATAGCGTCAAGATTCAACTGCTTTGCTCTCTTTGCAAGGTCAAGCTTGCCCTGTGTAGCGCCGTGCTCTGCGGCAACTCTCTTTTCAAGGTTTTCCTTAGTCGATGCGCTTACAACATCGCCTAAAAGCTCTGCGAACTTTGCAGCGTGTTCAGCCTCTTCCCAAGCTGCCTTTTCGTAGTAAAGGCCTACCTCTGGGTAACCTTCTCTGTGAGCGGCTCTTGCCATAGCGAGATACATACCTACCTCTGTGCATTCGCCCTCGAAGTTTGCCTTTAAGCCTGCGATGATCTCTTCATCCTCAACTGCCTTTGCAATGCCTACCTTGTGCTCGTCTGCAAATACAAGCTTTTCGCTTTCCTTAAGCTCTATGAACTTGCTGCCGGGAACCTTGCACTGGGGGCAGAACTCGGGAGGTGTATCTCCCTCATGAACGTAACCGCATACCGGACATACCCACTTTTTCATAGTAAATTACCTATCCTTTCATAGTGATAAAATCATTATTTTCTTATTGTTTTTAGCGAAATCAGTAACATTTACTGATTTGTTGGTTTTATTATAACCGATACTTCGGCATTTGTCAAGAGGTTTTTGAAAATTTTTTTGTAAAAATTAGGTTAGTTAAGACTTACTTTGGTGGTTGAGGTTTTGGAAGGGTTGGTGTGGGGCGAGTTGCGATTGTGAACGCTTAGAAGTTTTAGGGATAGAAGTTCTATCAACTTCAATCCCCACCGTCTTGACGGCAGACCGACTTAGTAATTATAAAAGTCGGATATATCGCATAAAAACGCTGTAAAATTAGGCTTGTGCCTTGCCGTCAAGCCACCTCCCCTTTTTCGAGGGGAGGCAAGGGTGATAGCGATTTGCTACATTTTGCGAAACCGGCAAAGTGTTTATAAGCCAAGTTTGGTGTTTGCAGTTTATATGCGGTTGTGATGAATTGTAGGAATATTCGTAGTGGAGTGGGTGGGATAGTGCGGATACAGAATCATATCGGAGAATACAGATGTTAGCATTACGAAAAGTGAGAGGAATAATGCGGTTTTGGAAGTTTAGGGCGGCGAGGGGGATTACCGTTTTCAGCCGAATAAATGCCTTTTGTGCCTTTTTATTGCAATTGCCGAGAAAAACGATTATAATTAATATGTGAGAATATGGTTATAATTACGGCTAAGAGAAAAGGAGAGCTTATGAGAAAAACAAGCGAAAAGATATTACGGGCACTGCTTGCGGCATCGGTGCTTACAACGGCTGTGCTATCGAGCGGTTGTCTTGACGATGAAGAGGAGATTTCCGACAGCACGGCAAGCGACAACAGGCAGACGAGTGACGGCGGCAATTCGGAAAGCAGTGAAGGCAGTGATAATAAATATGACGGGAATGTTACGGGCAGTCGTGCGTCAAAGCTGACGTTCAGCGGCTCGGACGGGATAAGCATTACGAGAAAACAGCGTAAAGCCGAAAAGCCTATGGGTGAGGACGGCACACAGACGGTATTCGTGTATATGTGCGGAAGCGACCTTGAAAGCGAGAACGGGCTTGCGAGCGGCGACATTGAGGAAATGATCGCAGGGTCAAAAAGCGAGAACGTGAAGTTCGTCATTCAGACGGGCGGTGCGGGAGCGTGGGCGGATACATACGGCATCTCTGCCGAAAAGACACAGCGTTATGTTGTAACGGGCGGAGAAATAAGTCTTATCGAAGAAAAAGAATCTGTCAATATGGGCAAGGAGGACGTGCTTGTCGATTTTCTCGGCTGGGGTATAGAAAACTATGCGGCGGCTAAAATGGGGCTTATCTTCTGGAACCACGGCGGAGGAAGTATAAGCGGCGTGTGCTTCGACGAGCTTAACGAGAACGATTCGCTGTCGCTTGAGGAGATAGACACTGCGCTTACCTCAATATACGATAAGATGACGGATAAGTTTGCGTTCATCGGCTTTGACGCTTGCCTTATGGCAACGGTCAAAACGGCGAATATGCTTGTTCCGCACGCTGACTATATGTTTGCGTCTGAGGAAACGGAGCCGGGATACGGCTGGGATTATACCGAGATAGCAGGCTTTATGGAAAGTAATCCGACAGCGGATACAGCCGAACTCGGAAAAACGGTCGCTGACAGCTTTATGGCATCGTGCGAGGCTATCGGTGCAGGCGGCGAGGCTACGCTTTCGATAACGGATCTCAGCCGAATAGACGAACTTGTAAAGGCGGTGAATGACGCCGCCGAGGAAATGAACGATATTTCTTCCGACCCTGCACTGCTTGCGAATGCGGTAAGAAGCATCTATAACGTTAGAGCATACGGCAGTAACAACGATACAGAGGGATATACCAATATGGTGGATCTCGGCTCTATGATAGCGGCTACGGTATCGGGCGACAAGGCGGACAAGGTTATGTCGGCGCTTGAAAAGGCGGTAGTGTATAACATCTACGGCGAGGACAAGGACGGCTCAACGGGGCTTTCGACCTACTATCCGTTCGGCGTTTCAGGCTCTGCCGAGCTTGCCACATTCGGCAAGGTGTGCGTAAGTCCGTACTATATGACGTTTGTTGACAGAATCGCATACGGCGCACAAAACGGCAGTACGGACGGGTACAGCGGTGAAAAAACATGGCTTGCGGACGGTGCGGTGTACTGGAGCGACGGGGATTATTCCGATTATGAGAGCAACTGGGAGCATTACAACAACAAGACCGACAACATGGGCGTCTGCGGTGATAAGAGCAGTGTGCAGATAGATGTCGGCCCTGTGCTTGACGATGAGGGAACGTTCTACTTCAATGTTACGGACGATACTATAAACAACCTTGCGAGCGTAAACTGCTCGGTTTACCGTGTTGACGAGGAAACGGGTGAGCTTATCGAATTCGGTGTTGACCAGAGTACAAAGGTCGATTTCTCATCAGGACTGGTCGAGGATAATTTCAGCGGTCAGTGGTATATGATTGAGAATAATCTTATCCCTATGTTCATAGTGGAGAAGAACGGAAACAGCTCGGTTTACACATCACCTATAAAGCTCAACGGCAAGGAAACGAATCTGCGTATAGCTATGACGCAGGACGGCAATGCGTATGACATAACGGCGCTTGGAACATGGGACGGCGTAAACGAAAACGGCGAGTCGGCAAGAAGCGTTGTTCCGCTTAAAGAGGGCGATGTCATAGTGCCGATATTCAATACTTACGACAGCGAGGGTAACTTTGCAGGCAAAGCGGAGGGCGATGAATGCACCTACAGCGGTGACAATATGATAGAGTTTGTCAATCTGCCTGCAGGCGACTACAGATACAGCTTTGTTATAAACGATATTTACGGAAATGTGTGCTATACCGGCTTCACGGTGTTTACGACAGACGATGACGGGAATGTGTTCTTTACGCCGGAGGAATAAGCAGGACGGCAAGCCGTATCAAGCGGACGCTTCTCTTTTATGGTAAAATAAATTCAGTCGGAAAGGCGGAAGAAAGCTGTACGGGAGAAAAACAGATGAACGGGATAAACGAATAGTATATGAATATTCAGAATATTGTTGACGACATAGACAGGTGTATCAGAAGCGGCGAGGACGAAAAGCTGACGCTCGGCAGGCTGTCGCAGACGCTTGGCTACTCGGAATACTATGTTTCAAGGAAATTCGGCGAAATATCGGGAATGAAGCTCAGGGATTATATGAGATACCGCAGGCTTGCTTTTGCGCTGAGGGAACTGAGAGATACCGACAAGGGCATACTTGAAATTGCGCTTGACTACGGCTTTACATCTCACGAGGCGTTCATAAGGGCATTCAAAGCGGCATACGGAATTACTCCGAGCGCTTACCGCTTACACCCTGTACCGGTAATTCTCCGCACGGCTATAAGACCTTTCGACTGCTATCTTTTAGGCATAGGAGGAACAGGTATGGCACAGACAAACAGTGATATTAAGGTGTATTTCGTAACGATACCGGCTCATAAATTCCTGCATATCAGAAACTACGAGAGTATAGGGTATTACGACTTCCGGGAAAAGCAGAGTCACATTCCCGGACAGGACTGCGAAACTATATGCGGACTGCTTGACAGTATCAAGGGCAAGCTCGACGATATGGGCGGCAATGAGGCGAACAGCGGAAGCGGTCAGGTGATGGCGTACATAAACGAGCCTGAGGGAAGAATATGCAGCTGGGGCATTCCGCTGGCTGAGGCTTACGGTGTAAGGCTTCCTGCCGACTACAGCGGAGAGATACCAAGGCAGATGCAGATTATGGACGTGCCTGAGGGCGAGTATATCGTATTTGAACACGGACCGTTTGACTTTCAGACCGAAAACAGTGCGGTTGAAGCAAAGATAGAACAGGCTATGAAGGACTTTGACTATGAAAAGTCGGGCTACGAGCTTGACAAAACGCATGGCAGGGTGTTCTACTTCTATCACGACTGCAGGAGATACTGGAAGTATATAAGGCCTGTGAGGAAAACCGGATAAACGGAAAACCGCCTTTTAATCGGGGCGGTTCTTCGGATTATGCAGGGCGATGCACTTGACACAGACTTGATTTTGTGTTATATTATAGATACAAAAAGAGGGAAACGACAGACGGTCGCTCCCTGAATTAGGTTTAAGAATAGCCGCCTTCAGCTTGCAACATAGGGCGGTTATTTCTTTTTGTTAAAAGAAAAGATTGTGAATATCATAACTGTGAAAGCAGTAAGAAATATTCCTATCTGTGTTAAATCACTTAGCGTTATGTACACAGCTTCACCTCCTTTCAAAGTGCTTTCGCACTTACGGGAGATGAATTGACCGCCTGACGTCCAAGGTTTCCCTCGTGAATATTTTAGCATATTATCGGGGGAAATGCAACTTGTCCGGACTTGACACCGGCTTGATTTTATGTTATATTATAGATACAAAAAGAGGGAAACGACAGACGGTCGCTCCCAATGGTAGTTAAAGAATAACCGCCTTCAGTTTGCGACATAGGGGCGGTTATTTCTTTTTATTTGTAAAATTTATAACAAAAGAAATGATACTGAATATCATAACGGTAAATCCCGTTAGGAAAATACCAATCTGAATTAAGTTGTCCAGAGTTATGTACACAGCTTCACCTCCTTTCAAAGTGCTTTCGCACTTACGGGAGATGA
>ENA-OROZ01001812-OROZ01001812.1-human-gut-metagenome-genome-assembly--contig:-NODE-1812-length-18187-cov-5.089069_pt1 | contig 18187 bp, 15 predicted proteins | sample MGYA00242138_ERZ509066 | MGnify/ENA primary metagenome ERZ509066 (study PRJEB26280, sample SAMEA2338691) | human gut metagenome | biome: human gut; feature: human-associated habitat; material: faeces... | reverse complement strand
AGTCCAAACTTCTTGAATATCTTTATCGGCACGTTTGCGATTATAATCTCAACCGTATGACTATTGAAGCAAATACCGACAGCATATTAAGACGGCAGGATGAAATACTAGCAAGAATCAATGAGTTAAAAAATCCTGTAACCATTATTCCATCCAATATTAATGGGATGTTTATACGTGGCTATCATATTAAACTTCGATATGTTGTAGCTCTTGTTGTCATCATTGTTACGTGGGCTGTTGCAGCGTCGGTTAGTAGCATGAAGCATAGAGAAGAAGCCTTTGCGTATTATTCGATGTATCGGGCAGTGAAGGAACAGCATCAGTACTTGATGGAAAAACAGGAGTAAAACCAAAGAAAAGTACGGAATGACCATTTGAAGAAATGACCAGCCGCCGCTCTTACTGCTGATTTTTTCTTTCATAAACCGCTTCTGGTTCTGCTGCTATGGGTGTATCATTGGTATCAGGCAGTTCGTATTTTCTTATTTTCCTATCTTCAAGAAAAATATGGTTCAATGTATAAGCTAATGATTCAAGCGTTTGTATGCGAATCTTAGGTTTTAGTTGGCACTCCCAAATTGTAATGCAATGCCAGCCCATAGCAGCAAGCTGGCATTGTTCTTTTTTATCTCGTTCCTTATTCCTTTCTATCTTGTTTGACCAAAAATCTATGTTTGTTTTAGGCAGACGAAAGTATTTGCAATTATCATGACCATGCCAAAAGCAGCCGTTCACAAAAATGACCGTCCGGTATTTGCGAAGCACTAAATCGGGATGACCGGGAAGACGAGGATGATTTAGCCGATAGCGGAAGCCACGGCTAAAAAGGAACTTACGAACCAGTAATTCTGGTTTTGTGTTCTTGGCGCGGATGGCAGACATATTACGGTGTATCTGTTCTTTGGAGAGATGGTCGGACATGTCTTCTACATTTTAAAATTACGGTTCGATAAACAGAGGCATTCCGTTCTTATGACTCTTAAAGTTTGCCAATAGATTGCTGATAATATTTCTGTCCATATATGCCTCAAGTGCAGCATTTCTTGTTATGGCAAAAGTCATGTATAAACTTCCTGGGTGTTTATTTGGATATTTCAACGCTATCATATCGGCTTTCTTCTTTTCGCGATGGCTATTTATGTTGTATACTTGAAATCTTTCAGGATTGTAGATATCATAAAGTATCAGGTGCTCAGCCTCTTCAACACATTTTTCCTGACCAAGTACAGAGCCAGCTCTTCTTCCTAGGCGGATATTATAGATGCCTGTTTCCAATATCCATGCTAACTGTTTCTTGCTTTTATAACCACCAATCAAAATTGTTCCATTGTCGCCAAAGACATGCATAATCTCCTGACTGGCATCTGCCCATTTAAAGGTTTCAAAAGCAGAATCAGCAACCATCATATAAGGCTCGTCATAATCAAAAGTATACGGAATACCTTGATGCTGGACAGGGTTGATGATTTCTTTCAGTTGGTCAGAAGAACAACCTGTAGATATTAAGAATGAAGATGGCTGTATATCCCAAATAGGAAGATTCCTTATATTAAAATATGGATTTTGGATTATTATAGGCGTATAGTTATCTTTCTCTATTTGATAATAGTCAACTAAATAGAGATAATACTTGTCTGCCCTTAATTTAGCCGCTTCTATCTCATTTGATGACCAATAGAAATGCACGTTCCCAGAATATGTCTTAACTTCGATATAGCGTTTAGTTTGGCTTATCTCATCGTTCAAGGAAAGGATATCAAAGCCAGCAGATGCATCGATAACGGAGATTTGCTTTATCTTGCTTTGTTGCTGGAGAGTAAAAGGACAACGTTTCTTTTCATACAAAATCACAAACTCTTCTCCCTTTTCTCCAATTATACGCTCCTCTTCAAGTTGCACTAATAATTGTTCTTGGGATATCTTGCGTTTGTAAGAAACACGTTTTGAGAAATCAGATTCAAAATACTCATTGATAGTAAAGAGAGTGCCATCTGGAACTAATGCACCAAATGTTATGAGTAGGTTTCTGTAAACGGAACACTCCATGCTAAATGCATACATAGGAATTTGAAAGGCATCTTTCACCTCATTGTATTTGAGATACTCTGTATTTATCAAATCCATGTCAATCAGAGCATTCATGCAGAAACGACATAATTTGGCTATGAACAGATTTTCATCTTCGTCTGAATACAAAATTCCTTTAGCTTGACACTTGTTATCAGCAATTGAGATGAGTTTTATTTCTTCAAAAGCTATGATGCCACACTTGAAGTTTAAGTCAACGCCATTTATGAAAGAACACGAAGCTCCAATGGAAGACAAGTCTTCCATATGACCGGTAAGTACCTTTCTACACAAAAGTAGTATACCAGCTCTGTTTCCAATGGAACTATATCTTTTTAGCTCTTTGCGCATAATCATAAATGATAGCCTTTATATCATCAATTCCACCTTCTTCCAAATTGTTGTCAAACAAAGGAATAGGCATACTCTCCATTATTTGATTTAATCGATTCTCCTTCAACTGAAGCCTGGAATTGATTGTTTCATCAATTGAGTTCTCTGAAATCAAATAGTAGTATGTCGTGATGGTATCTTCAGGCAAACCATATCGATGAATTCTATCTTTAGATTGGATGAAATGAGCTGCGTTGAAAGACCTTTCCAAGTATATTGCATTATGACATTTCTTGTGCAGAGAGATAGACTCGGCAACGGCAAATGGGTTTGCTATGATAACGTTGAAAAACGAGTTGTCTGAATTGAACTCTCTCACGATAAATTCTCTTGTTTCCATCTGACTTTCAATTTCGTCGTCAGCAGTTTCAACAGGAGTAGCTCCATACAATGACTTGGAAGGAATCCCCATGTCACTTAAACATTTGCTCATCTTCTCAATATTGCGTATAAATGATGCCCAAATAACCACTTTCCCACCTTGAGAAATGATGTCCTTGACTATTTCACAAGCTTTGGTGAACTTATTTGGTATCTCGTTACCCACAAACTGGAGGATATTGTTAATGAAGGTGCTGTCTTCTTTCGATTCCACTATGGAATTTCCTTCTTCATCAACTACACCATTAAGGGACTGTCTTAATAGTTCTGGGTTTGTGGCAACCTGCATGAGACGAATCATTTTGGCTTGACGAATTTTTTTCAGATAAGGAGAATCATTATCTTCATCAAAAGATTGCATAAGTTTGTTCTCTATCGCATCATAAACCACCCTCTGAGTCTCAGACATTGAAACCGGTATTTCCTTATAAGTTGCAGGCGGAATGTTTAAGTCACTCTTCTTTACCCGGATGAAGAAAGGTGATATTCTCTTAATCAAATCCGGTACTCGGTCATCATCCGGATTGGCTGACATATTAGAAAGTTGTGCAACATTATATGAGATAACATCGCGGTCTGGCCAGATAAATTTGAACAGATTATACAAGTCTTCATAGCCATTAGGCGCAGGCGTACCGGTAAGAACGACTCTGGACGCAGCAAGTTTTGCCAACTCCATAGTCGATGCAGCAGTTATTGCTCCTTGAGTGTTCTTTATTTTATGCGCTTCATCAAGTACAACCATCACCTTATTGCGTGATAGGAAGAAACGAAGATCATCTTTTATCGAGATAACCGACTGATATGATGTAATCGTTAACTCACATGTATCAATTCCATGTAAGTACAACGATTTCTTTTCCTTGGAAAGACCGCCAATCAATCTCATGGACTCAACCTTTCTGCCGAAACATTCCTGATATTCATTTTCCCATGGACCAAATGAACTAAGTGGACCAATGATAAGCAGTTTATCGACGTGCTTGGGATTAGACTCAGGTAAATGCTTCAAATAAGCGTAGGCACCATATACGACACTCGTTTTACCAGCTCCAGGGACAGAAAAGTTACAAGCATTTTGTGCAAATGCCATGTGGTAGGCAGACAGCATCTGTAAGGTATATAGACGACGTGCTTGCATATTCTTTATTAACGATTCTTTGAAGTCTTCAAATTCAGAAACTACAGGATGGTTCTCTCGAATGTCTTTAGCCTTCTTGGAGAAATCCGCAAAGTTCTGTTCCCTATCTTCATATGCTTTTATCTCTTCGCTTACATTTTCATCGAAGCGAATCTCACATTTTCCGTATTTTGCTAGTACAGATACATGAGACATGATGGTGTTAATGTCTGTCACATTTTCAATGATAATATCTGCTCCTGAAACTGAATGGTGTAGGTTTCGGCGCAAATACATCATGGCAAAGCGGTTCTGCAAAATTTTTACAGTATCACCTTGTATCGTGAACCCCTTGTCCAAGGATTTTATTGACAGAATTCCAGTATCAGCCATTAATTTGAGCCTTTAATGATTTTGCCTTTTCAATAAGTTTATTCAATCCTTTCAATATAGAATCAGCATCATTATTCTTAAAGCCATTCGAACTGCTATCTATCGATTCCAATGCACTATTTGCCTTAGTAATAAGAACTATGGGTGCGTTAGCATTCAACTGGCTGTCTATCTCATCTTGTGCTTTCTTGAAGGTTTCTGTCATGGCAGGAGTCAACTTCTTTCTCCAGTCTGCATCTCTTGCCTGTAAGCATGGAGTAATATCGACTCCAGATGCATCTTTAACGTAGTTTTCAATAGGTTTCTCTGTATAAGAAGATACAATCTCCTGATGATGTTCGAAGAAATTATTCCAACGTTCTTTAGAGCCAAAAATGCTGCTACTGTTTTGCGTCGGCTTTCTGAAGATGTCACGAATATCGTTCTGCGGAAGATTTAAACGAATGTAGTCAAATGCAACACCGAGCATATTGTTTATGTCCTCGTCTGTATAGTTCCACATTTTGGCAACGCCCGATTTGTATTGCTTCAAGGCAATGTTCAGCTTCTGGAACGAGTCCTCATGACCTTCTGCCATAGTATATATACCATCATACTCGTAGAAACTAAGATACATATCCATCAACTCAAGAATTTCAAGGTCTTGGTCAACTTCCTTTTTATTTATACCCATGAAACTGGCGATTTCGTCCCTTGTGAAACCTGCGTCTTCAAGGTCTTTGCACTTAAGGTATTTCTCGATAGGATTATAGTCCACCTTCTCATCTTCACCCATCTGGAAAGATGTCTCTAACTGAAGGATGTCCTTTTTGGTTGCACTCTCTGGAAGTATAACGGCTTTGAAAAATTTACATCTGTCCTTTTCTTCCTGAGTTGAATGAGGGTCTTTGAGGATTCTGTTCATCAAAGAAGCTCTTCTGTTGCCATCGATTATGACACCATCTGACGAAACGATTCCGAATTTAATTTGACCGGTTTTCCGCAAGCTATCCAAGGTGTTCTTGTTGGCATCTCTTTTCGATTCCCACAAGAATGTCTCAATCAAGGCGATATCGGAATCTTGCTCTGGATTGAGGGTATGACTCTGCTTCTCGTATGATTTCACAACGCTACCAATACGTCCATTGTACTGGTTATAGATGAGAGCTTCCATCGGTATCTCCCAAACCTGAAATGGTTTGAGTACGCCACGATAAAGTAACTGGTAACCCGTTGCAAAGGGCTCGCCTTGTTGTACGCCCTTTAGGACTTCTTTTCTGTCTGCCTGTAACATATTCTATAGTTTTATTATTTCTTTAAGGTCATCTATGTGCTGAAGATTCAAACAATAGTCGCAATAATCCCATGCGTCACGCAAGTCCGACTGCCTTCCAACCCAACCTGCACCATCAAGAACAACGATTTGTTTTGCTTCTGCATTCTTATTGCGAATGAAGTCACGCAGGTCTTTAATGCTCCGCTTAAAGTCTGTCTGACCTCTTGATGTGGTAATGTTGAAACTATATTTCAAGTAAAATATAGGTAAGTTCTTGCTTGGACTCTCAACAGCATAATTCACCTGAATGTCTCTGGTACCATTGCCTATAGGGTCAACTTTAGGAGCACGAATTAATTTGAATCCCCACGTCTTACAGATTTCATTAAGAGTGTCATCAACCTTTGCTATGTTGATGTTCGATAAATCTGAGTTGTACTGAGTGTCGAAGTCTTTGTTGATTAAGAATGCGAGGAAATCGTCATTCTTAAGTCGGTTTATGACATTATCATCAATAACGAAATTGGCGAGTTTGAAACCGGGCAGTTGTGCTTTCAAAGCAGAATCACAACCACCTTTCAAGAACAAGTTGCAAACACGTTCCATCATTGCCTCATTCGTAAGCATGTAGTTCCGAGTCTGCCTTGCATCCCATTCCGTTTGGAAGATCATTCCAAATTGAATGCGGAACATGGAGATTACACGTTTGAACATTTCGTTGCTCACACCAAGAATAACCAAAAGATTCGAAAGAGAATCTTCGTAAGTCCTTATGTAATTTTGAAGACCTATATAACTGTTAATCTGGCTCATTTCTGCTTTGAGCTGATTAATCTTCTCTTTTCTTAGATTGACATATTTCTTATCAATATTATCGTTGACAAAGAACAAAGTCATTGATTTAAGAAAGTTATTGTAAGGAATCTTTTTCATATCAGTTCGCAATAAGTTTTCTTAATAATCTGTCTGCAATCACCTTGATGACAGGAACACAGACAGAGTTACCTAATAAGTCAAAAGCTATTTCGTGACCATTCTTTTTATTTTCAAGATAGTTAAGGTCATAGCCTTCATAACCAAAGAGCTTTAGTCCTTCCGAAATGGAAAGATGACGAATACCATCACCATCAACGACGCCGACTCTTGACATGTCCATAGCGACAAGGGTCGGAGTAATGTCGTTTGAATCAAGGAACTGGCTATATTCAAAGCTCAATTTTCCTGTTACGATATTATAACCCTTAGGCTTAGTCGTATCTTGCTCTCGTCTGTAACCGATATTTTCACCTTCCTGAATCGGTATCTTTTTCTTTGGGTGTTCAAAGACAAGATAGCCTTTCTTTACAAGGTCTTCAAGCATTTCAGGAAGTTTGAAGTCATTATAGAACGTTTGAATCTGCTCCAACGTAAGAGGCATACCGTCCATCCAGTCAATACCGATGATTTGTGCCCATTTCTTTTTTCTACGTTCCTTGAGAAGTAAGTTAAGGAATTCCTTCTGCTTTTTTGTCACTTTTCCTCGTAACTCAAGATCCCAGCTATGTATGTTCCTTGGGCCACCACGCTTATCCTTGATGTACTTACCTTCGATTTCTTCCGGTTTGTAATGTTTGAGCAATGCTTTTGCAAAGTCTCCCTTGTCTGTTGGTAAACCAGACTCCTTTACCGCACCGAATTTCTTGGACGAATGAGGCAGGTTCTTTACATCTATTTTTCCTCTTGCCTTATCTACACCAAGGATATATACGCGCTTTCTCGACTGAGCTAATCCAAAATCAGCTGAGTCTAGTAACAAAACCTCTACATTATAACCTGCAAGATCCAACTTTTTTACGATGGTAGTAAGAGTCTTTCCATAAAGACTTCCTTTAACTTTTCCTCCATGCTTCATCAAACCTTCTACGTTTTCTAGAATAAAACCTGCGGGCTTCTGGCCTCTCTCAGTAAACTCGTGAATAATACGTTCTATCTCGAAGAATAGTGTACCTCTTGTATCCAAGAAGCCTAAGCCTTTGCCTGCGGCACTGAACGGCTGACATGGAAATCCGCCAAGCAGAACGTCTATTCCTTCAGGAATTATATCTGCATGGACGTCATATATATTGTAGTCAACCTTCTCGTTTGGATATCTGTTTTTGAGCGCTTCGATAGCAGCGGGCTTGATTTCAGAAGTGAGTGCACATTGCGTCTCGACACCTAAATCACTTGCGGCTTGTTCAAATCCAATTCTGATACCACTAAGGCCTGCAAATAAATCTATAAATGTATATTTTTTTTTCATCTTTTCACTTACTCTATCGTTTCATATAAATCCTTCAAATCACATTGCAGTACTTGTGAATTCTCTATTAGTTGTGGGGCACTTGGTTGTGTAGTATTGGTACACCATCGACTTATTGTCATTTTTGACACACCAAGCAGTTCTGCTAAATGAGTCTTTGTAACCATTTTATCTGCCAGCATCACACGAATTCGATTCTTATATACTTTCTTTTCCATAAAAAACATTTTCTACCTTTATGTGCAAAATTATACAATTTTGTTTGATTTTTCAAGTAAATGTACTGATAAAGGCTTTATGGTGTCTTCATTTCTGTTTTTCTTCCTTTATTCTTTTCTCCTTAACCTTTTCCAATCCCGGCATCTTTTTAGACAATACCTTTTCTCCTGCAGGAAAGTAAAGCGGAAAGACCTGAGATAAGAAACTTACAATATCACTACGCTTCTTACCCATGTTGAAAAAAGCAGAACAGATAAAATACATAAGCTCTTGTTGGCTGCAAGTGTCTTGTTGTATGACTATTGAAGGAGTTACTATCAAGTCATGTTCTGCAAATGCATAAGCACTGGCAAGAATTGCTTTCTGCTCTTCTTCAGTGAACATTTTGATTTTTTCAGCCAACCATTTAAGTTCTTCTCTTTGAAGTGCTTGTTGTTTTTCATTTTGGTGTTCCAGTAAAATAGATACTTTTTCTTGTTCTTTTTCTGTTAAGGCATTTTCTAGTGCCTGGTTCTTTCGTTTAAGAACGTTGAATCTCAGCAATGCGGCAATGTACATGCAGAAATACCCTACTGCAATATCGAATATTAGGACAAGCAAATAATTGTTGTTTGAATTCTTGGTATCCCCAGCCATGTACTCACTGATCGGAATAACGGCTAATAGCATGATGATGGCTATTGCATAAAGCATTCTGTATCGTGTTTTATGGTTTACCTGCGGTAAGGAGGCAAACAAAAAGGCGATAATCAAAACGGCAACTATTGCACTGAGTGGTATGAAAGATGTTCCCATAAGTTTATTGTTCTGTTTATGGTTTAACAATAATGCGCCAATAACCAGCCTTATCAGAATTTTCATGGATGAGAATGCCTCTATCTCGAAGGTTCTTTATCTGTTTTTTGACACCATCCAAAGAGATACCCAATTCATTCGCCATTTTCTCACGAGTTATCATCGGATTAGATATAACCATATCAATAATACGTTGAGCCGTTCTACCAACAGGTTTGTTGGAATTTCGATTTACAGGGTACTTTTCGAGGGTACTATTTTCGTTTACAGGGTACTTTCCCACCAAACTTTCTTCGTTTACAGGGTACTTTTCGAGGGTACTATTTACCCTGTTGGCAACTTCTTCCACAGGTATTCTTCCATCCTCACTCCAGTTCAAATTATAGAAGGTGGTGTAGAAAGAAGTCGCTTCCGTTTGATATTGTGGTTCTTTCCCTTGCAGGAAGTTGGGTAATTTCTCTGTAAGCTCTCGCATTTTGCGTAAACCGGAGCCACGTTTCTCCATATAATCCAACTGCGTGAACACATCCGCAATGACGGGGTTACGGCGCATGGACGGCACTTTGTATATGTCACGGTCCTGAATCTGCGTACCGTCAAGCATGGCACCCGGCGATACCAGCTCTACGCGGTCATCGTAAATGTCGATATGTACTTCACCGCCCATTATCGTGTAATCTCTATGGATAAGGTGGTTTACTAACCCTTCAAAAATGGCACGGTCGGAGTAGTCAGGGAGGTTCAGACGATAGTTCGGCATCTTCACCCATCCGCTCATGGTGTAGTTTTTGATGAAGTCCATGCCGTATTTTAAAAGCAATACAAGGTTAGCCCGATGTTCTACGGAGCTGATAGCGTCATCCTTATAGAGTCCCGTCCAGCGGGTACAGAAAATCCGTGATTGGAATACGGTGCAGTTATCCACAAACAGTAATCCTGCATTGGTCAGTTTACCCTCGGGAGCAACTAAACCAAATGATTCCAGATACTTGTCGTTCCATTCTTGGTGGGTTTGTTCACGGAAAGTATTGGCAAGGATGATGAAAGAGTGCTTGCCGGCATCCACTTGGGTAGGCAATGAATCCCATGTCATGTGCGTACCTTTCAATACCAACGAAAGGAGCTGTTGCGAATTACACTCTACGCTTTCATTGCCAACTCGTATATATGCGGTACGTGTCCCATCCTGATAATAGTAGTAGGGTGTAAGCGTTCCAGCCTTTACCTTCACTTCAAGCAAAGAGTGTCCTTCATGTTCTATCGGAATGAGTTGTATTTCCGGCACAGGGTCAAGTCTTGCCTTGATGGTTTCGCTGATAAAGTTGGCATCGTCTTGTGGATTTTCTAAACCTACAACTTCTCCGTCATCGTTCACTCCATAGAACAAACTGCCTCCTTCCGTATTGGCAAAAGCCGATACAGATTTTATCCATGACTTCACTTTCTTGCGTTCCAACATTTCCTTGAAATCGTAAGCCGAGCATTCCGCTATCAATGTATTGTTATGAATTTGCATCTTTTCCTTATTGTTGTTAGGGCAGATTACCCCAGTATCATATACAAAGGTAAGGATAAAAACGGATATTCTGCAAAACTAGGACAACGTTCTTATATTTATGAGTTTGTGGGCAACACTTATTCCAGCAGATTTCAATATTTCTGCAATATCTTATTTTATGGGTGACAATATCCCTGTAATAAAGGCTCTTGTTGCGCACCATAAATCATCTTCAACTTTCAAAATTAGTATAGTTAAAAGCCGTAAGAATACCAGATATGCGATATGGTGTTTTTCGGTATCATCTTCAGAAATAATGCAGCCATGAGCATAGAGGTTTCGATATGCAAATCCATTGGTGAACTCCCCATTATCCATGTAGTAGCTGAAGTATCGTTTCTCCTCTTTTGTCAATAGATTGTCGCTTTTTATAAGCCAACCTTTGTCCACCATTTCATCAAGGTACTTCATTCCTTTCTCTGAATGATGCCAATAAGAGCAAACGCGATATTCCCATAGGGACTTTAATATGATTTTTAGATCATTGCTGGGTATGGATAATTGTCCGTTTTCGCTCTTTTCTATAACATTATGCGATACAAGGAAATCTATATTAGGTCTTTTGTAGTCTTCGTAGTTCTCGTAATACACATCTTCATTGTTTAATAAATTGAACAGATTATGATAATGCTTCTCCTTAAAGGGCTTAATATAACTAAGTAGGGAACTGGAACCAAATAAAAGGTTTAGTATTGCACATAATTCAGGCGAGTCTTCATTGATTTCATAATACTTGTTGAATAAAAGGCTTTTACCATCTGTCATTTTCAAAGGTTTGCTCAGCCTTATGACATCTTTGTCAATCTCATCATACAGAACATAGGTGCTATATTGCTTGGCAATAGAATCTAACTCAGGGAATAGTATCCGGCATTTATTTAACCAACTATCTTCAATATTAGGGTAGTTCAACTTCAATGCAGGATAGCCATATTTGTTGAAAAGATGTGTTTCGTAAAATTCTTTTAGCGTTTGCTCAAAAGACATGTTTAATTGAGCTAATACTTTGTTGTACCCATATATTTGATATAATGCTAAGTCGTTCTTTTGATGGAAATAGCTGTAATCTGGATAGGCATTTTTGCTTTTATCCATAAAAGCAATCTCTAATCCATCGATTTCACTACTTTTATTGATGAGTTCCAATAGTCCGTGACGATTTATCCAATAGAATAAGGTTTTGCAATTCTCCACCAGCTCTATAGAATTGCAGGAACGAATATACTTTACGCTGTATAAATAAGTAGGACAACCTTCTTCGATTCTATAGTCTGTTGGTGTTATATTGTTTTCATTAGAAAATGCAATAGCTAATTTATGCGGAATTTTAACAGTACGACTGTCGGACATCAATTCATCGTTCAGCTTTTGAGATAGACGTTCAGCTTTTACTCTCGTTTGGGGATCTAATACTAGTCCATTTTTGTCATCCTTATTCTGACAAATTAGACGGACATAATTTAAATTAGGGTCTTTATTATCTAAATATGAGTTTATTATTGTAACCTTGTCATCCATTGACAGATTTGAAGGGATGTAAATTTTTCTATCAGTTGTATTGTTATGTTTGGCGATATAATGATTTATGAGAATATGAGCCGTATTACTGTCTTCAAGCATAATCTGTCTTAATTCAATTTTGAATTTTTCCACAACACTCCTGCAATGAAGTATTTCTATCAAGTCATTTTGTTTGCCTTTTGCTACATACTTTACAAAATTATTATTTACAACATTCAATAACTTGAATTGGTCAATAATGTCCCAAAATGCTTGTTTGTAATCCCAGTCTAACGCATCATAGCAGTTCTCCAAAGAGTTTTTATTTAGCTTGGCAAAGTGTTTTGCAATAATAACATTGTAATCTTTTATATCTTCTTTAATTTGATTAAATTGGGCGTCTGACCAGCACTTCAATCGACAATCATTATCTATGAGTTTCTTGATGTGAAATAACTCTATCACGTCTGTTACCGTAGAAGCTGGCTCAGATTTATACTTTGCAATTGCTTTTTCTGCAAGTTCAAGATTATAACCGATGCTTAAATCATTCGGAGAATAAAAACATACTCGATTTTCCATCATAAATAAAAAAGTGGTATTGAAATGAGTGAAAATGCGTTTTTTACAATCACGTGTCCATTCCCAGACTTATCTTCGTACCTAAAATAAGCCATGACTTCACTTTCTTATGTTCCAATATCTCCTTGAAATCGTAAACCGAGCATTCTGCTATCAATGTATTGTTATGTATCTGCATCGTTTTCTTATTATTGTTAGGGCACAATCCCCCCCCAATATCATACACAAAGGTAAGGATAAAACCGAAGAATCTGTTAAAATTGCCACAGACTTTTGATTATTATGCGTTTATATCACGATTTTTATTAAATAAATCCGTACTTTTGCAGTCAAGAGCTGTGGTTGCTTATAGATGCTTATTTTCGGATTTGCGTTATATTTGCAACACGTGTACGCAAGTCGCTGATAGACATATTAAGTTGATTTTGAGGAAGTCAAGTAAATTCGATCAGTAAACGATTAATATATTAAAAGAGAGAGCCGTAGGTCATTGACTTACGGCTCTCTCTTTTAGAGATTTTTTTAGGAGGAAGTATACTAACTAATCAAAAGTTGTACTTCTATTAGCACTATTTTTAATTAGTATTTTTCAACTTTGCAAAAGTGTACAATCATCTATTGCAAAAGTGTACAATGATCCATAGCAAGAGTGTACATTATTGAGGTATAAAAGTGTACATTCTTATATTGTTTGATTATCAGTGGATTAAGATGAAAATGTTGGCTAATTCCAGATATAACGCAAAAGAAGAAAAATTATTCATCGATTTTTAATAGGGTTTTCTACTTCTAAGCGATCTTATAAGTAGAAAGCAAGAATTATTCACCTTTAAAATCATACGAAGATGAAAAAGTTAGTTGGAGTTATAATGGGCTGGTTGATGTTTTTCTTACTATTGGATATTGCCCCTTTGCAGGCACGGGAAGAAGTGGATGGCTATTTCACGGTTACAGGGGTTGTGAGAAACAAGGATGATAGGAAAAAGCTGGAGAATGTGAATGTTTCTGTGCCCGGTACAAATATTGGGACGGTAACAAATTCAGATGGCATATTCTCTCTTAAAATCAAAGATGCTGAAATAGTCCGGGGGCTGGAAGTATCTCATATCGGGTACCTCAATACTCAGATCTCTTTGAAAGAAAATAAGGACTTATCCACATTGACTGTGTGGATGATACCAGCACCTAATTTACTGAGTGAGATTGTGATTTTTGGTAATAATGCCCGTGGCATTGTAGAAGAAGCAATTAGAAAAATCCCGGTAAACTATTCTCCTAATGAGAATATGCTGACAACATTTTACAGAGAAACAGTACAAAAGAGGCGTCGTTACATCAGTGTGTCGGAGGCTGTTATAGATGTATATAAGACAGCTTATAATGACCGTGTACCTGTGAAAGATAAGGTGCAACTCCAGAAAGGGCGTCGTTTGCTGAGTCAGAAAAACAGTGACACATTGGCTGTGAAGGTAGTGGGAGGTCCCAGTTTGGCTATTTATCTGGATGTCGTGAAGAATCAGGATGCATTACTGAATATGGGAGATTTGGATTATTATGAGTTTCACATCGAAGAGCCTGTGAATTTTGATAACCGTATGCAATATGTAATCAGTTTTCGGCCTAAAGTTAGCCTGATGTATGCATTGTTTTATGGGAAACTGTATATTGATTTTGAGAAACTGGCATTTACCCGGGCAGAGTTCTCGCTGGATATGAAAAATAAAACAAAAGCTGTGGAAGCTATTTTACATAAGAAACCTTTGGGTTTACAGTTTAAGCCACAGGAAGTATCCTATCTGGTGACGTATAAAGAGCAGAATGGGAAGACGTATTTAAACTATATTTGGAATACCATCCGTTTCAAATGTGATTGGACGAAACGCCTCTTCTCTTCGGGATATACAGTTTATTCTGAGATGGTGGTAACAGACAGGCAGGAGGATAACTTTACAGCTATTTCTAATAAGACGGCTTTCAAAGAAAAGCAAGTGTTTTATGATTTAGTAGATGAATACTGGAACGAAGATTTCTGGAAAGAATACAATATCATTGAACCTACTGAGTCTTTGGAACACGCTGTGAACAAATTGAAAAAGCAATCTCGTTAGAGTTCAGATAGTTTTTTATATATTTGGTACCAATAATGATTCGGGTATGCTAAATGAACTGTTCATACTTGCTAAAATAAAAGAGGGTGATATAAAGGCATTCGAGGAAATTTTCCGTTGCTATTATTCGCCCCTTTGCTGGTATGCTGCAGGTATAACAGGCGAAGTGGAAGCTGCCGAAGAGATAGTAGAAGAACTCTTCTACGTATTTTGGAAAGACCGGGAACATTTGCAGATATTTCAATCCATTAAAAGTTATCTGTACAGGGCTGCACGCAATGAAGCGCTTCAATACTGCCAGCATAGAGAAGTCAGAGAACGGTATCGGGAGTATGTGCTGGCAGATAATGTTTCAGAACAGGTGTCTGATCCTCACCGGCAATTGGAGTATGAGGAGTTGCAGGAGGTTATCCGGCATACACTTGATAAACTGCCGGGGCGCAGGCTCAGGATATTTGAAATGCATCGTATGGAAGGAAAGAAATATGTAGAGATTGCTTCGTCTCTTTCATTGTCTGTCAAAACAGTGGAAGCAGAGATGACAAAAGCGCTCCGGACTTTACGAAATGAAATAGATAATTATATTCTTACGAAATGACTGAAGTAAATAAAAATAAAGTGAGGACAGATGAGGCATGGAGGCACTTGTATACTCGTTTGGATAAAGACAGCCTGCTTGTAGAGGTGGGAGAGGAGGTGATCCGTCGCAGGCTTTTCTTAAAATGGGGAACTGTAGTTGCTGCTATGCTGACAGGAGTGGTTTTTCTGATGTCCGTTTGGTGGTTAATGCCGGGAAATGATACTAAAAATCTTAATCTGATAATTCAGGAAAACAGAGAGAAGTCAACGTTGGTCACTACTCTTGAAGACGGCTCTATTGTTTATCTGGGGCAGGAGAGTGTCTTGCAGTATCCTGAACATTTTGCTACGGATAAGAGAGAGGTTAATTTGCATGGAGAAGCCTTTTTTGATGTGGCGAAGAAACATGAACAAACTTTCTTGATTGAAACCGAGAAGGTACAGATAGAAGTATTGGGTACAGCTTTTAATGTCCGTAGTAATGAAGAAGTTCCTTTTAGTTTGTCTGTGCGGCGTGGTAAGGTGAAGGTATCACTGAAACAGGGAGGTCACAGTGTTTTTGTGAATGCGGGCGAAACGGTTACATTACAATCACAGCAATTACAGTTAAGTGAGACTTCACAAGGTGATGAGTCTGGTGTCTATGCAAAGAATATACGTTTTAAGGATGAAAGCTTGGAAGATATCCTGCGGGTAGTGAATGCTGAAAATTCTGCGTTACAGATACAAACTGGTTCATTGGATTTGGGTAAACGCAAGCTGACTATTGAGTTTCTGGACAACTCACCCGATACGGTTGCCGAACTGATCTGTTGGGCGTTAAATTTGAAATATACTCGTGAAGGAGATAAACTGATTTTGTCTGAACGATGATTCTTAAAGTTTAAAAATATGAAACTATATCCTCTCTGTCTGCTTTTCTTCGGACTGCTTCTTATTGCTGCTGGTACAATAAGATCAGATGGAGATGATGTTCTGGATCGTGTTATCAGTCTGCCTAAGATGAAAGGTACGGTGTATTTCTTGTTGGGTAAAGTCTCAGAACGTTCCGGATATCTTTTTGTTTATGATAGTAAGGTTGTGAACAATGATATTGTGACAAAGACGAGAGAGAAAGACTGTACAATTCGGCAGGCTATTTATGAAATAACCGGTAACAGGAGATTGGTTTTAAAGGTGATTGGAGGACATATATTAATCCTGCCTCCTGTAGAAAAGAATAAGAATATAAAAAAAGAGAGCCAATTGCCCTTGCCAACCTTTTCCACAATTACCGGTACTTTGTTGGATAAAGAAACCGGGGAGCCTGTGGTCAATGCATCAGTGACAATTCAAGGTACTTCGATAGGTAATATTACAAATAAAGACGGTGAGTTCAGACTTCATTTACCCGACTCTCTGAGAGATGGGTTTCTCTCTTTTTCTCATTTGGGTTATGTGGCGCAAAATGTTGAAGCGGCTATGCTTACGGGGTGCGACAATATACTGAGTCTGGAGCCTAAAATCGTTCCCTTGCAGGAGGTTCTGATCCGGTTGGTAGAACCCAAAAAGTTGTTGAGGGAAATGCTAAAGCGGCGAGAGGAAAATTATTCATTGGTCCCAGTTCATCTGACAACATTTTACAGGGAAGGAGTTCAGTTAAAGAACAAGTTCCAGAACCTGACGGAAGCTGTATTCAAAGTTTATAAATCTCCTCTGGATGAATCCGGGGTATTGGATCAGGTGAAGTTGCTGAAGATGAGCAGGATGGACAATCGTGAAAGTACAGATAGCCTGATAGCTAAGATTAGGGCGGGTATTCAGGCTTGCCTGCAACTGGATATAATGAAAGATCTGCCGGATTTTCTATCTGTTGATGCAGATGATAATCCGTATACATATACTTCTGGTGGCATCACCTCTATAGATGACCGTTGTGTAAATGTGGTTTCTTTTGAGCAGAAGCAAGGGGTTAAAGAACCGCTTTATTGCGGGGAGTTATATATTGATTCGGAAAATGGGGCTTTACTGCAGGCACGGATTGAAATGCAACCCCGGTACATAAAAAAAGCTACAAGGATTTTTGTTGTCCGGCAAGCTCCCAGTGTAAATCTGACAGCACAAAAGGTGGTATATACTATTTCGTATAAACCGTGGAGAGGCACTTACTATATTCACCATATCCGTGGCGATTTGTTTTTTAGGATGAAGAAAAAACGGGCACTGTTCAGTAATCCCACTTTGCATACATGGTTCGAAATGGTAACATGCAAGGTGGATAGGGATAATGTGGCCCGTTTTTCCCGTACTGAAAGGGTACCAATACATACAGTACTTGCAGATATTGATTTTAAATATGATGAAAGTTTCTGGGAAGAGTTTAATACGATCCCGTTAGAGGAAGAGTTGAGTAAGATAATAGAGAAGGTAACGTTAAAGATAGAAAAAACAGTTCATCAAGAGGAGTGAAGATAAGCAGGATATTTGTTATTTTGCAGTTTGAATGAAATATATTCAATGAATACGAAAAGATATGATTAAACAAGACTATCTGGTACGGATGATTCAGGAAATAATCTCTTTGATTGCAAATGCTATTCTGAATAAGAAGAAACTTCGCAAGCAAGAGTGGGTAGAGTATGATTGCCTGACCAGACAAATTTTAGGCTTTCCTGCCGAGCAGTTGATTGGTATGGATATGCAGGAGTTGATCGGACGGTATAAAGGCGATCCTGACGAAATGGGAAAAATAGAACTTGCTGCTATGAGTATGCTGAAATTATCAGAAGATATGTCTTCAGATCATGTCCTGCAAAAATCCAAACTCCGGCAGGATGGTCTCTGGTTGCTCAAGTATGTTCAGGAAGAAGGGAATACATTCTCTATTCAACGGACAAGCCTGATAAAACTTTTGGAAATAAACGGGTGAATAAAAAAACGATTTTTTGCAAAAAAATTATCCGACAAATAAAAA
>ENA-OROZ01001809-OROZ01001809.1-human-gut-metagenome-genome-assembly--contig:-NODE-1809-length-18257-cov-3.271454_pt1 | contig 18257 bp, 18 predicted proteins | sample MGYA00242138_ERZ509066 | MGnify/ENA primary metagenome ERZ509066 (study PRJEB26280, sample SAMEA2338691) | human gut metagenome | biome: human gut; feature: human-associated habitat; material: faeces... | reverse complement strand
AGGTCGGCCGAGTAGGCCCTTTCTTTCGAAGCGTTCGGGGCCGTGTAATAGGCGTGCAGCGGATATGCCGCCCACAGGGCCGCCTTTTTCGCCTTGTCATAACCCATTGCGAAATTGCGCGGGTAGGAACCGTTACCCGTCGCCGCCACGTCGGTGATGTAGTGGCATATCTCGGTCACCGAAGTGTTCGCTGCGGGCAGTTCCGCCCACGATTTTCCCAATGCCGCTGTTCCTGTTCCCGGGGTAGGGTCTGGGGAAGGATCGCCTCCTTCCCCGCCCGGAGTTCAATTCGCCGGTTGCCAGGTTATGTCGCCTATCGTCGTTCTGTTCTGATTATTTTGTTTTATGGTAATAGTGGCGTCATAACCTTGACAGTCGATTGTCGGTATTTCGAATGCGCTTTTACTGTTTCCCGGAATAGTGATACTTGCTACCGTGGCACCATTGGCTGTTATGGTGACTGTTGCCGAACCCTTGCTTGAGGTCAACGCATTGAATTTAAGGGCTGTAATGCCTCCTGGGATCGTTACGGACATTGAGCCGTTTTTACCGATGGCTGCATATTTGTCGTTTATTACCACGACTCCGGCATTGGCAAGCGCCGTTTTGTCTGTGTTGGCCTGATTAGGATTACCACAGCCACTATAACTCCATTGCGGGGTTCCAGTGGTTACTCCGTTGAATGTGCCGCTGGAACCATAACTGGTAGTGCTGGGCACGGTGTAATTTTCGAAAGTCTCGGTTTCCCACATTACAGCCCCCGGTTTTGTCTGGGTGACGCTTATGGTTTGCGCTTCGGCGCCTTCGTACGACAATGTGATGGTGCCGGAACGTTCCTCGCCCTGATTTGCGTCTATTGTGAAAGAAACGCCGTCGACGTTGTAAACGAATGAATTGAGCCAGGAAACGTCTGACGATGCGACGACCGACACCCCGTTTGTGGGATTTTCAACCGTGTAGTTGATGGTTTTGATAGTGCTTTCCGCAGGAACGGACAAGGTCGTTTCCGATGTGATTTTCAGTACCGGCGGCAGGGTGACGTCATGTCCGGAAACGATCTGTATGCTTTCGATAATTATTCTTTCGTTTGTGGCGGAGGGCTCGATCCTGATTTTCGTTTTCGAATTTTGCGCGTCGAATTTCAGCAGGGCTGATAATCCCCACGCACAAAGAACGCAGGCAATCGCCAGCAGAATCACATCGAACAAAAAAGCCGAGATGCGCTTCCACACGTTTGCCCGTTGAAGGTCACAGGTCATAGGGACTAACCTCCCGCTGATTAAGAAAGTCTAAGCAGGGTTCCTTACTCTATTATACTGATATTTTGTAAAAAAGCCATAGGAAAAACAAAATTCTTCTGCAAATTCGTCTGATTCTCTGAAATTTCCTCCGAAAACAGCACAGGAACAGCATTTGCGAAAGCATCTGCGTGCCGTTTATACGATTTCCAGAGGGCACAGGCGAGGCAGATAATAGATATGAAGCACCATTTTCTGATTTCTTGCGGCATACCCCGTTGACAATTGCGGGAAATGGGCGTAAGATAAAAGGCGTGGCTTTCGGGCAAGCAGCCCGCGAACGCCGGAAAGGAGTGTCTGACCGCATGGACGGTGATCCGTATAGTACCCCTGAGCCCATCGGCAGCGCTCTGACGGCTGACTGATGCCGACCGCGCTGCCTTCCTTCGGAAATGTTGAAAGGACGCAGCACTAACATGAGAAGAATCTTTAAGACCATCGAGGATCATCTGACCGAATGCACGACGCTGGAAAAGGGCGTGTGGGTGCATCTGCAAAGCCCGACGAAGGAGGAAGTGGATGGTCTGACCACCCGCTTCAACCTTGATCCGACCTTCCTGCCCGCCGCGCTGGACGAAGAGGAATCCGCCCGCATTGACTACGACTCGGATAAGCAGCAGACGCTGATTATCGTGGATATTCCGTATGTTGATACCGAGGGCACGGGCTATGTGTACAGCACAATCCCGCTGGGCATCGTGCTGTGCGACGAGGTGATTATCACCGTCTGCACGCGCGATACGCCCATCATCAATGACTTCACCGAGGAGCGCATTCGCAATTTCTGGACGTTCAAGCGTACCCGCTTCATCCTGCAAATTCTCCAGCGCAATGCCGGCCGCTTCCTGTCCTACCTGAAGCAGATTGATAAAACCAGTCAGCACATTCAGGAAAAGCTGGAGCATACCAGCCGCAATCAGGAATTGCTGCAAATGATGAAGCTGGAGAAGTCACTGGTTTACTTCAACACGTCGCTCAAAGGCAACGCACTGGTCATGGAGCGCCTGATGCGCCAGGACATCCTCAAGCGCTATCCGGAGGACACCGACCTGCTGGAGGATGTTATCATCGAAAATAAGCAGGCAATGGAAATGTGCTCGATTTACCGCGACATTATGAGCAACACCACTGACGCGTTCGCTTCCATTATCAACAACAACCTGAACATCACCATGAAGGTGCTGACCGCGCTGACCGTCCTTTTTGCTGTGCCGACGCTGGTTATGACGATTTGGGGCATCAACGTCCCCGTACCGTTTGAGAGGCAGGCGTGGGGATTTGCGGCAGTCTGCGGCATCTCCATCATCCTGACGTTGTTCGCCTTCGTTATTATGCGCCGAAAGAACATGTTCTAACGCATCCACATCAACCGAGGTGTCAAAAAAACGCCGCTGTCCGTTGCAGACAGGGGCGTTTTCGATTGGCAAAAATCAGGCGGCGGGCTTTTCGTCCTTCCGTGCCAGCAGCCACGCGGCGGCGAAGCCCAAGATGAACGTCAGCACACTGACAATCACCTGCACGAGGTTGAAGCCGGGAAGCGACAGCCCCATCAGGATGGCAAACGGCGATGCGACAACAAGCCCAAGAATCGCGCCGTAGGTGATGCACTTCCACTTCGCAAGCAGAATCTCAATCAGCTTCGCAATGGCGAAAATGCCGATCACCACGCCGATGCCAAACGGCAGCAGAATGCCCACGTTGTAGAGAATCGCGCCGCCATCGAGCGCCACCAGCGCATTGATAAGGTTCTTAATCGCGCCGATGACGGGGTAGTAGTAGCCCATCAGCATCAGCATCATCGAGCCGGACACACCGGGGATGACCATCGTCGCGGACGCAATGCAGCCCATTAGCGTAAGCTTCAGGACTTCCAGAACGCTCAGAGAGATGACCGCACCGGTATCCTGCGTTTCTTTCAGCGTTGCCATGAAGATAACGAGCGCGAAGAAGAGCACGAACAGAATGCCGCCAAGGATGCTGTCGCGCTTTTTGCTGCCCTTGATCTGCTTGAAAATGGCGGGCAGACCGCCCAGAATCAGTCCGATGAAGAGCGTATTCGTCGGCAGCGAGGCAAATTCATCCATCAGCGCCCATGTGATGACGTTGGAGAGAATCGCCAGCGCGGCAATCATGCCGACAACAAACGGCAGCAGCGTCATGAGGGACTTCTTGAACTGCTTAAAGAGGTGGGTGATGCAGTAAATCAGCGTATCGTAGATGCCCATGGAAACCATCATTGTGCCGCCGGATACGCCGGGGATGATGTTGGCAAGCCCAATCACCATGCCTTTGAGGATATCAATGAAGAATTTCATGCCTTTCACTCCTTAATATAATTGGAAAGGATTTTCCGAAAACCATCATACCATGATTTGCCGCTCATGACAACCCTGCAAGCGAAATTTTACGTTTGCAATTTTTTCGTGCTGGGCAACTTTTTCCGAGAACACGTTGACAAGCTGTCGAAACGTGTTATGATGAAATTGGTTTCTGTCAAAATAGCAATGGAGTGAATAGACCAAATGGCAAATCAGTCGCACGCGGCAAACATGACACAGGGCAGCATCTGGAAACTGATGGTTCGTTTTGCGATTCCCATCTTTCTGGGCAACCTGTTTCAGCAGTTCTACAATGTAGCGGATACGTTTATCGTGGGCAATGTGCTGGGCACGGAGGCTATGGCGGCAGTTGGCTCGTCCGGCAACCTGATTTTCATGCTCATCGGCTTCTTTCAGGGTGTTTTCGTTGGCGCAGGCGTTGTCGTCAGCAGATTCTGGGGCGCAAGGGATCATGAGAATGTTTCGATTGCGGTGCATACGTCTGTTGCGTTTGCAATCGTCGCAGGTCTCGTGCTGACACTCGTTGGGGTTCTGCTGACACCGACAATTCTGGACTGGATGCACACGCCGGCGGACGTGCTGCCGAATTCGATTGAGTATTTCCGCGTGTACTTTGGCGGCGTGATTTTTGCTGTTCTGTATAATGCTGTGAACGGTATTTTCCAAGCGGTTGGCGACAGCCGCCATCCGCTGTATTTCCTGATTATTTCCGCCATGCTCAATGTTGCGCTGGACTTGCTGTTCGTCGGCGTGCTGGGTATGGGCGTTGGCGGCGCGGCGTTCGCGACGGTCATCTCGCAGGCGGTCAGCGCGTTCCTCGGCCTGAGGAAGCTGATGAAGGCGACGGAATCCTACCGCCTGATTCCGCGGAAAATCCGTTTCAACGGGCGAATGCTCCAAAAGGTGCTGTACATCGGCATTCCGTCGGGGCTGCAAAACGCCATTTTCGCGCTGGCCAATTTGTTCATCCAGCGGGGCGTCAATACCTTCAGTGCCACCATGGTGGCGGGAAACTCCGCTGCTACCAACGCCGACGCGCTGGTGTATGATGTGATGCAGGCCTTCTATACCGCCTGCGGCAGCTTCATCGGTCAGAACTACGGCGCAGGCAAGAAGGACCGTATCCGCCGGACCTTCCTGATCAGCACGGCTTACGCCTTCGGTGCGGGATTGCTTCTGGGTCTGGGACTGCTGCTGTTTGGACGGCCGTTCCTAAGCCTCTTTACCACAGACCCGCAGGTGATGGACGCGGGTATGTACCGTTTGACGGTCATGAGCGTTTCCTATTGCGTCTCCGCGTTTATGGACGGCTCCATCGCCGCCTCCCGTGGCCTTGGCAAGAGCGCTGTCCCCATGGTCATCGTGATCCTGGGCTCCTGCGTGTTCCGCATTATCTGGGTCTACACCGTGTTTGCGTGGTTCGGCACCATCACGTCCCTGTATCTGCTGTATGTGTTTTCCTGGACCATCACGGCAGCGGCGGAGATCATCTATTTCATTCGTATCTACCGGCAGGCCACAGCGGATCTTGCCGCTGCCTGACCGCAAAACCGCAAAAGAGCGGAGGGATCAAACGATCCCTCCGCTCTTTTTGATTATGCACATGAACGAGCTTGCTGTCATTCATGGGAACGTATCGTGCGCTGTTAGCAGAACCCTACACGCCTGTTCTTATCTGACGAAAGAATGGGAATGGCTCCGCTGCGAATCACAGTCCGCGCCAGCTTTCGGGCCGCAGACAGCTGAGATCCTGCTCAGCCTTATGGATCTTGGCCAGCAGAGCGTCCCGGTCCTGATTCAGGGTGCCCCGGAGGTCCAGATAGTTGCTGGCATGATTCATGCGGAACACACTGCCGGGGCTGTCGAAGTGAGAGACCAGCAGCTCTGTTTCCTTCAGCACCTGATGCTGGTCCAGCAGACGGAAGCTGCCGTCATGGACCCAGTCATACAGAGGTGTTCCCGGCTCCACCATCAGCGTCAGCATTCCGATGTATTCCGGGTTCATGGCGTTGAAGGCCTCGGCGGTCTTGACGGCGTGTTCCTCCAGCAGTTCCGGGCCGCCCAGACCTGTGATGGCAGTGACGGATAGTGCCATGCCGTTTCTGCGGACCTTCTGTCCCATTTCGATGATCTCTGCGGCGGGATGGCCCTTCCGCATGAGGGTGAGAACCTTGTCACTGCCGGATTCCAACCCCATGTAGACCATGGTGAGGCCTTTGGCCCGGAGGGTTTGCAGCTCCTCGTCCGTCCGCAGGCGGATGCTGCTGGGAGAGGCGTAGCTGGTGACCCGCTCGCACTCCGGAAACAGCTCCCGGATGGTATCCAGAATGGTGTACAGTTCACTGGCCTTCCGGATCAGGGCATCGCCGTCCGCCAGGAAAATGCGGCGGACGCTGCGGTAGCGCTGCCGGGCCATCTGGAAATCCTCCAGAACCTCATGCAGAGGCCGCAGGGCAAAGCGCTTTTCCTTGTACATGCTGCAAAAGGCACAGGTATTGTGGCTGCACCCGTAGGTCACCTGCACGATGAGGCTGTACGCCTCGGAGGGCGGACGGTAGACCATGCCTTGGTATCTCATATGCCCAGCTTCTCCAATGCAGACATCTTTACGCAGGTGCAGAAAACGGCAATGGCCTTCTCCACATCCTCCACAGGCGGGAAGGAGGGGGCAATACGGATGTTGCTGTCATTGGGGTCGATGCCGTAGGGGAAGGTGGCGCCGGCGGCGGTCATGGCCACGCCGGCCTCCTTGCACAGGGCCAGCGTCCGCTTGGCGGTGCCGGGCATGGCGTCAAAGGAGACGAAGTAGCCGCCCTTGGGATGGCTCCAGCTGGCGATCTCCAGCGGGGCAATCTCACGGTCCAGAGTGCTCAGAACGGCCTCGAACTTCGGCTTCATGAATGCCGCGTGCTTTTTCATCAGCTTCAGGGTGTGAGCCCGGTTCTGGAGATAGAGCACATGGCGCTGCTGGTTCACCTTATCATAGGAAATGGTCTGAATACCGATCCACTTCTCAAAATCCTCCAGGTTGGCTTCGGAGGTAGCCATGCAGGCCACACCGTCGCCGGGGAAGGTGATCTTGGAGGTGGAGGCGAACTCGTAGACCATATCATAGTTGCTATACTTCTTGCACTGGTGCAAGATGTCCGGGAACTCCACATAGTCGCCGTCAAACTCGTGGATGCAGTACGCATTATCCCACATGATCGTGAAGTCCGGCGCGGCGGGCTTCATGGAGGCCATGCGGACGATGGTATCCTTGGAGTAGATGATGCCCTCGGGGTTGGAATACTTGGGCACGCACCAGATGCCCTTCACCGCCGGGTCCTTGATGGCCTCCTCCACGGCGTCCATGTCCGGACCGGTGGAGGTCATGGGAATGGTGATGAGCTCAAAGCCGAAGGATTCCGTTAGCTTGAAGTGGCGGTCATAGCCGGGGGCGGGGCACAGCCACTTGACAACAGGCTCCTTGCACCAGGGGCGGGGGCTGTTGAGGCGGCCGTGGATAAAGGCGCAGTCGATCACGCCATACATGAGCTGCAGACTGGCGTTGCCGCCCACAAATACCTGCTTGGGCTTGCAGTCCAAAAGGTTTGCGAACAGGCGCTTGGCCTCCGGCAGACCGGACAGCGTACCGTAGTTGCGGATATCAATGCCGTCGACAATATAGTCCTCCGGCTCCTTGAGCATATCGAAGATGTCAGATACCATGTCCAGCTGATCCTTGCAGGGCTTGCCGCGGGTCATGTCCAGCTTCAATCCCTGTGCCTTCAGATCTGCAAAAGCGGTCTGCAATGCTGCGTATTCCGCCCTCCGTTGATCCAGTGTCATGTCTTTGTATGCAGTCATCTGTCTCATCCTCTCCGGGTAGTCCCTGAAGTTTTGTGCGGGGCAAAAGCCCCGGTCAATAATCTTTTATATTATACTCACCTTTTGGCCGAGATTCAAGGACTTTTTCTGTCAAGAATCATAAAAACACCCGGAAAACGCGAAAAAATTTTACGTTTTTCTTTTCTTTTTTCGAAAAATATGTTACAATCCACAAAAATGACAGCCATATCTGCACAGGGGGGACCTTTTTGGAAGATCAACAGCAAAAGAAGTATCAACTGATGACGGAAACACCGGTGAGCCGGCTGATCCCACGCATGGCGCTGCCCTGCGTGGTCAGTATGCTGGTGACTGCCTTTTACAACATGGCGGACACGTTTTTTGTAGGGATGCTGAAGAGCAATGCCGCCACTGGCGCGGTGGGCGTGGTATTTTCCCTGATGGCCATTATTCAGGCTATCGGCTTTTTCTTCGGCCAGGGCAGTGGCAATTTCATCTCCCGGGAAATCGGCCACAAAAACTATCAGGAGGCGTCGGAAATGGCCTCCACCGGCTTTTTCAGCGCGTTGGCTACCGGTGTATTGATCTGCGTGCTGGGACTGCTGTTTCTGGAACCTCTGGCCTACCTGCTTGGCTCCACGGACACCATTCTGCCCTATACCAAAGCGTACCTCAGCGTGATCCTGCTGGGCGCGCCGTGGATGACCTCATCGCTGGTGCTGAATAACCAGCTTCGTTTTCAGGGCAGCGCCGCTTACGCCATGGTGGGCATCACCAGCGGCGCGGTGCTGAACATCGGACTGGACCCTCTGCTGATCTTTGCGCTGGATCTGGGGATCGCCGGCGCTGCTTGGGCCACCATCATCAGTCAGTTTGTCGGCTTTTGCCTGTTGCTGATCGGCTGCACCAAGGGCGGTAACCTTCAGATCCATCTTTCCCATGTGAAACTGAAGCCCTATTATTATCTGTGGATCTTCAAGGGCGGTCTGCCGTCTCTGGCCCGGCAGGGTCTTGCCAGCGTGGCTACCATCTGCCTCAATCAGGCGGCCCGGACCTATGGAGACGCCGCCATCGCCGCCATGGGCGTGGTGCAGCGGATCATGATGTTCGGCGGCTCTGCCATGATCGGCTTCGGTCAGGGTTTTCAGCCGGTGTGCGGCTTCAACTACGGTGCCGGTCTGTACCATCGGGTGAAGGAGGGCTTCTGGTTCAGCGTCAAGGTGACGTTCGTGCTGCTGCTGGCTGTCAGCGCGGCGGGCTTTGTCTGGGCACCGCAGCTTGTATCCATCTTCCGGGACGATCCGGAGGTCATCGCCATCGGTACGGCGGCTCTGCGGTTCCAGTGCGTGACCTTCTGCCTGCAAAGCTGGGTGGTCATGGGCAATATGTGTCAGCAGACCATGGGCCTGACGGTGCCGGCTACCTTTATGGCGGTGGCCCGGCAGGGGCTGTTCTTTATCCCTACCGTGTGGATCCTGGCCCTGACGCTGGGCCTGTCCGGTATCCAGATGGCTCAGATGGTGGCGGATCTGCTGACCTTTCTCTGCTCCGTTCCCATTCAGACCTGGGTGCTGAAAAAGCTGTCGCAGCCGCAAAATAAACTGTAATCGAAGCTTTTTGGATCGGATACCGCTGTACGTAAGCTGTACAGCGGTATTTTTCTATGGGGAGAGGCCCTCGCAGCTGTTCTGCGGCATCAAGACCGCGCAGCGGCAGAAAGCAATTGACTTTTCCAAAAAACTGATTTATAATCGGCATATACCGAAAACAAAGGGGGCGTATGAATGCCGAGACCACCGCGGTGCCGAAGGATCTGCGGCAAACCGCAGATCGATACCTTCTGCCCGAACGGGGGCGGGAGCGGAACGCCGATCCTGCTGACGCTGGACGAATATGAGGTCATCCGGCTGGTGGATCTGGAACAGCGCACCCATGAGCAGTGTGCCGCCCAGATGGACATTTCCCGCTCCACCGTACAGGAGATCTACGAAAGCGCGCGGCAGAAGATCGCGGCGTGTCTTGTCCACGGAAAGCCGCTGCGCATCACCGGCGGGAATTACCGCATCTGCGGCGGGGAGGAGCATCCGCACTGCGGCCGCAGCTGCCGGATGCGGACATTCAACGAAACCGATCACAAACAAAAAGGAGAACCTGATATGAAAATCGCAGTTACCTATGAAAACGGAGAAGAGGTCAGCCGGGAAGTAATCAATAACAGCACCTATCAGACTTCTGATGTTACCGTGAAAGTCGGGACAAAATCAGATAATGCAGAGGCAACTAAGCTGGTGGAGGAAGCAATTGCAACCCAGGATCAGGAGAAGATTAATGCGGCGATCAGCAAGGCATCTGCACTTAAGTAATAAAAAGCAGGCGGCTGTTGGAAAGAATGGCAGAACAGAAAGAGGATAAAAGTATGAAAGCAGGAAGAGTGTCACAGACCGTCTATCGGCGTTCGGTTTTAAAACAGATACAGAATAATATAGAAGGTATAGATTTTTTAAGACCGTCACAGGAGGAAACCTGTTATATAGCAGATGAAAGTGAAGAGAGGATCACAATCGCAACGGATGTTTCATTAGCCGGAAATGAAAAAGATCTTGGAGTATTTGCCATAGCGCAGGCAGTGGATCAGCTGGCTTCCAGAGGAGCGCGGGCATATGGAATCAGTGTCCGGATCATGCTCCCGACGTTTGCCTATGAGTCCAGATTGAAAGCGATGATGGTGGAGGTTTCGGAGATATGTAAAGAAAAAGGTCTCAGGGTTTTCTTTGCAGATGCGCAAAGTGTAAATGGGATCCAGACGAGTATTGTTCATGTAACAGCACACGGTGAGGCAAAAAAAGAACAGCTGCTTGCAAGCAGATCGGCAAAAGCAGGCGAAGAGATTGTCCTGGTTAAATGGATTGGTATGGAAGGAACCTTACGGATTATACGGGAAGAAGGGGCGGCTCTGGCAGAGCGGTTTGCGCCGGGATTCTTAAATAAGTTGGAAGATATGAGAGATGAAATTTTCAGTGACAGGGCAATGGAGATTGCCGGCCGGAACGGGGTGTCAGCAATGCATCCGATCGGAGAAGGAGGGATTCTTGCAGCACTTTGGGATATGGCAGAAGGTGCAGGAATTGGTCTTTCGGTAGAGATGAAGAAAATGACGGTACGTCAGGAAACGATTGAAGTCTGTGAAGTATTTCATCTGAATCCTTACCAGCTTACCAGTACAGGAGCGGTTCTTATGGTGATACCGAAGGGTGAAGAACTAAAGGAAAGACTGAAAAGGGAAGGTATTCCGGCAGAGATCATCGGACACACAACAGAAGGAAACGAGAGAATCATCTGGAGTGGGGGAGAAAAAAGATTTCTCGACAGACCGGCACCGGACGAACTGGCACGAATTTACGAAATGAAGGAGAATGTAAATGCTTAATATTGTACTTTTTGAACCGGAAATCCCGGCAAATACCGGAAATATCGGAAGGACCTGTGTGGCGACGAATACCAGACTTCATCTGATCGAGCCACTTGGTTTCCGGTTAAATGAAAAGAACCTGAAACGGGCAGGGATGGATTACTGGGAACATCTGGATGTGACGACTTATATTGATTACCGGGATTTTATGGAAAAAAATCCGGGAGCGAAGATTTATATGGCAACTACAAAATCACCGAATCTTTATACGGATGTTAAATATGAACCGGACTGTTATATCATGTTCGGAAAAGAAAGCGCCGGGATTCCGGAAGAAATCCTCTGTCACCACAAGGAAGACAGCATCCGGATTCCGATGATCGGAGATATCCGTTCACTGAATCTTGGAAATTCGGTTGCGATCGTGTTATATGAAGCGCTCCGGCAGAATGGGTTTGCCGGAATGAATACAGAAGGACATCTTCACAGACTGGAATGGGATGAATAAAAAAGTGCTGCAAGGCTAAAAACGCTTTGCAGCACTTTTACTATTGTGAAAAAAATGACTATATAAAATATTTTAAATAATCAACGCATTTAATGGCATTTATTGGTAAAAGTGATGACAATATTTGGAAATTGTATAAGAAAAAATACAATCGTGTGTAAATCAGTGGACATATTTCATAAAAAAGGATATAATAAACGGAGAGTGATATAGAGAATGGAGATAAGTATCATGAAATATAAACAAAGCGTATATAAAACCTTTGCACTCATCAGTCAGTTAGGCATCAGTATACTGGTTCCCATTTTGCTATGCACTTTTTTTGGTACATGGCTGGAAAAGAAGGTTTCTTTTCCAGTTTTTATCCCTTTGGTGATAGTGGGTGTATTGGCAGGTCTGCGCAATGCATGGGTACTTGCGAGACATGCGAATGAAGATCCGGAAGACAAAAACAAAAATTGAGCAGGGAGGAATGAAACAACATGAGTAAAACAGACAATACCGTACTGAAGGATATGATCATCACTATGCTTCTGTATGGAATAATCGTACAGATTGTATGTCTGATTATCCCAGGGGATCATCTGAGAATGACAGCAGGGCTTTGGATCGGGGTGGCTGCAGGTGTTTTCATGGTAATCCATATGAAAAACTCGTTGGATGAGGCGGTACTTTATGGAGAACAGGAAGCACAGAGATACATGCAGAAATCTTACGCGATAAGATATCTGGTTGTAGTTGTAGTATTTATAGCCGTCAGCTGGCTTCAGATTGCGAATGTACTTACACTGTTTGCAGGAATTATGAGTTTAAAGCTTGCGGCATATTTGCAGCCAATTATGCATAAGCTTTTCGCTAAATTCAAAAAATCTAAGTAAAGGAGGTAGAGCGCGTGGGGAACAGCTTAGGAATGCTGGCAGCTAAGGAGCCGGATTTTCAAATTCACGGTCTCGTTAAATTCCAGTTATTTGGGCAGGAGTTATGGCTCACCACTACACATGTCAGCATATTGATCGTAGCGTTATTACTGCTGATTTTTGCGTTGGTTGTCCGAGCTAAGCTGAGCGATGCCGAAGGCAAACCCGGAACCCTGCAGAATATTGCCGAGCTTATCGTTGAGATGCTTGACAATATGGTAAAAGGAAGCATGGGGAAAAACGGACTGGCGTTCCGGAATTATATCGGGTCTTTGTTTTTGTTTTTGATTGTGGCAAACCTTTCGGGACTTTTGGGGCTTCGGCCACCAACTGCAGATTATGGTGTAACACTTCCACTTGGACTTATCACATTTGTGCTGATTCAGTTCAATAACATCAAATACAACAAAATTGAGGCATTTACAGGCCTGTTCAAACCATTGCCGTTCTTGTTCCCAATCAATCTGATCGGGGAGATCGCAGCACCATTTTCCATCTCACTTCGTCTGTTTGGAAATGTGCTGTCCGGTACTGTAATCATGGGACTTATCTATGGTCTTCTGTATAAGATCGCATGGGCATGGCCGGGATTTCTACACATCTATTTCGATGTGTTCTCGGGAGCAATTCAGGCATATGTATTTTGCATGCTGACGATGGTATATATCAATGACAAGATGCCGTCAGCGGAGTAAAAAGCAAACTGGGATCTAAGTTCAGACAGTATCAGGTTTGCAGTGATTAAGGAGGAAAATTATTATGGGTAATATTTCAAATGAAGCTTTAGTTTTAGCGTGTTCAGCAATCGGCGCAGGACTTGCGATGATCGCAGGTATTGGTCCTGGTGTAGGACAGGGTATTGCGGCAGGTCATGGTGCATCTGCAGTAGGACGTAACCCGGGAGCAAGATCAGACATCACGTCTACAATGCTTTTAGGACAGGCAGTAGCAGAGACAACAGGTCTGTACAGTTTGGTTATTGCACTTATTCTCTTGTTCGCAAACCCGCTTCTTGGAAAGCTGTAAAAAAGGTTTTGCCTGTAAAATAAGAGAAAGGAGGCAACGCCTTGGAACGTTTGTTTAATCTGGATGCGCAGCTTCTTTTTGATGCCTGTGTCATGGCACTCAGTATGCTTGTCATGTTCACGTTTCTGTCATATCTGCTTTTCAAACCGGTAAGAAAACTTCTGGAGGACAGAAAGCAGAGAGTTGCTGATGAACAGGAGTCAGCAAAGAATGACCGGAAAGAGGCAGCCGTTTACAAAGAAGAATACGAACAGAAATTAAAAGAAATCGATAAAGAGGCGCAGGCTATTCTCAGTGAAGCACGGAAAAAAGCGATGAAGACCGAAAATGAAATTGTTGCAGAAGCAAAAGAAGAAGCAGCAAGGATCATCACACGTGCCAATAATGAGATCGAACTGGAACGGAAGCGTGCGCTTGATGATATGAAGCAGGAGATGATCTCCATTGCATCAGCAATGGCAGGTAAAGTAGTAGCAGCTTCGATCGATACCAGTGTACAGGATGAACTGATCGAAGAGACATTAAAAGAAATGGGAGAACAGACATGGCTAAGCTAGTATCAAAGGTATATGGTGACGCCCTGTTTGAAGCTGCCCGTGACTGCGGAAAAATGGATGAGATATTCGAGGAAGTACAGAGTATCGGAGTGATCCTCGAAGAAAATGCAGAGCTTCAGAAGATTCTCGGAAATCCGAGAGTTATGCGTGAAGACAAAGAGCAGATGATCGAGACGATTTTCCGCGGACGTGTTTCAAATGAGATTGTAGAGCTGATGAAGCTGATGATCGAAAAAGGGCGCTACAGCAAGATAGATTCTGTATTTGAATATTTTATCGGACTTGTAAAAGAAGAAAAGAAAATCGGGATTGCATATATCGCTACAGCAGTAGAACTGAGCGAGGCACAGAAAGAAGCAGTCATGCAGCGGCTTCTTCAGACGACAAAATATGAATCCTTTGAGATGAATTATCAGGTAGATGCTTCTCTGATCGGCGGAATGGTGATCCGTATCGGTGACAGAGTTGTGGATACAAGTATTAAGACAAAGCTGTATGAACTGTCAAAGAGCCTGAAGAAAATTCAGGTATAGCAGTTAGAATTAGTAGAAAGAAGGTGGATTCGCTCCATGAATTTAAGACCAGAAGAAATAAGTTCTGTGATCAAAGAACAGATTGAAAGATATTCCTCTGAGCTGAACGTATCGGATGTCGGAACGGTTATTCAGGTGGCAGATGGTATTGCGCGTGTCCACGGCCTTGAAAATGCAATGCAGGGTGAACTTTTGGAGTTCCCTTCAGAAGTATACGGAATGGTTCTGAACCTGGAAGAGGACAACGTAGGTGCTGTTCTTCTGGGAGATCATAAGAATATCAATGAAGGTGATACTGTAAAGACAACCGGACGAGTTGTAGAGGTTCCGGTAGGCGACTGTATGCTTGGCCGTGTAGTTAATGCACTTGGACAGCCAATCGATGGAAAAGGACCAATCCAGGCAACCAGGCATCGTCAGATCGAGCGTGTGGCACCGGGGGTTATTTCCCGTAAGTCAGTAGATACACCGCTTCAGACAGGTATTAAAGCGATCGACTCCATGGTTCCGATCGGTCGTGGACAGAGAGAGCTGATCATCGGTGACAGACAGACCGGTAAGACAGCGATCGCGATCGATACGATCATCAACCAGAAAGGGCAGGGCGTGGCGTGGGGCAACAGCCTGTTTGAGGATAACGCGGAATTTGGCTTCGGGCTGTATCTGGCGATGAAGCACCGACGGGCGCATCTGGCGGAGCGGGTCGAGACGCTGGCGGCAGAGTGTCCGGAATTGGCGGAAAGCTGCCGCGCGTGGCTGGGCAGTCGCGAGGATGCGGTGCTTTCGGCACAGGCGGGGAAAGCACTTCTGGCGGCGTGCGAGACGCTTTCGCATCCGCTGATGAAGGAAATTGCAGCTTCAGCGGATTTGCTGGCGGCCAAGAGCGTGTGGCTCATCGGCGGCGACGGCTGGGCGTTTGATATTGGCTTCGGCGGGCTTGACCATGTGCTGGCATCGGGCGAAAAGGTGCGGGCGCTTGTGCTGAACACGCAGGTGTACTCCAACACGGGCGGACAGGCATCAAAGGCGACCCCGGCGGGTGCGGCGGCGCGGCTCATGTCCGGCGGGAAATCCGGCGCGGAGAAGGATTTGGGGCTGATGGCAATGACCTACGGACATGTGTACGTTGCGCAGGTGGCGATGGGCGCGAATCCGAATCAGCTGCTGAAGGCCATGCGCGAGGCAGAAGCGTGGGACGGCGCGGCGCTCATCATTGCCTATGCGCCCTGCATTGCGCACGGGATTGACATGCGCGACGTGCAGGAAATCGAGAAGGACGCCGTGCAGTGCGGGTATTTCCCACTGTACCGCTATCATCCGGCGAATGGGCTGATGCTGGACAGCAAAGCGCCGGACGGGGATTTTCAGGCGTTCCTGATGCGGCAGGGGCGGTTTGCGGCATTGCGCCGGAGCGATCCGGCGAAGAGCGAAACCCTCTGCAAAATGGCGGAAGAAGCTGCGCGGCGACGCTGGAACCTGCTGAAAATGCTGAAAAATCGGGAAATGACGTAAATCTGCGTCTGAAACAGACAATATCAAAGGGAAACAACTGTTTTCATGTCGGAAAAAGAGCGGCAACAGACCGAATACACCAACGAAAACGTTGTCTGACGAAAATTGCCGTGTAAGGAACTTGCAGATCGATTTCTGATTGATTTAGGCAGTTTCAATAAAGAAGTGCGGCAAAATCTTGCACAAATCTTGTATATCATATGGTTTGAACTTGACAAATGACGCGCCGAAAGCTATAATGGATTTACAAGTGCGGAAATGTCTGCCCTTAATCCGGGCAAAGACGAAAACGCTTTCGTAAACCTCGGAGACTTACGAAAACGTTTCGCCGACAGGCATCAGGCACAATCAGCTTCTCTAAGGAGGAATCATCATGAATTGCACCAAGAAGTTTCTTGCACTGCTGATGGTGCTGGCGATGGCGCTGGGCATGACCGCTGTGGCGGAATCTCCGGCGGCGTCTCCTGTGGCATCTCCCGTGGCATCTCCCGTGGCGGGCGAAGTCGAACCGCTCTCTACGGCGTTCCTGATGTATGCCGACGCCAACTGGCACTACCAGTGGTGGCACGACGGCTCTGAGCCGGCGGAGGGCATGAAGGTGACCGAGGCGGCGATTACCGGCGAAGGCTCCTACACCGTAGGCCTTGACTTCACCGGTACGCCCGAAGGCGCGGCGAGCGGCATTGCGTTCGCGGCCATCGGTCTGGAGAACGGCGAAAAGGCACTGCCCGGCTGGACGATTCGCGTGGACGAAATTCGCGTGAACGGTCAGCCCATCGAAGCGAAGAAGGGCTACACCTCTTCTGACGACGGCATCATTACCCGCTCCAACATCTACAACGAATGGGTCAGCGAGCTGCCCGCCGACGCGCGTTCCTGGGACGGCGTGACTGAGGACGCGAACTGGATAACCGTGGACAAGGCTGCGTTTGAGCGCGTGGAAAACGTCGAGGTTGATTTCACGCTCTTCCGCTACGGCGCTGACATGGCGTACATCATGTTCGCCGACTCTTCTTGGACGAGCCAGTACTGGGGCACGGACGATTCCGCTGTGAAGGCGACCAACGCGACCGTGACCGGCGCGGGCGACTACACCGTGGGTCTGGACTTCACCGCGACCGAAGCGGGCGCGGCTTCCGGCGTTGCCTTTACCGCGCTGGGCATCAAGCACCTGATCCCCGTGCCGGAGCAGATGGTCATCGACGGCAATTTCCCCACGGTGGTCTCTCCCAACCCGGAAAACCCGGAGGGGTTCTATCTGGCCATCGATCTGGCCAAAAAGAATGACGTAGACTTCATTCTGGGCACCGACCCGGACAGCGACCGGGTGGGCATCATGGTGCGGAACCACGAGGGCGAGTTCCAGCCTGTCACCGGCAACCAGACCGGCGTGCTGCTGCTGGATTATCTGATCGGCGCCATGAAGCGCTCCGGGAAGATGCCCGCCAACCCCGTGGCCCTCAAAACCATCGTCACCACAGAAATGGCCCGGAAGGTGGCGGAGAGCAACGGCGTAAAGTGCTTTGATACCTTCACCGGCTTCAAGTTCATGGCGGAAAAAAAGAACGCCCTGGAGGAATCCGGTGAGGGGAAGGTCATTTTCTCCTATGAGGAATCCTACGGCTACATGCTGGGGGACTACGTCCGGGATAAGGACGCCGTCACTGCCTCCATGCTGCTGACGGAGATGGCCGCATGGTACGACGCTCAGGGCATGACCCTCTTTGACGCACTGAATGCCCTGTATGAAAAGTACGGCTGGTACGCAGAAAAGACCCACAATCTGGTGATGCCCGGTCTGGACGGTCTCCGGGATATGGCGAAGCTGATGAAGGATCTCCGGGAAAATCCCCCAACGGAGATCAGCGGCGTCAAGGTCATTGTCCGGAAGGATTATACCGACGGCAGCGTGATCGACTGCGTCACCGGCGCTAAGAGCCGCATGGAGCTGTCCGGCTCCAACGTGCTGCGGTATGAGTTGGAAGACGGCACCGTCATTCTGGTGCGTCCCTCCGGCACGGAGCCGAAGATCAAGGTCTACATCCTGACTCAGGGAGCCGATGCTGCCGCGTCCAACGCCAATCTGGAAAAGTACGGTCAGTGGGTGGCCGCTCTGAAGCCTTGATCAATTACACAAACTTAATTAAGCCGGTGCCCGGAAACATAGTTTCCGGGCACTTTTTTGCGTTTTCTAAGGTATTCTCCACAATTCGCAGGTCTTTCCAGATTCTTTGAAGCTGTGTTTGCGTTTTTCGCCGCAATTTGGTTCGGCACTTAAAGCGCTGCGGCTTTCCGCATGTAGAAAAGCGTCCGCCGAACGGCGGACG
>ENA-OROZ01001808-OROZ01001808.1-human-gut-metagenome-genome-assembly--contig:-NODE-1808-length-18257-cov-4.236512_pt1 | contig 18257 bp, 18 predicted proteins | sample MGYA00242138_ERZ509066 | MGnify/ENA primary metagenome ERZ509066 (study PRJEB26280, sample SAMEA2338691) | human gut metagenome | biome: human gut; feature: human-associated habitat; material: faeces... | reverse complement strand
GAGGTTTCAGAGCAGGTGAGATATTTTCTATAGTTGCTGCGTCGCTGATATCTTACTCTCGACGGAAACTCGCTTAAAGAACAAGCTCAAACAATCCGTCGAGAGCAAGGCTATACTCGCAACTATGACGAAAATATCCCAATCCTGCCCTGGAAAACCTCAGGCGTTTTTTGTTTACTTAACAATATATTGAAGAAGAGGAAGTAAAGGATTTCCATGTTACAGTTTTCTACTTAGCCTAAATGATAACCTTCCAGCGTAAGCCGTCCTGCTTCCAAGCAGTTTATTTTTTTCATATACTGAGTGGGAGAAATAGAACTGAAAAACAGGCAGTGCACACAGAAACATTGAATTATTTTGCAGTTGATGCGAGCATAGCTTGAACTTTCGGAGCATTGTCTGAGCCTGTTCTTTAGGCGAGTTTGCGTAGAAAGCTCATAATAAGTGGCGCAGCATCAACAAAAAATATTCAGTTTCTGTGTGGGATATTCACCGTTGCAATTGCCCTGACCATCCATGCATGGGTGGCAACCATGGCATGGTTTGCCACCTATCTGGGGCCGCGGATCGGAACGGAGGCCGCACTTGCGGCGGTCACCGCCTATCAGAACGCGATGCTCCCCGCAATTCTGCCGCTGTATCTTCCGATGCTATTAGTTTTTGGCATCCATTTTGTGATGCTGCTTGCCGGAAAAACGCGCTATCCGAGATGGATGCTTGCGTTTCATCCGGTCACATGGAACCTTCTGCTGGCCGCAGTTCCGGATATTGCACAGGCGATGCAGGTGCCGGTGGCCACATGGATGTCCGTTATGAGCCAGAGCAGCACGAACAGTGCCATCATGGTCTGGTGTATCGCAGCTGCGGTGTATGAGAAAAAGCACTCAGCGCATCTCGCGGGCTGACAGCGATTGCTGAATTATCTGCGGCTTTTGCAGAAAGTGCATAGAGCGAAATGCGGGAGGGAAAACGCTATGTGCGACACCAGAAGCTTTAGGAAGGAATAAGCAGGAGCTTTTGCTGGAAACACTGCGGGTGCCGAAAAAAGGCGGAACGTTTGCCATCCACGACCTGATGTCTGAGCGGCGATACGGGGATATGCAGGCGTTTGTCCAAAAGCTCAGGGAGATGGGCTATGAGCGCGTGGAACTGATCGATACGACCACGGGCAAATTTATGCCCCCCAAGGAAGCCAAACGGCTGATGAGTGATTTGCTGATCGAACTGTCCTGTATGCAGGATTGGCCTGAGCATTATTTCGGAGCTGTCTTCGATTGCGAAGAAAATCTAAAAAGCATTTTGTCGATCTGCAAGCATCACATACCGAGTTTGAGATTTTCAAGCTTCTTGCAAAGCATCCGGGAATAGTGTTCAGCAAGGAGCAGATTTATGATATTGTATGTAAAGAATCCTATTCCGGCGATTACAACATCGTCATGAGCCATAAGCAGATGATTCACAGTATTTTTGATTATAAGCAGGACCGTGGGGAGATACCGCAGTATCATATGAATTTTAATTGGAGTGGAAAACAACTACAATGTTAAGAAATTAAAATATTTTAGGTCAAATGACAAAGTAAGTTCCAGTTTGACAAAGTAAATGTCCGGTCGATCCCTGCCCTACATGTGGGCAGGGATTTTTCTGCGCAAAAACTGCTTAAAAACAGATGATTTTTGGAAAAACATAGCGTAAAATAGACCTTATACAAGGAAAAAAGGGCATAGTAAACCGCAAGTGGGATTTTTCTGTTTTTTCGCCTTAGTAAATTCCACCCGTATAGGCAGGCCTATGTGGCTGTGTCCCGGTATGTCATGTCAGTTAAAAGAATTCATCTTTGGAGAGAAAACAGTGGCTCTGTTCATCCCAAAGAAGCTGCGTGTCAGATCCTTTCCAGTAGTCCCACGGACCACTGGAATAGCCAAATCTGATACGAAAAGCCTGCAGGTAGTTCAGGGGCATTCCGTCGGAATCCATGTAATTCCATGGGTTCGATTCGACTTCATTGCCCTGTCGTACCCACTTACGGAGACAGCAGCGTTCCCTGAGTGTCATGGGAACCACTTCTTCCATCTCCTGCAATGCTACTAAATTAACCTGGTAATCAATGGAATCCTTATCTGCTCTCATGGCTGTCCTCCTTGTGAAAAATGGATCGATTGAGTGTCACGTCCTGGGGAGGAACTCTGTGGCACCCAAGAAGATCCAGGATCTCCTGCCCATACAGAAAAGAAAACACATCATAAGGGCATTTATTCCCCAAACTTTCCCGGCTGTAGGAATTGATATGATCCATCATAAGACAGATATCTTCCTGCGAGTAGGGTGAAAAGTCCGTTCCTTTCGGAAGAAAACAGCGTATAAATTCATGGTTACGTTCTGCGGAGCCTTTCTGGTAGGGAGAGCTTGGATCGCAATAAAAAATATGGGTGCGCAGATTTCCCTGCCGGTCGTATTCGATTGCTCTCGGATTTGAAAATTCGGTACCGTTATCTGCAAGACAGACTTTAAACAGTGAACAGAAACGATCCGGACGCAATTCCAAGTAAAGCCGTTCAAAGATATCGATCACGGACTGGGAGTCATTGTGGTCACGGAGAAAGGCAATCATAAATTCTGCTTTCACGAAGTGAATGGTAAGAAGAACCTTACTGCCCTTTTTCCCTTCCACCGAATCCAGCTGAGTGATTGCAAGATCAGGATATTCCAGAAGATATCCTTTAAAATCTTCATAAGTGCGTCCGATCCGACAGGCTTTGTCGACTTTCAGGTGGCATTTTACCTTACGCGCATTATAGCGGATCTTTCTGGGAAGATCGATGTTCATGGCAGAGATAATGCGTGCATCGATCAGCCGGTAAATAGTTCTTTCGCTTACTGTGAGAGAATCCGCATTGGTAGAACAAATGTGGTGTGGAGACTGCTTTTTTCTAATCAGCGGAGAAATAAATTCGTCAAGATAGCGGATTTCTTCCTCTGAATAAGAAAGACCGGATCTGGCTTCCGAAAGAACATCCCGGTATTCCCGGTGGGCAAAATCAGCATTGTATACCCTTTTTTCAAGACTGCATACAGCCCGTTTTCCACAGCCGTTACAGACATAAGGCGGTTTCAGAAGACGTTTGCAGGTCTCTTTTTCGAAATCTTTACACAGAGAATTGCACATGGAACAGCGCCTGCATAAAGTATATTTTCTGGCAGCATGGCATTCTGTGCAGATGTGGGATTTCGGACAGGAGACCCGTTTGGTACAGCTGTTGTAGGGAAGATGATAGGCACCTACTTTGCGGTACTGGAGATGATTCCGGATCTCCTTGGAAATAGTGGATGGATCTTTTCCAAGTGAAGAAGCAATCGAGGAAAAGGATTCTTTATTATCAAGCATCAGCTGTATTTTAGATCTGTCATCGAGACTCAAATGTTTATTTTTACTCATTACAACACCTCCGAAAAAGATCCGGGACACAGCAGATAAAATATAGCATAAAAGGGGAAAAGTTCGCCAGAGTAACTTCTACCTAAGGTTTTGCCGAAGTAACTTCTGGTTTAAAGAGAAGGAGACTAGAATTTAGTTTGGCAATTGAGTGAAAAGAATTATTGCTCAGTTTTTACAAGACTATTATGGAGAGGGTTAAGGAAACTATATAATCCACCGATATAACAAGTAGCGATGGAAGCGTGTTTTTCAATGGATTGAATTTCGTTGAAAAATGCGCTTTTTCTTTTGAGGATAAACATCGTATTACATATATTTGGAGAAGCCTTATGAATATTTACATGAATCTAAAAAAGGAAGAGCCTAAAAAGATTACGACAACAAAAGAACTGGCTCAGTATATCTTAGAAAGCGGAAATGACGTAGAAAAGATGTCTGAAGAAGACCGCTCAAGGATGGATGCCCAGATAACTGCCAAGCTTCAGTCGGGGAAAAAGCTTTCGCAGAAGGAAATGGATTATTTAAGAAAAACCAATCCCATCATGTACGCACATGCTTTGAGGGTACAAAGAATGGCAGAAGCTGTAGAAGAACAGCTAAAGCATGCAAAGAGCAAGGAAGAGGCTGACCGGATCATATCTTCTGCCCTAAGTGGCATATCAAAAAATGATCCTGACAGGGAGTACATCTTTGCGGCTGTCAACCGTATTTCGACAGAATTTCATAAATCAGGTGCTTATGAGAAACTCCCGAATACAGTTGAAGAGGGAGATAAAGAGGGAAAAGAAAGCGGAGATATTTTTTCTGATGCGGACGATAAAGAAGACGATGGTTTTGATTTAAAGAATTGGAGCCCACTTAGAGAAGTATATGACAGCATGCCCACATTTTCTGTAGGAGTGTAAATGTAAGCAGAGTATCTGGGATGGAAAATGGCAGATCCTACGATGAGGTCGTAGATAAGGCCGTTGAGGTCGTGAACAGCGGCATCACCCAGAGACCTGACATCGATATCAATTCCTTAGGAGAAATAAAGGGTTGTGGTGCTTTTTGTGCGCTTTGTGGCGCATGTCGGTGGTAAATTCGTTTGATAATCAGATATACAAAAAATGTGTTAATTCCACTTAGAGCTTATGACTTCTTTGAGTGCATCTTAGAGGCGGTGCTTGACGAGGTACATTATATCGCTGTCGGCGTGGTGCATGAGGATAAAGAGTTGCGCTGTACCGTGATGACCGTCTAAAAATGTGTAAAGTGTTGAATAATTCACTCATGAAATGTGAAAACGGAATTGATAATCGCGTATGATTTGTGTATAATAAGACTGAACACTTTTGTGAGAGGATGATTACTATGTATTTGAAAAGAAAGGTTGACTTCTTTCTTGAGGAGTGGAAAGCGGATAAAAACAGAAAACCGCTTATTATTAAGGGAAGCAGACAAATCGGAAAGACGGAATCCATTCTGCACTTTGCCAAAGAGCATTATGAGAGCATCATTGAGGTAAACTTTGTTCGTGATGAGAAATACAAGGGCATTATTGCCGATGGTTATGAGGCCGCCGACATTATTAAAAACATTTCACTGATTGATCCGTCAAAAAAATTCGTGCCCGGGAAAACACTTATATTTTTTGATGAGATTACAGAATTTCCGGAAATCGCTACATCTCTTAAATTCTTTTGTATCGACGGCCGCTTTGATGTGATTTGCAGCGGATCCATTCTGGGTGTCAATTACAAAAAAATTGAAAGCAACAGCGTAGGATACAAAAAGGACTACGAGATGTTCTCCATGGATTTTGAAGAGTTTTTGTGGGCAAAAGGCTATGGAAATGAAACAGTGGAAAACCTGCTTTCCCACATGAAAGCATTTATACCTTTCAGTGAATTGGAGATGGATGTTTTCCATTCCCTGTTCTTGGACTATAATATCCTTGGCGGTATGCCTGCGGTTGTCCGTGAGTATATCGAAAGAAATACCTTTGAGGGCACGCTTGATATACAAAAACAGCTTATTGCAGACTATAAAGAGGACATTCGCAAATATGCCTTTGGCGTTGATCAGACAAGGATTATCAATGTATTTAATCGGGTTGCACCTCAGCTTGCCAGAGAAAACAAGAAATTCCAGATTTCCAAGGTGGCCTCCGGCGCAAGATTTCGGGATTACAGGGGGTGTGCTGAGTGGCTCTGTGATGCCGGTATGGTAAATATCTGCTACTGCATGGAATTTCCCGAACTGCCTCTTGGCGGCAATTACGAGCCAGACACCTTTAAGTTGTATTTTTCCGATACAGGTCTTTTGGTGTCGATGCTGGACGATGAATCTCAGGAAGATTTAAGAGCCAACAGGAATCTTGGGGTTTATAAGGGAGCACTCTATGAAAATATGGTGGGTGAAGCCCTGATTAAGCAAGGGTATAAGCTGTTCTATTACAAGAAGGAGGATTCCACATTGGAAGCAGATTTCTTTATTCGTTCAGCAGCATCCCTGATTCCCGTTGAGGCTAAGGCAAAGAGTGGACGTGCAAAATCCATGAAAACACTGATTGCCTCCGAACATTACCCAGATATCCGATACGGTATCAAGCTGTCAAAAAACAATATTGGACATGAGGACAAAATATATACCTTCCCATACTTTTGCTCTTTCCTGCTCAAAAGATTTATGTCCGGTTTCCATGCAGAGGAAGAAGCGGAATAACAAAGTAAGATGGGGTATTTAGCCAGGAATTGCCTATAATAATAGTGTCAACAAAAATACAACAGAGTTCAGAATAAGACTATGAAGCGAGGTAGTGGATATGGAAAAAGACCCGTTTAAGGAATATTTGAGGGAGTCTGAACCGGATAAAGCTCATAAGGGGTATGCTTGGAGTACGGCAATCGGACTTCAGGCAGTGGACGGACTCAAACCATCTAAATATTTGATTGATACCGCTATTCAGAACATTGAAGGCAAAATCACGATGAAAGAAGCACAAAGTCTTATTGACAGCTACTATGAAGAAAGACCAGTGCACTTGTCTGATGATGAACGTACCGAGGAAGCAGATAAGGTTTCGTCCCGTATTGCAGAAATTCTTTCTGAAACAGCGTTTTCATTTTCACCAAATGCGTATATCTCTATCCACCGTAAACTCTTTCAGGGGATTTATAAACACGCCGGAAAGATTCGAGATTACAACATTACAAAAAAGGAATGGGTGCTTGATGGGGCAACGGTTATGTACGGCAGTGCGTCCGAACTGAGAGTCACACTTGAATATGATTTTTCGCAGGAGAAAGATTTTAGTTATAAAGGACTTTCAATGGACGAGATTATCCATCATCTTGCGGTATTTGTTTCAAGGTTATGGCAAATCCATATCTTCGGAGAAGGCAATACGAGAACAACGGCAGTGTTCTTCATCAAATATTTGAGGACACTTGGGTTTTCTGCAGCCAATGATATTTTTGCGGAAAATGCGTGGTATTTCAGAAATGCACTTGTCCGTGCAAACTATACGAACCTGCAAAAGGGTATTCACGAAACAACAGAGTATCTGGAAGCATTTCTCAGAAATCTGCTTTTGAACGAGAAAAATGAGCTTCATAATCGAAATCTTCATATAAGTGGACTTTTGAACGAAGAAAAAGTGGATATTGAGGATGCAAAAGTGGATATTGGAGATGTGAAAGTGGACATTCAGGACCGAAAAGTGGATATGGAAAGTGTGCTTTCCGAAAAGGGCAGCGACTTCTCAGTAAAAACGACGGTTCATATCCATAGACTCTTTGAAAAGTTTGGTTTTGATGAGGTGTTTGGAAGAAGTGCAGTTATGGAACTTCTTGAGCTGAAAGGTTCAGGTGCTTCAAAACTTCTTTCCAATTTGGTAAAGGCAGACATTATTGAACCAGTATCCGGTCATGGAAAAGGAAAATATAAATTCAAGAAGTAGTTTAGATATTGTAGAATTTCCACTCATCGAGTGGAAATTTTGCTTAATATGATAGAGATATTTTCCAGAAATCCGGATTTCATTATATTGGAAGATGATGCAGTTCTCACACCGCTTCTGATAGATGATGAAATATCTAGTTTGTCGGCAATCCTTTTAAATGAAGCGTATTATGAATTGCTAAAAACCGGACAAAAGATGGTTGATGGCATTCCGGTATTAAGTCCGACTTGCCTGATACCATTTAAGGCGAAAGCGTGGCTGGATTTAAAAGAACGCAAGTTAAATGGAGATCAGGTTGACAGCAAAAATATAAAGAAACATAAAAACGATGTGTTCCGATTAGCACTGTTAATCACAGCCAATGGGCTACACACTCAGCGCAAGAAGTATTGAGAATTTGCTGGCAGTCGGCTATAATGAGATCGAGAACATATGCGTGCAGAGGGGCGATGAATAGTCATAGACTGTGTGCATAAATAGGATTAATTTTGGGGGTTTTATGGGGGCTGAAAGCAAAACGAGGATGACAGAGGGAAGTATCTCTAAGAAGATTATTTTATTTGCCATACCATTGTTTCTGGGGAATCTGTTTCAGCAGCTGTATAATACAGCGGATTCCCTGATTGTAGGTAATTATCTTGGCAGCAATGCGCTGGCAGCAGTCAGTTCGTCGGGAAACCTGATTTTTCTGATGGTAGGTTTTATTAACGGTATTGCCATGGGAGCCGGTGTGGTAATTGCCAGGTACTATGGGGCGAAAAACAAGGATTATCTCCAGCGGGCGATTCATACAACCACAGCCTTCGGTCTGGTGACCGGAATCACACTGACGGCTGCGGGAATGTATCTGGCACCGAAGATTCTGGTACTGATGGGAACACCGGCAGATGTACTTCCGGAATCGATTGTATATTTTCAAACCTATTTTGCAGGTTCTCTGGGTGTAGTCATGTACAATATTTTCGTGGGAATCCTGCAGTCGGTGGGGGACGGCCGCCATCCGCTGATCTATCTGATTATTTCCTCCTGTGTGAATGTGGTGCTGGATATCTTCTTTATCGCAGGACTTGGCATGGGAGTGGGATCGGCAGCCCTGGCAACAGCTATATCCCAGTTTGTCAGCGCGATTCTCTGTATGGTGCATCTGATGCGGGTGAAGGAAGATTACCGGCTGGAGCTTAGGAAGATTCGTTTTGACAGACATATGCTGAGGCAGATTATTCAGAATGGTGTACCTTCTGGTTTCCAGAACTCAGTCATTGCCATAGCCAACGTGTTTGTACAGTCCAACATCAATGCATTCGGTAAAATGGCTATGGCAGGCTGCGGAGCTTATTCTAAGGTAGAAGGTTTTGCCTTCCTGCCGGTGACCTGCTTTACTATGGCGATAACTACCTTTGTGGGACAGAATCTTGGGGCAAAGCAGTATGACAGAGCAAAGAAAGGTGCGAAGTTCGGTATCCTCTGCTCCATCTCCATTGCAGAACTGATTGGTATCACCATATATACGGCGGCACCGGTGCTGATTGCAGCATTCAACCGTGATCCGGATGTGATACATTATGGGGTGATGCAGGCCAGAACCATTGCGTTGTTTTATTGTTTATTGGCATTTACTCACTGTATCGCGGCTGTACTCCGGGGTTCCGGCAATGCTGCCGTGCCCATGATCGTTCTGCTCTGTGTATGGTGTCTGTTCCGTGTCAGCTACATCACACTGGCAGTGCGTCTGATTCCGGATATCCGGGTCATATTCTGGGCATACCCACTGACCTGGAGCATCAGCTCCGTGATTTTCCTGTTTTTGTTTTTAAGAGGAAATTGGGTGCATGGATTTGAGAAGAGGCCGAAGAAGGGATAGGTTTTTATTATATCATATGTGAAATGGTTGTTTTGAGTGGTGGATAGCTGCTTACCGGAAATGATGCAGCTGTCAAAAAATTTCTCGCAGAATCAAGTACAAAAGAATTTCGAGACCACATGAAAGTGACAGGGAGGTAACCAGATTAATGAATTATGCAGAATGTTTAGAACTGGCAAGAGGAAAAATGGGAAATTACTGCAAGGCCTGTCCGGAATGCAACGGAAGAGCCTGCAAGAATCAGATGCCGGGTCCGGGAGCCAAAGGAATCGGAGATACGGCGATTCGGAATTATGACAAATGGAAGGAAATCCGTGTCCAGATGGATACACTGGTGGAGAAACGGCCCATCGATACCTCTCTTTCGTTGTTTGGAAAGAATTTTCAGTATCCATTTTTTGCAGGTCCGGTGGGAGCCGTGAATATGCATTACGGCGATTCACTGAATGATGTTTCTTACAATGATATATTAGTTTCTTCCTGTGCAGAGTTTGGAATTGCTGCTTTTACAGGAGACGGAATGGACAGCAATGTGATGATGGCTGCCACGGAAGCTATCAAAAAGGCAGGGGGACTGGGAATTCCTACAGTGAAGCCATGGAATGTGGAGATGGTTCGTGAAAAGATGGCGCTTGTCAAGGATGCAGGTGCTTTCGCTGCAGCCATGGATATTGATGCGGCTGGCCTTCCATTTTTGAAAAATTTCAATCCGCCGGCCGGAAGTAAATCAGTGGAGGAACTTCGTGAGATCGTGAAGGCAGCAGGAGTACCTTTTATTGTAAAAGGAATTATGACGGTAAAAGGTGCTTTGAAGGCTAAAGAGGCCGGTGCAGCAGCTATCGTGGTATCTAACCATGGAGGAAGAGTCCTGGATCAGTGCCCGGCAACTGCAGAAGTTCTGGAGGAAATAGCAAAGGCAGTGGACGGTTCCATGAAAATCTTCGTGGATGGCGGAATCCGTTCCGGCACCGATGTGTTTAAAGCATTGGCACTGGGGGCAGATGCGGTTATCATAGCCAGACCTTTCGTCACAGCTGTCTATGGCGGAGGCCGAGAAGGGGTCGAAGCTTATATCCAGAAGATTGGAAGTGAGCTTGCAGATACCATGGCTATGTGCGGCGTATCTTCCCTTGCTGAAATTACCCGCGACTGTGTGAGAGTGTAAAAAAGTAAACTATCAAATATAGCAAAAATTAGTAGAAAGGGTGAGTGGTATGCGTTTTAAGCGAGTGTTTGTAATTGTACTTGATTCCCTGGGAATCGGTCCCATGGCAGATTCTGCGAGATTTGACGATGCCGGTGCGGATACGCTGGGGCACATCTCAGAAACAGTGGAACATCTGGATATTCCGAATCTGCAGAGATTGGGACTTGCCAATCTCAAGGCCCTTAAGCAGGTAAAGCCGGCAGAACATCCGGAAGGATATTTTATGGCGATGAATGAGGCAAGCAATGGTAAGGATACCATGACCGGTCATTGGGAGATGATGGGAATCCGGACGGATAAGCCATTTATCACATTTACAGAACATGGATTTCCCAAGGAACTGATTGACGAACTGGAAAAGCGCTGCGGCAGAAAGATAATCGGCAATAAGGCAGCCAGCGGAACGGAGATTCTGGAGGAGCTGGGTGAACAGGAAGTGAATGAAGGAAAGCTGATTGTCTATACATCAGCGGATTCTGTGCTTCAGATCTGTGGCAATGAGGAGACCATGGGACTGGAAACTCTGTATCATTACTGTGAGATCGCCAGAGAACTGACCATGCGGGATGAGTGGAGAGTTGGCCGTGTTATCGCAAGACCCTATGTGGGCAAAAAGCGCGGCGAATTTAAACGGACAAGTAACCGCCATGATTATGCTTTGAAACCCACCGGACCGACGGCGCTGAATGCCCTGAAGGATGCCGGATATGATGTGATTTCCGTTGGAAAGATTAACGATATCTTTGTGGGAGAAGGGATAACAGAAAGCAATCATTCCGACAGCAGTGTACATGGCATGCAGCAGACCATCGATATCGCAAAGCGGGATTTCAAGGGACTTTGCTTTACCAATCTGGTAGATTTTGATGCGTTATGGGGACATCGCAGAAATCCGGTGGGATACGGGGAAGAGATCGAAAAATTTGATAAAAAGCTGGGAGAGCTTCTGCCGCTGCTCCGTGAGGACGATCTGCTGATTCTGACGGCGGATCATGGAAATGATCCAACCTACAAGGGAACGGATCATACGAGAGAGCAGGTCCCATTTATTGCGTATTCACCGTCGGATACGGAAAGTGGGAAGCTTGATACCAGTGACACCTTTGCCGTTATCGGCGCGACCATTGCGGATAATTTCGGTGTCAGAATGCCGGAGGGGACCATCGGAACTTCTATTCTGGATCAGATAAAATAAATGACATTGGACTTGAAGTTAAAAACAGAAAGGCGGCGATTATATGGTTGATTATACAGAGGGAACGGGAAAACAGTACCACACAGGAATCGGCCCGGAGGATATCGGCGGATATGTCATCATGCCGGGGGACCCCAAGCGATGCAAGAAGATAGCAGAACATTTTGAGAATCCGGTGTTAGTTGCGGATAATCGTGAATATACCACATATACGGGAACCATCGATGGGGTAAAAGTCAGTGTGACGTCAACCGGCATCGGTGGTCCGTCAGCGGCTATCGCTATCGAGGAGTTATCCAAGTGCGGAGCCCATACTTTTCTGCGTGTGGGCACTTGTGGCGGTATGCAGGAGGATGTACTGGGCGGAGATATCGTAGTTGCAAGCGGAGCTATCCGCATGGAAGGAACCAGCAGAGAGTACGCTCCCATTGAGTACCCGGCTGTTCCCCATGTGGATGTTATGAATGCCATGATCCGTGCAGCGAAGAATCTGAAGTTCCGCTGTCATGCGGGCGTTGTACAGTCGAAGGATTCCTTCTTTGGGCAGCATGAGCCGGAGGTGATGCCGGTCAGCTACGAGCTTGAAAATAAGTGGCAGGCGTGGCTTCGGATGGGATGCCTGGCATCGGAGATGGAGTCAGCAGCACTGTTTATCGCAGGCAGCTTCCTTCGGGTGCGTGTAGGTGCCTGCTTCCTGGTTCTGGCTAATCAGGAGCGGGCGAAAAAAGGCCTGTCCAATGAACAGGCCCATGATACAGAGGCAGCGATCCGGACAGCGGTGGAAGCCATCCGTATCTTGATTCAGGAGGATGCGAAGAATGAATAATGAGAGGATAGAAACACTCATCGAGGAAGCATTCGCAGCACGGAAAATGGCCTATACACCCTATTCTCATTTTCAGGTGGGGGCGGCTCTGCTGACTGAAAAAGGCGGGATTTACCGTGGCTGCAATATTGAAAATGCGGCCTATACACCGACAAACTGCGCGGAACGCACTGCCTTTTTTAAGGCAGTCAGTGAGGGTGAACGCAGCTTCACAGCGATTGCAGTTGTGGGAGGTCCGGAAGGAGCTTCGGAATTTGACTGGTGTGCGCCCTGTGGCGTGTGTCGTCAAGTGATGAAGGAATTCTGCCATGAGGATGTGTTTCAGATCATTCTGGCACGTTCGGTGAAGGAATATAAGGTCTATACACTGGCGGAGCTTCTACCGATGGGATTCGGACCGGATAATTTGCAGTAGGAATGCCGATTGCCTCATAAAGCTGGTATGCAGGTGTCAAAGACCCGCGTACTGTAATCTTACAGTTTCATTAATATAACTTAATATATTGGAACACCTTTTGACATTGCAAAAAAAACAGGGTACACTGTATGACAGGCGGGGATGGATTCACCATTTCCGCCTGTATTCAGAAGAAAAAGCGGACGCAGGTCTGATGAAAAATAGAAAAAGTGTGGGGAGTTTGGACGGATGGCTCAGAAAGAGTGGAAACGGGAAGAAATGAAACAGAATCAGGGAAGAACAGAGCAGAACCAGAGAAAAAAGGTTCAGAAAAAGACAGGGTATAGGGCAGTGCTGGCGGCTTCGATGTTTTTGATTGCTGCTTCGGCAGCCCTGTCAGCGTGCAAAAAATCACCGGCGGCTGAGACAACAGCGCAGACACAGGCGGCAGAGGAAACGGAGGGCGCGGTCAGCACGGCGCTCGGAGCGGCGGATCGGGTGCTGGAGGAGAATGGCATGCTGTACCTCAAATACCGCACGGAGATCCGTTCCCTTTCGAAGGAGACAGGCGAGATGAAGACGCTCTGCCAGTTTGACACAGGAGATGAAAACAGCACCTTCTGGGTCTACGGAGGCGGGCTGTATTTTGACCGGATACAGGCGGAGAGGGGAGCTTTATGGGCTGTACCGGCTGGATTTGGAGAGCGGTGTGGAAGAGCATTTAGCGGATCTGACGGATCAGCCGTCGGTGCTCTATGCGTCAAAGAACCGCCTGTATGTCAAGGGTTACAACATGAATGTCATTTATACGCTCGATGAGAATGGCAAAACAGCGGGAGAGTTGTCACCGTCAGACACGATCTACGGGGAGATTCCGGCAGGCTGCAGCGAGCTGTTTAATGGGATTCTTCCATATTATACGGAACAGTTTGGGTATATGCCGGTGCAGAATGAAACCTGCCTGGTGATTGCGGATGCGGACGGCAGCCATCCGAGGGAGATTTCGGATATTACGAATACATCGTCGGTGCTGTTTGCGAAGGACGCATTCTTTGCCCTGCTTCGGGATGGCAATGGAAATACGCAGTGTTACCGCTATGAGGTCTCCGACCCGGAGAAACGGACGCTTTTATATGAGACGGCGGAAAATATCAGCCTGGTGCAGTATCAGGACGGATATTTGTATCTGATGGAAAATCAGGCATCCCAGACCAGCACGGGAGAGTTTTTGTTTAAGCGGATTGCGGCGGATGCGGAGGCAGATGCAGCGGCAAATGCCGCCGAGGCGCAGAATGCGCTTTTTACGGTCGAGGAAGAGCCGGGCATGACGAATGATTTTTCTATGTATGGTAATTTTTATGTGACGGGAAATCAGGCATACTGCCAGCAGTTTAAGGATTACGGCGTTTATCTGGGCGAAAAAACGCTGGATGATGCGGCAGGCGGGGAAGCGACGCTGTTAGAGCCAGTTCTGTTCCAGTCTCCGATCCGGGAGCTGGGGCATGTCGAGGCGCAGTCGGAGACGTTAAAGAGTGCGGATGGAAGCCGGGAGCTTGGAAGTGTGTACGCAGAGCGGCTGGTATTTGACGGCGAGGGCGATGCGGTCGAGGCGATGAACCAGACGATGCAGGAGCTGCAGGCATCGGTTCTGTCGGCGGCGCGGACGGATTCCATGAATCTGGACACGGAGATGAGCATAGATACGGCGGAATCGGACGGATCGGAGGAAGAGACACTTCCGCAGGAGGCGGATGCAGCGCAGCCGGTCTATTCGATGGCGCTTACGATCGACGGAGATGACGCGATTACGTATCTGGATGATCATTATGTCTGCGTCCGTGCGGATGGATATGAATATACGGGCGGCGCACACGGAACGCCGTTCCGCCAGTATTTTGTCTTTGACCGGGAAACGGGGGCACGCCTGTCGTTGAGCGATGTGGTCGAGAATCCGGTGGAGGAGCTGCAGACGAAGGTCGGTGCGGCATTCCGGGAGCTGGCGGAAAAGACAAATTTTGCCTTTGAATCGCCGGAGGATCTGGAACATACGGTGGCAGACGGTATCAGCTACGAATCGCCGTTTTATCTGAGCGAGACGGGCGTGGTTTTCTATTATGCGCCGTATGAGATTGCATCGTATGCGGAAGGATTCCCGGAGGTGACAATTCCGTACAGCGAGTTGGAAATGCGGATTGAACTTAGTAAGTAGGAATTTTCTGAACTGCAACAAATGCGGATTGCGCTTAAGTAGAGATCTTGAAGTTACGAAAAAAATCGCTTATAATACTCCATAGAAAAATAGTGTCGAACGAATCTGAAAGAATGGCACAGGATGAGGAGGAAGCAGCATGAAGACAGTTGTTAAGGAAAATGCGAACGGCGGCAAAGGACAGGTAGTTGTAAAATACATTCTGGATGACAATGAGTTAAATGCAAAATGTAAGATGTTTGCCGAGGTAACGATCGCACCGGGATGTTCCCTGGGCTATCATGAGCACCACGGCGAGAGCGAGACGTATTATATCATCAAGGGACAGGGCGAGTACGATGACAATGGAACGAAACGTCCGGTTACCGTCGGCGATAAGACCTTCACGCCGGATGGATGTGGTCATGGCATTGCCAATACCGGAGATGAAGATCTGGTCTTTATGGCATTGATCCAGCTGGATTAAGAGCGAAGAACAAAACAGAAAAAGGTAACGGTTCACAGTAACCAAAAAAGGCGCTGGCATGGGAAGTGGTTCGATGTGTCGGCGCTTTTTGCCATATATGTCCGGAAAATGCCTATATGTTTAAGCGGAAAAAATGGAAATCAAAAAAACAGTGGATCAAAGAAAAAGGAGGTGTGCCTGCGTGAAACTATTTCATCTTTCTGATCTGCATATCGGGAAAATGTTAAATGGCTATAGCCTGCGCGAGAGCCAGAAGAATGCGTTTTTGCAGATACTTAAATATGCGGAGGAAGAGAAGCCGGATGCGATTCTGATATGCGGGGATATTTATGATAAATCGGTCCCGGCGGGGGAAGCGTATACGCTTTTTGACTGGTTTCTGACCGAGCTATCCGGGCGCTGTCCGGGGACGGAGATCCTGATCATTGCGGGAAATCACGATTCACCGGAGCGGCTGGCGTATGGCGCATCGTTTCTGGCATGCCACCGGATCCATATCGCGGCGCTGCCGCCGGCAGATCGGACGGAGTATTTAAAGCAGGTCACACTTACAGATGAGTGGGGACCGGTTCATTTTTATCTGGTACCGTTTATCCGTCCGGGTCATGTGCGCCATTTGTTTGACACCAATGGTTATACCGATGCATTCCAGAAACTCCTGGCGCGGGAGACGATCCGGAAGCAGGAGCGCAATGTGGTTCTGGCGCACCAGTTTTTTGTCTGGAACGGTCAGAATCCGGAAACCTGCGATTCGGAGACGGCGGTGCTGACCTCCGGAGGATTGGATGCGATCGATGCGTCGGTGCTGGAACCGTTTGAATATGCGGCGTTAGGGCATATCCACGGGGCACAGAAGGTAGGGCAGGAGCGGTTTTGCTATTGTGGGACGCCGTACAAATATTCGATCAGTGAAGAACACCATCAGAAGGGGATCACGGTGGTGGAACTGGGAGAAAAAGGAAGTGAGCCGCAGATCCGCCGTCTGCCGATTCTCTGCCATCCCGATGTAAAGCGCGTGCGGGGGACACTGGAAGAACTCAAGCTGCTTTCAGATACGATGGAAAAGATGCCGGATGGAAGCGGACGCGCGGACGCGTATGTGAGCGTGGTCCTGACGGACGAAAAAGAAATGTACGATTTCCGGGAACGCCTGGAGGAGTTATTTGCGCATATTTTGGAGATCCGGGTGGACAATGAGAGGACGCGGAAACGACTGGAGGAAGAACCGGAGGAAAAAGGGGCGGTGACGCCGTTTCAGGCATTTGCCTCTTTTTATGAGGCGGTGCGCCACTGCCCGATGACAGAGGAACAGGAGACGATTCTGGCGCGCATGGTGGAAGAGGCAGAGGAGGAGGAACGCGTATGAAACCGAAGCTGCTTACAATGTCGGCGTTTGGCTCTTATGGGGGCGTGACGCAGATTGATTTCGAACGGGCGGGGACGGGATTGTTCCTGATCACGGGCGATACGGGGGCAGGCAAAACGACGATCTTTGACGCGATCTCGTTTGCGCTCTACGGGGCGGCGAGCGGCGCCGGGAGAGAGGGCGCGATGCTTCGCAGCCAGTATGCACCGGAGGACGCGGAGACCTGGGTGGAACTGACGTTTGAGGATAAGGGGCAGGATTATACGATCCGCCGCAGTCCGGCATACACGCGCCTCAGCAAGCGGAAAAATAAGGACGGCGCATACACGGCGACGAGTGTGGCGCCGAAAGCGTCTTTGTTTTTGCCGGATGGAAGTGAGATGTCCGGCCGGATCCGTGAGATCGATGAGAAGATCCGGGCGATCGTGGGCGTGGACCGCGATCAGTTTTCGCAGATCGCGATGATCGCGCAGGGCGAATACATCCGTCTGCTTCATGCATCCTCCAAAGAAAGAAAAGAGATATTTTCGCGCATTTTCCATACCGGGATCTACGGTAGAATCCAGCAGAAGCTGCGGGAGGCAGATCGGACGCTGTATGGAAGGCTGGAGGATAACAAGACCCGGTGCGAGGAAGTCATCCGGCAGGTGACGGTTCCCAGAACGGAGGAGGCGGTAGCTCCGGAGTGGGAAGAAAGATGGCAGTCTTTGAAAGAGCGGTACCGGACAAATGGAGCGGAACTGCTTGCATTTCTGCATCAGTTGTCGGAGGAAAGCCGGAGGCTCGAGGAAGAGACGGGGAGACTGGAAGAGAATGCAATCCAGAAGCTTGCCGCCGGACAGAACCATCTGGAGCTTGTGAAAAAGGAAAAACGGGTACTGGAAGAAAAGAGCCGTTTGGAAGCATTTGGACGGGAGATGGAGGCTAGGCGCCGGGAAGCTGCCGCAGCCTATGAGAGCCGGAAACCGGAGCTGGAGGATCAGATCCGGCGGATGCAGGATGCGCTTCCGCTCTATGCGGAGCAGGAGAAAAAACGGCAGGCATATGAAACTTTGGAACATCAGCGGACGGCTCTGACCCAAAACCTGAAAAAAATGCAGAATCAGCTGGAAACGTGCCGTACACAGGAAGAAATACTTCGAAACCAGGAGCGGGAGGCGGTAGAGGCGCGCGCTGCCCTGGCAGAATGCCGGGGACGGCGGGAGCAGATGGAACGGCGCCAGGCGGTTTTGCAGGAGTTAGGGAAATGCTGTGAAGCGGAGCGGACATGGAGGAAGTCACTGGAAAAACGCCAGGAAAAATTTCAGGCAGCCGCGCGGGCGTACCAGCAGTCAGATCAGTTGTATCA
>ENA-OROZ01001806-OROZ01001806.1-human-gut-metagenome-genome-assembly--contig:-NODE-1806-length-18268-cov-15.755285_pt1 | contig 18268 bp, 15 predicted proteins | sample MGYA00242138_ERZ509066 | MGnify/ENA primary metagenome ERZ509066 (study PRJEB26280, sample SAMEA2338691) | human gut metagenome | biome: human gut; feature: human-associated habitat; material: faeces... | reverse complement strand
TGGAGTTCTAACAGATGTTGCAAAGGTACGACTAATTTCTTTATACAACAAACAAAATACGAGGTAATTATGCTGAATGAGCAGGATTTATAAAAGTGCGCCGCTTCCTTTTATGGGGCAAAAGCGGTATTTCGTCCGGGCGTTTTCTGAAACGCTTGGAGCATTGGAGGGAAAGATTGACACGGTGGTCGATTTATTCGGTGGCAGCGGTCTGCTGAGCCATACCGCCAAAAAGGTGTTGCCCGGTTGCAGGGTCATTTACAACGACTATGACGGTTACTCGCAGCGTCTCGCACATGTCGAGCAGACGAATGAAATTTTAATGCTGATTAAAGAGCGGTTAAAAGGCGTTCAATCGAATGCCAGGTTAAGCGACAGACAGCGTGCCGATGTGCTGGCCATTGTTGAAAAATATGAAGCCGCCGGCTATGTGGACGTAATGACAATAGGCCGCTCGGTGCTGTTCAGCGGCAAATGGGTCAAGACTCTGGACGAACTGCGCAAACACACGATGTACAACCGTGTGAAGCCTGGCGGTTATGACTGTTCCGGTTATCTTGACGGTCTGGAAGTGGTCAGAATGGATTACAGGGAACTGTTTGCCAAGCATAAGGACAACAGCCGTGCGCTGTTCGTGCTGGATCCGCCGTATCTTACTACCGAGGTCGGCCAATATGAGAACTACTGGAGGCTCACCGATTATTTGGACGTGTTGAAGCTTACAAAGGGCACGAAATATGTTTATTTCACCTCTGACAAGTCCCAGATAACTGAACTTTGCAACTGGCTGGTCTGCGAGTTCGGCGAAGCTGCGCCACTTTATGGGGCAAATAAGCAGGTGCGGACCAACACCCTTAACTACCAGGCGAAATTTAATGATATGATGATAACAAAGCTCTAACCTCATTCACAGGCGGAGGCAATAAAAAAAACCCCCGGCTTGTTTGCAGAATCCTACCTCATACAAACACGGAACACCCAAAGGGAGCAGCCGGGGGCAAAAAGCCTTCGTCTTCCCTTTGGGTGTTTCAATATGAGGTAGGAGTTGCAAAGGTACAAATAAACTGCTGAATGACAATATATGAGGTCTTGAAATTTATCGGTGAGCCATTGGAAAGGCTTACAAATGCAGGAATAAAAACAGGTGATTACAAATATATTGCACTTTATGAGGATTACCGGAAAGCCCTAAAAACAGGTGAAAAGGTGGGTTATATCGTGGCGGTTCTTGCGGAGCGTTACGGCGTGAGCGAGCGAACCGTTTACGATGTTGTAAAGCGGTTCGGTCAGGACTGCAAACCCTTTTCAGTGTGATATTGCGCAAAACTTTGTGTGAGGTTCATAAACGGCCTAATTTTGCGCCTACGAATGGAAAACAAGTATTATCAAATCTTAGACAAGATATTGCGCTGTGGGAAGAAACAGAGCAATAAAAAGGGCGACATTATTTATCTGCTTAATGAGCAGCTTTCTTTGTCGCCTTCTGACCTCTTGATGAGCAGCTTTCTTTGTCGCCTTCTGACCTCTTGAACATCTTTGAGGGTCATAACATAGCACGCAAGAAGTTGCGCAGTGAATTGAGCCTGTTTATGCAGGGAGAAAGAGACCTGAGCAAGTACAGAGAAGCCGGGATAAATTGGTGGGATTATTGCGGGCAAATTCTCATTAACAGTTATCCTACTTACTTTGAGAAGCTGCCGGCTTTAATCGCCCAAATCAACAGGGAGAAACGCAACAGCAAAAATTATGTGCTGTTCTTGGGCTCGACAGGTGCAGAAACCAATCAAGCACCTTGTTTAAGCCTTATTCAATTCCAGATTGAAGACGGTGAATTGGTTTTGTCAGCCTATCAAAGAAGCAGCGATGCAAACTTAGGTTTGCCTGCTGACATTTACCATTTGTATTTGATAACGCGACAAATTGAACTGCCTTTGAAGTCAATAACGCTGAACCTTGGAAATGTTCACATCTACGCAAACAACGCAGACAAGACGCGCGAACTTCTGGCAGGAAATGAAGCGGTAAAGTTTGAATTGAACGTGTAAACAGACGCAAGAGAAAAAGAAACAACGCTGATTAAAGACCTGAAAAAGTGGCTTTTAATCAGCGTTTATTTTGTGTTTAGTTTTCTAATTCTTTCCAATCTTCTAAACATTGGAAAGAATTGCTGTGAATTGAGAAGCGAAAAAAGAGAAGTTTTGCTCGTTTCGTTTTCAGATTTTGCACATTTCGTTTTTGCGATTATAGCACATTATGGAAAACATTATCTATAATGAACTTCGTAGTCGTGGATATAATGTGGATGTAGGATTGGTTGAACTTGGCGGCAAGGATAAGAACGGCAAGTTTGTCAGAAGGCAGTTGGAAGTTGACTTTGTGGTGAACCGTCCTCCATACAGATTCTATATACAGTCGGCTTTTCACATGCCTACGCCAGAGAAGGAACAGCAAGAACGTCGCCCATTATTGTCAATCAATGACCACTTCCGTAAGATTGTCATTGTTGGTGATGATATTCACCGCAAGGAGGACGAACTCGGTGTGTTGACTGTCGGACTCTTGGATTTCCTGACGGACAAGAACTTGTTGGAGCAAGGATAATCATTTGGATATTGACAGACCTGACCAATTTAAAGTAGTCGATGGGCGAAGAATACATAGGACTGCTGATTGACTTTGCGCTGTGGGGTTTACTTCGGCATTATTGTTCTTTAAGGAAAAGGAAAAACCTCGCAAATGCGCGTTTTTTGAGCGTCGAAGTCATAAAATAGTCCGTTTGAGAGTTGGAAGCAAAAAGGAAGACGCCCCATTTTGTGGGGCGTCTTGCAGTATGAGAGGTTGTAACCAGTGCGAATCAGATCGACAGACGGCGGAGCGTGTCGAGCAAATCGCGGTTTATTGGTTTGTCCTTCTTGATAGCCTTTGAGAACGGCACGTAAACGATTTCATCGTTTGCCACGCCAATCATCACGTTGCGCTGGTCCTCAAGGAGAGCGTCGATGGCAGCCGCGCCCATTCGCGATGCGAGGATGCGGTCGTGGGCAGTAGGCGATCCGCCTCGCTGCAGGTGTCCGAGAATCGACACGCGCACCTCATATTGCGGATATTCGTTTTTCACGCGTTCGGCAAGAGCCATTGCGCCGCCCGTCACAGGGCTTTCTGCAACAAGCACGATTGAAGAGTTCTTGCTCTTGCGGAAACCGTTGTTGATGAGTTCCTCCAACTGGTCGACCTCGGTGGAGATTTCCGGGATTATGGCAGCTTCTGCGCCAGCGGCGATTGCACCGTTGAGGGCGAGGAATCCGGCGTCGCGTCCCATCACCTCGATGAAGAACAGACGCTCGTGTGAAGTCGCCGTGTCGCGGATTTTGTCCACACATTGCATGATGGTGTTGAGGGCAGTGTCATATCCGATTGTCGTGTCGGTTCCGTATAGGTCGTTGTCGATTGTTCCCGGCAGACCTACGATAGGAATGTTATATTCAGTGGCGAAGATGCGTGCGCCCGTCAGAGAGCCGTCGCCTCCGATCACCACAAGAGAGTCGATGCCCGCGTTGACCATATTGTCGTACGCGATTTTCCGACCTTCTTCTGTGCGGAACTCCATGCAGCGTGCAGTCTTCAGGATTGTGCCGCCGACTTGGATGATGTTTGAAACGTTTTGCGTCTTGAATTCAACAATTTCGTTGGTCACCAGTCCGCGGTAGCCACGATAGATACCCTTCACGGCAATACCGTTGAAGATTGCCGAGCGGGTCACGGCGCGAATCGCCGCATTCATTCCAGGGGCATCGCCTCCTGATGTCAATATACCGATACATTTAGGCATAACTATAACATTTAAGTATAGGCTTATATATGTTTGTCAGCACAAAGGTAGTCTTATTTATCGCATCGGCAAAACAATGATGTGATAAAAAATTGTAACAAGGTTTGCCTGCGCCGCCTGTAATGCTGTATAATGCCTATAAGTCAGGATGCTTTTAGAATGGCCGGCGGCCTCCCGGAGGGGGTCCCATCGGCAGGGGCTGGTTGCCTCCGCGTTTCATGTCGGCTGGCATTTCTGGCGGGCGGTGTCCGCCGGGGGCGAAACCGTCGTAGTTGATGTCTTTTTCCGACGTGCCTTTGCCGAGCCGTGTGAAGCGGTAGGAGAACGTCAGCATCACGTAGCGCGTCACGGTGTTGAACTGCTGGTCCTCAATGTAGTTTGCCGTCACGCTGCGCGACACGTTTTTCTTTTGTTGCAGCAGGTCGTATGCCTTCAGTGCAATTGTCGCCGACTTGTCTTTGAGAAATTCGTATGACAGCGACGCGTTCCAAAGCCATTGGTTGTTGTCGTAGCCGGCAGAGTATCCGCTGGTGGCGCTGTAGGTGATGTCGGAGCCTATCGACAGTCCGAAAGGAGTGTAGTAATTTGCGTTTAACGAACCGCCGTATGAGTGGATGTCGCGGTTGTCGGTCTGAATTGAGTTGCGTGTCTGCTGATAGTTGTAGTACGGGCGCAGCTCAATGTCGACGATGTTGTTGCGGAAGGCGATGCTCGGAGTTTCGCTCAGCATCAGCGTTCCGCTGTAGTTTCGCTCTCCGTTGTTGAATCCCACGGCGCGCGAATAGCGTGCGAATGCGTTGTTGGTCCATCTCCAGCCTCGGTTTCCGATTGGCGACGTGTACATCATCATTCCGTCTGCGCTCCAAACCCCGTTCACGTTGTCGTATGTGGTGGTCTGCTTGCCGGTCTCCTTGTCGTAGATGGTTTTTGAGACGATGTTGTTTTGCGCCACGTTGATTCCTCCAAACGCCATAATGCTGCTCTGACGCTCTTGGTTGAAATTGTTGTAGCGCACGGAGATGCGGTGGTTGAACGCTGGCAGCAGGTTGGGATTACCCACCATGATGCGCGACGGATTGCTCTCATCGGGGACTGGTTGCAACTGCGTCATTGTTGGCGACGTCGAGCGTCCGCGATAGTCGATGGCGAGTGAGTTTGTCTTCGAGATGGAGTAGCGGAACCGCATGAACGGCGCATAGTTCCACACCCATCGTTCCGGGATGTTTTTCTCGCTGTTCAGCAGGTTTTCGCTCTTCATCATTGTCGGGTTGACCGACACGCCCACGTTGAGGCGGTATTTCTTGCGGTTCTGCTTGAATCCGACGCGTATCTGCTGTGAGAACTGGTCGTTGCGGAACCTGTTGCTCTGGTCTTCGTCGAGCACACCGCTCTCGGCAGCCAGAGTGTTTGCAACCACGTGATTTGTCACGATGCCGTAGTCGTCCTCGAGTATGCGCAGGGCGCGTTGCGGGTCATATTCACGGTCGGCGTTGTACACCAGTTTGTCGGCATTGTTGAAGTAGTAGTTCATGCGGTAGGCAAACGTCAGAAACCGGGCCTTATTGATGTCGCCGATAGGTTCCGTCCACGTCAGACGCGCGCCCACACGGCTGCTCCACTGATGGTTGTCGGTGTATTGGTCGCGTGTCTCGTCCTGGTCGGGTTGAAGGAAATATTTGTTGATTGAATAAGTGGTCTCGTCCTCGTTTGTGTTGCTGTATTTGTAAGTCAGCTGCGTGGAGAACGAGCGTCCCGGGCGGTTGCGGAATTTATGGTTGTAGACCACCTTGCCGCCGATGTCGTAGCTCGTGCCGCTGCTCGTCAGCAGGTTGTCGGAGCTGTTGACCGCGGTGCGGTTGGCGTCGCCTGCAAACAGGCGGCTCCACGACGCCTTGTCGCTGTCGTTGACACTCAGCATGAACGATGGGCGGAGATCAAGAGTGTTGAGCGAGTCGACATGCCATTGCATTCGGAAATTGCCCGTCAGGTTGTGGCTGCGGTCGATTGCGTTGCTGAAAGCGTTCTCATAGCTTGTCGAGTCGGCAAACAGATACTGCTTGTTGCTCGTCTGCTGCGTTTTTTGGCGGCTGTGGGAATACATCACATCGCCGCCGGCGCGGAATATCTCGTCATTGCCCACATTGAAGTTGAAACCTACGTTTTGCGCGTCGTTCACACCGTCGACACCGCCGAAGCGTTTGAAACGTCCGTCGCCGGGCATCGAGAACGACATCTCGTTGATGTTGTTGGCGTCAGCCACGATTGAAAACTGGTTGTCGTTGACAAACCGGTTCACCATCAGGTTGCCGGAGTAGCGGTTGTCGGTGCCGTAGCCCACTGTCGCATTGCCGAACCATCCCTGCTTCATGCCTTTTTTCACCGTAAGGTTGATCACGGTCTCGTCCTCGCCGTCGTCAACGCCGGTTATCCTTGCCAAGTCGCTCTTGCGGTCGATAACCTGCAACTTGTCGACCATGTCCACCGGAATGTTGCGCGACGCCACCTTTGCATCGTCGGAGAAGAACTCCTTGCCGTCGACAAGGATTTTGGTGACTTCTTTTCCTTGCGCCGTGATTTTGCCGTCGCTGCCCACTTCCACTCCCGGCAGACGTTTCAGCAAGTCCTCCACTACGGCGTTTGGCTGTGTTTTGTAGGAGTCGGCGTTGTATTCCACTGTGTCTTCCATCACCTTCACTTCGGCGCGTACTGCCGTCACTTCGGCATCGCGCAGCACGATGGAGTTTTCCTTGACGGCGATTTTGCCGAGGTCGACGTTGGCGTCGCCAACGCTGATTGCCACGGTAGTTGTCTCGTAGCCTACGTATGATACTTTTGCAACATATTTACCGCGAGCCACTCCCGTGAAGCGGAAATGACCGTTGACATCGCTCACGACGCCTTTCACCAGGCTGCTGTCGCGTGTCGACAGCAACTGCACCGTGGCGCTTATCAGCGGGGTCTGGTCGTTGTTGTCGACGAGCAGACCCTTGACGTCGGCAGCCGATGCGAAGACTGTCGAAAAAAGCGAGATTATGACAGTAAGTAAATAGGTCGAGTTTTTCATTTTTCCTTCTATTTTTGTATACAAAAGTAGTTAAATGCGACCGAAAAGCAATCGCATAATAGACAGAATGCAGAAATCTGCGTATCTTTGCACCACTTTAAATTTTATTTAGAAATTAATAATGAAAGAATTCCTTAAAATATTGCGCCGCTTTGTGCCGCCATACAAGAAATATTTGTTTCTCAACATTTTCTTCAATATCCTGGCGGCGTTTCTGACGCTTTTCTCCTTTGCATTGATAATCCCGATTCTCGAGATGCTCTTTATGGGCGACAAAGGGGTGGTCTATCACTATATGGACTGGACAAGCGGCTCGTTCAAGGATGTGGCAATCAATAATTTCTACTATTCTGCATATTATTGCAAAATTCATCTCGGTCCGTCGGTCACCCTGATGCTTCTCGCAGTGGCACTCGTGGTGATGACCGCATTCAAGACCGGCGCCACATATCTCAGCCTCTATTTCCTGATTCCGATTCGTTCGGGAATAGTGCGCGACATCCGCAACTTTGTCTACGACAAGATTCTTGGTCTTCCCATCGGCTTCTTCTCGAGCGAGCGCAAGGGCGACGTGATGGCGCGTATGTCGGGCGACGTGGCTGAGGTGGAAAACTCCATCATGGCGTCGCTCGATATGATGTTCAAGAATCCGATTATGATTGTCGTGTGCCTTGGCATGATGATTGTGATTAGTTGGCAGCTGACGATTTTTGTGTTTGTGCTGCTGCCAGTGGCAGGACTCGTGATGGGGCGCATAGGCAAGAGGCTGAAGCGCACGTCGCTCGTGGGACAGCAGCAGTGGGGCACGCTGATGTCGACCATCGAGGAGACACTCGGCGGCTTGCGCATTGTCAAGGCATTCAATGCGGAACATAAGATGAGCGCGCGTTTCCACGGTGAGAACCAGCAGTTCTACAACACGTCGAACCGCATCAACCGACGCCAGTCGCTCGCACACCCGATGAGCGAGTTTCTCGGCACGATGACCATCGCCATCGTGCTGTGGTTTGGTGGCACACTCATCCTTTCAGGCAACAATATCATCGACGCGCCCACATTCATATATTATATGGTGATTTTCTACAGCATCATCAATCCGGCGAAAGACCTGTCGAAGGCGGTCTACTCCGTGCAGAAAGGTTTGGCGTCGATGGAGCGTATCGACAAAATCCTCAGTGCCGACAATCCTATAAAAGACCCTGCCGAGCCAAAGACCCTGCCGTCGGAGAATTTCGACATCCGTTATGACGGAGTGCGCTTCCGCTATGGTCAGGATTGGGTGATCAACGGTGTCACGTTGGAAATCCCTTATGGCAAGACGGTGGCGCTGGTGGGACAGTCGGGCAGCGGAAAGTCGACACTCGCCGACCTGTTGCCGCGCTTCTACGACGTGCAGGAGGGCTCAATCTCTATCGGAGGCACCGACATCCGCCAGTTCCGCGTCAAGGATCTGCGCGCATTGATGGGCAACGTCAATCAGGAGGCGATACTGTTTAACGACAGTTTCTACAACAACATAACCTTCGGTGTCGACGGCGCCACGCGCGAACAGGTGGAAGAGGCGGCGCGCATTGCCAACGCCCACGACTTCATTATGGAGACCGAGCAGGGCTACGACACCAATATCGGCGACCGCGGAGGCAGGCTGTCGGGCGGACAGCGCCAGCGCATAAGCATCGCGCGCGCGATACTCAAGAATCCGCCGTTGCTGATTCTCGACGAGGCCACATCGGCTCTCGACACCGAGAGCGAGCGTCTGGTGCAGGAGGCTCTTGACCGGCTGATGAAAAACCGCACCACTCTCGTCATTGCCCACCGGTTGTCGACAATCCGCAATGCAGACCAGATATGCGTGATGCATGAGGGCAAAATCGTGGAACGCGGCACGCACGACGAGCTTATCGCCATGAACCGCTATTACAAGAAACTTGTCGACATGCAGAAATTCTAATCAGCCATGAGACGCCGCATCGCCATTCTTGCTTCCGGAACAGGCTCCAACGCCGAGAATCTTGCCGCATATTTTCAAAATTCAGATGTGGCGGAAGTGGCGTTGCTGATTGCCGACCGCGAGGCGCCGGTGATCGACAGGCTGAAGCCCTATGGAGTGCCTGCGGTGATCGTTCCGCGTGCTGAATGGCGCGAAAATCCGCAAAAGGCAGTTGCTGTGATGCGTGACGCGGCAGTCGACCTGGTGGTGCTTGCCGGATTTCTCACAGTGGTGCCGAAGGAAGTGCTGGAAGCCTTTCCCGAACGGATTGTCAACGTGCATCCATCGCTGCTGCCGAAGTTCGGAGGCAAAGGAATGTGGGGAATGAATGTGCATCGCGCCGTTATCGCCGCCGGCGAGACGGAGAGCGGCATCACCATCCACTATGTGTCGGAAGGTGTCGACACGGGAGCGGCGATTGCCCAGTTCCGTTGTCCGGTCACCCCGTCCGACACCCCCGACACTCTTGCCGCAAAAATCCACGCGCTCGAGCAGGCGCATCTCCCTGAAATTATACAAAAACTGGTGGAATCTATTGCATAAAGTAATATTTATGCAGAATATTCGTTTTATTTCGAATAAAATCTAATTTTTTTATGCGAAAAGTTTTGCTTATTCAAAAAATAGGCATATATTTGCAGTGTCAACAAATAAATATGCAGATATGAACGAAGATTCGAAAAAATTCCTTTTGCAAGAGAAGGAGATTCCAGAAGCATGGTACAATGTCGTGGCGGAGATGCCCAACAAGCCCCGTCCAATGCTCAACCCGGCAACGAAACAACCGCTTACAGCGGAAGATCTGTTCCCTCTTTTCTCAGAAGAGGCATCGCGCCAGGAGATGAACACTGCCGACACTTGGATTGAAATCCCGGAGGAGGTGCGCGACATGTACAAAATCTGGCGTCCTACACCGTTGGTGCGTGCCCGCGGCTTGGAGAAGGCTCTCGACACTCCGGCACATATCTATTTCAAGAACGAAAGCGTCAGCCCGGTAGGCTCGCACAAGCTTAACTCGGCAGTGCCGCAGGCATACTACTGCAAGCAACAAGGCGTTACAAACATAACGACTGAAACAGGCGCCGGACAGTGGGGCGCGGCACTTTCGCTTGCCGCCAAGCATTTCGGACTGGAGCTTGCCGTCTATATGGTTAAGGTGTCCTATCATCAGAAACCTTACCGCCGCTCCATAATGGAGACCTACGGCGCGGAGGTGATAGCGTCGCCGAGTATGTCGACGAAGGCAGGACGTAAAATCATAACCGACAATCCTAATTATCAAGGTTCGCTCGGCACGGCGATTTCAGAGGCGGTGGAACTTGCGATGTCGACGCCAAACTGCAAATACGTGCTCGGATCGGTGCTCAACCACGTGTCGCTGCACCAGACGGTAATCGGACTTGAGGCGGAGAAGCAGATGGCTATGGCTGGCGAATATCCCGACATCGTTATTGGATGCTTCGGCGGAGGCAGCAACTTCAGTGGAATCTCATTCCCGTTTATGCGCCACAACTTCAGCGGAGAGCGCAACACGCGCTTCATCGCCGCCGAACCGGAGTCGTGCCCGAAGCTGACACGCGGCGTGTTCCAGTACGATTTCGGCGACGAGGCGGGCTACACACCGCTCATCCCGATGCTCACGCTCGGACATAATTTCGCACCTGCAAATATCCATGCCGGCGGCTTGCGCTACCACGGAGCAGGATCGGTGGTGAGCCAGCTGAAGGAGGACAACCTGATGGAAGCGGTCGACATCCCGCAACTCGAAACTTTTGCCGCAGCCACAATGTTTGCCCGTTCGGAGGGTATTATCCCGGCGCCGGAGTCGTCGCACGCCATCGCCGCTGCCATCCGCGAGGCGAAGAAGGCAAAAGAGGCTGGCGAAAGCAAGGTGATACTCTTCAACCTGTCGGGTCACGGACTTATCGATATGTCGGCATACGACCAGTATATCGCCGGCGACCTCGCCAACTATCAGCTGAGCGACGAGATGGTTAGACAGAACACTAAGGATTTGGAAAAGATTATCTGAGAGTAGAATAGTGGTGAATAATTGAATCGGGGACGCAGTGATGTGTTCCCGATTTTTTTGTTTTCTATTGTGTAAATATGATTAATTAGTTATATTTGCGGGGAGGAAAGCGATAGACGTTCTATATGAAAGAGATTAGAGTTGTTTACAAGACACCGCAATTTGAGGCATTTTATGCATCTTTGCCAGTAAAGGTGCAGACAAAATTTAAATATGTCATAGATGTGATAACAACAATTTATGATGTATCAACAAAATTTGTCAAGCATCTCGAGAATACAGATTTGTATGAAATGAGGGTCTCGGTTGAAAATAACGAATATCGTACCATTTTGTTTGCAGTAGATAAGTCAAATATAATAGAATCAACAAAGATTGTTCTATTAAAGGTTTCCTGAAGAAATCAACAAAAGAATATCGGAAGCAGATAGAATTGGCGCAATCTATATTAAAGAATTTAGAGCAATGAGAAAGTTGAATGAAGAAAAATTGGAGAAACTGCCAACGTTCAATCAGCAATTGAACGACGAATGTGGAAGGCAAGGCACACCGGCTCGTGATGAGTTCCATGAGGAGGCGCTTTCATGGTATTACGGGCAAATATTGCGGAGCCGTAGGCAGGAACTGAGAATGACGCAGAAGCAACTTGCTGACAAATTGGGCAGAGAGCAGAGCTATATTGCAAGAGTGGAGCGAGGTAAGGTGGATGTGCAGCTGTCCAGTTTCCTTCGTATTGCCGCAGCCTTGGGAATTCAGTTTGTTCCTACTGTGGCTAATGCTTTGCGATGAATTGTCAGTGGTTGAGAAGACTGATTGAATCGGGGACGCAGCGATGTGTTCCCGATTTTTTGTTGTGAAATTATGTTTTAAAACATTTTTCTCTTTTTGGGTAAAAAATGTTTGCTTAATGCGAAAAAAACTTTAAAAATATTTGCTTGTCTCGCTTTTTTTTGCTCAATTTGCATTGACTAAAACCATCTGAGCCGCAAAAGCCGTGGTTTAAATGGCTTGGCGGCACGAGATTGTTATGAGAAAAACCCTCACCGTAAAAAGTGGGAACAAACCAAAGAAATTAATTATGCTTATGAAAAATCTAAGTGCAATGTTCGTGGCACTTTCACTCGCAGGAGCAACCCCGTTCATACCAATGGGAGGGGGTACGGCATATGCTCAGACTCAGGCTGGTGAAGTAACAGGAATTGTTTATGATTCCAATGGAGAGCCTCTTATAGGGGCGGTTGTATCGGTCAAAGGCACAAATCGTGGCGCGGCTACTGACGCCGACGGTAAATTCCGTCTGCAAGCCAAGCCAGGTCAGGTGCTTGTAGTGTCTTATGTGGGTGCCAAGACTCAGGAAGTGGCTGTTGGCGCTGCCCGTAGTTACACTGTGACATTGAAAAGCACAACCCAAAATCTGGACGAGGTGGTCGTAACCGCTCTCGGTATCAAGAAAGACAAAAAGTCGCTTGGCTACGCTGTCGACGATCTTAACGCCGACGAATTGATGAAAAACAAGTCAGCCAACGCCATCAACTCGCTTTCTGGTAAGATTGCCGGTGTCAACATTACGCAGACTTCAGGTTCGGCAGGTGCCGGTTCGCAAATCATTCTCCGTGGTGGTACATCATTGGAGCGCGACAACCAGCCTCTGTTTGTTGTTGACGGTGTGATTTATGACAACTCGACTTCCGTAGTCGGCAACTCAGCCTTCGACGGTACTATATCGACATCAACAACCAACTCAAACCGTGTGATGGATATCAACCCTGAGGATATCGAGAACATGTCGGTCCTCAAAGGTCCTGCCGCAGCCGCTCTTTATGGTTCGCGCGCATCTGCCGGTGTTGTGATCATCACTACTAAGAAAGGTAAAGAAGGACGCGTTGAGGTCAACCTCTCCGCTAAATATATCACTTCTTGGGTTAAGGATCTTCCTAAGACCCAGAACCGCTATCGCCGTGGTTTCCTTCAGGACAACTATGACGCAGATAAAAATTATGTCGGCACAACGTTCGACGATTTCGCATACAACTCTTGGGGTAGCAGAGTCGACGCCAACACTCCGATTTACGACAATATCGGCGACTTCTTCCAGAATAGCGGTGCTTGGGATACCAACTTGAGCATTTCAGGTGGTAGCAAGAACAGCAACTTCTTCTTGTCAGGCTCGTTCTACGACCAGGATGGTATCATCCCGACAACTGGCTACACCAAGACTACATTCCGCTTCAACGGCGAGCAGAAATTCAAGATGTTCACATTCGGTGCCAACGTTGCTTACTCACAGGCACGCACCGACAAGACCATCACTTCTGCCGCGCTTTATGGATCAAGCGGTTCGGGCACAATGTCAAGTCTTTATATGTGGTCGCCTACAGATGACATGACACATTATAAGAATGAAGACGGCACTCGTTACCGTATGTTTGGCGACCGTCTTGCCGTAGCTGACGAGCGCGACAACCCATATTGGATTTTGAACAACAACAAGATGAAAGACAACACCGAGCGTTTCTCCGGCAACTTCTCAGTGAAAGCCGACATTACCGACTGGTGGTGGATTTCTTACCGCATGGGTATCGACTCTTATACAACCGAAAACAGCAACCGTATCGGTGCCGGCGGTGTATACAAGGCGGCTTGGCAGAAAGGTATGTTGAGCGAGAACTCTCTCCGCTATCAATACTTGTCGACCAACTTGATGACCACCTTCAACAAGCAGTTCGGCGACTTCAACCTCAACTTGATGCTCGGCACATCGACCGACGACACCAAGACAACAAGCAACTACCGAATGGCTTACAACTTCCAGGTTCCTGGTTTCTATGCATTCGACAACGCTCTTCCTACAGACCGCAATTTCCAAAGCTCAAGAACGCAAAAACGTCTTGTAGGCGTATTCGGCGAGTTCCGCGCAGACTGGAAAAACACGGTGTTTGCAACAGTTACAGGACGTAACGACTGGTCGTCTACTCTTCCTATCGACAACCGTTCTTACTTCTATCCATCTGTCAGCGGTGCTTTCGCATTCACTCAGCTGCTTCAGGATCTTGACGTGATGAACAACGACATTCTTACATTCGGTAAGATTCGCGCATCTTGGGCTCGCGTAGGTAAGGACACCAATCCTTATGTTACCAGCACATACTTGTGGCCGGTAGGTACATATATCGGTGGCGTGTCAGGTGTGGGACACCATTGGCAGCGTGGTAACGCCAACTTGAAACCTGAGATCACAGAGTCTACAGAGTTGGGTCTTGAACTCCGTTTCTTCAAGAACCGCTTGAAATTTGACTACGCTTACTACACCAACAACTCTTACAACCAGATTCTTACTCCTCGTTTGTCAAACGGTTCGGGCTACATCCTGTACTCAGTCAACGCCGGCGACGTTTACAACAAGGGTATGGAGTTGAGCATCAGCGGCACACCAATCCAAACTAAGGACTGGACATGGGAAACCGGTATCAACCTCTCTGGTAACCGCGGTACTGTAGGCAACCTTCTCGACGGCTGCGAAATCCTTTACGTGACAGACGTACAGGTTGGTAACGCAAAGGCTGCTTCGTTCAACGATGGTAAATTCATGGCAATCTCCGGTTCTCGCTGGACTCGCACAGCAGACGGCAAGGTAGTGCTTGACGCTAACGGTATGCCGACATACGATGGTAGCACTACATACGAAATTGGTAACCGTGAGCCCAAGTTCCAGGGCGGTTGGAACAACACATTGACTTGGAAGAACTTTACGTTCAACATGCTTTGGGAGTTCCGCGTAGGTGGACACGTTTACAACGGCACTCAGTATGCTATGACCGTAGCCGGAACAAGCAAATTGACAGAAAACCGCGACTATTTGAGAGTTGACGGTGTTGTGCAAACAGGTGGTACAAAAGACAACCCAATCTACGAAGACCGTACATTTGAATTCGAGGCAGGCAAGACTTATCAATACAATGGCAAGGAAGCCAGCGGCGAGACTATCATCAACGGTTACTGGCAGACATACTACGCAAATGAAAGCGCCAACTTCATGAAGGAAGTCAACTCTCTCCGTCTGCGCACAGTCTCACTCTCTTACGAGATGCCGAAGTCATTGCTTGCAAAATCTAAATTCATCCAGCGTGCAGTGTTCACAGCAACTGCCAACAACGTTCTTCTTTTCACCAACTATGACGGTGACCCAGAAGTGGCAGCGGCAGGTTCAGGTGTCGTAGGTTCTTCTTCAGTAGGTATCGACTACTGCGGTGTTCCTGCAACAGCAAGCTTCGCATTTGGTGTAAACTTGACATTCTAATTTCTTAAAACTTGACAACTATGAAATTATATAAATCAATGATTCTTGGTGCGGCACTGGCGTTGTCGGCGACATCCTGCAACGACTGGCTCGACATCAATACAAACCCCACTTCTCTTTCTGTTGAGACAGTGAGCTATCAGAACTTGTTGCCATGGTGCCAATTTTATATTAGCCATGACTATACGAACACAGGTTGCAACGTGTCTTACTATGCCGGCAACATCGTTTCAGGAAGTAGTGCCCGCGACCAGGGCGCCGCTTTGTGGAACCTCGGCTCAGGCACACGTAGCGGCAACACCTACCAGTGGTTCTTCGTGGGTGTAGGTCCTAACTTGAAAACGATGTATGAGAAGGCAATGGCTGATGGAGCATACCACTATGCTGGAGCTTCTCGTCTGATCAAGGCATACGGATTTATGCTTATGACTGATATTTTTGGTGAGATGCCGTATACTGAGACTTTCTCAAATATTGACTCTCCAAAATTTGATACCGGCAGAACAATCTTTATGGGATGTTTAGCTGATATCGATGAGGCTATTGAGCTGTTCCAGAAAGACCAACCGGATTCTGCACAGCCATTGGCTGCCGGCGACAGCTGGAACAACGGTGATGCCCAGAAATGGTTGAAATTCGCTTATCTTTTGAAGGCTCGTTGGTTGAACCACTTGAGCAAGAAAGCTGAAGGCTCTTGGAAAGAAGGCAAGTATGACACTCAAGCCATCCTTGACTGCCTCGCAAAGGCTCAGCAGAGCAATGCCGACAACACAGTTATCCGCCACACGGATACCGACGGCAGCACTCACGACGTGCTTGGTTGGAACGAGACTGTCGACTATTCTACAGTATTCTCCTGTGTGGGTATGAACCCGAACTACTATGTTTCGAAAACATACTTTGAAAACTTGACCAACTTCGACGGCAAGGGTATTGAAGACCCACGTGCAGACCACTTCATCGCATGGGCACGCAGTGAAAAGACAACTACAACTCCTGCCGAGTATAACGGTCAGAAAGTGAAATGGTCGGATGACGGCAAATGGCGTCGTTCTGTAGGTGTTGACCTCACATCAAACATTTTCAGCAACTCTGGTCCGTTTGCAACGGAATGGGACGATAAAGCCGACCGTTGGTTCTGCAATACTAAAAACGCTGAACGTTTGGGCGATACAATCTACGTTCAGAGCATGTGCAGCAGCAAGGGTTACGATAAGAACGTTGACCTTCTTTGGAGGGGTAAGGCAGGTAAGAATCAGTCTGCAATGAGCGGTATCTTCCAGGTTCGTCCGTCAAGCCCGACATATCTCGGAACTTATTGGGAAGCCAACTTCATCAAGGCCGAGGTGTTGATGCGCAAGGGCGACAAGGCTGGTGCATTCGCTGCTTATCAGACGGCTGTAAAGGCTCATATCGAGGCTGTAAACGACCAGTTGACTAAATGGTGCCAGGAAGATCCGACGTTGATGGATTGTCCGTCGTTCACTCCGATGAAGCAGGCCGACATCGACGCTTACTGTGCTGACGGTGGCGCTCTCGGAACAGCCGGCGACATCACAATGGGTAAGATTATGACTCAAAAACTCATGACAGAGTTGTTTATGGTTGAAACTTGGAACGACTTCCGTCGCTTCGACTTCGATCCTAACATCTTCATGAATTGGAACAAGTCGTACGAGTACATGAACAATCCAAAATATCTGACTTACTGTCCGATGGGCAAGGGTCCACGCCGTTGGAAGCCAGCGTCTATTGAAATCAACTACAACTCGGCCAATGTAATGGCTATCGGTGCTGAGATTCCTGGTGCTTCTGAACTTCCGGGTAAGGCTTGGTACAACTCAGATCAAGTTAACACACTTAATGTTTGGTGGGATTCAGACCAACCATAGTGTTTACGGTTAAACATAGACTTTGAATTGGGGCGCTGCCGGCAACGGCGGCGCCCCTTTTTTTCAGGTCGGCATGAGCTTATTCTAATGGCTACTTGTAATGAGAGATTTTGCATCGGCTTGTTTTGGATGTATGAGCAAGACAGAATCGGCGAAATCGGAAAAAGAGCAGACGCTCCGCGACAATGGTCGGCGTGGCGATGGTTCTCGGCGTTTCTACAACCGCACTTCGGCGGTAGTTGCGCGTGCCACCGGTGTCACGGGGTAGGCGAGCCAACCCCGTGCTAACATATTAAACCGCTCTTCGGCGGTTTTTGTGATGCGCCGCACGTTGGCGCATGCAAATGGAGAATGTTTTTATCAACGGGGATGGCAATCCGATGACGAAGGCAACCACCGAAGGACGGTTGTATAATCATAGCCCCAGGTTGGCTAGCCTACCTGGGGTCAGTTGCGGAAGAATCAATCTACCGCCGAAGAGCGGTTGTATAAATCATGGAAAATAATTTTAGCGAGTTGAGTCAGCCGTCCGGCCACAAGTAGTGGCGAACCTCCGGTACGCATCCGTTTCGCTCCGCGTACCGGGTTACTGAAGAGTGTCGTCGCTCCGCGACGGTAGCCAGCCGGTGAATCAAAAGCCGAGGTTGTAAAGAAAATTAGAGAACCGTCATTGACGGTGTAAACCACATTGGTTGATCGCCATTAAATTTGTCAACGCATTCCAGAGATAGTCAATGAACATATATTTGCATTTAACAAAATTGTCATTAATGACAGTTTTATTAAATGGTATGATTATAAATCTTTGGAATTAAAGAAGAAGTTTTGTCGGTTCAAATGTGCGACATCAAAACAGGATGGTTGAGAAGACTGATTGAATCGGGGATGCGGCGATGTGTCTCCGATTTTTTGCTGCGAAATTTTTAAGGAGAGAATGAATTTGATGAGTAGCAGAACATGGTTAAAATCAGTATCCGACCGCGAGAGCGCCGCTGACATGGGCATGCGTAGTGGCGGACCTCCGGCACGCATCCGCTTCGCTCCGCGTACCGGGTTATGGAAAAGTTCCGTCGCTCCGCGACGATGGTCGGCGTGGCGATGGTTCTCGGCGTTTCTACAACCGCACTTCGGCGGTAGTTGCGCGTGCCACCGGTGTCACGGGGT
>ENA-OROZ01001783-OROZ01001783.1-human-gut-metagenome-genome-assembly--contig:-NODE-1783-length-18394-cov-11.212171_pt1 | contig 18394 bp, 17 predicted proteins | sample MGYA00242138_ERZ509066 | MGnify/ENA primary metagenome ERZ509066 (study PRJEB26280, sample SAMEA2338691) | human gut metagenome | biome: human gut; feature: human-associated habitat; material: faeces... | reverse complement strand
AGGAACCGGCAGCGAACATTTGTCACAAACCCGTCATTCCAAACTCAGTTTTTCTCTATCTTATAAACGCATTCCGAAATGCCTTTCTGGATGCGGTTGCTGCTGCATCTATTAACGGCACATGACCTCTCATTAATTCTACATATCGATTTCCTTTCCCATCTTTTTTCGATGTTTTTGCGGCACTTAATGTTTCCATGATTTCATTCATGCGTGCATTAAAAATTAATCCATCTGTATATTTCTCAATGGTACGGCAAAGTTCTTTATTCTCTTTGCAGCACAATACTTTTGCCATGTTACTGGCTCCCTTGACTGACCATCTCATCCGGCGGTGCTTCATCCGCATGGTAATTACGGTACAGTTTTGGGATTCCTGCACTCCCATGTTTTTGTATACAATTCCTTCTCTTGGTTCCGGTATCTTTTTCCCCTGCTTTCGATAAGGTAACAGTCCGGCTTTATTGTTATTAAGATATCGATATAACTCGCGTGCATTTCTGCTCCTGTTATCTTTTTCATCCGTCGTTTCCACACTGTCCGCATACACTAAAAGAAACTCTAATAATTCCTCTGTTTTTCCTTCTTCAAACAGATTTCTTGCTTCTCGCTGCGCACTTCGGTCATTTATCTTTCGCAGGATTTCCTGATAAACATGATAACGGTCTAACTGAAAAATTGCATCCGGGTCATACGTTTCCTTAATCCAGCTTCCTCCATCACCGTTTAGAATTCTCTGCTGAATTTCATCCACATCGTATTTTTTCTCTATTAATGCCTCCCGTTTTTCATGAAAGAGCCGGCTTGGTTCCATTCCCGCTAACATGGTTTTTCCTACCAGAGTGCTTCGCCTTTGCTGGTCTTTGTCCCAGCCTTCATACATGGTAAACACTTTCATTTCCTGTTTTTTCATTCTTTTATGACTGCTGTCCTGCATGTGCAGCCATATGCCATCCATTTCTTCAAACAACACAGGAATGATTTTTTCTCCTTGTGTCCGGTCTGCATGCATTTCCTTTACGGCATACTGTTCTTCTTCATCCAGCCGTTTACCAAGCCGCTGCATCATATTCCATACACCTCCGCTGCTGATGCTTTGTCCACAGGTATTACTTATGGTTTCTGCGGTTACGCGGTAAGGTGATTCCGTTACCGTCATCGCTATCTTTTCTGCAAGATTAGTGGAAATCAATCCAATCTTATCCATTTGCATGGCTTCATCTAACAGGTAGACATAGGCGTTTTCTCCCTGTTCCGTTTTTGTACGATATACAGTTCTCTTGTACTCTACTTCGCCATATACCGTTTTGATACAGGTTTTTCGTTTCCCTTTTCCCCGATAATGCTTTTTATCGCGACTTTCTGCAAGCTCTGTATCATAGGCTTCCAGAATCTGCTGGGTAATCTGGCGGCCAAGTTCACAAACATAATCGAATATTTTTTGCTCTAACACCTTGAAAGATAGTAAGTTTTCGTCTACAATTAGTTTCATCATACAGTCTCCTTTATTGTTTTTCTAGCAACTAACATCATAAAGAAAAACTGTATGATTGGGAAGAGGGGATTTCCTTCTTCCCTTTATTTTTGCCAATAAAAATTATACACTAACGTTTGATTTAGTTCAAATAATTAACACTGTATGTTTCCTGTTTCAGTAATTTGTCCCCCTAGGAAAGCCAGTATTAATTGTTTGGAACAATTGAAATCGTCTAAACTAAGTTTAATTTTCTTAATTTTCTAAAATCAATTCTTATATAATCAAAGATTACTTATCTTGCACTTCGGACAACTTTTTTTGTAGTTGCACTTTTTTTCGGGGGTAGTTTCCCACTCATACCCACAATTATGGCATTTCCACCACACTTTTTTTTGAGAATATGAACTTATTTGATATGGTGATATTTCATTCCGCTCATAATTCCAATCACATAATACTTGAGGATTCCTTGTCCCCATATCATTAAATCCTTTTAATATTTTTCGTCCTGCACAGTATGGACACCCTGTAGGGCGCTTTCCTGCTCTTTTACTTACTGCAGCTTGATAATGATGTCCCTTTTCACAAAACCACCATGCACGATAATTACTCCCACATGTGATTTCTGCAGGCGATATCTTATTTTTTTCTTCATCCCATTCTTTACAAAGTTCAGGTTGTTTTTCTAATAAACTTCCGCGTTTTTTTAACCTCGTTTTTCTCGCAAACTCTGCACTTTTATTCATACGTTTCGCGCATCTAGGGCATCCGGTACGATTCTTGCTTGTTCGATTATTAACTTTAGTCTGCCATTCATATTCACATTCGTAACATTTCCACCAAATCTTTTTGTTACTTGAATAGGATATTTTATTCGGCCCACTTATTCCCAGTTCCTTATTTTTCACATAATTCCAGTCTTTAGCAACTTCCGGAAATTTATGTTCTAAATCATTTACGCCAACTAAAATTTTCTTACCTGAACAAAAAGGGCATCCACTACCACTATTTCTACTAGCAATCACCGCTTGCCATTCATGTCCTTCCCTGCATTCCCACCAAACTTTATAACCAGCATTTGCATAAACTTTGTCAGGCGTTAATACTCCATTTCTTTTTAAATTCCATTCCGCAGCCAACTGCGGATTCTGTATTGCCAAGGATTTTTTCTTCTTTTTATGTTCATATAAATTTAAAATTTCAATCACATCACGTTCTACATCAACATCAATTGATATATTTATATTATATTTTTCATTTAAAATATCAAATAACACCTTTATTGCACCATTCATATGTGATGCATTCGCCACTGGTTTTTCCGTATAAATACATAAACTAGCATCATTTATCATGGGACATTTAGGTTCCCTAAAACGTATTATGTCAAGTTGATGTTGTATTAATAGCTCGTCTTTGCTAATATCTTTTAATACATCTTTATGCCAACGCTCACCATCATACTCAATTGCAAGTTTTAACTCTGGAATAAAAATATCTATTTCAGATTTTCCCAGCCACGGAAACTTACAATTATCTTCTACATCGCTCCAAATTTTAGTTAAATAATAAAATATTGCTTTTTCAGGTAATGACGTTTTTTTCTCCTTTGCGCATATAGGGCAGCCACTTCCAACCATTCTATTATCAATCGTCGCTTCAAAATGATGGCCTTTATCGCACACCCACCATACTTTTTTCATCGAACGCGGCAATACCATCGATGGTCTCAAGTCACCATTTTTCTCATAATCCCACTCCTTAGCCAATCTAGGATTTTGAGTTTCCAAATCGTTTATTCCTTCAACCAATGTATGAGTTCCTTTGCATATTGGACATGATCTATTAAACTTTCCCCTATAACCAATGGCGGCTTGCCATTCATGTCCTTCTTTACATTTCCACCACACTTTTTTATCGCTACCTCTAGCAATTTTATCAGGGACAATTGGTAAATTGCGTTCATAATTCCACTCAGCCAATAAATTATCCCTTTCATGCTCTATACACCATGAATAAAAATCTTGTGCTTTCATATTATTCTCCTCATGTTACCATCTCCCATCCTTTCAAATGGGAATTACTATATCAAAACTAGGTTGTCTTTTCAAACAATAGCTGTTCTGAAATACAGATTTTCCTTTATAATCAACTTAATAAAACAAACATATCCCCCACTCTTTGCGATGTTAAACCACATAAACTCCTATGTTGTATTTGCCATTACTTCTTTTTTACTATATTAATTAACTTAGTCACTGTCAACCACAAGTCACCTTAAATTATTGTATTCCAAATAAATTTGCATCAAATACTTGTCACAAGTCCATCACTCCACATTCTTTTTTTTAATATTCCTATCATAAGTATTCTCTTCTCTCACAAGCATTGGTTCCTTAGTCGCTATCTCACGGATATATTCTACTGGTTTGTCTGTACACTCGCTGATAAATTCCAATGGCTGTCCCATGGACAACATCTTTTTGATAATGCTATTCTGTGTTCTTTTTTCTCCTTGTTCTATTCCTTCTTCTCGCCCTTCTACTCTTCCTTCCTCTCTTCCTTCTTCCCTGCCTTCCTCTAAACCTTCTTTCTTTCCTTCCTCAAAAAATTCATGTGAACTGTAGTACTTCATAATCTCATCTTCTCCTTCCCGGCATTCCTTCACACTTTTTATAATGTGTCCAAAACATGCATCTTCATTTTCTTCCGTTGTTTCTTTTATGTAACGCAGTAAATGGTCTAATTCACTGCCATCATCCAATGGAATTTCCAAATTGATATACAACTCATGCACTCCGTTTTCCACCGGATACTGCGTGCTATATGTTCCTTCCCTGTCACGCACTGTGCGGAAAATTTCATACACCGTCCGACCGCCTCCGATAAAATCATTCATTGTGATATAAATATGGTACACATCCGGCAATTCCTTGTAAGCTCTTCCTTTTTTCAGAAGGTGCGTATCAATACTTCCGTTGCAGTATCTCACGCGCCGCATATGGTCGTCATCATCAGATATCTGAAATTCCACATGAATCGGTTCTTCCCCCGCCGTCTCTGCCAGAATATCCAGCACCACACTGCGATACTGCAGATTGGTGATATCGTACTGCGAAGTCACACCTGTAACCTCATAGCCTTCCCCTAAAACAATCCGTACTAGGTCTTGGCAGGCCTCCTTGTCACGGAAAACTACCCTTGAAAATAAATCACTGATAAGATTCATCTTCTGAGGCAGATTTTCAAATATTGTCTGATTCATAAAATCATTTCCTCCTTTCCTGTGGTATTTCCACAAAAGGCAGGAACATCTATATACAATCCTGCCCTATTCTTTTTTTCCGGAATAAAGCAAGAGTCTTTTATAAAATAATCATAGAATCTGGATACTAAGTCTGAACCATTGCTTTTCTAGATATTTGCATTATATAACATTACATGTGCCGTGTCAAGTATTGTTTTGCACCACAAAAAGTCGCGAAACGACATTACTATATGCATATGAAATAAAAATGGCTTGTATCAAACATTTCTGCTATAATATTCTCAAAGGGGGTTTTATCATGCCATCGGAAAAAGAAGAATTTGTAACCAAACAATATATCCCTATGGGCGAGCCAATCGTGCAGAATGATCACACGATTATTTACCATGTGAAATGTCTTTGTGAGCCGGGCAAACCGGACGGCATTTTGAAAATGTACCGCCAGCAGAACCGCGAAGCACTTTACAAACGGTTGTATCAGCTTGATTACAGCGAGTGGCCGCACATTTATAATGTGAAATATTTTGACGGAAATACTTTAGTCGTAGAAAAATACTTAGAGGGAAATACATTGGAAGAACTTCTAAAACAGAACAAGGAAAATAACACCGTTTTTTCCGAAGAAGATGCCTACCGGATTATGAATAAACTCTGCGAATGTATTGCAGGATTACTGCGCCCGGATCCGCCAATTATTCATTCCGATATCAAACCAAGTAACATTTTTATCACCTCAGCAGGCGCTGTAAAACTGCTTGATTTTGTCAATGATAAAACACCAAAAAGAAAACACGAAAAGAAACTTATTTCTCTGCTTGGCATGATTTTTCACCGAATGCTTACAGGCAGCGCACCGGCAAACAAAAAATGCACTTACGAAGGACGATACGAATCCGTCATCCGTAAGTGCTTAGAGAAAAATCCTGAGCAGCGCTACCAAAGCATTTCCGAGCTGAAAGAAGACCTCAAAGAGGCAAAAGAACGTGCTCCAAAAAATATTGTTTCAAAAACCGCCGGAATTCCTTATGCGCTGACGTTTCCTTTTCAAGGAGCCATTCTTGCCTTTGAGTGGATTCTTATCTGCTTCTTTTTGAAAAAGGAGCAGACGTCTGCTATGTGTCTGTTTGCTATTGCTTTTTTCATTCATTTTGTACTTTTTTTAGCAAGACGCCATGCATTTTTCCAAAAAAGAAACATTCAAATCAGCACCGCACGCAAAGCCCTCCCGCTGCTGATTCTTGCTCTTGTGCTCGCTTTGCTGTCACAGATTGTTCCTTTCTTAATTTTTTAAAGAGAACACATTACTCAACCAGTTTACTTTCTTTCATGGCAATTACTCGGTCAACCGGGTATTTACAACTCTTGTAATAACTGGATGAAAATAGGGCATATGTGTAAGTTCCATATACTGCTGCCCCCTTAACCATCGGTGGCATCGTCGTCACTTTCATCGCCGTATTTTTGAGAACCTTTCCATTACTCTTTGGCGACGCAAAAGATGGTTTATAAGTGCGAAGTTGTGAAATATAACCGCTTTTCGCCTTTTTCGTACGATAACTTCTCGTCAAAATCATCGTACCTGCTGAGTCAAACGTGATTCCCTGAGTTTTGCTTGGTACATCCATGGTATAAGCCGGTGAAAGAGAAGGCAGTGTTGCCTTATTATTAATCTGGTAACCTTTCATCGTCGATGTTGCCTGACGGAATGTTCCAATCCACAACACATTGTTGTAATATCCCATAAAGGACGCTGTTGAATCCAGTGTTGAAACACTTTTGTACGCTGCCAATTCTGTATAAGAAGTTCCTGCATTTACTGCATTTGTCACAACAGAATATGGGAAACTGGCAACCGCTTTTCCTTTAGAAATCCATACGTTTGTTCCATCATAGGCAATTCCACCTACTTTTGCTTTACTTGGCAAAACAATGGTTGTAATGTACGATTTCGATGAGCGACTGACAACGTAAATCACCGAATTCTGTTCATTTTTGTAATCATATGCCGTAATGAGGAAATAACTGCCTGCCAGACACAATCCCTGAGGTACCATCGTCGTACAGGAAAATCCGGCAACATTTGTCGTCTTCATACCCGGTATTGCGAAACTTTTGTTATAATTCATGGCACTTCTCATTTTTTTGTATGTCTTATAAGCCGGTGATTTCGTGAACGCAGCCTTCGTGCTGTATTTCTTAGCCCCCTTTGATGTCGCGGATACCGCAGCCGTCTTAGCAGAAACCGCTGTGGATAATTTACCTTCAATTTGTGTTCCAGACACCTCGCAGTATGCAGCCACACGATAATAATAGGTCGTGTTCTGTGTCAGAGACTTAATCAAATAACTAACTGTATCTGTCCCTTTCACAACTGCCGTCTGCTGATATACGGATTCGGAGGATTTACGAGAATAAATATAATAACCACTCGCTCCTGTCACCTTGTTCCACGAAAGCATAACTCGGTTTGAACCACCTCTTGCCGTCACTGTCGGCGCATCCAATTCATATAATGCCGGATTCACTGTAGCTGTTGCAGTCGGAGTCGCGCTTGCTGTTGCCGTTGGGGTCGGCGTCGCAATCGAAGCAGCACCTCCGGTAGCAGCCCCCGACGTACCGGCTCCTCCCTCTTTTTCTGTGTTAGCCGCCGCCTGCACCGGCACCATCGTAACGAAAAGTGCCAATGTAAGACAGCCGGCAATGTATTTCATCCATGTTCTCTTCTTCATGTATGTAGCCTCCCTTAAATTTGATACCCTCACTATAGCGCAAGAATTTGTCAGGCAAATGAAAAAACAATGTCACTTTTTTGGCATTATAAAAGAAATGTTGTGATATTGAAAAAAATCCGCTATACTCAAAAAGAAAAATTTGTTTTAACAGCGTCACCGATTATAAGAAATGAGGATATACAATGACAGATAAAGATTTATGCATAGAAACCGAAGAAATACAGACCGACGGCAAAGATACCTATTACTGCCATCGTTACGAACCGACCCCTTATGAGGTTTTAGATGAGTTATTTACCTTTTACACACCAGAAAAAACAGATGTATTCGTTGACTACGGATGCGGCATGGGACGTTTGAACTTTTATATAGAAAAGCGGTATTCTCTATGTTCTACAGGCGTAGAGTATTCGCCTGTTTATTATGAAAAAGCTCTGGAAAACAAAAAAACATATAACGGAAACAAAGACAAGATACATTTCGTAAACTGTAAAGCCGAAGATTATCTTGTCTCAAAAGAAGAAAATGTTTTTTACTTTTTTAATCCGTTTTCACCGGAAATTTTTCACGCTGTTATTAACCGTATCTTGGATTCGTTTGAAAAATATCCAAGAACCATCACACTCATTCTCTACTATCCGGAAGACGACACCATCTTTTACTTGGAGCGTCATACAACATTTGAGCGGATGGACGAAATTGCTGCCTCCGATGCCGTTTACAAAGACCGTAGAGAGCGATTTTGCCTTTATCGAATTACCGTCTAAGAATCTGCTCCTTCAGTCGGACTGCAGTAACGATCCCAAGATGCTTCCGATTTTTCAAACACAACACAGAACCAGTATGTGTCAACTTCCTCTTCGTCTTCTTCCTGTGGCACATCAATTCCAAACTCAGCACTTTTTCTGCCATCAATTTCACCGAGAACAACCGTAAATACTGTTCCTTTTTCAAAACGGGATACCACCGATTCCACCGCCGGCTCCGGCACATCTTCATCCGGAATTTCTCTTTGCAGATTTCCATCCGCATCATAATATTTCATGCCCTCTTTTACAAGACGCTTCATCTGCGCCTGCAAAAGTGTAAGCGTTATTTCTCCACAATACATATCCTGAAATCTGCCATTCTGCGAATTTCCGGCTTTTATAGTCGCACCTCCAAAAGTAAATGTCACCTCATCCGTACTCATCTGAAAAGAAACAATCGGCGAGTCATCAAAAGATAACTGCTCAAATTCATCTACACATCGAAACTTCATATTGCTTTCCTCCATTTATTATCTGCCTTTTAGTATACCCAATTTTTTCTCACTTGACAAGTTGGTTTATATGTTATAAACTCAATTTAGTTTATATTTTATAAACCAACAAATAATAAAGGGGGATACATATTTATGAAGGGAAATGTTATGTCGGAGAGTGAATTGGCATTTGCCCGCATTGTATGGGAAAATGCACCACTTCCTTCCGGTGAACTGGTAACTCGCTGCAACGAAGAACTCGGATGGAAAAAACCGACCACTTACACCGTTTTGAGAAATCTCTGTCAGGCGGGTATTTTTGAAAATAAACAAGCCATGGTTTCTGTACTTGTTTCCGAAGAAGATTATTTGGCAAGAGAAAGTGAGCAAATCGTAAATGAGCGTTTCGGCGGTTCTATTTCACATTTTGTCACTGCTTTTGCCACAAAAACAAAATTAGATAAAGAACAGATTCAGGCGTTACAGGATTTTATTGACCACTGTGAAGAATAAGATAGGAGGAGTTTTATGGATTTGTCATCATTTTTAACCTTTCTTGGTGAGCGCACTTTTTTTGTCAGTATTACGATTTTAGTATTACTTGCCATCCGTCCTCTGGCAAAAAAGCTGCCTAGAAAAGGCATGTATTTTCTGTGGGTCATTTTAGTACTCCGCATATTGTGTCCGGTAAACTTTACCGGCATTTACCACCTGCTGCCTGCTGCCAATGCCACGAACGCCCAAATAAAACAGGAACTTTCCTTTGGCGGTGCCATGAACCAATACCGCCTAAGTCCGGTGCAGCAAAAACGGTTTCAAAACAAGCAGCAGACTAAACCGTCCGTTCTGACACATTCGCTCCCTGAAAAACAACCAGAAGAAATCCGGGACTTTTCTCTTTCGGATAAACTTCCCGCCTTTCTATTTATTTTGTGGCTTAGCGGGGTTTTTGTCTGTGTCTTTCATCTTTTTTATTCTTATTATAGGGATAAAAAAATGTTGAAAACGGCGGTAAAAACAAAAAACTGCTGCTATATCCATTCGGGACTTGATACGCCATTTGTCTTTGGCTTTTTCAAACCACGCATTTATATACCGGAAAACACAGAAAACAGCGCTTATAAATTTTTGCTCGCTCACGAAAAATATCATATCCGCCGTCAGGATTTCCGTATCAAGCCAATTGCCTTCTTTGCCTTTTCGCTGCTGTGGTTTAATCCTCTTGGCTGGGTTGCCTGGCATCTGATGCAGAAGGACATGGAAATTTCGTGCGATGAAGCAGTCATTAAACAGATGCCTTTTGAAGAACGAAAAGCTTATTCGCATCTACTGTTGCAAATGGCAGCCGCCAAAAGCCGCCCTCTTTGCACCAATGCAGCGTTTGGCGCTGATATTATTGAAGAAAGGATTTTGCATATTATGAAATTCAAAAAACCAACAAAACTTATCGCATGCTTTACCGTAATCGCAGTTTTTCTGTGTGCCTGCGGTGTCGGCTCAACGCCGGTTACAAAGGAAGAGAGCTCTACCAATGCTCCTTCTCAAAAATCGCCCGATGTATTTGTAGAGAATGCTATCAACTGCCCACAGATGGATGACAGCAATTATGTTTATTATTACAGCAGACTTATGTTGAATCCAAAGAAAAATCTCGTGTGGCTTGGCTCCAAATACAGCAAAAACTCTTATGAATTTGTCTCTTACATGATGTTTGAGAAAAAGGAAAATTCATTTGAAGAGGTTGAAACAAATTGGAGTGACATATTAAACAAAACAATGAAAAACAGAAGCGGCTACATATATGATTCCTGGTACGCCTCCGATGAATCCCTTTATGTCGTAATCATGGAAACAAGCATGAACCCTCTTATTTATAATGCGAACCAGGAAAAATATAAAAAGCAGTATGAAGAGCTGAATCCACTGTTATTCCACATTTCAAAAGATGGGAAAACAGCAAGAGAAATCGATTTATCCGCTCTCGCCTCACCAAACGGAGAAAAAAATAAAGACCTGGCAGTAGCCTTTATTCCTCTTTCAGACGGCCGCTATTTAGTAAATTCATTATCCGACGACACCCCGGAAAAGGGATTGGTTTTTGCAGAATCTACGGATACCGTTGTTAAAAAAATACCGAATCGTATCCGGGGCAATGCAATTTCCTCAATTCAGACCGGAAATGATTTTCTCTGTTATGTTGCCTATCAAGGAAATGAGGACCTTGTCACCGTGGAAGTGCAGGATTACAACGGAAAGAATAAATACTCTCTCGATTGTTCGGCAGCCTGTGATAATGGCACTGCATCCTATGCAAATTGCCATTTTGCACTTGGTGTATGGGAAGATGAAATTCTTCTTGTTTCAAAAAAAGGAGTATTTCGTGCTGAATATGGCGACAAATCCTTTACAAAGGTTACTGATTTTAAAACAGATAACATCTACTATTTAAGCTTGGATCGATATCAGATTGCTAAACAATGGACATCCATGTGGGTCACGGGGGAAAATTCCTTTTATGTCCTGCTCAGTCCGACAGAGGAAGAAAAAACAACCGATTACAAAATTGGATATTACACAAAAGGAAAATAGACATGACAAAGGGAGCAGCAAATCTGCTCCCTTTGTCTTTATACATTATTATATAGGAAAAACAAAAAGTAATTATTATCTCTGTACACGACCGGAGCCATCGCCACCAGCTAGTTTCAAAACTTCATCCATGGAAACCATGTTGTAATCTCCTTCGATGGAGTGTTTCAAACAAGAAGCAGCTACAGCAAACTCGATTGTTTCCTGTGGACCATACTCGTTCAGGCAGGCACAAATCAAACCGCCGCCAAAACTGTCGCCACCGCCTACACGGTCAACAATATGCATTTTATATTTCTTGCTGAAGTAATAATCTTTTCCATCATACAACATAGCGGACCAATTATTATCATTTGCAGAAATGGACTCACGGAGAGTAATTGCAACTTTCTCAAATCCAAAACGGTCTGCCAACTGTTTGGCAACATCTTTGTAACCCTCACGGTTTACTGTACCTGTTGTAACATCTGTACCTTTGGAAGTAATACCAAATACATCTGCGGCATCCTCTTCATTAGCGATACATACATCAACATACTGGCAAAGTTCAGCCATCACCTTACCTGCTTTTTCTTTACTCCACAATTTATTGCGGTAGTTCAAATCACAGGAAATCGTAACACCTGCTTCTTTTGCAGCTTTACAAGCCTCTAAACAAATCTCAGCAACTTCATCATTCAGTGCAGGAGTAATTCCGGTAAAATGGAACCACGAAACACCTTCAAAAATTTTCTTCCAGTCAAAATCCGATTTAGAAGCTGTTGCAATGGAAGAACCAGCACGGTCATAAATAACTTTGGATGGTCTCTGGGAAGCACCTTTTTCCAAATAGTAAATACCGACACGGTCACCACCGCGCACAATATCTGTTGTGTCAACACCATATTTTCTCAAAGAATTTACAGCAGCCTGACCAATCTCATGTGTAGGAAGTTTTGAAACAAATTTTGCATCCAAACCATAGTTTGCAAGAGAAACTGCAACGTTTGCCTCACCACCGCCAAAAGTTGCACCAAGTGTATCTGCCTGTACAAAACGATAATATCCTTCCGGTGCCAGTCTCAACATCAATTCACCAAATGTAACTACTTTCTTTGCCATTTTCATTCATCCTCCAAAATTCTTTTTAATAATTAACCGCGGATTTTCTTTACCAATGCGGCTGCATCAGCGGTCATTTTCTGAATCTCATCAAATTTACCGGCTTTTACCAAATCACCTTTTACCATCCAGCTTCCGCCACATGCTAAAATACGGTCATACTCAAGGTACTCTTCTACATTATTCAAATTAATACCACCGGTCGGCATAAACTGAAGCATTGTATAAGGAGCTGCAACTGCCTTAATCATCTTCAAACCGCCTGCCGGCTCAGCAGGGAAGAATTTTACGACGTCAAGTCCCATCTCAATCGCCTGCTCCATCTCACTTGGTGTCTGTGTACCAGGTGTAACCGGAATGTCACGGTCGATACAATATTTTACAATTTTCGGATTAAATCCAGGACTTACAATAAATTTAGCACCGGCAGCAACCGCACGGTCTACCTGCTCAGTTGTCAAAACTGTTCCTGCACCAACAAGCATTTCCGGATATTTTTCAGAAATGATGCGAATCGACTCTTCTGCTGCTTCGGTACGGAATGTAACCTCTGCACAAGGAAGTCCGCCCTCGCACAATGCTTTTGCCAATGGCTCTGCATCCTTTGCGTCATCAAGTACAACAACCGGAACAATACCAATTTTTTTGATTTCTTCTAAAACCTTGTTCATAATAGCCTCCATTTTTATCTTTACTTTTTTTGTATCATATGATATTCTATTATTGTTCCACATTGTGAAACGGTATTTCACATCGTGAACCATAATTTTATTATACTGCATTTCTTCTTATTGTCAACAAAAAAGCAGTAAAATATAAAGAAACAAAGGGAGAATTTTTATGGAATCCAAAAATCCAATTCAGGTTGCTGATAAATTATTTCTTGTTCTGGAAACGCTTGCAAGAACCGGTCCGATTGGACTGTCAGATTTATGCCGAGAAGTTTCTTTGAACAAAACAACCGTGCACCGCTTGTTAAATTCACTTCTTTACATGGGATATGTGCGGCAGGACACACAAACATCCCGCTACAGTTTAAGTTTTAAAATATGGGATATCGCAAACCAATTCGTATCAAAAATCGATATTGTGGAAGAGGCTCGCCCAAGCCTTCGGGAACTCGCAGCGAAAACCGGCGAAACCGTCCATCTCGTGCAGATTGATGGGATTCATGCGATTTATATCGCCAAGGAAGAATCCGAAAATTCCGTGCGGCTAGTGTCTATGGTCGGCAAACGAATTCCACTCTACTGTTCCGGTGTCGGAAAAGCCCTGCTTGCCGATATGTCGGATGACGAAATCAAAAGCATCTGGGACAAGAGCGACAAAACGCCACTGACAGAGCATACCATCACAGATTTTTCAAAATTTATGCAAGAAATTGAAGAAACCAGAAAACGCGGCTATGCTATGGATAATGAAGAATATGAATTGGGCGTGCGATGCATCGCCGCAAGTATAAAACACGGTGAACAAAAGCCGCAATACGCATTTAGTATTTCAGCTCCCATTCACCGCATGGACGAAAAACGTATGAAAGAAATCGCCGAGTATGCACTCGCAATGAAAAAAATCAATCTTTAACGCGAACCGATGGGTTCAATGCAAAGACAAACAGAAGTGCCTGAACTGCTAACAGCGTGTTCAGCACTTTTTTCATTAGATTATAAAAAGTATCTAATGTAAGTGTAATATCTGCTGCACACAAAAGTCTTATGGCCTCAACCATTTCAAATCCAAAACTAAGCACTAAGAGAGCACCGGCACAAAATGTCAACGCCTTATTTCCCCAGTTCTGATAATATAAGAAAAAGATAATCAAACAGATTAACTCAATTGCACCCAATATCATAAAACTTAACGGATCCCCATTGTCTCCGCGGTAATGAATCGGTATGTAAATTAAATTATCCACTGCTAACAAAAGCATCATCGCAAATCCAACGATAATATTTTTATCTGCTCCATTTCCCTGCGCAATTTTGTGCACACCAAAAGCAAACATCAGTGCCGCCACAAAGGCAAATGGCGTAATCAGCAAAAACAAAATGACAACCGGCATCGATACATCATAATTGCTATAGTATTCACTTAACAAAAGAATTGCCTGCACCAACGTAAACGCTCCCAGAAAAAAAGTAATCAGCGTCAATACACGCACCGGCATTCCCCATTTTTTATCCTGCAATGTAATTGTGTGGTTTTCGTTCATCTAAATCCCTCCTGCATAAATATAATTTTAATTTTATAACCAGTTTTTCTGTATCTCTTTAACTAGTTCTTCAAACATATCGTAGTATTTTGTTTTAGCCTGACATATAATATCCAATGCGATTGCCTGATTATATGCATGTGCAACATTATTTCTTGATGTAAGCGCACTTAACCATAATTCTTCGTCTGCTATCATTCCCGCTTTATATGCCGTTTTCAATACTGTACGTGGCGAACCTGTCGCTCCCTCTGCGTAACCGTGATATGTTAAAATCTCTTTCATTGCTTTCCATGCTTGTTCAAAACATATCTCATACAAGCCAACCATCCCTGTCATTTCCACATTTCCATATGGTTCCTGATAAGAATAAATATCTTTTAAATTATGAATGGCAGCCTGCAAATTATCGAACTTTTTCATATATCACCATTCCCTCCCGTTTTATGGACTCCAGCAATTCTGCCTGAATCGGTTTATCCAAATCCAGCACGTCAAATTGTAACAACGTCGGAGTTTCTTCGTCCACCTCTAAAATAAACCGACTGCTATTGCCTCCATAAAATGCCAAATCTATATCACTTCGTTCTTTATAATCTCCTCTGGCACGCGAGCCAAAAAGAATTAACTTTCTTACATCATTGTCCTTCGCCAGCTTAATTATTGCTTGTAAAACGTTTTGTTTGATACCTGTCTTCTCAGATAACTGCATCATTTTAACAATCTCCTATGCGTAATATTCTTTCGAAAACACCTTATCAATTATTATACACCAATTTACATTATAAAAAAACAATTAATTTTACCTACGAGTATAATAAGTAACCAAAACACCTTTTTTTACTCGCAGATAAACATTTTTCTTCATCCGTTTGTTTACTTTTTTTATTTTTTTCAAACTCATGGTAACCCTTGTTTTTCCTCTATCCCATTGCACACTTTTTACTTTTTTTGCAGCCAAAAACCTGATGGTTGACTTATCGAGCTTCAAAGTAGTATTTTTCTTTGATTTGCTTTTCAGTCTGACCGTAATATTCTTTCTTTGTCTGCCTGCCTTTTTCAATGCCTTTTTAACTGCTTTTTTGACAGAACGGCTGACATTTGAAGTATTTTTGCTGCCTGTTACTTTTACCACGACTACAATATTTGTCGTTTTTTTCAAGCCCTTCTTCTGCTTTATTGGAGTTGCACTAGGTGCCATTGTTGGCGTCACCGTCGGCGCTTCACTGGGCGTTATTGTCGGGGGCGCCGTTGGCACCGCATCAGGCGTAACTGTTGGCGTCGCTGTTGGCACCGCACTAGGCGTAACTGTTGGCGTCGCTGTTGGCACCGCGCTAGGCGTAACTGTTGGTGTCGCTGTTGGCACCGCACTAGGCGTAACTGTTGGTGTCATCGTTGGCGTTTCCTCCGGCTGATCGGACTTTACCTGATAGTAATATGTAATATCGGTATCCGCCTCTGTCACTTTCAATTCATCTTGATTCAGGCTGTTTCCAGCCAAAATATATCCAGACAATTCCGGATTTCGCAGTATATAGGTAGAATTTTTCGGTACATACACAGTTGCCGTATCTGCACAAGGAAGCAAGGTACCTGTCCCGTCTGCATTCTTTACCTGATAATGAATGTTAACTCTGCTCCATTCCTGCTCCGCCGTTTTATCCGTTGCCAGCACTTCTCCCGTATCCACATTGATAACTTTTCCATCCAGCCTATCACCATTTGACAAGCCATACACATCCGAAAACACAATAGAAAGTGATTCTCTTGCCTCATCCGGATTGTATGAATTACTGAGTGCCGGAATCGTGTAAGTCTTTTCTTCCTGATACTTAACTGTTTTACCATCGGCTCCAATAATCTGAAAGCTCATTTTCAAATGTTGCTCTCTGTTTACCAGATTTTGTACCACGGTGCGAAATTCCAAATCCGTATTGTTTGCCTTTGTTATATTTTTCTCGCTGATTCTATATTTTTCACTATCCCGGTCTAATGTTCCCGTTTTACTGTGCGGAATTGAAATTTCAGGATTACTGACATAAATTTCTGCCGGCTTACTGACATAATCCGTATTATTTAACTTCCTTGCCAATTCCATTTTACACACTTCACAGAAAGGCTGTCCCAGCCATCTCATCATACATTCGCGGCTCGGTGCAAATGCCGTTTCCGTTCCTGCCATTGTGACACCAATTCCTCGAAATCCAAGCATTTTACTCCATTTAATCGTATCCGGATTCGAGGTGTCCGAAGTATTTGGTTTATTCGTGTATCTCTCGTACTCATCCCCCAATCCACCAATACTATGAGCTGTTTCATGTGCCATAACCATCCCATCTTCATTGTCCTCTGAATTAGTGGAAAATGAAAACAAGGAATTTACTGAAGCACCATAACTGCCCTCTGAATTACACAGCACATGAATTGTTGCAACATTAGCCCCCCTGTCCAGATAATTTTGCTCCAAATCTTGTCTTAGTTCTTTTGCCTTCTCATCCCCACCATTTGAAAAGCTAGCTGCTTTTCCGTAGACTTTAACGTGAAAATAAGTATCTGCATTCTTGCCCCCATACACACTAATTCCAGACTCGTTAGATACAGCCTGCACTGCATATATATTTATGTGGTCAGAATACTCTTTATACGGAGACCATCTTAACATTCCCTGTGCTTTCTGCTTCGCATCCTGTAAAAATTTGTCCTGTTCGTCTGCCGTGTAGCCATCTCCCATAATTACAATGACAAAATTTTCTTTATCATCACCTGTCTTATGAATCACATGAACCGGAAAAATAGTTTTCAGTGTTTCCTCATTTTTCGCTTCTGCTGTACGAAGTGAAAACAAGGAAAATAATAATGCCATACAAATCAACACTGCTTCCCACCGTCTCATGATTTTTTTCATTTGAACACCTCTTCCTATGTATAATTTCAAAACGAAACTGTATAGTCTTATTATATCTGTTTATTCCCGGGCTTTCAACTAGATTTACACAAGGGTTTGTGTCAAGGGTTCGTTGGCACTTTTTTTGTTTTTCTACGGAATTACTGAAATCCAAAGGAACCGGCAGCGAACATTTGTCACAAACCCGTCATTCCAAACTCAGTTTTTCTTATTTTTACTGGTAAAATTCATCCTTTAATATCACAATCAGTCATGAATATTTTTTCATCCTTTGTGCATACTAACAGAGGAAATGGAGGTAATTACGATGCAATTAACAGAACAGGAAACCAACGTAATCAAAGATTTACAGACACAGGAGAAAGCATGTGTTGACAAATACCGCTTTTATGAGCAGTCTGCCCATGACGAAGAACTAAAAAACTTATTTCACCGCATTGGTGATGAGGAGCAGGAACATTTTGACTCCTTAGGCATGGTGCTCAAGGGTGATGTACCAAATGTAAGTGCCGCCCGCAGCGGTATGGAGGGATACACGCCTTCCGAAAGTTACGCAGCAGGTAACAACTCCGAAGAGAAAAAACATGACCAATTTTTATGTACCGACTGTATTGCAACAGAAAAACTCGTTTCATCCACCTATAATGATGATGTTTTCCGTTTTTCTGCCAGCAATATCCGAAGACTCTTAAATCACATCCAGACAGAAGAACAAAATCACGCAGAGATGATTTATAAATACAAAACGGCAAACAATATGGCATAGCCTGTCATAGTTTCCCCTCGCTGCGCATACAATGATACAAGGGTACCAAAGTCCAGACTCGTTCATGCTTGCATGATAAGAGATTGGACCTTGGTACCCGC
>ENA-OROZ01001766-OROZ01001766.1-human-gut-metagenome-genome-assembly--contig:-NODE-1766-length-18527-cov-3.931951_pt1 | contig 18527 bp, 15 predicted proteins | sample MGYA00242138_ERZ509066 | MGnify/ENA primary metagenome ERZ509066 (study PRJEB26280, sample SAMEA2338691) | human gut metagenome | biome: human gut; feature: human-associated habitat; material: faeces... | reverse complement strand
TGAAAGGGGCGAGCAGCCCCTTTCTCGTGGATCCAGCGCGTCGAAATCGCTGGTGCTTTTCTGGTTCTCTTTTGGCACGCAAAAGAGAACGTAGCTTAAAGGAAGAAGCATCTTCCCTCTATCAAAGGAGAACCAAAAATGAAAGTCTTTGATCTACATTGTGACACCCTGAGTGAGCTGCGCTACGCCGAAAAGGCGGGTACGCCCAAGAGCTTTGCGCAGAATGATCTGCACATCGACTTGCAGAAACTGAAAAAGGGCGACTATATGCTGCAGTGCTTCGCCGCCTTTGTCAATCTGGGCGACAAGACCCCCGGTGCCGACCCGCTGGTGACGGCGCTGGAAGAGATCGACGTCTTCAAACGCATCATGAAAAAATACCCGGAGGATATTGCGCCGGTATATCAACCCTCTGACATCCGCAAGAACGCCGCCGAGGGCAAGATCAGCGGAATGCTCACCATCGAAGAGGGCGGCTGCTGCAAGGGCAGCATCGGCGTGCTGCGCCGGATGTACGAGCTGGGCGTCCGCATGATGACCCTGACCTGGAACCACGAGAACGAGCTTGCCAGCCCCAACGTCGTCCCCGGCGGGGGCCACAACATCTGGCCCTGCGCCCCCAACACCGAGACGGGCTTGAAGGAGAAGGGCTTCGAGTTCCTGGCCGAGATGGAGCGTCTGCACATCATCGCAGATGTGAGCCACCTGTCCGACAAGGGCTTCTGGGACATTGTGGAGCACTCCACCCGCCCCTTTGCGGCCAGCCACTCCAACTGCCGCGCCCTCGCGCCCCACTGCCGCAACCTCACCGACGAGATGATCCGCGCCCTCGCCAACAAGGGCGGCCTCGTGGGTCTGAACTACTGCAGCGGCTTCCTCGACAACCAGCCCGAAGAAAAGCTCTGCCGCAGCACCACGGCCCTGATGGCAAAGCACGCGGCCCACTTCAAACAGGTGGGCGGCATTGAGATCATCGGTCTGGGCAGTGACTTCGACGGCATCGGCGGCAAGCTGGAAATGGACGACTGCTCCAAGCTCCCGCTGCTGGCCGACGCACTCCGCCGCGAGGGCTTCACCGAGGACGAGGTGGAGGCCATTTTCTACCGCAACGCCCGGCGGTTCTTCGAAGAAAACCTCTAAATAATGTATAAAACGACAGGGAGATTCCAAAATGGATAAAAACATGACGCTGGAAAAGCGTATTGCCGCCGAGCTGTATTCCTATCAGGGCAAGATGAGCGTCTTTGTGGACGACCTCCACGGCCACACGGTCGAGATCGGCGCTGACGAGGAATTTGAGACGGCTTCCACCATCAAGGCATATATCCTCGCAGCCCTGTATCTGCAGGCCAGCCGGGGCAAAGCCAGCCTCGAGGAAAAAATCACTTACAAGCCCGAGCACTTTGTGGACGGTTCCGGTATGCTCCGGGCGCTGGGCGTGGGCGCAAGTCTGAAAGTTAAAGACGCCGCCACCATGATGATCATCTGCTCCGATAACATCGCCACCAACATGGTCATCGACTATCTGGGGCTGGACACCATCAACGCCTGCATCCGGGAGCTGGGCTTTGCCCACACAGTACTGCACAACGCCCTGCACTTTGACCGGTACCGGCAGCTGGGCACCACCACGCCCCGGGACTACGCTTCCCTGCTGGCCCAGATGGCTCGGGGCACCCTGGTGAGCAAAGCCGCCAGCGTCGAGATGCTGGCCATCCTGCGTCAGCAGCACTACAACACCATGCTGACCAAGGACTTCCCGCAGTATTATCTGGACTGCGAGGAGACCGGGGCCCCGGAGCTGCTCTGGGTGGCCAGCAAAAGCGGCAGCATGAACGACTGCCGCAACGACGGCGGCATCGTGCACACGCCCTATGGGGAGTATGTCATCGTGCTGATGAACAAGGACTTCCACGACATCATTGAGTACAACGACCACCCCGCCATCGTGTACGGAGCACGGGTATCTCGCATGATCCTGGACCAGGTGCTGGCCTGCGAAGGGAAGCTGTGGCTGGACTGAGCCGACCTCAAAATACCGCAAAAACAAAAAGCTGAGCATCCGCCGTCTGGCAGGTGCTCAGCTTTTTCAGGTTTCGTTCAGGCGATGCAGCCCATGCTCCGCAGCAAAAACAGCCAGAAAGTCAGGCTGAATGCGCTGAACAGGGTGGTGGTGACGCACACACTGCCGGTAAGCATGCCCTCGTGGCCCATCTGCTTTGCCATAACATAGCAGCTTGGCGTGGCAATGCTGCCCAGCATCACCAGCAGGGCCACCAGTTTTTCGTCCGTAAAGCCCAGATGCACCGCCACCGGCAGGAACAGCGCCGGCAGGGCCATCAACTTGATGGCAGTTGCCACGGCCGTGGGGCGCAGGTAGCCCAGCGCCTTGCGGCCCTTGAACCCGGCCCCGATGGCCAGCAGCGCCAGCGGGCTTGTCAGGCTGGCAATGCTGGAGAGGGTCTTGCCGGCCATGGTGGGCATGGGCAGGCCCAGCAGGCTCCAGGCAAACCCGGCGGCAATGCCCAGCAATGTGGGATTGGTCAGGATGCCTTTCACGCTCTTTTTCAGCTTTGCTGTCATGCTGCCTGCCTGGGCCGCCTCCGGGCCTTCCAGCATCAGGATGACCACCGCCATCACGTTGTACAGCGGCACGCTGCCCAGGATCATCATACTGGACATCTCCGCCGTGCCGTAGATGCTCTGCAGAAAGGCTGTTCCCAGAATGGCTGCCGACGAGCGGTAGCACACCTGCACGAACTCGCCCACAAGGCGCTTGTCCGGCAAAAACAGCTTCGCCAGCGCCCAGATGCCCAGGATGCTGACCAGTGTGACCACGAAGCAGAACAGCGCATAGGCCCCGTCAAAGGCCGCGCGCACATCGGTGGCGGCCAGGTCCCGGAACAGCTGCACCGGCAGCGCCACATAGAACACAAACTTATTGGCCCCGGCCACGAATGCATCGCTGAGGAACTTTTTCTGGTACAGCACATAGCCCAGCAGCATGACGAAAAACAGCGGCATGGTGCTGTTCATGCTGAACAGGATGTTCCCCCACATGGCTCACACGCCCCCGTGGCGGCGCTGCTCAGCGGCCAGTTCCTGCTGCAGGGCAGCTTTGCGGTGGTCCAGCAGCAGATCCTTGTTGTACTGGAAATAGCGCTCACAGCCGTTCTCGGTGAGGAAAGCATGGGACACCGGGTTCACGGTGAGCTCGGTGACGAACACCACCATTTCCTGGCTCTCGGCAAAGGCCTGCTCCATAAAGTCAAAGGCTGCTTCCAGTGCCGCGCTGGCGGTCTGCTGAGCTTTTTCGCGGTCATCGGCCAGCGTCTGGAACTGCCCACGCAGCAGCTCAAAGGCCTCCTGGGTCCCGGCGGCGTTGGCGCGGCGCAGTTCGCCTTCCCACCGGCGCAGCACGGCCTGCACCTGCAGGCGAGTGGTCAGGGCGTCGTGGCTCAGCAGGCCCGCGTCCCGCTGATGCTGGGTCTCGGCATCGTAGTCTGCGATCTGCTGACTGAACAGCTCTGCCGAGCCGTCCGGTACATCGTCCGGCAGGGTGGCAAGGGCCTTTTTCGTCTCCCGCAGGAAGGCGTAGCAGGCATCGGCCACCGCATCCGCCTGCCGGGACGCAGCAAACCGGGTGTTCAGGCCCGCCAGAAGCAGGCTGACCAGCGACAGTCGCTCGTCAAACGGGGCCTGCAGCAGCCGGGCGAACACGGCGGGCTTTGCCTGCCCGGCCAAGATCTCCTCCACGCCGTAGTCATCGCGGTACTTATAGTAAAGGTCCAGATAGGCCGAGAAGTCCTCAGCGATCTTCGGGTGCTGGATGTATTCCTTGATGAGGTCCTCATCGGCCTGCAGGCCCAACTGCTCGTAGGTGTCCAGCAGATTAGACAGGTCCTCCCAGCCGCGGGCGGTGACGAACTGGGTGCCGTCCACGTCGGCGTTGATCTGGTAGAAGTTCTGAGGGTGCAATTCCAGATAGCTCAGGATGGCGCTGTGGATGTGGGCCGCCCGGGCATAGTCCTTCCACACCGGCAGGTCGGGCTCAATGTCCATGCGGCGCACACGGTCGAGGGTGACGATGTCAAAGTCCCGGACGGATTTGTTGTACTCCGGCGGGTTGCCTGCTGCCACGATGACCCAGCCCGCAGGCACCGCCTGGTTGCCGAAGGTCTTGCACTGCAAAAACTGCAGCATGGTGGGAGCCAGCGTCTCGGACACACAGTTGATCTCGTCGATGAACAGGATGCCCTCCGAAAGGCCGGTGGCCTCCATTTTGGCGTAGATGCTGGCGATGATCTCGCTCATGGTGTACTCGGTCACCGAAACGTCCTTGTCGCCGTAGTGGCGCTGCCGGATAAAGGGCAGGCCCACGGCGCTCTGGCGGGTGTGGTGGGTGATGGTATAGGCCACCAGTGCCACCCCGCACTCCCGGGCCACCTGCTCCATCACCTGGGTCTTACCGATGCCCGGAGGCCCCATGAGCAGGATGGGCCGCTGTCGGATGGCCGGAATGGCGTATTCCCCCAGCGCATCCTTGGCAAGGTAGGCTTTTACGGTATGTTCGATCTCTTCCTTGGCACGTTTGATATTCATAATATTTTCCCCCTCTTGTCAGGAGTTGTTCAGCTCGCGGTACAGGTCATCCTCCTCGGCCAGAGCGTCCGCAAGGGCGCTGGCGGGGCGGGCTGCCGCACCGGTAAATTCTTCTTCGTCCAGTACCACCTTCATCGCCCACGGCGGCACGTTGGCATCATCGAACCGCTCCCCTAAAAACAGAAAGGCGGTATCGTAGCCGGGGCGCCGCGCCGGGTAGGTGCCCATGCCGTCGGTGAAATACAGCAGGCCGCGCAGGTTGGAAAACTTCTTTTCGGCGCAGAGCTGGTTTACATATTCAAAGGCCGGGCGGAAGTCCGTTCCGCCAAGCCCCTCGATGGCCATCGTTTGCAGATAGTGGTCAAACTCCTCCCGCAAGGTGATTTTGATGTCCTCCTGAATGTCCTCGTCGCACTGATGTTGATGTGGCTGAAAAAGCTCTCCGTGCTTTGCAGAATGTTGTACGTCTTCTGCAAAAACGCCTGCACCTGTTCTCCCATCACCGACCCAGACGTGTCAATCGCGATGACGAACTCGCGGATGCGCTTCACGTCCTTGTATTCCAGCGGCTCAATGAGCGGCATCCGCTTTTCGGGGAAAAGCTGCATCCCGTAGCTGTAAAACACATAGTCGAACTCATCGTCATTGATGCGCATGGCCTCGCCCATCACGGCGAATTTCTTCAGGAACGCCGTGTAGTCGTACTTTTCCCGGTTGACGGCGCGGAGATTCTGCATCATGCCGCCTGCCTCGTCGCCGCGTTGCTTGTTGAATGTCTCCAAGTCGGTCTGCATCTGCTCGGCAATGTGCTGCCAGTCCTGCAAGAGGGCGGATAGCGCCGCTTGTGCTTGCGCCGTGCTGGCATCCTCCTGCTGACCGTCGTTCGGCCGATCGTCGTCCTGCCGATCGCGCTGTGATGTACCTGATGTACCCCTCATAATTGAGTCCAACCCAGCTGCGTCATCCTTGCCGGGCAAAAATTCCGAGAAAAAGTGCAATTCAAGCGCATTGTTCGCACGAGAAATAAACCTCGTTACAGCAAGCTGTTTCTTTCTGCTTCCGCAATCATCTCGTCGGGCGATAGTCCTTCGATGCGCTTTAAGTCCGCATCTGCCTCCGGAAGAATGCGGCACGCTTCCGTGTAGTAATCTTGCAGCTGACTGCGTGCATACTGGGCGAGTTCTGCCTTGTCGGAATCAGCGGAGGCTTTCGGATTGCAGGTCAAATCGCGGTCGTTTATCTGCAAATACGGTGACTGTGCCGCTTCCTGTACGAAGCATGACACCGGCCGCGTTGCCGATGCATAGGACATGTACAGGTTTTGTTTTGCGCGGGTGACAGCAACATAGAAGAGTTTCCGCTCATCATCAAGTGTACTTTGATATTTATCTTTGTTTTCCGCAAATACGCCGCCCAGCACATGATAGTATTGCTTCCCGCCCAGCGTACGCGCGGGAAACTCATTTTTCGTAAGTTCAGGCAGAAAAACCGTGTGAAATTCCAGCCCTTTTGCCTTGTGAACCGTCATGATTTGCACGGCATCATTGTCGGGGGACTTCTCTTGAAAGCTGGTGTACCGATATTCCTGTGCCGCTCGTTTCGCAAGAAATTTCAGCAGCATATCGACGCGCGATGACAGCTGATAATCGCCATAGATTTCATCAAAGTCGTCTAAAATTCTTTTGATTCCATCCAAACTCATTCTGCGCACATCAAGTTCTTCCGCTGCATCATCCAAAAAGTTGATTTTCTCGCAAAATTCACACAGAATCTTGCTGAATGGCTGAAAACCACCCCGTATTCCTCGCAGGAACTTAAACCCCGTTTTGATTGCGGACGCATCCGCAAAATCCCGCCAGCATTCGTTGAGTTTTGCCCTATCGACATCGTTCAAAATCCGCAGCGTATCCACAAAGCGCTGGAAATAGTCGCCGATGAAGAAATTTTCCGCACTATCGGCTTCATATGGGATTCCCGCACGATTCAGTGGAAAAGGCGCAAGCCAATGGCGCAGTATTATACCGGGCGCACCAAAAATCCTCCCATGCGATTCTTCTACTCGCATAGGAGGTGGTTGGGTCAACTAAAAGACATTTCCTCTTTTGCCGTGTTCGTCGTCTTGGTGCTATGTTATTCCAAATAATTCTACTACGCGACGCAAGTGCGCGGGAGATGCTCGTGAATCCGTCCACTGCGTCCTCGCCGGAGAGGAGCGGAGACGTTGCTAACTCGTAGGAGCTTTCCATCGGGAACGCCTGTCGTTCATGTGTTGGCATCAAAAATATATCATTAAATAGAGGGGTCACACAGGCAGATTGGATGCCTTCATCATTGACACGCCGCCCATCCCCAGCGTCGTCTTGACACCAATCCCGGCATAAGGGGCAAAGCTGTACAGCGTTGTCCACAGCGCCATCATGGGCGCAGGCAGGCGCGTTTCGATGCTAATCCGCCCCTGAAATGCAGGAAGCCGCACTTGCTTCATTGGATAGCGTGTGGTGTGCAAATTGTAATCCACAATGTGAATGCTGCGCAGAAGTGCCTGAAACGCATCTTCGTCATCCATCGGAGCTTCAGGAAAACTGACATTCCAGCGGGAGATCAGGGACTGTAAAATCAACGATTCCTGCGGGAAAATCACATAACGCTTATCCTGCTTGAACGTTGTGGGCGTTAGAAAGTGGATTGGAAAAAGCTGAACGTTTGACAGCGATTCGCCGCACTTCAACAGATGCTGGAAATTTGGGACTTCCACGGTGCTTCCTGCGGTGGCAAGCAATGTGCCGCTTCGCAAGGCAATTACGGAAAGCGCATTCAAGATAGGCGAAAATATTTCGACCATCTCGTCGGTCATGAGGTTAACCACCCATTCGCCGCGATTGGCAGCAGCATTCCAAAGAATATACTGATTGATTGGACGGGTGGCTTGCTCGTGAAGCGCCGTACCAACTTCCGTCGGCACTTGTGACAACAGCCATGCGTAAAGCGGATAGGCAATCGACGCATTGAGCCCAGCTTGCTTGCTTTCCAAGCTGATTCGGTATTGTTTTATCATAGAATATCCACCTTGCATGGACCGAACGGGAATAACTCCTGATGATACAGTCCATATTTCATAGTATGCGGGGAGATGCCCAGTGCAGGGTCTTTTTCATGATGATGCGCACGGAAAGACTTGCACATGAACGCAGAAACATGCTGCAAAGCAAGCTGCTTTCCCTCATAGGGGTATGACAGCGTTTTGCTGAAAAAGCCGGCGCCGCCGCCAAGGAAGAGCGTTGACGCTGCAAGCTGATAATGCGCATGGTCAGGCACGGTAAAATGTTCAGCGTACGTTTTTTGATGGTATGCAGCAAAGGTTTGGATGACACGCAGCAAGGATTCCTTGGTAATTCTGCCGCGCAGGATGGACTGGTCCAACGTCAGCGTAGTATGAATCAGCTGCCCAGGTGCAATGCACTCACGGCAGACAGGCAGTTTGCGGACAGCGCCGCTGACGCTGGCATCGCACTTGCAGCTTAAACACATGGCACTGTCTGCGATGACTTGACTGTCGGAAACAGAAAGTCCGCGTAGAATGTCTTTCTGCGGTGTATCGCGCTCAATCTGCGGATACAATTGATGGAGATAACGTGCTTCAAAAGCGCCCCTTGGCTTCTGCCAATCAAGAGGGGCTTTTTTGCTGCCATCCTGCTGAATCATGGAAAAAAGCAGGGCTGTGCGCAGCGCGCCTTTGATACTGCTGCCGGGAACGTAAACCTGATTGGCCGTGTTGCGGATAAAAGGACGAATTTCCTTGCACGAGTGGTTTTCATCAAGTGCATCGGCACTGCGGAAGGTGCAGCGTACAAGCGCATGCTGCTCAGCGGGAGAAAGTGCAATGCTCTTGAAGAAGCGTCCTAAATCTGTGTCCGCACCAAGGCAATAGGCTTCAAAACGCTCCAGCTGATTTCGGCGGAGGAGGAGGGCAAACAGCCGTTCTTCATCAATGTAGGAGATGGTATTGCCGTTCAGCATGTAAAATTTTTTCGGGATGACTTTACCGTCCCCAACGTGGAGTAGCCCTTGCGTTGTCAGCGTCAAGTCAAAGCATTGGAGCGTTCCTGATTCAATCATGCCTTCACCCCCAGAAACATCGGCTTGGAATAGCGGTAAACGGGGTGATTGCCCGATTCGGCAACGGTGTACAAATCCCCGTGATAACGCTGCGTACAAGTTGCGCCGGCGGCAAGGTAATACTGCGTTTGCTTTTTGAATGGCTCTGCATTAAATGTGTTTGATTGGATGAAACCACTCCGGCGAATCAGCCGATACTGCGCGTGCTGCATGGTTTGTTCCAGCTCATCATCGCGCGGCAAACTGGTTGTCAGCAGCAATTGATAGGGCGCAGATGCGTCCGCCAGTGCATGTTGGAGGAATACCAGCTGGGAATCATCAGAATCGTCCAAACGAATCTGCTCTTCGACGGTAAAACGCCCGTAGCCGACGCTGGTTTTTCCGCCAATGCCGGACAAACCAAGCACCGTAAACAATTCGGCGCAATAATCCAGCTGACGCTGCTCCTTGCAGCCAATCAGCACATACAAACCGCAATCGGGAAAGAAGCGATATGCGCCCACCTGATAGGGAACGGCATCCGTTTCGTCGGACACGGCGGCCTGCGTTCTGCCTGCAAGTGTCCCGAAAGCATCCGGCTGCGGCTGATAAGAGGCTTCTCCGGCAATAGAACGCCAGAAATCAGAAAAGCTGCGAACGGGAATCCATGCAAGCTTTTTCATTGCTTTGCGGCTGCCCTGCGGCATGTCCTGTTTCTGCGGGAGACGAGAAAAAGTCCTGCAAGGCTTGGGCAGGTAGTAATCAACACCGTGCGCGGTACGATGCCACGGCATACTGTCACTGAGCAGCAATGAACCATCCGCAGCCTGCTGAAGGAGCGAATGGAGTCCATCAATGCCGTGGAGAGACAATGCAGTGTGGCAAAGTGCGGAAAAGAGCGTATCGGCATAGAAATGATCTTCTGATGTGAATAAGGAAAGCGCGGAATCGGAAGTGCCGAAGTGAGCAAGGCCATCAAATCGCAAACGAATTAGGGAATAATTCATAGTTCTCGGCCTCCTTGAAAATGTCCATCAACGTTTGGTCGGAGGTTTCATCCTGAAAATGCTGGAAAGAAAAATCGGAAAAGCCGACCCGCCCGCTGCCGCGCGAACCATGACCGCCCAGATAGTCCATCTGAAGCAGCTTCATGCCAAGCGCCAGCAGCTGCAAATCGGGGGTCAGCTCACTGGAATTTTCAATATCGTACACAATGGTGCAGCCAAACTGAACGCCTGCTGTAACGCGTTCAATTTGCCGCGGATTAGCTTGGCTGGTTTGACGGTTAATGGTGTTTTCCGCCTTTACTTCCGTCAAACCAATGCTTGCAAAATCGCTGGCATTGGATACAAAGCAGTCAGCGAACTGAAGCCGGGAACGTTTGACAGGCGCAGCGGAACCGAAAAGCCGCAGAATGGCGGAGTCGTCATCCTTGTGGTCGGGCATATGCTCAATATCCTTGCATTTGCTGCGAACAAGCAGCGTGCGGATTTTTCCCTTCAAACTGCTGCCAGGAATAATGGGCCGATTGGTGTAAGGGTCGCGAACAACCGGGCTGTCCACTGCGCCAATGGCAGAAAAGGCAGAGGAATCCCCAATATGCAATCCTGTTTTGACGGTCAAAACGCAGTGGATGATAATTTTTCCGTACATTGTTATGCTTCCCTCCCGCCGAAGTATTTATGATAAGCAACCAAGGCTTCCATGTAGTGCGTGAAACGAATCATTTGTTCTCGACTCTCGCCGATGCCTTTGATATACGAAAGCAAATTCGCGCTGGTGACAAAATCCTTAATCTTGGAATCCTTGCCGGCATCGTAGACAATGCGCACGCGCAAATTCAGCAGTTTTGTGCAGCTTTCCGGCTTCAGGCCGATTTCGCTGCTGCGGCTTTCTACATTATAGATATCGTTGGCAATGCTGAACCAGTTGCGCAGCTTGGATGTTGTGATGCTTCTTGAATTTGCGCTCATCAGCGTTTCTGCAAGATCAACATAGTTTTCCGGGATTGCCTTTGCTACAACCGGAGCGGCAGGCGCAAAACCTCTGGATGGCTGCCGCTGATTATTATAGCTATTGTAGTTATTGTTGTTAGCCATTTGAATCTTCCACCTTTCTGTTCAAGTAGACATATAGGTAGATGGCAGTGATGAGCTGGTCGCGCTCTTGCGGAATGGCTGCCCAGCGGTACACCGCCTTGGAGAATGCGTCGTACTGTGCGCTTTTTTCCTTATCAAAGCTGCTTGGCTTCAGGCGTGCCAGCAGATAGGCTAACCGTGCCAGATTCAGCTTGTCTGTGGATGCGAGACGAAGCAGATGCGTGATGTTGTACAGGAAAGCCATCCTGCGCTCATCCTGCCCATCGAAAAAGGTTTTCAGCGCCTGATATTTTTCGCCCAAGACGGCGCTGGTAAAGACAGGCCACGAATAGGTGTGATGTTCCTGCGGATCAAACAAGGCAATCGCATTTTTGCCGGGCTCGTTTTTGGCGTGCTGCTCCAAGGCGGCCGTTTCTTCAGCAGCCATGCGGATGGGATATTTCGCATCGTACATCCCAATGCCTGCGCTGATGGTCAATGCGCCGGATGTATAAGCATGGAAAGCATCCGCAATGCGCGTTGCCGCGGTGATGACGTCATTCCACGCGCCCAGCAGAAACACATCGTCGCCGCCAGAATAAATGACGGCAATTTGCAGCGGCTTTTGCTCGTTCTGCGTTAGCACAAGGTTCATATAGCGCTTGAAGAAGAGCGACATTTGCCGAGAAAATGCGGTCGTTCGAGAGAGCGTGACAAAATGATACCGCTCGTGTGGACGCTGCTTGTCCTTCTGCTCAAAGCCGGAAATGAACGCTTCGCCCAGATTGTCCACATCCATGCGGCAGATGGCAAGGCGGCGAATCCCCTCGGACTGCGCGGCTAACGATGTGTTCAGATTGCTGGCATAATAATCGCACAAATCGAGCCGTGTGCAGATCTGCGCGCCGAGAATGGTGCAATTTTTGCCGTACAAGCGAATCATCTGCTTATCTTGCGCAATTTGCTTGGCGGCTTCGTCCTCCGTCAGCAAAAGCAGGGAAACATCCTGACCATCGCGGTCAGGCAGGGTCAAATCACGCGCGGATGAATCGCGGGTGATGCAGAAAGCGGTATACTGCGGATTCTGCAATTTCCGCGAAATATTCTCGAATGCGCGGCACCACGGGCAGCGATTCTCCTGCAAATTGTCCACGCGCCCGCAGACGGTGCATTCGCGCCCGGAAAGCGCATCGGCAAACTGATTCAAGCGCTTGATTTGCGCAACGGAATAACGCTGCAGCTTATGCTGACTGAGGATGGCGGAAGCCTTGGCGAAAATCTCCTTGTAGGGGGATTCTTCCGCGGGGCGATTGCACAGCGCATCCGCACTGCACGGACACCAGCCGTTGGCAAGGAAGAGCTGGATACCGAACTGCGCAATCAGCCAGTCATTTGTCTTTCGGTTGACTTCACGCACTGTGGCTCTGACGGCATCCGTGTTGGGCAGCAGCAGATAACAATGACCGCCGCCGCTGTAAAGCAGATTCGCACGGCTGAGACCACACGCATCCAGCACAAGGTCGATGTAATTCTCCATGAACAGCTCCAGAAAGAAGGAACGGCTGCGGAGTGCGCGTTGTGCGCCGCGGGTGGCGACGGTGTAAATGAATTTCTGAATGCCGGAAATATCAGCGGTATACAAAAGAAAAACGTTGGTTTTGCGGAAATCAGAGGTGGGAGACTGCAAATAATCCCGCCAATTGTCAATTCCCTGTGCCAGCAGATATTCGCTGATGCAGGCGCTGACGGCAGCGGTGACTTTCAAATGGTCATACAGCGAAACATCCTCGCTTTGCGCGCGATAGGTGCTGGCAGGCACGGTGGACGTGCATTCTTCCAGCAAGGCAAGCAGCGCATTCAGCCATTCCGCGCCATAGCCGATGTGCGATAAACCCTGCTCAAAATGGTAGAGGAGCTGCTCATAGTCGCTTTTCGCAGCGGATGCGGCGGAAACGGGGAACGGAACGCTGCCGCTTGGCTGAATAGGAGCGACAAACTGCTTGTGGTGTTCGCCATTAAGATGCGAGAAAATGGACAGCAGCGGCTGTGAAGCATCATAATCCTGATTGCCCGATTCGATGCCGCGGCGGTCGATGGAGGCAGCAATCGAGTCGGCTGCACAGGTGATATAGGCGGGATGATTCGCCGGCAAGGAAGCCGCACGCAGTTCCTTCTCGTGATGATACTGCACGCAGGCGAGGAAATTCTGCGCTTTGGGATCGGCAAAATGTGCTTTCAAGTATTCCGTGCCTGCGAGCGCGTGCGTGCGTTTCCCCAGTCCAGCGCGCCAGACAAGTTTGCCGATGTCATGCAGCAAACCGGCGAACGTTGCCTGTAAAGTTAATTCGTTCAAAAAACCACCTCCGTTAACAAGAAGGAAAAGTTCACCATGAAGTATAACAGAGAATGTGCGAATTGTCAATAAAATGACGGAAATTTGCCAGAGAAAACATATGGACGGAGTCCCCTCGCGGGGATAAGCTGTATCCTCTTCCATTAAGGCAATTCTCGAACGGTGAAAGTAACCGTCCCCTCGCGGGGATAAGCTGCATCCAGATGACCAACACATCGAAATCGATGTCTGGGTAACCGTCCCCTCGCGGGGATAAGCTGCATCAGCAAAGCCCCACAAAAGAAGCTGTGCTGATAATGGAAGAATAGCACAAACAGCAGAAAAAGTCAAGCGAAAGTTCGGCAAAGCAACACCCAAAACTGGTCAAAACAATCCCCAAAGCGGTGTGAACCTCTGAAAAAGTTGCCGATTTGGCGCACAAAAATTAGAGGTTCGCAGCGCCCAGCTGCAAATGCGCCTTGATGTAGTCGTTGCAGCGGTCGTAAATCCTGAAAAGCGACTTGTCGCACACATCCGGGTATGCCTGTGCCAGCAGTTCGCCTAATTTCTGCACAATTTCAGCAGAACCATAGTGCTTGATGCCGAAGAAGCAATCGTGCTTGATGTCCTCTTCCAGCACAGCATGAAGCTGATGCGCGGCTGTGTTGCGCTGCGCTGTGTTGAGCGCATTGCAGGCACGAAGGAAATTCCGATGCGCGTCGGAGAGTGTATCTGTGACAAGCAGCATAGAAATGCCAAGAAAGATGCTAAAATTTTTGTAATCAAGCAGCGTTCTCTGCGCTTCGGCTTGAAGCCTTTTCATCAGTTCCGGTTGCTTGCTGTTCAGCACATCCGTCGCGACATCAATTCGACCGTTGCTCTTTTTCAGATAGCCAGCAAATTCTGTCTGCACAAGCAGGGTATATAGCAGCTCCGTCAAAAACGGATTCAGCCGCAGCACAAATTCCGAATACCGCCCCAGTTTTTGCAGATTGCGCAGCAGCAGGTAGTACTCGCTTAAGTCGCGGTAATGCGAATCACTTTTCATCGCTGGATACAGCGGAAAGCCTAACTCCGTCAGCTCCTTTGACAGCTTGTAGGCTTCCTCGCTTTGCAAGTTGTTTCTTGCGTTCAAATGCTGGAGCAGCGTTTGCAGCTGTTTGGGTAAATTCTGCGACATGTCCAGCATGGCGTCATAGTCCTGCCGCTCCAGCAGCTTCAGCAGCTGATGGCGATGGCGCTGATGCTTGATGGCAAACATTTCCGGCTCGGACGTTCTGTTGCGCCGTTCGCCTTCCGGCAGACAATCCGGCTCATCATCAAAGTTTGTTGCCAATTCGTAGTCAACGTTATATGTTTCGTTGTCCGTGCGCGACTGATCTTTTTTGTTTTGCTGCGGGCCATCAACCTGAACCCCTAACACATGGTAAGGAGAATCAACCGCAAGGAACTGCATCAGCGTTTTCATTTGAGGCGTGCCAGAACTCAGGTTCAGCAGAATGCGGCAATTCGGATTTTCTGCGGCAACAGAGGTGAAATACTCCAGCAGCGGCTTTTCGACGAGGTCTATCTTGGAGGCGTCACACAGCTGGCTATTATGCATAAAAAGACTGGGCTGATAAACGATGCCTTGCGCTGCACAGACTTCCTGCATGTGCTGGAAAGTCTTTTCAAAGCGGTGATCTTGTGCTTCCAAGTCGGCGATTTGCTGGCTGAGGAAGAGATATACTCGCTTCGGGTGATTATAGCGCATGATATGCAGAATGCCGCCGTCGCGATTGCCGCGAACAGGGTCGCTCGTTCCTGCACAGGTAAACAGAATGTCATCCATTGTGATACCTCCTAACGGTGGTGGGGATCGTGGCATAACCGTCCCTTTGCGGAGATGCAAGGGGCTGCAGAAAAAGCAAACGCTACAATAGGAAGATAACACAGGCAGCAAGAAAAGTCAAGCATTTAGAAACCATGCGATACCAGATGTTTTCACTGCCGATTCAGGTATATGGTATTCAAACGGCTTCTCGAACTTTTTGGCGTTTGCTTTTCTCCGCACCATTTGGGACATTTCTTTGTTTTTCCCTTGTTCTTATTTTCCCTCTGTGCACTCCACTTTGCATATTTCATGTTTTTTTGTTCATCGCCCCTTTACTTTTTCTTGAAACGATGGTGTGATTCGTCCATGAAATGCAAGTTTCGTGTATCGTTCCTGCATTTCAAAATATAGAAAGGGTGAAACCCGGATGAAAAAGTGGCTGGGAGGCGCTGTTCAAGGCGGAAACCCTCGTCATGCAGGAAGCTGTCATTGCGCCGCTGTTCACCAAGGCGAATGCAAACCTGATTACTGATGGCGTTGAAGGAATTGAATTCCATCCTGTCGCGCTGAACCGCGTGTATAAGAGTGCCGTCATCAAGTAATCAGTCGTGTGCGCTTTTAGAAGCGGCTGAGCCAATCTAAAATCGTATCGAAATCTTCAGGCAGAGCGGTTCTCTTCAGGCAGACCGCTCTGCCTCTTGCATCTGGAAACAAACGAATGAAACAGTTAGAAACCTGCCCGCCGGTGCAGGCAGCGGAATACGTCCCTGTCGCCGGGGACTTTGCGCAGTTGGAGCAGGCAGACATTGCGACCGACACCAACTATGCTTCCCAAGGCTACTGGAAGGGTGTCGCAACGCACTTTGTCCGCAACAAGCGCGCCATGATTGGACTGATTCTGGTACTGCTGATGATTTTTCTGGCGTTCGTCGCGCCGCTTTTCAGCGGATATGCGTATGACAAAATCGTCACAGCGCTCAATGCCAAGGGACGCAAGAAGGCCGCCGTCGGCATCAGTCCGCGTGTACCTGCCATCCACGAGATGGTGACGGGCGAAGCTTACGACGACATTTATGCCGATAAAACGTTTCTCTTCGGCACGGACGACCTCGGCCGCGACCTCTGGACACGGACGTGGTACGGCGCGCGCGTATCGCTGATGATTGCCTTCGTCACCATCATCATTGATATGCTCATTGGCATGAGCTACGGGCTGTTATCCGGTTACTTCGGCGGACGTGTAGACAGCATCATGCAGCGCTTCGTCGAAATCGCCAACAGTATCCCGCGGCTTGTGATTGTGTCCGTGCTGGCGATTTTTATGCCCAAAGGCATCGGTCTGGTGATTGTAACGCTGCTGCTGACCGAGTGGATTGGCATGAGCAAAATCGCCCGCGCAGAAATGCTGAAGATGAAGGAGCAGGAGTATGTTCTCGCCAGCCGCACACTGGGTGCAGGCAACGGACACATTATCTTCAAGGAGATTCTGCCCAACACCATCGGCCCGATTATCACGCAGGTGATGTTCTCCATCCCGACTGCCATCTTTACCGAGGCGTTTCTGAGCTTCGTGGGCGTCGGCATTGTGCTGCCGCAATGCTCCATCGGCACGCTGATTGAGGATGGTTTCAACAACATCACTACCCTGCCGTATCAGATTATTCCGCCGATTCTGGTGCTGGCGCTGCTGATGCTGGGCTTCAACTTCATCGGCGACGGACTGCGCGAGGCGCTCGCGCCCAAGCTGGAAGACATGTGAAAGGAGAGGGTTCAAGATGTCAGCAAAGACCATTCTGCAAATCAAGAATCTGGATATTTCCTTCCGCACGAACGCCGGCGTAGTACATGCCATCCGCGGCATCAATCTGGATTTGCAAAAGGGCGAAACCGTCGCCATCGTGGGCGAATCCGGTTCGGGAAAATCCGTAACGATGAAAGCCGCCGTCGGCTTGCTGGGCAGCAACGCCACCATCAACAGCGGCGAAATCCTGTATACATACGATGACGGGCACGGACAGGACAAAACCGTTGATTTGCTGAAATTGAGCAAAAAGCAGCTGCACACGGAATACAACGGTCAGCGCCTCGCGATGGTATTCCAAGACCCTATGACGAGCCTTGACCCCACGATGACCATCGGCAAGCAGATTATGGAGGGCAGGCTGCTGCATAAGCACATGCCAAAGGACGAAGCGCGCACGAAAGCCCTGCAGCTGCTGGAACTGGTGGGCATCACCGATGCTGAAAAGCGCTTCCGCAACTATCCGCACCAATTTTCCGGCGGTATGCGGCAGCGCGTCGTTATCGCCATTGCACTCTCCGCCGAACCGGACATTCTTATCTGCGACGAATCCACCACCGCACTGGACGTGACAATCCAGAGCAAAATTCTCGACCTCATCAAACAGATTCAGCAGAAAATGCACCTGTCCGTCATTTACATCACGCACGACCTTGGCGTCATCGCGAAGGTGGCGGATTATGTGAATGTGATGTACGCTGGGAAAATCGTCGAAGTGGGCAATGTGGAGGAAATCTTCTACGAGCCATGCCATCCCTACACATGGGGTCTTTTGTCCGCCATGCCGGATTTGGAGACGGCTGATGACCGCTTGTACTCCATTCCGGGCAGTCCGCCCAACCTCCTGCATGAACCGGTCGGCGATGCCTTTGCCGCGCGCAACCGCTTCGCCATGGTCATCGACAAGAAGGCAGAACCGCCGCTGTTCAAAGTTTCCGAAACCCATTACGCCGCCACATGGCTGCTCCACCCGGACGCACCCGCCTTTGAGATGCCGAAGGAATTGAAGGAGCGCCTTGAACGGGCGAAGAAGGAGGCTGCCAAGTATCTATGAGCGAGCCGCTATTGAAAGTAGAAAATCTTGTTCAGCACTTCCCTGTCTCCCGCACCTACACGGTCAAGGCCGTCAACGGCGTGTCCTTCAACATCTATCCGGGCGAAACCTACGGGCTGGTCGGCGAATCCGGCTCCGGCAAGACGACCATCGGGCGCAGCATCATCCGCCTGTATAGCCCGACGGACGGTCGCATCACCTTCAACGGCAAGGTGATTTCCGGCGCGCTTGACCGCAACACGCGCAGTATGCTCCGCTCGGATATGCAGATGATTTTCCAAGACCCGATGGCGAGTCTGAATCCGCGCAAGAAGGTCGGCGACATCATCAGCGAAGGCATGGACATCCACCACCGCTTCGCCAATCGGCAGGAGCGCGAGGAGAAAATCAGCGAAATGCTTAAGAAAGTCGGACTTTCGCCGGAGCACGCTGCCCGCTATCCGCACCAGTTTTCCGGCGGTCAGCGTCAGCGCGTCGGCATTGCCCGCGCCTTGATTATGAACCCCAAGCTGATTATCGCCGACGAGTGCATTTCCGCATTGGAAGTGTCGATTCAGGTGCAGGTGGTGAACCTGATGAAGGACATTCAGGCGGAAACGCAGTGCGCGTACTTGTTTATCGCACATGCATTGAGCATGGTGAAGTACATATCCGACCGCATCGGCGTGCTGCATTTGGGCTACATGGTGGAATCCGGTACGAAGGAGGAGATTTTCTCCCATCCGGTTCATCCGTACACCAAGAGCCTGCTG
>ENA-OROZ01001753-OROZ01001753.1-human-gut-metagenome-genome-assembly--contig:-NODE-1753-length-18693-cov-4.221215_pt1 | contig 18693 bp, 22 predicted proteins | sample MGYA00242138_ERZ509066 | MGnify/ENA primary metagenome ERZ509066 (study PRJEB26280, sample SAMEA2338691) | human gut metagenome | biome: human gut; feature: human-associated habitat; material: faeces... | reverse complement strand
GGTGGTAATGAGAGTACATTGAAAAATGCAGAAAAATATATTGCAGAGGCTTTTAAGTATAATTCTGATATTGATTTAATTGTTCTGCCAGAACAATTTGTTAAACCTCAATGCGGTTCATCAAAATATAATAAGTATAATGAGAGTTTTTTTGTCAATTGGCTTAAATCTGTTGCAAAAAATTATAAGGTTAATGTTATAGGTGGCTCATTTGCGCGGTTTTCATGTGACTATGTGAGTGATAATGGAAAAAATGAAGCAGAAAAACCAACCAATATCTGTTATGTAATAAATAGAAATGGTGAAATTGTTGGCAATTATGAAAAAATTCATTTGTTTGATGCTTTTAATGTAAAAGAATCTGATGAATTTAGTTCAGGTGATAGACTTGGAATATTTAGTCTTGATATTGGAAAAGTTGGAGTATGGATATGTTATGATACAAGATTTCCAGAGATTTCAAGAGCTTTGTCATTAAGAGGAGCTGATTTGTTTTGTGTTCCGGCAGCATTCTATAAGCCAAATTCTGATCAATGGGAGATTATATTGAAATCTTCATCAATAATGAATGTTACGCCGGTTATTGGAGTTAACCAGATTGGCGACAGACCGGATGGTAAAGGATTTTTTGGAAGAAGTATGGTAATAGATGCAAAAGGAATTATTATCGGAGGCATTTCTGACAAAGAAGGATATTTTGTGACACAGATTGACAAATCCTACACGAATACCTGCAGGCAGGTTAATCCTGAACTTAAAAACAGAAGAATTGACCTTTACAGAAAATGGTTATAGAATAAGATAAGTTGTGAGACAGATACGAAACGTTATATTCCGGGATGTGATTTAACTGCGGGATTTTTGTTTTGTAAAATTAAGGAGGATTTTATGTTTGTATCAGAAAGCATGTATGAATTAGGCAGTAAACGTTCTGCAATCAGAGAATTATTTGAATATGGAAAGAAAAGAGCAGCTATTGTAGGAGCTGAGAATGTATATGATTTCAGTCTTGGAAATCCGACAGTTCCGGCACCTGACTGTGTTAATGAGACAATAAGGGAATTGACACAGAGTCTTGATTCTATCTCACTTCATGGATATACATCAGCACAGGGAGATTTGGAGACAAGACAGGCAATAGCAGATTATCTTAATAATACATATGAGACAAATTTTAAGGCGGATAATCTTTATATGACTATGGGTGCAGCAGCATCACTTTCAATAGCATTTAAGGCACTTACATCATCATCAGATGACGAGATTATTGCAATAGCACCATTTTTCCCGGAATACAGAGTATTTGTTACTGCGGCAGGAGCAAAGTTTAATGTTGTAGCACCTGATACAAAAAATTTCCAGATTAATTTTGATGAATTTGAAAAATTAGTAAATAAGAATACGAAGGCGGTTATTATTAACTCACCAAATAATCCGTCAGGAGCCGTGTATTCAGAGCAGACAATCAAGAAACTTGCAGATTTTCTTAGCAAGAAGTCAGAAGAATATGGAACTCATATTTTTATTATTACAGATGAACCATATCGTGAGATTGTTTATGATGGAGTTGAAGTTCCATATGTTACAAAGTATTATAACGATACAATTGTATGTTATTCTTACAGTAAATCGCTTTCTCTTCCTGGAGAAAGAATTGGATTCATTCTTGTTCCTGATGAAGCATATGAAAGTAAGAAGCTTTATGCAGCAGTTTGTGGAGCAGGAAGAGCCTTAGGATATGTTTGTGCACCTAGTCTTTTTCAGAAGGTTATTGCAAAATGCGTAGGTCAGACAGGTGATGTTAATTTGTATAAAAAGAACAGAGACTTATTATATGATGGATTGACAGAGCTTGGATATGAATGTTTCAAACCGGACGGAGCATTTTATATGTTTGTAAAAGCATTAGAATCTGATGCTGAGAACTTCTGTGAAAAAGCAAAAGAGGAGGATTTACTTCTTGTTGCGGCAACAGATTTTGGATGCCCGGGATATGTAAGAATATCTTATTGTGTCGACGAAGACATGATTAAGCGTTCATTTAAGGCATTTAAAGCTTTAAAAGAAAAATACGCGAAATAATTAATTCTATTTCAGAGAATCAAAATATAAAATAAAATAATAAATTGAAAGACACATGTGTAATGATTATCGTTATCGGAAATCATTGTATATGTGTTTTTTATTTGCCAGGATAGAATAATCATAATGAAAAAATGTATCAATAAAGCACTTGACGTCAATATTTAAATATAATAATATAACTGTGGTTAGTTAAGTCTAACTTTTATAAGATTAAACTAAATCAAATAAAAATCTTATAAGGAGGCTGGAATGAGTCAGGAAATATTTGAAATCGTTAAACAGATGAATCTTGATAATCTTGAAGTTCAGATTGCTTTACAATGTGCACCTCTGATAAGTGGTTTAAGATTTTCCAATCTATTTAATGTAAATAATGAACAGGCAGATTATCTTATCAGCCTGATGAATGAGATGCATATTTCATGGAAGATTCTGTTCAGAGGCAAAGAAAAGTTGACAATGCTTCTGTATAAAAAAGATATTCTTGAAAATTATTTTTCTGATATACGTGTGAAAAATATTCTGAAAAATAGTGGATATGAAAAGAATATCGTAGACGAAGAAGATATTTCAGGACTTATAGACACATTTGCAGACAGATATTGCTGCTACATGCAGACGAAGAAATATTTTCCGCATGAAATGGGCTTATTTCTAGGGTACCCAGTTGAGGATGTAGAGGGATATCTAAAAAACAATGGTGAGAACAGTCTTTATACAGGATATTGGAAAGTGTATGAGGATGTTGCGGCAAAATCATCGCTTTTTGAAAGATTTGAGAAAGCAAAAGAGCAGATTATATGGTTTCTTGCTCAGGGAGTAAGCATAAAAAATCTTGAAAATATTGCACTATAATAGTGGGAAAGAGGTAAGAAATGAGCGAAATTAAAGTTATTTACTGGTCACAGTCAGGAAACACAATGTCAATGGCAAATGCAGTTGCTGAGGGAATTAAGGAGGCAGGAAAAGAAGCAGCAGTTCTTGAAGTATCAGCAGTAACAGCAGCAGATTTGAATGACGAAACAGTATTTGCACTTGGATGCCCGGCAATGGGGGCTGAAGAACTTGAAGAGACAGAAATGGAGCCATTTGTTGCAGAACTTGAAGGTTCTGTATCAGGTAAAAAAATAGGCTTGTTTGGCTCTTATGGCTGGGGTGATGGGCAGTGGATGAGAGACTGGGCATCAAGATTTGAAAATGCAGGTGCTGTTATTGTCGGTGGTGAAGGCGTTATTTGTGTAGAAGCACCTGATGATGAAGCAGTAAATGCATGTAAAAAGCTTGGAAATGAACTTGCGGCAGAATAGAAAAAGCACGAAAGGAGTTTTATATGTCAATTTGTATTATTGGTGGAAATGAAAGAATGGAAAGACAGTATGTGAACATATGTAAAAAACACAACTGTAAGGCAAAAGTATTTACAAGAATGAAAGGAAATCTGAAAGACCAGATTGGAAGTCCTGACTTGATAGTTTTATTTACAAATACTGTATGCCATAAAATGGTAAAATGTGCATTGGCAGAGGCTGAAAGATGTAATGCAAATGTTATAAGATGCCATACGAGCAGTCAAAATGCGTTAGAAGAGATTCTTGCAGGAGTTAATGCATAATTTATAGATATTTAAGGTTGTTCATATTGATTACCGGATGATTTTTTAATAAAATAACAAATTTTTAAAAAATTGAAACTGATTTTAACTAAGCTTCGTATAAAGATATAGAAAGAAATAGCAAAAGATTTTATATCAATCGGAGAGGTTAAAAGACAGAGGTGATAGATATGAAAAATATCAAAGGAAGAATTATAAAAAAACAATATGTGGCTGTTATCTTTTTTCTTGGTCTTATGTTAGTAATGGTTATAAGAATGGGAAAAAATATTAAAACTTCAGAAATCAAAAGTTCAATTGAAATGAAGACACAGGATGAACTTGGAGAAAAATTTGCAGCTGAATACATTGGGGTTAACATGGATGATAGTGCGTCAGAATCTGGAGTAGAAACAGAAGTAGAGACAGTGTCCGAATCTGAAGAAGCCTCAGATTATCAATATCCTTCCGGATGGCTTGATTCATTTAACGATAAAGTGGAAGAGTTAAAGCAGATGTTTCCTTCGGGTAAATATTGGAATCATATGGACGTTGAATCAGACGGAAAAGATTACCTTATGGTAACAGATATTCCGTGCAATCATGCAGAAAATGGAGAAGTATATTGCAATCTATATAATGGGATGTCTGACGACGCATACGTGTATAAGGATACAAGTACGCAGTGCTGGGGATTTGCAAGTTATCTGAGTGATTATATTTTTGGAAGTGATGCAGCGGCTAAGCGATTTTATAATTATGATAGTCTCAGAGTTGGAGACCAGGCAAGGATTCATGGTGATTCACATACGGTATTTATACTCGAAAAAACAGATGATTATGTAATTGTAGCAGAATGTAATGCTGATTATGAAACGTGTATGATTAGCTGGGGTAGAAAGATTATGCGTGAGGATTTACAGGGATATTACATAACCAGATGGAATTGAAAATAATATAAATTGATAATGAGACTTCTGTGATAAACAGAAATTAATAATCCCGTGGCAGTTAGTTATACGATAAACTGCCGCGGGATTTTTGTGTTGCATTGTGGGTATGGAAAAATGTGTTAGAATTATATATTTCATGGGTTTGAGGTGCTTTTTTGCATGTATACTATGAATAACAAAACACTGCCAAAATGTGCAATTAAATAAGCGTAACTAACACGTAACTAACAAAAAAGCTGTTTTACTCGGAGCGGTTAAACCACGAATTACAGCTTTTTTGTAGTGCATATTCATACATATTTTGTATTATTTTATTTTACAAATTTCATCATATAGTTGTTGTATTGTTCTATGTGTGTAAGTTTTTTCCGTTACATCTTTTATGGAATGTCCGACTATTAATTTTAAAACATATTCGTTCATATTACCTGCTTTAGCTTTTGTTATAAATGTGTGTCGGGTGTCGTGAGGTTTGTGTGTCATACCGAATTGTGAGCAGACTTTTTTAAATCGACCTCTATACTTAAAGTATGTCAGCATTGTTTCAGAAATATCGTTTTCATCATTGAAAAGATATTCACTGTGTAAAGATAAGGCTTTTTTGTAATTTTTTTCCACAAGGTTATAAATAATAGGATGTATTGGAACAATTCTGTTACGCCCTGCATTTGTTTTAAGTCCGCCGCAAAAAGAGCGGTTTTGTAAATCAACATCTGCGATTTTTAAAATAGCAAGTTCTTGTGGACGCCAGCCGCTGTAAATACCTATCAGAATCATGTCAGCAAAAGGAAAGTCTATATTATCCCAAAGCGTTTTTATTTCCGCATCAGAAAAGACTGTACGTTTAATTTTTGGGTCTTCACGTTCAACATTGTCACATAATCGTGCATAATTCTTGTCTACAATATCATATTTTAGTGCATATCTGTATAATTGATTATAAAGTGATTTTATGCAGCGTTTTGTGCAGCTTCCGATAGGAGCATTATTAATTGTTCCTTCAAGATGGTTTGTACGAATATCACGCATACGCATATCATGAATAGGTTCGCAATAATTAAAAGCACTTTTATACATTCGTATAGCTGATGCTGATACACTTTCAAAATGCTTTTCACTCCACTTTTCATATACATCTGCAAAAGTCATATTGTGAATATCTAAGTCATATGGATTTTCATTGTAATTGATTAGGGCGGTAAGAGCCTCTTGTTTGGTTGCAAAGTAGCCTATAATTATGTATGTCTGTGCTACTTTGCCTGTATTAACATCTATGTGCCACTCTTTTGTTTTGCGTGCAATCCAAGGCTTGCGACGTTTGCCTGAAAGTTTATAAACGCTTCCCATTCCATTAGCATTTTTCATATATATCATCTCCATTAAGTAAGGGTAGTTGCATTGGTGCAACTTGTGTTTTTGGGTACAAAAATAACACCTACTTGCATAAGCGGTGTCTTAGATGATATAATATAGCTTGTTCAGGGCGATTATATCATTTAAGCACAGCTTGATGTAAGTCGTTTTTAATGCCTCTTGTGTTAGTAGCACAGGGGGCTTTTATTATTTTAATTTTTTCTGTTCTTTTTGAATTTGCTTAATGCTTTTATCAGGAGTTGGTAAATCTTCAGGCATTGTGCCGCCAAGTCTTTTAATGGTGTCACGTACTTCTTTACCAACAGCCAAGTGTGCCTTATTGGAGTTGTTTTTCCCCTGAATATTATCTCTCCTGAGTTTAGCTTCTGTTTGAGTTGCACGGAAGAGGTTAGCAGCTAATTCTTCATATCCCATATGGTCAAGAATATTTTGGCTTTTCTTCAATCCTTTTCTTTCGTGAATATCTTTTGCTTTTAACCCACCATATAATCCCATATAACCATAATTCTGGAATATGGCATAATCCATAGCTGAATCAACTCCTGCATCTTTGGCAGCAGCTACAAGTTGTTTGTTATGTTCAATCATTTCACGTCTGATTGCTAATCTCTTTTGGTCTTCGGAGAGAGAGTCGTAATTCTCTATAAGTTCCTGCTGGCGGGTTTTAACAGCAAAATATGTCTTTCCAAGAGCAACAATAGGCTTATCAGGGTCAGCATTAAGTACTATTAAATATGCAGCATAACGAGATAATTTGTAACTTTTAAATCTACGTTTGGCATTAGAACCGATATTAACCATCTCGGTGGTATCACCGAAATGGTCAGAAACAGCAATGCCACTTTGTTCGCAGGTTTTAATTGCCTTTTGTATGGTTGGCAAGAATTTGTTATATTCTGTATATCTCAAGTCCTCTATCCACAGCTAAACAAGTTAGCCATACATTGAGATATATATTAATATAATAGTGTTATTAAGTCAAAAAAGGTGGTAACCGAAGCTACCACCTTACTAACAAATGAAATAGGTGGGGTGACATTCCCACATCTCCAACTAGGGTGACGGCTGCCCGTTCCGTCCTCAGATTTCATTTGATATAGTCTATGTTTTTGTAGCTTCAATTATACATTAGTTCATAAAAATGTCAAGTCTTTATAAGAGTTCCTTTTTTAATAAAATTTCTAACCCTGTTAGGATTTAATATGTACATAGAGCGTGCATAGAATATGCCACTTGAGGATACTCTTACCGCCACTTTAACAAATTCTCCATCAATTAAGTATTCTTTTGTAAATTCAATAGAATCATCTTTAGTATTTTTACCCACATAATCAGGATTAGAAATAATATGTTCGATATCATCCCCATATTTAATAAAATCATTTGGATGAGATGATTTCATATGTTCTATATTAGTGTCAGATATATAAATAGGAGTTCCAACTTCTATATCAAGTTCTAATAAATTGATTATATGGGAAGAAAATTGTCCTACCTGACGTCTCATAGGTATTAAATCATCTCCTCTAATCTTTATATTATGACCATTTTGCTGGCATTGGTAAAATGGTAAAAAAAGACTCTGGACCCGAAGGATACCAGAGTACGTTCAAGATTAGTGTATCTTGAATGTATATTAGTGTCAATAGTCATTTTCACATCTCCAACACATAAAACGCTGGTTTAAAGATGATTCACTCTTACTCTTTATGTGCAAATATTTCAACGAAATAAAAAGTTTGTGTTTTTAATATTGTTGTCGGCAAAATGTAAAATAGTCATTGAAACAATTCCATAACGTACAGCCTCGGTTCAAACCCAATGATGTAATTATCAAATCTCACAGCAGTTCCGTATTTTGAGTTGTAGCACTCAAGAGCTTCTTTTAAAAACTCCTCGGTTACATCTAAATATTCAGCCATTTCATTAATTAACAGGTGATTTGCTTTGTAACAAGCTATTATTCCATGTAAACCGATAAGGTGGTTATAAGCCCAAAACCTTGCTTTTGCCTCCTGTTTTCGGTTAGAAGTATCGGTTAAGTCTAAAATATCACCCGTGGATGTATAAAAATGACCGAGTTCTTCGGCGAGGACACATGCCTTTTCTTTCTGTGTAGGTATATCTTTGTTGATAGCAATACGATTACCTTTTATTCTTCCTGCATTTGCAGCAAGAGACTTTTCTTTTGTAATCAGATTATTGTTATCAGCTTCAATAAGTAAATCTTCGTAATTTAAATAAATCCCCTCTTTCAAGTAAATTAATTATGTCCACTCATCATCATTATCCATAATATCATCATCATGCTTTTTGGCTTCCTCTGATTTGCCCTCGTAAGCATGTGCGGCATTAAGAAGCTGTGAATCTGTATATTGAGGAAAATAGGTCAGTTCTTCCACACGTTTTGTTGCTTCATTTTTTCCAAGGTCGTTTAATTTTTCATAGTATTGAAGAATTCGAGGTGCAAGATCTATTCTGTTTATTTTCATAGTGCCTTGATTTAATAATTCATCAATTATATAGCGAATGTTCTCTTCGGATAGAATTTTTCTATTGTCTGGTAAATTAGAATAATCATTAGAAAAAAATAAATTTACAAGATTATTTTTTGGAATGTTTTTTTCTTCACTTATTTTATGGAAAATGCTATCAAGTTCTGTTCCTAAAATAATATTGTTTTTATGTGATTTCATATTTTCAGATTTGCCGATTAACCAGGAAGGATTTACATTTAAAACGCCAGCAATAGATTCAATAATAGGAAGTTTAATCTTTTCTATTTTTCCATTTTCATATCGCTGTATTGTAGATTTTGCAACACCTATTTTCTTAGCAATGTCTTCCATTGTGTAATTACATGATATACGTGCTTGTTTTAGTCTTTTGCCTAATTCAATGTTGTCCATAATTTGTTCGCCTCCTTTTAATGGTATTATATATTACATTGTTGCATAGCGCAATAGACAAAACATAAAAAATAAAAAAAGTTGCATAACGCATCGACAAGAAAATTGCATAGTGCTACAATAAATTTGCTGAAAGGAGGAATATAAGTTGATTAACACAAACAAAATTAAGGGACGTATGGAAGAACTTGAATTAACTCAGAAAGATGTTGCAAAAATGTTAAACATTGCACAGCCACAGCGAATCAAAAGATAAATAATGTGAGACCATTGACTTTAGTTGAGGCTGAAAAATTGTGCGAAATATTAGAAATTAGTCCATCAGAGTTTAATATTTATTTTTTTACCAAATAAGTTGCATAACGCAACTCAAGAGCTGAGTTTACAAAAGCGAAATTAATAAAAGGAGGCGATAGAGTGAAATTTGATAATCAAAATTTGAAAAATCGAATTAAAGAGGTATATAGGTTCAAGTGGGTATTCCGCACAGATAGGTTCAAGTGGAGATTTTGCAAGGATAACCTCCAGCGGTAAGCATTCTGTTGTTATGGCAGCAGACTATAACTCAATGGCAAGAGCAAAAATTGGCAGCTGGATAACTCTGACTGAAGCCAGATACTTGAAAGTATCAGAGCAGGAAGCAGAGGGTGCATGTACACAAAATATACTTGAAAAAAATTTTGCAAATGATAGAATTAAAAATATAGAGTTTCCCCCTGAAATAGCATTAATAAGAGGAATGACAAAAGACACAGAAAAAGCTATTAGTGATGCATTTGATTATATTAAAAGCCAATATAATATTAAGATTAATAACAATGATTATTATTTTAATGATAGTTTAGAAGCCTATACTGAAAGAATAATGAGAAATTATACATCAGGGGCATTGGCTGCTAAAAGTATAGATGATTTAATTGCACATGTAATGACGTTTCAGGAATGTGAAACTTATAGGCAGTTTATAGAACTTGAGGAAGAGGTTAGAAGTAAATTTATTAAGGGAATGTCTTTATATGCAGATTCTACATGGGATGGAGCGGAAACAATAGCTGAAGCATTCGTAAGATATAGAAGGGGCGAAAAGCTTCCTGAAAATGTTATTGACTTGTTAAAAACTTATGTATTAAGAGAGGCAAAATAATGGTTATATTTTCACAATGTATAGATTGCAAAAATTATATAGGTAAAAATGATGATGGTAGGCAAATATGCAAAGCATTTTTGAATGGAATTCCAGAAGATGTATTTTGGAATAGAATTGACCATACTAAAAATATAGAGAATGATAATGGAATCAAATTTGAAAATATAGAAAAATATTAGGCACTGTGCAGGCAATAATGCAGGGTGCTTTTTTAATGCAATTAAATACTTATGTTAATTGGGCCATGTTTTTATCATGGTCTTTTTTAATGCAAAGAAAAAAGGTAAATGCAAATGACAGAAAAAGAAATTATCTTGAAACAGATTGATATTTTACAGGCAAGACAGGAAACAGAAGGATTAAATGTTGATGAACATTATTCGGCATGGGTTGATTGGTCAGCGTCGCAGGATATAGGCGGTAACACAAGTACAATTACGGCAACACTGTATTTTAGTTGTGATTGTATTATTTCATCAGGAGACGGCAACAGCCAGCAGTCGGAAGCTGATAATAGTTCTATAAAAGCAGGTGATAAGGTCAGAGTGCTTGTTAATGCAACTTATGACGGCGGTTCATTTATTATGTATTACGATACATATGATGTGCTTGAGGTTAATGGAGACAGGGCTGTAATCGGTATTGGAGATACGGTTACATGTGCTATAAACACTTGCAACATTGAAAGAGTATAGTCTATGAGTAAAGGAGTAAAAGCGGCTGTATAAGCCGTAAACAAGACTATAGTTAAGGGGAAGGTTTTAAGTCTTCCCCTTTTTCTTTTTTAATATCCGTTTTGAGCTGCATCATAAACAGCTTGTTCATGGATAAAACCCTAATATTCCAATTGTGCAATTAAACTTTTGTTTGAATATTTATGTATACATATAAGGATAAAAAGTTAATTGAAAATAGGTTGAAAATCTCTCTGAATTAACAGAGCTGTATTTATATAACATACACGTAACATACAAAAAAGCCGTTAAACCTCGAAAAAATGGGGGTTAAAGTTAGTTATACGATAAACTGCCGCGGGATTTTTGTGTTGCATTGTGGGTATGGAAAAATGTGTTAGAATCATATATATATTACATATAAATATGTTATAATATTAAATATTAACAGTAGTTTGCATTAAATGTTTATAAGGTATTATTGCTGATATAAATTGGCCAGCTAATTGTTAATAATTCAATAGCAAATCAATAACAGAAAATAAATGAATTTATAGAATCGATAGGAGAGATAGGATGAAGTGGGGAATTTTGGCTACAGGTAATATTGCAAAAAAATTTGCATCAACCATAAATCAGATGGGTAAAGAAAATGAACAGCTGATAGCAGTCGGTTCACGTCACATTGAAAGTGCAAAAGCATTTGCTATGGAGCATGATATTCCAAGATATTATGAATCGTATGAAGCACTGGTTAAAGATCAGGATGTTGAGGCTGTTTATGTTGCGACACCAAATACTTTACATTATGAGAATTGCAGGTTATGTCTTGAGCATGGCAAGCATGTATTGTGTGAAAAGCCGTTTACAATAAATGAGAAACAGGCACAGGAGCTGTATAATATGGCAAGGGATAGGCATCTATTTATTATGGAGGGATTATGGATATGGTTTCTTCCATTGTATGCACGTTTGCACAGTATCATACAACAAGGAACAATAGGCGAAATAAAACATATTTCATGCCAGTATGGGTTTGTTGCAACAGGTGCTAGAAAAGACCGTAAATTTAATTCAGGTCTTGGTGGAGGTGCTCTGTTAGATATTGGAATATACAATCTGGGATTTTTGCGTATTATATGCGGACAGGATCCGCAAAATGTTGAAACTCTGAAAGTGAATCTCAATGAGTATGGAACAGATGATTATAGCTGTTTGAAATTTAAATACAGCGATGGCTTAACTGCTGAATCAGTTCAGACAATAGGACATGAATTGAAACGTAATGCCAGAATTGAGGGAACAAAGGGAAACATATTTTTGCCGGATTTTCAACACGCTGAGACTATGATACTTGAGGTGGAAGGAAAAGAACCAGAAACAATAGATTGTCCGGTTGATATAAATGGCTTTGAATATGAAATCAGGGAAGCAAGCAGATGTGTAAAACTTGGGTATTGCAGTAGTGATGTATATACAGCTAAAGATAGTATAGCACTTACACGGTTGATGTATGATATCCGTATGAGCTGGAATATGATATTTGATGGCGAGACACAGGTTTAAATAAAATAAATAGATTATTCTAAATAAATTGATATTGCATGATAATAAATAATATACTTTATAAAGTGGTAGGAAATAGACTATAGAATAATGAGGAAGATATATGGGAGAGTATTTTAGTTGGATTAATCTTGATAAAAAAGAATACATAAGTCCGGGTGATTTTGATATTGGATATAAAGGATACGAGTCAGTATATATAAATAATGCTCTGCTTTGTGCATTAAAAGAGTTAATGGGCAATGAATGGAAGGGTAGTAAAATCATATTCTTAGGTGATGAATATGACCAATCCAGTATAAACATACCGGACCTGTTAAATGTCATATTACTGGACGATAAGTTTGAAGGCAATTTTATAGATTACACATATGAATATTTCAAAAATGTATCATGCAAGTTTGAGGCAGCAAGGAATGATGCGACAGAAGAAATTTCAATTTTTATGGAAAGAATCAGGCGAGGGGAAAAAGATTTAGTAAATGAATATGGTGTTGACATTAATAATCCATTTGCAGGAATGTTTGGCAGAAAAGGGAAATCATATAAATATACGATTAATTACAGCAAAGGCGTGGCATATTGTCTTGATACAACAAAGATTATTACATTGGATGACAGCGTAATTGATAATATAGATCCTCTGCCTGTTTTATTAGGGTGTGGAAGAACAATGCAGTCCGGGGAATGGTTGGGCGATTCTGTGGGAGTTAGTGATTCGTTAGATACCGGAATTACACTATTGGATAAAATAAGGATTCTGTGGTAATGCGGAATAGTTTTTTTGAGGAAGATATAGGTATGTTGCAACCACAGCACTTACGTAAAATCCCTGCTGTCAAGGACGATTGTAAAAGGACCGTCGTTTTCAAGGCGTACTTTCATATCAGCACCGAAAATGCCTGTTTCAACTTTTGGTATGCGTTCGCGGCATAATTCAATAAATTTTTCATACAATTCGTTGGCTGCGTCAGGTGAACCGGCATGTACAAAGCTTGGGCGGTTTCCTTTGCGGCAGTCAGCATATAATGTGAACTGGCTTACGATGAGCAGTTCTCCGCCAACATCAGTGATTGAAAGATTGGTTTTACCATTTTCATCTGCAAAAATTCTTAACTTTACTATTTTGTCAACAAATTTTGGGAGCATGTCAGCTGTATCGGTCTCACATGCACCAAAAAGAATAAGAAAACCTTTTCCTATTGAACCGACAATTTTATTATCAACAGTTACATCTGCATTATTTACGCGTTGTATTACAAATTTCATTATAAATTTCCTCTTAAAATATTTTAATTGATTTTATTATTCTATCATTGCAAGCGGTTTACTGCAATTATTATTTGACGTGTGGAATGGATGCACAGTAAGTAATATAGCTATAAGGTATTTTAAATGATAGTATATAAATATTTGCCAAGAGTGTAAATACGGAGTAAAATAAATAAAGATTATGAAAGGTGAAAATGGTGATTTTATGGAAAATGTATTTACAAGTGAAAAAAAACTTGGCTTTGGACTTATGAGACTGCCGCTTCTTAATCCGAATGATGGAAGCAGTATTGATATTGAACTTACAAAGAAAATGGTTGATACATTTTTGGAAAAAGGATTTACATATTTTGATACAGCGTGGATGTACTGCGGATTTAAAAGTGAGAATGCAGCTAAGGAGGCTCTTGTATCACGTCATCCGAGAGAAAGCTATACGCTTGCAACAAAACTGCATGCTGGCTTTATAAAGACACTTGAGGACAGAGATAAGGTTTTCAACGAACAGAGAGAAAAAACAGGCGTTACATATTTTGATTATTATCTTCTTCATGATGTCGGTGTTGACCATTATGAGGTATACAAGAAGCTTGACTGTTTTAACTGGCTTGCTGATAAGAAGAAACAGGGACTTGTAAAACATATGGGATTTTCGTTCCATGATAATGCAGAATTGCTTGATAAGGTACTTACAGAGCATCCAGAGATGGAATTTGTCCAGCTTCAGATTAATTATCTTGATTGGGACAGTGAGGCAATTCAGTCAAGAAAATGTTATGAAGTTGCGACAAAGCATGGCAAGCCTGTTATAGTTATGGAGCCGGTAAAGGGCGGAACGCTTGCTAATGTTCCAAAGAAAGTTGAAGAGGCATTCAAAGCATATAATAAAGAAATGTCAATACCTTCATGGGCTATAAGGTTTGTTGCAAGCCTTCCTAATGTGAAGATGGTTCTTAGTGGAATGAGCAATATGGAGCAGCTTCTTGACAATACAGGATATATGCAGGATTTCAAACCTCTTAATGATGAGGAACAAAAAATAGTGAAGGATGCTGTTAAGACAATTAATGAGAGTATTGAAATTCCTTGTACAGGATGTTCATACTGCACGGACGGCTGTCCTAAGCATATTGCTATTCCAAAGTATTTTTCTCTTTATAATGCTGACAAGCAGGAAGCAGAGGGAAAGGGATGGACACCGCAGGGTGAATATTATGACAGGCTTACTAATAATTTTGGAAAAGCGAGCGATTGTATTGCATGCGGTCAGTGTGAGCGTGTCTGTCCACAGCATCTTCCGATTATTAATAATCTTAAAAAAGTTGCCGCTTATTTTGGAAAATAAAATGTTTTACAAAACGTGATTTTGTGATATAAAATACAAGGCAATATTTATTTGATATAAGATTCAATGTAATATCTATAAGAAATGGAGATATGTTATGAAAGTTTTAATGTTAAACGGCAGCTGTAAGAAAGAAGGCAATACTTACAATGCTCTTCTTGAAATTGGAAAGCAGCTTGAAAAAGAAGGAATAGATTATGAGATTTTCCAGACAGGAAGTGAGCCTGTAAGAGATTGTATAGGCTGTGGCGGATGTGCAAGTGGTAAGTGTGTATATACGGATGATGCTGTAAATGAATTTGTTGAAAAAGCAAGAACAGCAGATGGATTTGTTTTTGGTACCCCTGTATATTATGCACATCCAAGTGGACGTGTATTGTCATTTCTTGACAGAGCGTTTTACAGTGGTTCCGGAGCATTTAAGTTTAAGCCGGGTGCATCTGTTGCTGTTGCAAGACGTGGCGGAACATCAGCTTCATTTGATGTAATGAATAAATATTTTGGTATTTCACAGATGCCTGTTGCAGGTTCTACATATTGGAATATTGCACACGGACGCACTCCGGGCGAAGTGGTAAAAGATGCCGAGGGAATGCAGACAATGCGTAATCTTGCAAAGAATCTTGCATGGATGATGAAATGTTTCGAGGCAGGAAAAAATGCCGGTATTGAACTTCCGGATACAGAGTCTGGCAACAGAACAAATTTTGTAAGAGAAGATTTATAAAATAATACATATCGGGAATTATATATGAGTAAGAAAAAGTTATTTAATATAGACAAAAATGACCTTATGTTTAACAACAAGGTTTTATTTGCATTGCTTATACCAATAGTAATTGAGCAGCTGCTCAATTCATTTATGGGAATGGTTGATACTATGATGGTAAGCAATCTGGGGAGTCAGGCAATATCAGGGGTGTCACTTGTCGATTCAGTAAATAATCTTATTGTTCAGTTGTTTTCGGCAATGGCGACAGGTGCGGCAATTATCTGTTCGCATTATATAGGTATGAAGGACAAAAAAGGGGCAAATAAGGCAGCAAGACAGGTTGTTCTTACGGTTGCGGTTATAGCAATTGTCATAACAATTATAGGACTTTTGTTTAGAAGACCGATTCTTAGTTTTATATTTGGTAAAGTAGAGCAGGATGTTATGGATAATGCAGTTACATATTTCTTGTATACAGCACTGAGTTATCCGTTTCTTGCTTTGTTTAGTGCCGGTTCGGCGATTTTCAGGTCATGCGGTAATTCGAGATATCCGATGGTTGTCTCAATTATTTCCAATCTGATTAATGTAACCGGTAATGCAATACTTATGTTTGGGCTTAATATGGGTGTTGCAGGAGCTGCGATTTCAACACTTGTATCAAGAATTTTCTGTATGGTTGTTATTTTCATTGCACTTTCTAAGCCTAAACTTGAGATTGTGGTTTCACAGTATTATACAATCAGACCAGATTTTAAACTTATTGCATCAATTCTTGCGATTGGTGTTCCGTCGGGAATTGAAAACAGCATGTTTCAGTTCGGTAAGCTTGCGATACAGTCAACAGTTTCTACGATGGGAACTGCAGCTATAGCAGCACAGGCTATGACGAATATTCTTGAAAATGTCAATGGTATTTTCGGTATCGGAGTAGGAATGTGTCTTATGACTGTGGTCGGGCAGTGTATGGGTGCCGGACGGAAGGAAGAGGCAAAGTATTATATCGTAAAACTTGCAGGAATTGCAGAGGTTGGAATTATAGTATCATGTCTTCTTGTTTTGGCACTTGTAAAGCCTATTACGATGCTTGGCGGCATGGAACCTGAGAGTGCAAAAATGTGTATAGAAATGGTTGGTGCAATTACAATAGCAAAACCTCTCGTATGGGTACTTTCGTTTGTTCCGGCATACGGAATGAGAGCGGCAGGCGACGTGAAGTTTTCAATGATAACGTCGATTATCACTATGTGGGGCTGCCGTGTTGCATTGTGTATTGCTCTTGTAAGGATTTTTAACATGGGACCGATGGCGGTATGGTACGGAATGTTTGCTGATTGGACAATCAGAGGAATTATATTTACTACAAGATATTTCAGTGGTAAATGGATGAAAAAAGTTATTGCGTAGAAAATAGTATATAGAAGGAAAAGGACTTGTACATAAAGGACATGCAAATATCACATAGTATTTGCACTAAAGTTCAGAAGAAAGGTTATATACAAGCAAATAAGAGCAGATATAGGTCACATATTGAGTGAATTATGTAAAAGAAAAGGTGTAGAAATAATAACAGCAGAGTGTATGCCAGATTATGTTCATATGTTTGTGGGTATACCACCGAAGTACAGTGTATCGGAAATAATAGGATATTTGAAAAGAAAGAGTTCTTTGATGATATTCGATAGACATGCAAATTTGAAGTATAAGTATAGCAATAGACATTTCCGGTGCAGAGGATATTATGTCGACACAGTAGGTAAGAATGCAAAGAAAATTGAAGAGTATGTAAAAAATTAGATGCAGGAAGATTTGGAATATGATCAGATGTCACTGAAGGAATACATCGACCCGTTTACTGGTGAGCCGGTAAATAAAGGCATAATCTAAAGCCCTTTAGGGCTTGCCAGTGGTAGCTATGCACATGGCAAATCTTCAATGGCTCTTTAGAGCCGGTTAGTATCACAGGCTTGTAGCCGCAGAGTAAACCACCAGCTGAGCTGGTGGTCATGATTTTTTAATGTGTTATAATATGAAAAAGTATTTTGAGGTGAAAATATATGAGTAACATAGATATTAATTCTGAAATTCGCACACAGCAACAGATTACAGACTCTGGAAATCCGAGAAAGCCAACAGGTGATGACGGCCAAAAAATGCTGGAACGCATGAATGAGAGTCATTATGCAGTCACGGGCTGGGCGTTGGAACATTGGAATATAAATGAAAGTGACATAATACTTGACATTGGCTGTGGCGGAGGTGCCACATTAAAAAGAATGAGTGACAGTGTCGTGTCAGGTCATTTAACTGGTGTTGATTATTCGTCTACATCGGTTGAAATGTCAAAGGAAACTAATTATGATTCTGTAAAAAGCGGAAAAACAGACATAATTGAAGCGTCTGTTGAGTGCCTTCCATTTTTGGATAATTCATTCGATAAAATAATTACGGTTGAAAGTTTTTATTTCTGGCCACATCCGCAGGAAAATTTAAAAGAGGTGTACAGAGTTCTGAAAACAGATGGGACTTTTTTGCTTGTGGCTGATATTTATGGCAAAGATGGATTAGATGTGCAGATTTTGGAAAATATAAAAAAATTTAATCTGTATAATCCAACACCTGACGAATATAAAAAATTATTTGAAAATGCTGGATTTATAGATGTTAAAGTGCATATAAAGGAAGATGATAACTGGATATGTATTGAAGGTCATAAATAAGAAGTGTAATGTGAAAGTCTGGGAATATTGGTGAGATGTTCTCAGGCTTTCACTCGTATAACATAATTGATATAAAAAATATCATAAAAGTATTGACAAAGCATATGACATGTAATAATATATTAATGCGATAATAAATATATAAGGAGGACTGCCTATTGACCAATGAACCATTACTGAACCGGAACCATAAGGATGCCCTGTTTCGGTTTATCTTTAAAAATCCTAAGGATTTACTATCTTTGTATAATGCGTTGAATGGTACTGACTATACGGATGTATCTGATTTAACCGTTACTACTCTTGAAGATATTGTCTATATGTCTTATAAGAATGACATATCTT